>JADHEF010000432.1_pt1 | contig 44371 bp, 38 predicted proteins | sample 8952391 | NCBI WGS metagenome assembly JADHEF01 (sample SAMN16124439, study PRJNA663245) | bioreactor sludge metagenome | isolation source: sludge (nitrite) | place: India:Bengaluru | collected 2019-02-28 | reverse complement strand
CGTAAACAAGACACCGGTTTGAGGCCGGTGTCAGGTGATAACTAGATCTGTACACGTTGGGCTTTACCCTCTTAAGGAAAGTGCGAACAAGTATCCCACGAACAAAAAATGAAAATTTTAGTCATTTAATATCAATTGGTTACCAGTAAATGCTCTCGTGCCATATGACTTATTCGCACCTTCCTTAATGAACTGACGGCGACTCCCCTCACGCCGCCATCAATCACTCCCCCAACCTCTGTGCCAACCCCGAATACCGCTCGGTCTTTTTCCGCACCGCCTGTGCCAGCAGGGCACGATCGCCGTAGAGATCGAGGCGGGCCTTGGCGCGGGTGATGCCGGTATACACCAGCTCGCGGGTCAGCAGCGGGCTGGGGCTGTCGGGCAGCACCAGTACGGTGTGGGCAAACTCCGACCCCTGGGATTTGTGGATGGTCATGGCGTAGACCGTCTCATGGGGGGGCAACCGGCTGGGCAGCAGGGCCCGCAGGGTGCCGTCCGGCTGCTCGAACCACACCTTGAGGCGGCCGGTGTCATCGGGCAGGCAGAGCCCCATGTCGCCGTTGTAGAGGCCCACCCCGTGGTCGTTGCGCACCACCATCACCGGGCGGCCCGCATACCAGTCGCCGTCACGCTGGATCAGCCCTGCCTTGGCGAGGGCCAGTTCGAGCCGCTCGTTGAGCCCCGTCACCCCGAAGGGGCCGTCCCGCAGGGCGCAGAGGATCTGGAAGCCGTTGAACGCCTTGAACACCGCCGCCGGATCCTCGCCGGCCCGGGCCGCCTTGAGGTAGCTGCCATAACCGGCCACCCCCTCGGCAATCAGGGCGTTGTAGGCCTCCCCCGCCCAGGGGTGCAGGCGGATGTCGCCAAATCCTGCGCCCCAGACCACCTCCACCGCCGCCCCGTCGCCGCTGTTGCAGGCCCGCGCCAACTGGCCGATGCCCGAATGCTGGTCAAAGCGCCAGCTCTTGGAGAGCAAACAGAGGCTGTCGCGTACGCTGGCCCCCGTCGGCGTGCCTTGCAGGCGATAGCCGGTCTGGCGGGAGAGCCAGTGTGCCTGCGCCGGGCTGATGCCCTGTTCGATAAAGCTGCAGATATCCCCGAGCACGGCCCCTGCCTCCACCGAGGCGAGCTGATCCTTGTCGCCGAGCAGGATGAGGCGAGCGTGGCTCGGCAGCGCATCCAGCAGGCGCGCCATCATGGGCAGGTCCACCATGGAGGCCTCGTCCACCACCAGCAGGTCGAGGTGCAGCGGGTTGCCTCTGTGATGGCGGAACTGACTGCGCCCGGGGATCACCCCGAGCAGCCGGTGCAGGGTGCCCGCCTCCGTGGGGATGGCCTCCACCCACTCGGGGGGCAAGTCCAGGGCCTGCAAGGCAGCGCCGATACTCTCGGTCAGACGCGCCGCCGCCTTGCCGGTGGGGGCCACCAGCCGGATAGCCGGGGCCTTGCCCCCTTGCAGGCCGGTCTCCACCAGGATGGCGAGGAGCTTGGCCACCGTGGTGGTCTTGCCGGTGCCGGGGCCGCCGGAGATGACCGCAAAGGGGCGCGCCGCCGCCGTGGCCGCCGCCAGCTTCTGGCCGTTGCAGCAGAGCGCCTCGGGTACCAGGGTATCCAGCCGCTCCAGCTCGCTGGCCGCCTGGGCGCTCTTTAGCAGGGTCTCCACGGCGGGCCACTCCACCTCATGGGGGAAGACCAGATCCAGGTACTTCTCCACAAAGTGGCGGACGGAGAAATCCGGCGCGAGGCGGGCCTTGAGCAGGGCCCCGAACACCAGGCCGTAGTCGCGGGCAAAGAGGCGTGACAGGGCCGGGGCAATCTCCGGCCATTCGGCCCGTTCACTCAAGGCGCTAAGGTGGCGGGCCACCCCCAGCTCAAAGTCGTGGTAGCGGGTGAGGTAGAGGCGATCCCCCCAGAGTCGCAGGGGCCAGCGGGGGCTCTCTCCCTCCTCCTGTTCGCTCCCCACCAGGGGGCTGGCCGCAAAGAGGGCGGGCCAGCTCGCAGGATCCGCGAGATCCGCCAGCAGATCCCGGCTCTGATCCGCATCCAGCCCGAAGGGACGCGAGGATCCCTGCCCGTCACCGCCCTGAGCGAGCATCGCCAGCGGCAGGCAGACATGGCCGCGCCCCAGCTCATGGCAGGCGAGCGCGGCCCCCAGCACCAGCTCGGGGCTGCCGCCAAGGTCGGCCACCAGCCTGGCAAATTGCAGGTCAAGCTGGCGGATGCGCCCCGCCAGCGCCAAGGCTTTCAGCCGCTCTATCATGGTTTCGCCCTTCATCTCGCCCCTCATGCCTCTGCCTTGTTCGATTTCTCTAAACGATGATCGTCAGATGTCACACCTTTACTAAACAACTCGTCCAGCCCCAGCACCAGTTCCCGGCTGGGCCGGGCATGGAAAATGCCCCCCTGGGGCATGCCGCGCAGGAAGAGATAGAAGACCCCGCCAAAATGCCGGTCGAAATCGTAGCCCGGCAGCCGCAAGGCGAGCAGCCGATGCAGGGCCAGCGAATAGAGCTGGTATTGCAGATCGTAGCGATGCTCGACCATGGCCAGCTCCAGGGTCGGGCGGCCGTAATCGGCGGGGCTCATGCCAAGGTGGTTCGATTTGTAGTCGAGCAGATACCAGCGCCCCTGCCACTCGAACACCAGGTCGATGAAGCCCTTGAGCATCCCCTGCACGGTGGCAAAACCGAGCGGCTTGCCGTCCCGCGACAGGGGGTCGTGCTGCTGGCAGAGTGCGGTCAGCGCCGGTGCCGTCACCCGCCCCATGGGCAGGAAGAACTCCAGCTCCACCTGTTTGCGTTCGGGGGCCAGATCCCGCAGCCGCACCGGATCCCCAAGGCCGGTCTCAAGGGGGGTATCCAGCACCGCCTCCACCTGCTGTTGCAGCACGGGGGCCCAGCCTTCGTCGAACCCCTCCTGGGTCAGCAGGGCGGCGATGTGCTGTGCCAGCGACTCGCCCCCCGCGTGCTCGAAGTCGATGGTCTCGAACAGGCTGTGGAGCAGGGTGCCGGGACGCGCCCCCTTGGGGAAGGTGAAGATGGAAGGGGCGGGCGCCTCCTCTTCCTGCACGGTGACGGCGGCCTCGGTGGCCACCTCGTCGTCGAAGCCGGGGTTGGCCAGCACCCCCTTGCCGTGGCCGTTGCCCTGGGCCGCGAGCCCAGAGTAGGAGCTGATCCACCAGTCCCGCTCAAGCTGCCCCTGGAACGCGCGCACGGTGGGCTCACCCGGTTTCTCCGCCTCGGCGGGCAGCGGGGCCGGGCGGGTGAGCGAGGGCTCACCGACGGCCACCCCCGGCAGGGCCTGGGCCAGGTCGGTGAGGGCGGTCGCCAGTGTCCCGGCGTCCCCCTCCTCCCCCTTTTGCAGCAGGTAGCCGATGGCGGTGCGGTGCAGGTCGGTCTTCTCCGACTTGCCCGCCCCGGAGCGCACCGGCGCCAGCCCGAGCCAGGTGGCATAGACCCCCCGGGTCAGGGCCACGTAGAGCAGGCGCAAGTCTTCGGCGAGGCGCTCCTTGTCGGCCTCGGCCAGGGACTCCTCGGCACCGGTGAGATCGAGCACGGTGCGATTGCCCGCCTCCCCCGCTTCGTGGAACAGGGGGGTGTCGGCGGCGCGGTGGCTGCAAATGAACGGCAGGAAGACCAGCGGGTACTCCAGCCCCTTGGATTTGTGGATGGTGACGATCTGCACCAGCTTGCGCTCGGATTCCAGGCGAAGTATCTGCTCCCCGTCCTGGCCGTTGGGCTGGCTCACCGCCTCCCCGAGCCAGCGCAGCAGAGCGTACTCCCCGTCCAGCTCACCGCTCGCCTGTTGCAGCAGTTCGCCGAGATGGAGGAAGTTGGTCAGCCGCCGCTCCCCGTAGGGGCTCGCCAGCAGGGAAGCGGCGAGGTTGCGCCCGTGCATCAGGGCCCGCAGCATGGCCAGCACCCCGTGGCGATGCCAGACCGCGCGGTATCCCATGAACTCCTGCACCGCGCTCTCCCAGGCTCGCTCGTCGGAGGCCAGCGCGTCCAGGGCCCTGGCATCGAGATCGAACAGGCCGGTGGCGAGCGCCGCCCTAAGGCTTCGCTCATCGCTCGGGTTCTGGCAGGCGTGCAGGATCAGCAGGATCTCCCGCGCCTCCACCTGGGCCAGCACGCTCTCGCGGTTCGACAGATAGACGGAGGCGATGGCAAGGCGCGCCAGCTCCTGCTGCACCAGCTTGCCCTCGGCGCCGGTGCGCACCAGCACGGCGATATCCCCGGCCCTGACCGGCTCGCTGCCGAGCATCGCCTTGCCCTCCCGGGCCAGCGTGAGCAGGCGATGGATCTCCGCCGCCGTGGCGCGGGCCATCCTGCTCTGGTACTCCCCCTTGTTGAAGGTGGGCTGACCGGTGAGCTGCCAGCAGTGCAGCACGGGGGCGCTCTGCCCCTCGATCAGCAGTGCCCGGCTCTTGCCCTGCGCCTCCACCGGCAGGAAGGGGATGTCCGCCTCGTAAATGAAGGGATCCTTCGCCCGCTCGAACAGGCCGTTGACCGCCGCCACCAGAGCGCGGCTTGAGCGCCAGTTGCGCCCCAGGGTGTAGTGGGCGCTCACATTTCGCCGCGCCTGGATGTAGGTAAAGATGTCGGCGCCACGAAAGCCGTAGATGGCCTGCTTGGGGTCGCCGATCATCAGGAGCGCCGTGTCCTGGTGACCGCCGTAAAGGCGATGGAAGATGCGGTACTGCTGGGGGTCGGTATCCTGGAATTCATCGATCATGGCGACCCGGTAGGTGGCGCGGATGCGCTCGCACAGCCGCTCCCCCAGGCCCGAGCCGAGCGCCCCGTCGAGATCCCGCAGCAGATCGTCGAAGGAGAGCTGATGGGCCTGGCGCTTGCTCTCCTGCATTCGGCTGCGCACCACCCTGGCCGCCCGCTGCAAGACGAGATCCCGGATGCTGGGTCGGCTCGCCAGCAGGGCGTCTATCTCGCCAAAGAGCGGCAGGGTGGGCACCGCTCCCCCCTTCTTGAGGTTCTCCTCCAGCGCCTGCTGGCCGAAGCGCTCCAGCTCCTTGGGCAGGACGTAGCCGCTGGTCTCGTCCTGCGCCCAGTCGCCAATCTTGGCAAGCCAGCCCTCATAGTTCTTGCCGGTGTAACGGCTGATCTGCCCCTCGGTCTGGCGGCGGATCTCGTCCGTCTGCGCCAGCCACCCGGCTTTCACCGCCCCGATGCGGGCCATGGCGACGCTGTGCCGCGCCGCCAGGGTCTCGTCCCCCGCCACCGGGCGGATCTCCAGCTCGTCATTGTCGAGCCAGCTCCCCATCTCCCGCAGCAGGGCGGCGGGGCTCGGCCAGAGCCTTCGCACCGCCCGGGCCAGGGGCTGATCCACCGGATAGAACTCGGCGCGCCAGTAGTCACTCACCGCCTGCAGCCGGAGCCGGCTGTCGTCGGTCAAAAATTCGGTTTCAAAGAGGGCACCCGACTCGAAGGCGTTCTGCCTGAGCATCCGCTGGCAGAAGCCGTGGATGGTGAAGACCGCCGCCTCGTCCATCTGCCGCTCGGCGGCCAGCAGGCGACGGGCCGCCAGGTCGTGATCCTCCACCTCCGCCAGCAGTTGGGCCAGCAGGGTGTCCGTGCTGTGGCCGCGCATGAAGGCGAGACGCGCCTCGTGGATGCGAGCGCGGATCCGCCCCCTCAGTTCGGCGGTGGCCGCCTCGGTAAAGGTCACCACCAGGATCTCGGTCACCGACAGGGGCCGCTCGTGGGCACAGGGCTGACCGGCGTCTCCCCCCTCCTCGCCTGCTTGTTCGATAACCGGGCCGTGGCCCAGCAAGAGGCGCAGATAGAGGCCCGCGATGGTATAGGTCTTGCCGGTCCCGGCGGAGGCCTCGATCAGCCGCTCGCCATAGAGGGGAAAACGCAGGGGATTGAGCGGGTTAGCCATTATTGCAACTCCTCCAGCGCCTGATGGAGCGGGGTCAGGTGTTCACGGGCCAGCCCCTGCAACTGGGCCAGCACCTCGTCATCGAGTTCCGGGAAGCAGCGGGCGACATAGACGTCCTGCCCCTCTCCCGTCACCATGTAGCCGCCGTTGAAGCGGGCAAGCGCCGCCTTGTCGGCCTCCTCCGGCTTTGCCGGATCCTTCTCGATCCCCTTGAGCCACTCCCAGGCGGTGCTCGGGAAGAAGGGCAGCGGCCGCTTCATCCCCTGGGTCCAGAGGGCCACCAGGGCCGCCAACCTGGGCCGCGCCTCGTCCGCCGCAAGCCTTGGCAGCCGCAGACTCTGTTTGGCATCGAACAGCAGGGTGTCGCCGGGGGCGCTGCTCAATGAGAGGCAAAGGTGCTGGATCCAGGCCAGCAGCAGATCCTTGCCGTTGAAGCTGCCGGGTTTGACCACCAGCGCTCGTCCCTTCTGGGTGTCTATCCAGCCCTGGAGCTGCCCCTGGGCCAGGGCGATGTCGATCTCCACCGCCTGTTTGTCCACCGTCCAGGGACGCAGCCGCGCCGCCAGCTTGCCCATCTCGCCGTCGATCTCCTCCAGCAGCAGGCTGCCGAACCACCCTTGCGGCAACAGGCCGGAGAGTTGCAGCCGGTGGCGACGGGCCTTGCTCTCCCCTTCGGTCAGATGGGCATCCAGCAGCAGCGCCTTGAGCTGATAGTGCTGCAGGCCGTCCAGCTCGAAGGGCTCGCTGTCTTCGATGGTCGCCTCCTCCAGCTCGAACCACACCTTGAGGCGGCGGTTGAGGAAGTACCTGGCGGGCTGGCGATAGAAGCGCAGCAGCTCCGCCAGCTCCAGCCCCTGCTCCCTGCCCCACTCTGCGGGCAGGGGCAGATCGCCGCTCTGGAAGTTGGCGGCCCCCCGCTCGGGGCTCAGGGCCGGCAGCCAGTCGGCGGCATAGGTGAAGAGACCGGAGCCGGGCTCGGGGTAAAAGTAGGCCGGGCTGTAGGGGGTGAGGGGGTGCGCCACGATCAGGTGTTCGAGCAGCCGCTGGCCCGAGGTGTCGTCGTCGAGATCTTCATCCCCCGCCAGCACGAAGCCCTGGCGCACGTAGTCGATGAGCTCCGCCAGCAGCACGGAGGGCACCTTCTCGCTGTTGTCCTGGGCGCTGAACCCCTGATAGCTGATGTAGAGCCCCTGCTGGGCACTGAGGAGCGCCTCGAGGAAGAGGTAGCGGTCGTCATCCCGGCGGGATCGGTCCCCGCGCCGCGAGGCCACCGCCATCAGATCGAAGCCCATGGGGGGCAGGGTGCGCGGGTAGACGCCGTCGTTCATGCCGAGCAGGCAGACCTGGCGGAAGGGGATGGAGCGCATCGGCATCAGGGTGCAGAAATTGACCTGACCGGCGAGGAAGCGCTGGCTGGAGCGGGACTCCCCCAGCACGCTGCCGAGGTAGTCCTGCAACAGGTCGGCACTGATGGCCTGCTCGAAGCGGGCCTCGCCGAGCTGGGCCTGCCAGTCGGTGAGCTGGCTGCGAATGAGCTGGAGCTGGCGCTCTTCATCCTCGTCGGCGAGGTAGAAGCGCTCCAGCAGCGCCAGCAGGCAGGCGTGCCACTCAGCCAGCGGCTGCGCCTGTTGCAGCCGGGGCAGAAACTCCGCCAGGGAGTCGACGAACCAGGCGAGCTTGCCGAGGATCAGCCCCTGCTGCCCCTCGATGTCCGCATAGGGCAGGATCCCCGCCACCGGCTCCCCGTCCCCCATGGCAAAGCCCAGCAGCATGCGCCTCAGGCCGAACAGCCAGCTGTTGCCGGACAGACGCGGCAGCGCGAAGCGCTCGGGATAGTCGTCATCCAGCCCCCAGCGGATGCCGGTCTCCTGCACCCAGCGCCGCAGCACGTTGAACTCGTCGTCGTCCAGCTCGAAGCGGCGCAGCACGGCGGGCACCTCCAGGATGGCGAGCAGCTCCCCCGCCCCGAGGCGGGCGTTCGGCAGCCTGAGCAGGGCGAGGAAACTTTGCAGCAGCGGGCTCTCCTGGCTCGCCGCCCGATCGGAGATCGCAAAGGGGATCTGGCCGCGGGCCCCGCCCCGCCCCTTGCCGCCCTCCTTGCCAAAAACGGCCTGGATGTAGGGGCCGTAGCTGTTGACGTCCGGCATCATCACCACCACGTCTTTGGGGGTGAGGGTGGGATCCTGCTCGAACAGGGCCAGCAGCCGGTCGTGCAGCACCTCGAGCTCCCGCATGGGGCCGTGGCAGGCGTGGATCTGCAAAGTGCCGTCATCCAGGCTGACAGGGCTCTTGTGGTAGCTGGCATCGAGACTGAACTCGCCGGCCCCCCGTTCCGCCAGCTCCAGCACGTCTTTCTGGATGGCCCGCAGCAAGGTGACCTTGCCCTCATCGTCGCGATCCTCGATGTCGACGAAGGCCTCGATCTGCGGCACCTCCAGCTCCATCAGCTGGTGCAGGTAGTCGCGCCCCAGCTTGCCCATGGAGGCGAGCAAGGGGTTGGCGGGACCCTGCAGGGTCTCGAGATCCGTGCCGGGCTTGAGCTTGTTTTCGAGGCGCGCCAGGGTCTTGCGATCGAGCAAGTCCCCCCAGTAGTAACGGCAGGGGTTGGTCACAAACAGGTGCACCTCCACCTCGGGGCGGCTGCCGAGGGCCAGCAGGGCCTCCACGTAGCGGGGCGGCAGGGCCGAGATGCCGAACACGAAGACCCGTTGCGGCAGCCTGCCCGGCAGATCCCGGGTGCGCTCCAGCTCGTGGATGAAGGCCTCGTAGAGGTTGGCGCGGTGGTAGCCGCTGGGGCTGAGGGCCAGGGTGCGGGCCACCAGCTCGCGCCAGAGCTCGGGCTGCCAATCCTGACCGCTCACCCCGGCCAGCTCCTGGCTCAATCCTTCCCCCTCTTCCCAGCGGGCGATCCAGTCCGGCCGGTAGACCAGATACTGGTCGAACAGATCCGCCACCTTCTGGCAGAGCTGCCAGAGCCGCACCTGCTCCGGCGCCGCCCCGTCACTGCCCCCCAGATAGGCCGCGAGGGGCGCAAAGGCGGGTCTGCCGAGCAGAGTGGGCAGAATGGTCATCAGCTGCCAGCTCATGGCCCCCTTGTTGTAGGGGCTCTGGCGGGGCACGTCCGCCAGCACCCGGGTAAACATCTCCCAGATGAAACTCGCGGGCAGGGGAAAGTCGATGTTGGCGGCGATGCCAAACGCCTTGGCCAGCTCCAGCTTGAGCCACTGGGCCATGCCGGGACTCTGCACCAGGATCTGCTCCCGATCGAAGGGGTGGGAGAGCGGAGTCTGCCGGATGCGGCTCACCAGCAGCTCCTTGAGCAGATCCAGCTGATTGGAGTGGTAGAGGGTAAACATGGACGACTCCCGCCAATTTCATGAAGAGGGGGTGCGCGGGGGGGGACACTCTCTGGCATTCCCGTCACGGCACGCGAATCGGGATTGTCGGGGATCGGGGGATAAGATGCAAAAGGCACTTGTGGCGTCCGGACTGCGCGCCGTCACACAGATGGCATCCCCGGGAAGCGGGCACAAAAAAGCCGGTGCAGGGCACCGGCCAAAAGGCGTTGGAAAACTTGAAACGTCAGGGTATTACCAGTGCTTGCCGAGGCGGGCATCCAGGCTGAAAGCCCCTGCACCGGCCGCCGCCAGGGCCAGGAAACCACCGGCCACGGAGACGTTCTTCATGAACATCAGCATCTGCATCTGCTCGGCAGGCTGATAGTGGAAGATGAAGGCGGCCATCAGGGTGAAACCGGCCAGCAGCACGGAGAGGCTGCGGGTAAACAGGCCCAGCACGATGGCGAGACCGCCACCCAGCTCCAGCAGGATCACCAGGGGCAGCATGAACCCGGGCACGCCCATGGCTTCCATGTAACCCTGGGTACCGGCGTAACCGCCGATCTTGCCCCAGCCAGCCATCACGAACATCAGCGCCAGCAGTACACGACCCACCAGCAGTGCCACATCTTTCATCTTGTCCATCGTCATATTCCTTTGCTTACCATCATGGTATTTACAGTGTAAAAGCTAATTGTTAACTCATTCATTTCGCCAAGATTTTTCTATCAAGGCAGGTCAAACAGCAGGGCTTCACTCCCCCTGGAGGCGGTGAGCACCCAGCTCGACTCGTCGCGGCTGAGCAGCCCGTCGCCGGGTCGGGCAGCCAGACCGTTGCCGGTCAGCTCCCCTGAAATCATGTGCAGGTAACCATGACGCCCTTGCAATGCCCACTCGAGGGTCTCCCCTTCGGCAAGCTGCAGACGCCACACTCTGGCCTGCTGGCGGATCCTGAAGGATCCTGCCTCGCCGTCCGGTGACGCCACCAGCGTCATCCCGGGCTTGTTTTCAATCTTCTTCTGCTGATAACCCGGGGTCGTGCCGTGTTCATTCGGCTCGATCCAGATTTGCAGCAGGGAGAGCGGCTCGGTCTGCGAGGGGTTGTACTCGCTGTGCCGGATACCGGACCCTGCGCTCATCAGCTGGAAATCCCCCGCCGGGATCTGCTCGGCGTGGCCGAGGCTGTCCTTGTGCTCTATGGTGCCTTGCAGCACGCAGGTGAGGATCTCCATGTTGGCGTGAGGGTGGGTCGCGAAACCGCCACCCGGCGCCACCCGATCCTGATTGATGACCCGCAGGGCAGAGTGTCCCATCCATTCCGGGTCATAGTAGTGACCGAAGGAGAAGCTGTGACGGGCATCCAGCCAGCCAAAGTTGGCCTTGCCCCGTGCTTCTGCGGCTCTCAATTTCATCATGGTGTGCTCCTCACTGACCAAGTTGGTTCATTAACGCTGGCGACCGTCACCCAGACCGAAGGGGATGCGGTAGCTGCTGCTTTCGTTGCCCAGGCTCACCGTCAGCTTGCCCTGGGTGCGGCTCGGGATGGCGACCTGCTGGGTGCCGATCAGGTTGGCGTGGACGGAAGCCAGCAGATCACCGGACTCGTCGCGCACCTCCAGCATGGGGTTGGCCTTGCCGTCCATCGCGGCGGTGGCGCTCCAGTTGACGAACAGCACGCCCGGGGCGGCATTGAAGTCAGCGGGAACGGAAGCCTGGGCGGCACCTGCGGTCATCAGGCCTGCAACGGCCAGCATCTTGATTACGTTTTTCATGTTCATTCACTCTCTTGGGTTTTATGTCATTGCCAAGGCCCCTTGGGCCCGAATCAATGCATCCATGCAAGAGATCATTCAAATACTATGTTGTTCTTTTGCTGACATCAGACATCGTGTTTGGGGATGTCTCAGCCCGGAACTACCTTTTATTTGGCTGCCAGGCGTTCCTGCCTAAGCGTTGATTGAATATTAAAGTGACTTCCCCTAAGTTGTTAGCGAGATAATCTGGTAAACACATTCAAAAAAATTGAAGGTTGGATATGGCCAAGGAATCGAACAAGGAGCGGGCGCTGACCCTGGAGGCGATCCGGGTGCTGGACGCCATCGACCGTCGTGGCAGCTTCGCGGCGGCGGCCGACGAGCTGGGCAAGGTGCCTTCGGCGCTGAGCTACACGGTACAAAAGCTGGAAGACGAGCTGGACGCCATGCTGTTCGACCGCAGCGGCCACAGGACCAAGTTCACCCCGGCGGGCCGCATGCTGCTGGAGCGGGGCCGGGTGCTGCTGGAGGCGGCCGAACACCTGGTGGGGGAGACCAGGGCCCTCTCCCGTGGCTGGGAGACCGACATCACCATCGCCGTCGATGCCTTGATGCCGGTACAGGCTCTCTACCCCCTGGTGGATCGGCTGGCCGAACAGACCGATACCCGGCTGAGGTTTCGCGCCGAGGTGCTGGCGGGCAGTTGGGAGTGCCTGGAAGATGGCCGCGCCGACCTGCTCATCTCCTCCCTCAATGCCGATATCGCCATGACCGGCATCAAGCACCAGGTGCTCAGGGAGGAGGTGATGCTCTACGTCGCCCACCCCGATCACCCCCTGCATCAGGAACCCGAGCCCCTGGCGGACGAGACCCTGCGCCGCTATCGCGCCATCGCGGTGGCCGACACGGCACTGCGCAAGCCGGTGCTCACCTACCGCCTGCTCGACAAGCAGCCGCGCCTGACCGTCAGCACCATGGGGGAGAAGCGGGACGCCCTGCTGGCGGGGCTCGGCATCGGCACCATGCCGCAGCGCTGGATTGAAGAGGACATCAAGGCGGGCAGACTCAAGGTGATCAGTCCCGAATATCGCCACCAGATCCAGGTCGTGCTGGCCTGGCGGCGAGACACCATGGGCAAGGCCAAGAGCTGGCTGGTGCGGGAGATCCCCAAGCTGTTTGCCGGTCAGGGGGAATAAAGGACTGCCTTCCGGGGTCGGTGGCGCAGGAAGTACCAAAACTGCGCCCCATTCTTGACGACGGGCTCAGATTCGGAGAAAAGAAAAAAAGCGGACCTCTTGCGAGTTCCGCTCAATGCCAGGAAAGAATAAAACCTTGCGGTTAAAAAAACCCTTAAATTGGAAGCAAACAATCGTTTTCTCAACCAGGAAGGTATTGAATCCGATTCGTGTTGAATTATGTGCGATGTAATATGCATCACCAGCAAAATGTTGAAAGGTTGAAGGATATGCACCACCGAGTGTCACTTTCTGCCACCTTGCACCACAACTGGTCAGGCCATTTCCGCCATTATCACCGGGTTACCCTCCTCTGGTTTTTCTAGGTGTCAAAATTTGAGCCCGATACAGACAAACCACTCAATTTCTGACACGACTAAAAATGCAGATAAAGGAATAGTTGCATGACCTACAGCCAGACACTGGCCAATCACATCCTCGACACCCTGAAGAAAACCCTGACTGACAAGGGGATCCGCTATCAGACCCTGGCAGAAGCCATGGGGGTTTCCATCGCCACCGTGAAGCGCATGATGAACAAGCCCTCCCTGCCGTTCGACACCCTGCTGGAGATCTGCCATCTGGTGGGACTCTCCTTCGAAGAGCTGCTGGACCGGACCCAGGATGCCCAGAGCCGCCGGGCCGTCTTTACCCAGGAGCAGGACGAGGCGTTTCACAAGGAGCCGGGGCTCTATGCCTTTCTCGCCAACATCTTCTGGCGCGACAAGACCCTCATCGATCTCAAGCGGGAGTACGGCCTGACCGATGCCTCCTGCTACCTCTATCTGCGCAAGCTGGAGAAGCTCGGCATCCTGCAGCTTGGCATCGACAACAGCTACCACTTCCTCATCAGCGAGCGCATCAGCTTCGAGCAGCACAGCCGTTTCGCCCGCCAGCAGGCGCGCCAGGCCATGTCGGTGCTGGGGGACTATCTGGTGGAGAACATGCACAGGCCCAACAACTACATGGCGCTGTGCCAGCTCCATCTGGGGGAGAGCGAGGCCATGGCGCTGATCGATCGCATGAAGGAGTACTGGCATCAGGAGCTCAAGCTCAACCGCCCCGCCATCGGCCAGCGGGAGGGCAGCAAGACCTACACCATGTCGCTGCAACTGGCGGACTGCGGCTACCAGAGCTTCGACGATCTGATCCCCAACATCGACAACTGATCCCGGTGGATCCTGCGGGATCCGCCATGTCAGGTCGCCAGAACGCCGCTACTCTGCCAGCTGCACCTGCCGCGCGCCGGTGGCGAGCGGTTGCAGTGCCCGGGTATCCAGGCAGATGCGGATGGCATCCGGTCGCCAGTGCTCGATGTCGCAATCCACCAGCTTCCCCTCCTCGTCATGATTGACCCGCACCAACCGCAGCACGGCACTCCCCTGGGCCAGGTTGAGGGCGCGGGCTATCTCTCCCCGGGCCGCCGACGGGGTGATCTCGAGGCTCGCCCAGCCCTGGCCTATGCCATAGCGCTGCCGGTAGAGTTCGGTGAGGGAGCTGGCCAGGGGAGCGCTGGCGATGCCGGGGAAGCGGCTCGCCAGCAGGTGATGGCTGACGTGGAGCACGGGGCGACCGTCGATCAGCCGCTGGCGGCGGATCTCGTAGAGCGGCGTAAAGGGTTCCAGACCCATCCAGCGGCACAACTCGCTGCTGGCAAGCTGGTTGCCATGAGCCAGCACCCGGGTCTCGGCGGTGCGCTGCTGCTCGCCAATCCACTGGTGAAAGTGGGTGTGGATGGCAGGATCGTAGGTGAGGCGGGGCGGCGCCACGAACCAGCCGCGCCGCTCGGCCCGGTAGATGAGGCCGTCCGCCTCGAGGCTGGAGAGTGCCTCCTTGATGGTGATGCGGGTGGTGGCGAATCGCTCGCTCAGGGCCCGTTCGGCGGGCAGCTGCTGCCCCGCCGCCAGGTGTCCGCTGCCGATATAGCGGCGCAGGGTCCGGCAAATCTGTTCGCACTTGGAGGGTATGCGGCCATCAGTCATCCCCTGTTCACTCAATCGCTCTGTCACTGTCACATCCCTGTCGGTCATTCGGGTTTGCACACCACTGGAGTAGACCAGAGGTTGTCGACCCCGAGTTGTAACCGCCCCTGATGACAGCGCCATGACAGGGCGATTGTCACGAAACTGCCATCAAAGCGCCCCGCCACCGTCATATTTCCCCTCTAGCATCCCTCTCGAACCTTAACTGACCTAGTCCAGAGGGATGGGATGATGAAAAGCGTGATCGCAAGTGCACTGGCCCTGGTGGCCATCAGTCAACCGCTGTTTGCCGCCGAGAACATCGCGGATCTCGAAAAAGCCGCCCGCGGTGAGGGCCAGCTCCAGAGCGTCGGCATGCCGGACAGCTGGGCCAACTGGAAGGATACCTGGCAGCAGCTCGGCAGCATCTACGGCATCAAGCATCAGGATACCGACATGAGCTCCGCCCAGGAGATCGCCAAGTTCGCCGCCGAGAAGGCCAATGCCACCGCCGACATCGGTGACGTGGGCGGCGCCTTCGGCCCGGTGGCGGTCAAGCAGGGTGTCACCCAGCCCTACAAACCCTCCACCTGGGCCGACATTCCCAACTGGGCCAAGGATGCGGACGGTCACTGGATGCTGGCCTATACCGGCACCATCGCCTTCCTGATCAACAAGGATCTGGTCAAGGCCGCCCCCACCAGCTGGCAATCCCTGCTGGGTGGCGACTACAAGGTGACCCTGGGTGACGTGGGCGTCGCCTCCCAGGCCAACAACGGCGTGCTGGCGGCGGCCTATGCCACCGGCGGCAGCGAGAAGAATCTGAAACCCGCCCTGGATCTGTTCGGCAAGCTGGCCAAGCAGGGCCGTCTGTCGCTGAACGACCCGACCATCGCCAACATCGAGAAAGGCGAAGTGGAAGTGGGGGTGCTGTGGGACTTCAACGCCCTCAACTACCGCGACCAGATCGACCCCAAGAAGTTTGATGTGGTGATCCCGAGCGACGGCTCCGTCATCGCCGGCTACACCACCATCATCAACAAGTGGGCCAAGAACCCCAACGCCGCCAAGTTGGCGCGGGAATACATCCTCTCCGATGCAGGTCAAATCAACCTGGCCCGTGGCTACGCCCGCCCCATCCGCAGCAACGTGACCCTGCCGGATGACGTCAAGGCCAAGCTGCTGCCGGCCGAGCAGTATGCCAATGCCAAGCCGGTACAGGATCACGCCGCCTGGGAGCAGAGCTCCAAGGCCCTGCCGCGCCAGTGGCAGGAAACCGTCATGATCAACATGCAGTAAGGAGTGGCCAGTGCAACACAAGGTGATAGTGGTACTTGTGGATGGCCTGGCAGCAGAGGTAGCCCATTGCATGGGCTACCTCTGTGGCATGGTGGAGGCAGAACGCGGCCTGCATACGACCCTGAGTGCCGCCCTGCCCTCCCTCTCCCGCCCTCTCTACGAGTGCATCCTGACCGGCGTGCCGCCGGTGGCGAGCGGGATCACCCACAACGGGGTGACGCGCCTGAGCCAACACGACTCCATCTTCCATCTGGCCCGGGCCGCGGGCAAACGCACCGCGGCGGCGGCCTACCACTGGGTGAGCGAGCTCTACAACCAGAGCCCCTGGCTGGCGGCCCGCGATCGCTTCACCCATGACGAGCAACTGCCCATCCAGCACGGCTGCTTCTACTGGGATGACGCCTACCCCGACAGCCACCTGCTGATGGACGGCGAGTGGCTGCGCAGCCAGTACGACCCCGATTTTCTGCTGATCCACCCCATGGGGGTGGACGATGCGGGCCACCAGTTCGGTCTCGATTCCCGCCAGTACCGCAATCAGGCGCGCCGCATGGACAGCCTGCTGGCCGACCTGCTGCCCCAGTGGCTGGCGGAGGGGTATCAGGTGGTGATCACCTCGGATCACGGCATGAACAACGATCTCAGCCATGGCGGCACCCTGGCCGAGGAGCGCACCGTGCCGCTCTGGCTCTTTGGCGATGCCTTCGTCGAGCGCTGGCCGGATGGGGTGGCGATCGCCCAGACCCAGCTCTGCGCCCTGATGGCGGATCTGCTGGGAGTTCCCCACGACAAGCCGGCAGCCCCCCCGCTGCTCAAGGCGGCCTTTATGCGCGAGGTGCACTGATGATGCCTGCCACCACCGAGATCCTCGCGGATCAACAGGTGAAGCCACGCCGGGTGCGCCGCCACTGGCTGCCGGCCCTGGTGCTGCTGCCCTTTGTCCTATTGATGATCCTGTTCCAGCTCGCCCCCATGGTGTGGGTGCTGGTGGGCAGCGTCCAGACCCCCGATGGCTGGGGTCTCGACCACTACCGGGAGATTTTGAGCTCCCCCTTCTATCTGCAATCCTTCGGCAACTCGTTGCGCATCGCCGGCATCGCCAGCCTGGCGGGGCTCGCCATCGGCACCCTCGGGGCCGCGGCGCTGCGCCACTGTGGCGAGCGGGTCAAGCGGGTGCTGCTGGCTTTCGTCACCATGACGGGCAACTTCAGCGGCGTGCCGCTGGCGTTCGCCTTCATCATCGTGCTCGGCATCAACGGTGCGGTGACCCTGCTGCTCAAATCCTGGGGCCTCATCGATGGCTTCAACCTCTATTCGGGCAGCGGCCTTATCCTGATTTACACCTACTTCCAGATCCCCCTCGCCCTGCTGCTGCTCTACCCGGCATTCGATGCGCTACAGGATGAGTGGCCCCAGGCCGCCGCCCTGCTCGGCGCGAGCAAGGGGCAGTATGTATGGCACGTGGCGCTGCCGGTGCTGACGCCCGCCTTGCTCGGCACCCTGATCATCCTGTTTGCCAACGCGGTGGGAGCCTATGCCTCCGCCTACGCCCTCACCACCGGCAACTTCAACCTGGTGACCATCAGGGTGGCCAGTCTGGTCTCCGGCGACATCTTCCTCGAGCCGAATCTCGCGGCGGCGCTGGCGGTGATCCTGATGGTGCTGCTGGGGGTGGTGACAGCCGCCAACCAGTGGCTGCTGAAAAAGAGCTATGTGAACAGGGGGCAATCCCATGCATGATTTGACGCCGCGCTGGCCCAGATGGGTGCTGGGGGCGCTGGTCGCCACCCTGCTGCTGCCGCTGCTGGCCACCTTTCTCTACTCCATCTCCACCCGCTGGGGGGCGACCCTGCTGCCGGATGGCTTCACCCTCGACTGGTATCTCAAGCTCTGGGGCGATCCGCGCTTTCTGGCGGCCTTTGGCCGCAGCCTCCTGGTCTGTTTCGCCACCCTGCTGCTGGGGACCCTGGTGCTGGTGCCCACCGTGCTGGTGGTGGCCTACTACTTCCCCAGGCTGGATCCCTGGATGAACCTCTTGATCCTGCTCCCCTTCGCGGTGCCGCCCGTGGTCTCTTCGGTGGGGCTGCTGCAGATCTACGCTGACGGCGTGCTGCCGATTATCGGCACGCCGTGGATCCTGATCGGGACCTGGTTCACCGTGGTGCTCCCCTTCATGTACCGGGCGCTGGCCAACAGCCTGCAAGGGGTGCCGCTCAAGGATCTGATGGATGCCGCTCATCTGCTGGGGGCGAGCAGTGCCCGCGCCTTCCTGCTGGTGGTGATCCCCTGCCTGCGCAAGGGGCTGCTGGCGGCACTGTTTCTCTCCCTCTCCTTCCTGCTCGGCGAGTTCGTGTTTGCCAACATGCTGGTGGGCACCCGTTACGAGACCCTGCAGGTCTACCTCTACAACATGCGTGCCACCTCGGGCCACTTCACCAGCGCCCTGGTGATGAGCTACTTCCTGCTGACCCTGCTGCTCACCTGGGCAGCCAACAGATTTCATCGGTGAATCAACATGTTCCATCTAGAAGTGAATCAACTGCACAAATCCTACGGCGACACCAAGGTGTTCGAGGGAATTGAATTCGGCATTCGCAAGGGGGAGCTGGTGACCCTGCTCGGCCCCTCCGGCTGTGGCAAGTCCACCCTGCTGCGGGCCCTGGCCGGTCTCACCCCGGTGGATGGTGGTCAGGTGCGGGTGGCCGGTGAGGACATCACCTGGCAGGAACCCCAGAAGCGGGGCATCGGCATGGTGTTCCAGAGCTATGCGCTCTTCCCCAACATGACGGTGTGGGACAACGTCGCCTTCGGCCTCAAGATGAAGCCCCAGCCGGGGCGGGATCTCGCCGCCAGCGTGCAGGAGGCGCTGGCGCTGGTGGAGCTGACCGGCTTCGAGCGCCGCTATCCAGCCGAGCTCTCCGGCGGCCAGCGCCAGCGAGTGGCGCTGGCCCGGGCGCTGGTGGTGCAACCGCGGATCCTGCTGCTGGATGAGCCGCTCTCGGCGCTGGATGCCCGCATTCGCCGCAGCCTGCGCCAGCAAATTCGCGCGATCCAGCAGCGCCTCGAGCTCACCACCATCTTCGTGACCCACGATCAGGAGGAGGCGTTGACCCTGTCGGACAGGATCTTCCTGATGAACAAGGGCTCCATCGTCCAGAGCGGCACGCCAGAGCAGATCTACACCCGCCCCGCCAGCGAGTTCGTGGCGGGCTTTATCGGCAACTACAACCTGCTGGATGGCGAGCAGGCCAAATCCCTGTTCGGCCCGCGCTTTCGCGGCAAGCTGGCGCTGCGACCGGAGTCCATCACCCTGCTGCCCGCCGGGGCGACCAGCCACGAGCCCAGCCTGCCCGGCATCGTTCGCCAGCAGCAGCTGCTCGGCAACGTCATCCGCTATCAGGTGGAGTGCGAGGCGGGACTCTTGACGGTGGATTGCCTCAACCGCCGTGCCGGCGATCTGCTGCCGGTGGGCAGCGCCGTGACCCTGGTGGTGGCCCGAGATCAACTCTGTGAGGTAGCATAACGCCATGAATCCCATTCATTTTTCAGCCAGTACTCCGATGCTGGCAGCCAACCCGAGGAGCAGCCATGGCCCTGGCACTGTTTGATCTGGACGAGACCCTTATTGCCGGGGATTCCGCCAGCCTCTGGCTGGAGTACATGGTGGCCCAGGAGCTGGCCCCGGCGGGCATGGTGGCCGAGGAGCAGGCCATGATGTCCCTCTACCACCAGGGCAAGATGGACATGCACCAGTATATGGCCTTCACCCTGCAACCGCTGGCAGGCAGGACGCGCCAGTGGCTCGACTCCCTCTGTACCCGCTTTGCCGAACAGGTGCTGCGGGAGCGCCTCTATCCGGAGGGGCTGGCCCGCATCGAGTGGCACCGCCAGCGTGGCGACGAGCTGGTGCTCATCTCCGCCTCCGGCGAGCATCTGGTGGCCCCCATGGCGCAGATGCTGGGGATGGATCACTGCGTGGCCATCCTGCTCGACGAGGAAGCCGGCATGCTGACCGGCCAGACCCGCGGCACCCTGAGTTTTCGCGAAGGCAAGGTGGCCCGCATCAACCAGCTCTTTGCCGGAAAGGAACACCTCTGGCAGGAGAGCTTCGGCTACAGCGATTCCCACAACGATCTGCCCATGCTGCAGGCGGTGAGCCATCCCCATGCGGTCAATCCGGCCCCCGCCCTGCGCCAGTGCGCCGAGGAGCTGGGCTGGCCCCTCTGGACCTGGCAGTTGCACCCTTGATCCGCGCAATGAAGAAGAGGCCCTCAGGCCTCTTCTTTGCTCAACATGCCATCCCCTGAGGGCGAGTCGTCCCGGGGAGCCAGGGGATCCACCATGTAGATGCGATTCTTGCCGTCACCCTTGGCGCGATAGACCTCGGCATCGACCATGGTCAGCAGGCTCCTGGCCCCAAGCCCGGGGGCACTCGCCACCAGGCCGCCGCTGAAGGTGATCCCAAGACCGGGTTCACGCCACCACCCCAATCCTGTACTGCTCCAGCAGCATCTGGCAGAAGTGGATATCGGGATTGGCGAACAGCACCACCAGCTCTTCCCCGCCATAGCGGCATACCCAGCCATGATCCCCCAGCAGCTTGGCGCCAAAGCTGGCCACCCGCTTGAGCACCACGTCCCCGGTCTGGTGACCATAGGTGTCATTGATCCGCTTGAAACCGTCCAGATCGATCATGGCCAGGCAGAAGCGGTCCTGATCGAGCAGCAGCCGATTCAACCGCTCGTCGAAGAAGCGCCGGTTGTAAAGGCCGGTCAGCTTGTCGAGGTTCGCCTGCTGGCGCACCTCATGATAATCCTTGCTCACCTCCGCCAGCTCGGCATAGACGTGCCTGAGCTCGCGCATCCCCCCCTGGTGCACCTCGTCAGGCTGGGTCCGGCTGGCCCGGATCACGGTGGAGATCTCGTCCAGCATCCGCCTGAAATAACGGGACCAGATCAGTGCCAGCACCATGTAGAGCACGCTGGCCAGCACGATGATCCCGAGCACGTTGAGGGAGGCACTCGCCACCACCGCCTGGATGCTGGAGGCGGGCAACACGCTGATCAGCACCCAGTTGTGGTCCGGCAGGCGGCTGTAGGCCACGAACTGGCGAGACGCCTGATCCAGGAAGATGCCGTCCTCCCCGCTGAAGCGGGAGAGCCAGGTCGGGTGGGTCATGGGCTTGAGCAGTTGTGAGGGATCGGGGTGGGCCAACACCTTGCCCGACTGGTTGACGATCATCTGGTAACCGCTGTTCCACTGCCGGTTCAGCTGGGCGGAGAAGGGGGCCAGGATGGCATCCACCGCGAAGACCCCCCGCACCTTGCCCTCCTTGTCGGTGATGGCCCGCGCCAGGGCGATCACCAGCGTGCCGTTGGTGTAATCGTAGTAGGGTTCGGTCCAGACCATCTTGCCCACATGCTGGCTGGCCAGCTGATACCAGGGGCGCACCCTGGGATCGAAGTCCGCATCCGCCTGCCATTCGGGGTAGATCAGCATCTGGCGCTCGGCGGTGCCCACATAGATGTAGATGAGATCCGCCATCACCCCCTTGTAGAGGCGCCACTCCCTGAGATAGGAGTCGGTGTTGCGCAGGCGGGGGCCGCTGATGTCCTCCACCTTGATCTGGTCGTAGATGAGGGAGAACTGACGCTCCATCTCGTTCAGGTAGGGCTCGATGAAGACATGGCGCAACTGGTGATTGGTGGCGAGCAGGCGCTGTTGCAGCTCTCGCTGCAGGCTGCGCTCCATGTGCAGGTAGTAGATGGCACCCAGCATCAGGACGGGAATGAAGAGCAGAAGCAGGCCCAGGCGCATCCGTGCCACCAGGGACCAGGTCTTTTTGGAGACTGCTCGCTTATCCAACCCTGACTCCATGCTATCCCCTGACATCGTGTAGTGTCAGAATATCAGCCCCACCTGATGGCGTCCAAAGGGAAGCGCATCAGGTGGCCAACGAGAAGGAACTGGCCTGGATGTTGAAACCGGAACTGCTGACTGCCCTCCATTACTGCGCCGTGATCACCCTGACCGGTGCCATCACCTCGGAGTATTTCCTGTTCCGGCGCGGCATGTCCATCGAGCAGGTGCGCAAGCTGCTGCTGGCTGACAGCCTGGCCGCCCTGGCCCTGCTGCTCATCTTCATCACGGGCGTGCTGCTGGTGGTCGCCCATCCCCAGCCACCGGCCATCCTGTTTGCCAATCCGGGTTACCGCACCAAGCTGCTGATGTTCTTCGCCATGGCCATCAGCTTTGGCTACCCCAGCCGGCTGTTCCACCACTGGCGCCGATCCTTGCGCCAGGGACGGGCTCCCCTTGTCTCCACCCAGCAGCAGTTCTGGGTGATCTGGATCCTTAGGGGCAACCTGCTGCTGCTCGCCCTGCTGCCCCTGCTCGCCAAGCTGGCCAGCCGCTGATCCTGCCCTCGCCCGGCAACAAATGGCTGACGACAAACGCCCCTTCTCGCAGGTATCGTAATGGCGGGGCCCGAGTGCCACCGAGACTCTTTCTCAGGGATGATTCCGTATGCGTTCAAACATGATGTTATTGATGGCCGCCGCCATCTGGGGGCTGGGCTTCGTCGCCCAGCGTCTGGGGATGGATCACATGGGGCCCTTCACCTTCAACGGCCTGCGCTTCCTGCTGGGCGCCCTCTCCCTGCTGCCGCTCTTGTGGTGGCTCAAGTCACGCCAGCCGCCCCAGCCTGCCGGTGATCACCGCCTGCTGCTGACCGGGGGCCTCATCGCCGGCACCGTGCTCTTCTCGGCCGCCTCCCTGCAACAGGTGGGGCTGCTCTACACCACGGCCGCCAAGGCGGGCTTCATCACCGGCCTCTACATCATTCTGGTCCCCGTCATCGGCCTGGCCCTGCGCCACAAGACCGGGGCCAACACCTGGGTAGGCGCCCTCATCGCCATGGCCGGGCTCTACTACCTCAGCGTCACCGAGGAGTTCACCATCGGCTACGGCGATCTGCTACAAGTGATCGGGGCCCTGTTCTGGGCCGTGCACCTGCTGGTGCTGGATCACTACTCGAACCGGGTCGCCCCCATTCGCCTTGCCGGGGTGCAGTTCGTGGTGTGCGGCCTGCTCAGCCTGGCCACGGCCTTCGTCATCGAGACCCCGACGGCGAGTGGTGCCGTGGCGGGATGGCAGGCGCTGCTCTACGCCGGTCTGGTCTCGGTCGGCATCGGCTATACCCTGCAGGTGGTGGGGCAGCGCGGTGCTCATCCGGCCCACGCCGCCATCATCCTCAGCCTGGAGACGGTGTTCGCCGCCATCGGCGGTGTCCTGCTGCTGGGGGAACATCTGGACGAACGGGCCGTGGTCGGCTGCGCCCTGATGCTGGCGGGGATGCTCATCTCCCAGATCCGCCTGCGCTGGTGGTGGAAGTCCCGCCGCAACAAGGTGCCCAGCCAGCCCTGATATCTGCGGTGGTCATTGGTCCCAAATAAAACGAGGCGCCCTTGGGCGCCTCGTTTTATTGCCGCCTGCCTAGCGCACGCTGGAGCAGAAGCTCACGTCATCGCGCAGGGGGTCATTGCTCACGCTGTGATAGAGCTCGAAGCAGGGGCCGTCCCCAAAGGCGAGCCCGGCCGCGACGATATCGCCGATGTGCTCCTGCCAGCGCTCCCCGTACTGGCTGCGATCCGTGATGAGATAGCGGGACTGGGCGTAGCGCCCGGCGGGGATGAGCTGAATTTCCACCTCCCCCGCCCCCAGGGTACCCACCGGTACGCTGATGCCGATGTCGGTGCGGCACTGAGCCGGCGGCGTCACCTCGGGGTTGTCGTGGTAGATGAAGATCCACTCTCCCCCTTCCAGGCCACGGGGTGCGGCCCACTGGTGAAGGCGATGGCAGACGGCGTCATACCCTTCGCCATAGGGGCCGGTCACGCGGATATAGGCCAGGGTGCGGGCGTCCATCTCGACGGTGTTCATGGTGTTGCTCCTTGCTGATGAGTGGCCTTCAGCATAAGGGAGTGCCCCTTGCCATGCGTGTCCTTCCTTGCGATCCAGGTGTCCGTTCTTGCCCTTGTCGCGGCGAAACTCCCCCGGGGTGCAACCATAGTGACGACGAAACGCCTTGGCGAAAGCCTGGGAGCTGCCAAACCCCGCCCCCAGAGCGATGGCGGTGACGCTGGCATCGGTGTAGCAGAGCTGCCAGGCCGCCCGCTGCATCCGCAGGCGGCGGCACATCTCGCCGGGGGCCTCCCCCACCACGGCGGTGAACACCCGGTGGAAGTGGTAGAGGGAGAGGCAGGCGCGACTCGCCAGCGCCTCGATGGAGAGATCCGGATCCTGCTCCAGTGCCCGCAGCACCGGCGTCAGGCGCTCGCGATAGTCGATCATCGGCGCACCCTGGCCATGTAGAGGGCATCCACCAGCACCCCATGACGCAGGCCGTAATCCCGGGCTACGCCCTCCTCCACGAAGCCCGCCTTGCGATAGAGGGCCAGGGCCGCCTGATTGTCGGCCCAGACCGTCAGCTCCACCCGCGTCAAGCCGAGCCAGTTGTCCGCCAGGTCCAGCGCAGCCTGCATCAGGGCGGTGCCCACCCCGCGCCCGGCCCAGTCATCGTGCACCGCCATGCCGATGCTCGCCACGTGGCGGCGACGGGGGGCAGGCTCCACCATCAGGACCAGCGCGCCCGCCACCTCCCCATCGCACTCCGCCAGCAGGCTGTAGATGCCATCCCGCGGGGTCAGCTTCTGCTCCCACTGCTGCAGGGAGGGGAAGGGAAGTTGCAGGGTGCCCGCCTGGGCATGGGGCATGGCGTGAAGATCCCGCAGGGCGGCGGCATCTTCCGGCCCGGCGCGGCGAATGGTGATGGACATGAGACCTCCTGATTGGCTGAATCCCATCTTGCCGCAAGGCTGGCGTCTGTTTCCACCCCCATCAGCGAAACCAATCAAAGGGTTAGGCACACTCCATTGGAGCCGCTCCCCCACTTCACCTAGTCTGGCGACTCATCACAAGGAGACCTGCCATGACCGACAAGACCCTGCGCAGCGCCAACGGCGCCCCCGTCGTCGACAACAACAACAGCCTCACTGCCGGCCCCCGCGGCCCCGTCCTGATGCAAGACATCTGGTTGATGGAGAAACTCGCCCACTTCGACCGCGAGCGCATTCCCGAGCGGGTGGTGCACGCCAAGGGCTCGGGCGCCTACGGCACCTTCACCGTGACCCACGACATCAGCGCCTTCAGCAAGGCCGACCTGTTCAACGCCGTCGGCAAGCAGACCCCGGTGTTCCTGCGCTTCTCCACCGTGGCCGGCGAGAAGGGGGCCGCCGACGCAGAGCGCGACGTGCGCGGCTTCGCCCTCAAGTTCTACACCGAGCAGGGCAACTGGGATCTGGTGGGCAACAACACCCCGGTGTTCTTCATTCGCGACCCGCTGAAATTCCCCGACTTTATCCACACCCAGAAGCGGGATCCGCGCACCAACCTGCGCAGCGCCACCGCCGCCTGGGACTTCTGGTCCCGCCATCCGGAATCCCTGCATCAAGTCACCATACTGTTCAGCGATCGCGGCATCCCCAAGAGCCTGCGCGAGATGAACGGCTACGGCAGCCACACCTTCAGCTTCATCAACGATGCCAACGAGCGCTTCTGGGTCAAGTTCCACTTCAAGACGGAGCAGGGCCACAGCTTCTACACCGATGAAGAGGCGGCCACCGCCGTCGGTCAGGACAGAGAGACCAGCCAGGCAGATCTGTTCAACGCCATCGAGCGGGGCGACTTCCCGCGCTGGAAGGTCTATGTGCAGGTGATGCCAGAGGCCGAGGCCCAGACCTACTCGATCCACCCATTCGACCTCACCAAGGTATGGCCCCACAAGGACTACCCGCTCATCCCGGTGGGCGTGCTGGAGCTCAACCAGAACCCGGACAACTACTTCGCCCACGTGGAGCAGGCCGCCTTCACCCCGGCCAACGTGGTGCCCGGCATCGGCTTCTCGCCGGATCGCATGTTGCAGGGGCGGCTCTTCTCCTACGGTGACACTCAGCGCTACCGCCTCGGCGTCAACCACGGCCTGCTGCCGGTGAACGCCCCGCGCTGCCCGTTCCACCACGGCGCCCACCGCGACGGCGCCATGCGGGCCGACAGCAACGGTGGCGCCAGCCCCAACTACCAGCCAAACCGCTTCGGCACCCAGCAGCCGAGCGAGCAGCACGAACCGGCCCTGACTCTGGAAGGGGCTGCCCTGCACTACGATTTTCGCGACTACGACAGCGACTACTACAGCCAGCCGGGGGATCTCTTCCGCCTGATGGACGAGGGGCAGCGTGCCCGCCTCGCCGCCAACCTGGCCCGCTCCCTCATCAATGTGGAGGATGACGCCATCGTCGCGGCCCAGCTCAGGCACTTCGAGCAGGCCGACCCCGAGTACGCCAAGCGGGTCGAGCTGGCCCTGGCCGCCCTGCTGCGCTGAGTCGCAGGCAGCCAACCTCTGCAAAAGCAAAACGGGGGCCCGATGGCCCCCGTTCTCGCATGACGGTCTTTGCTGAATGAAGGGGTTGTACCGCCAGCTCACGGCGGCAACGACGTTGTGCATTGGCAGAGCGGCACCATTGTCCACCTTTGGTAATAAACCTGCCTGCGGTAATGCACTTTTAGTCACCAATAAAAACGGAGCCCGAGGCTCCGTTTTTCAATGCAGTATCCATCCCGGACGCAGCGCCCTCGCGCTCTTCCCGCTCCTTTGCCAACAAGGGTTTGTACCGCCAGCTCACGACGGCAACGACGTTGTGCACTGGCAGAGCGGCACCATTGTCCACCTGTGGTAATAAACCTGCCTGCGGTAATGCACGTTTAGTCACCAATAAAAACGGAGCCCGAGGCTCCGTTTTTCAATGCAGTATCCATCCCGGACGCAGCGCCCTCGCGCTCTTCCCGCTCCTTTGCCAACAAGGGTTTGTACCGCCAGCTCACGACGGCAACGACGTTGTGCACTGGCAGAGCGGCACCATTGTCCACCTGTGGTAATAAACCTGCCTGCGGTAATGCACGTTTAGTCACCAATAAAAACGGAGCCCGAGGCTCCGTTTTTCAATGCAGTATCAATCCCGGACGGAACGCGCTTCGCGCTCTTCCCGCTCCCTTGCCAACAAGCGTTTGTACCACCAGCTACTGCGACGACGTTGTGCATTGGAAGAGCGACGAGCCATTGCTTAGATCCCAGTCAAGAGAAGAAAGAGCCGCATTATGCGATAGAGATCACGCCCGTGTCTGTAGCTGGATCAAGAAAAGGCTCACTGGCCCACCCGGATCGTCCGCTGGTTGCCCTCCGGTTCACCACTCTGTGACGGCGTCGTCACCTCTCGCCAGATCAGGGGGCCATTGGTCTCCATCGCCTGTTGCGGCGCGCACTCCAGCCAGAGCTCCCCCTGCTGGATACGGGCCCCCTGGGAGTATTTCTGATCCTGATACCAGCACACCCGCTCGGGCAGCGAACCAAGGGGCAGCACCAGCTCGGTGCCCACCGAGTGGCTGAGGGTGTTGGACGCCGGGGCGGCCAACGCGGGGAAGAGCCAGCCAAGGGCCAGCAGACAACCTGCACAACGGATCATGGGAATTCCTGTCACGGGGGAGTGAAAGTGTAGAGCGACCAGCAGAGCCCTCGACTTGACCAATAAATGTCGGCTCATCTGGCATTCCGGAAGCAATATGATAGCCTGCCTGCGCCCGCCAAGGCCTGTCAGGGTTCTGCCGTGGGCCCCCACCGGCATCGCCGGGATGCGGTAATGAATAACCCTTAATAATCAGATAATTAACTGGATATGTTGTCAATGCGTATCATGCCGTTGCTCAAGGCTGCCTGCCTGAGCCTGATGTTGTCCGCCTGTGTCGCCCCCCTGCTGATGATGAGCCCCACCAGCCAGCTGATGTGGGCCCTGCTCAAGCCGCTGGTCGGTTTCGATCCGAACGAGGCCAACCTGTTCGAGCAGCCGCTGATCAAGGACAGAATGACCGCCATGCTGGGGCCCAACTACGAGAGCACCATGCAACTGCTCAAGACCGCCGACGAGCTGCAACAGGAGGGACCGCTCTTTTACGTGGTCTCCCGCTACGCCCCCGTGCCGGACGTAGCCAAGCAGGCCGGCATGGTCTGGAACGCCGACACCAACCAGCTCGCCGTCATGGTGCAAAAAGGTGACGGGGCGACCCAGGTCTTCGGGGAAAACCTGACGGCCGCCACCCCGACCTGGCCTAGCGCCATGCAGGGCTGGCAGTCCCAGGCCACCCCGGCCGCCACGGCCCTGACCGGTGCCGGTCAGGGGCTCACGGGCGCGGGCAGTTCTCTGCTGGGCACCATGATGGGGGGCCTGCAACAGAGCGCCAGCAAGGCCCTGTCCGACTCCACCAGACAGGTGATCGGCAGTGCCGCCACCACGGCGCAGCAACAAGCGACCAAGGCGGCGAGCGACTCGGCCAAACAGGCCGCCAGCAGCGCAGCGACCATCAGTGCCGCCACCACGGCGCAGCAGCAAACCGCCAAGGCGGTGAGCGACAGCGCCAAGCAGGCCGCCAGCAGTGCCGCCGCCATCCAAGGCGGTGAGCGACAGCGCCAAGCAGGCCGTCAGCAGCGCAGCGGCCATCAGTGCCGCGACCAGTACGCAGCAGCAAACCGCCAAGGCAGTGAGCGACAGCGCCAAGCAGAGCGCTAGCAGCGCCGCCACCATCAGTACCGCGACCACGGCGCAGCAGCAAGCGACCAAGGCGGTGAGCGACAGCGCCAAGCAGGCCGCCAGCAGCGCAGCGACCATCAGTGCCGCGACCAGTGCACAGCAGCAAGCGGCCAAGGCGGTGCAGCAACAGGGCGAGAAGCGGGAAGCGACTTCCGGCACCCTGAGCGATCAGGCCAGGGCGGATGCCGAAGCGGAGCTGGAAAAACTGCTTAACTGACTTTTTTAAGCGTCATGCCACCATAAAAACAGGCCATCACATGATGGCCTGTTGTTTATCTGACCCGTGGCAGGGGAAGATCAGAAATGGCGGTCCTGCTCGGTAGGCTTGGCACCCTTCTCTTCGCTGTGCTCGATGGCGGTGCGGATAAGGTCGACGCCGGCCCGGATGATCAGCACCCCCATGTTGACCAGCTTGACGCAGACCCACATGAAGGTGATGAGCAGGATCAACTTGAGCACCGTCTGGAAGGCCTCCAGGAAGTTCTGCTCCAGCTGGGCGGTGAGCCCGTTGGCGCTGCTCATCAGCCAGGTGTACACCTCGCGCACGAAGGGGATCCGGCTCGGCATCTCCAGCACGTCCAGCGCCGCAGGCAGGGCCTGGAAGATGACGATGCTGCCAAACAGTATCAGGATGACGCCGATGGCAATCCCCAGAAAGAAACCGAACTGTCGCATGAAGAGCCCCACAATGTAGTGAATGAGAAGAACAATAGCCGCCAATACTAGGGACTGCCCGCGCAGACGGCAATCCTTGCGTCCCCCACAGGGTCGGTGCCCCCTGCAAGCCATTGCCCGGCCGTCTGATTTCTGTGACCCTTGTCCCCACTCCTTGCCCCTGGGTGTCATCATGTTTCGAGTTGTCTTCTGCCTGCTGCTGTTGCTGGGCGGTGCCCTGCCCGCCTCCCGCGCCGAATCCCCTCCCTCTGCGGCCGCCTGCGTGATCCGCCACCAGCAAGGGATCCTGCTGGTGCAGGACAGGCTCTCCTCGCGCTACAGCCTGAGCGGCGGTTACATCGACAGGGGGGAGACCCCGGAGCAGGCGGCCCTGCGCGAGCTGTTCGAGGAGACCGGCCTGCAGGGTCGCGTCACCGGCGAGCTGGGGCGCTGGCAACGGGCCAGGGTGTTCGCCTGCCAGACCCTGGAGCCCCTGCGGGTCCAGCGGGGGACGGGGTTTGTCTCCCTGCTCCAGGCCCCGGATCTCGGTGGCGAGATCCTGAACGCCAGGCTGATCGCGGCCGCCGACCTGCCCCCTGACCAGCGTCGCTTCCCGGCGCAGCTCGACTGGATAGCCCCGAGGCTGGCCGAGGTGCCCGAGAGCCAGGTGCTGTGGGTGACGGATTTCAGCGACGCGGCCAGTGCGCTGCACCGCGCCGAGTTGCCGCTGATCCAGCGCCTGCAACGGTGGCTAGGGCCGGATGCGCTCTGGCCAAGGGCGGGCAATCTGCTGGGCTCGGCCCCCTTCCAGCTGGCGCTGCTGCCCTTGCTGCTGCCCCTGCTCGGCTGGTCCAGGCTGCGCCACCTGCTGTTTGCCATGGTGCTGCTCACCCTGGTGGTGAACCTGCTCAAGGCGGGCATCGGCTGGCCCAGGCCCTTCCACCTGCAACCCGAGCTGGCCCGCCAGAGTGCCCAGGGCTTCGGCATGCCGAGCGGCCACGCCGCCTCGACCCTGCTCTACTGGGGCCTGCTGCTTGGCTGGCTGCCGGCGCTGCGGGTTTGGCAGGGGGCCCTGCTGGCCCTGTTGCTGGCCGGCGTGGCCGGGCTGGCCCGGGTCTGGCTGGGGGTCCACTTCCTCTCGGATGTGGTGGCCGGCCTTGCCCTGGGGGCCCTGCTGCTGGCACTGCGCGCCCCGCTGGCGAAGCTGGCGGCGCGCCCGCTCCCCTGGGCCGGGGTGCTCATCGCCAGCGCCCTCTCGGCCTGGCTCACCCAGTCCACCGCCCTGGCCGGGCTTGCCATGTTCACCCTGGGGCTGGTATCGGGTAATCTGCTATCACTCGAACGGAGCCCCACCCCCGCCCTGCCCGCCGCGCTGCTGACCCTGGCAGGGGGACTGGTCGTGGCAGGGCTCCTGTTCCTGGTGCCCGCGCTCACCAGCAGCTCTCTGCTGATCCTCGCGGGACAAGGGTGGCTCTTTGGCTGCCTGGGGTTCTGGCTCAGCGCCGGGCTCTGGTGGTCGTTGTCCGCTATCCGTCACGGTGCCCGAACCGGGCGCTCAACCCCTCGTTAAGGGAATGCCATGAATATGAAAAAAGTGGATTTGGCCAAGATCACCCTGGGCTTGCTGTTCCTCAGCCTGCTCATCATCTCGTGCTTCATGGTCTTGCGCCCCTTCCTGCCCGCCCTGGTGTGGTCGACCATGATCACCATCGCCACCTGGCCCCTGATGCAGATGGCCCAGCGCCTGCTGTGGGGCAAGCGCACCCTGGCGGCGTTGCTGATGACCAGCATCTTGCTGCTCATCTTCGTCATTCCCCTCTTCATGACGCTGGCCAACGTGGCGGAGAAGGCCCCCATGCTCATCGAGCTGGGCACCGAGCTCAGCCAATCCCCGCCCCCCGAGCTGCTCTGGTTGCAGCAAGTGCCTCTGGTGGGCGACAAGCTCTATGAGTTTTGGCAGCAGATCCTCGCGAGCGGCGGCCAGGTGCTGTTCACCAAGCTGGCCCCCTACTTCGGCCAGACCGCTCGCTGGCTGGCGGCCCAGGCCGGCAACCTCGGCCTGCTGTTCGTCCACTTCCTGCTGACCGTGGCCATCTGCGGCCTGCTCTACCACTCGGGAGAGAAGGCGGCAGAAGGCATTCGCCGCTTCGCCCACCGTCTGGCGGGCCAGCGCGGTGACAATGCGGTGGTGCTCGCCTCCCAGGCCATCCGTGCCGTCGCCATGGGGGTGGTGGTGACCGCCCTGGTGCAATCCTCGGTGGCGGGCCTGGGCCTGCTCATCGCCGGCATTCCCTATGTCATGGTGCTGGTGGTGCTGATGTTCCTGCTGATCGTCGCCCAGATAGGCCCCTTCCCGGTGCTGCTGGCCAGCGTCGGCTACCTCTACTGGAGCGGGGACACCACCTGGGGCACCTTCCTGCTGGTCTGGTCCCTGCTGGCGGGCACCATGGACAACTTCCTGCGCCCCTTCCTCATCAAGCGCGGGGCCGACCTGCCGCTGATCCTCATTCTGGTGGGGGTCATCGGCGGCCTGCTGGCACTTGGGATCATCGGTCTCTTCATCGGCCCCGTGGTGCTGGCGGTGGGCTACACCCTGCTGGATGCCTGGATCAAGGAAGATGACCAACCGGCGAGCGCTCTGGTGGAGCCGCCCAAGACGCCGTGACGATTCATTCATCCCCGATGCAAAGAGCCGCCCCAGGGCGGCTCTTTTGTTTATTACCGTCCCATGCAGGTTCGATTAGCGAAGCGTAATCGGACGATCGAGATGCCGTTGTCCGGTGTGTCCATGAATCAGCGGCATCTGTCAGCAGGGAAATATGGATGGCTGTTATAGCGGGAGAATTGATTTACGCGAACGTCCGATTACGCCTTATGGCTAATCGAACTTAAAGCTGGTCGCGGCGTTTAGAACCAAAGTTCGAACCGGAACGCCAAAACACGAACCAGGGTTCGAATCACTCCTTCCCCTCCCCTGTTCCCTGCCGAAGGCGCCCGCCACAATGCCTGCACCATTGGAGGAGAAGACAAGATGAACGAACTGAGAGCAACACGGGCCCTCATCAGCGGCGGCGCCAGCGGCATCGGACTGGCCATCGCCGAGGCCCTGGCCAGCCAGGGGGTGGAGCTGATCCTGGCTTCCCGCCGCCTGGGGCTGCTGGAGCAGGAAGCGGCCAGACTGGAGGCGCGATACGGGGTGCGAGTCATGGCACTGGCGCTGGATGTGTGCGACGGCGATCAGGTGCGGGACGGCCATGCCCGGATCCGGGAGCGGCTCGGCCCCGTCGATCTGCTGATCAACAACAGCGGGGTCGGCAGCGACCACCTGGTGCAGGATCTGCCGGAATCGGAGTGGGACAGGGTGATGGATACCTGTGCCAAGGGCACCTTCCTGCTGACCCGGGCCTGCCTGCCGGACATGCTGGCAAACCGCCACGGCACCGTCATCAACATCGCCTCCCAGGCCGCCAGGCACGGCTATGCCAGGGCCAGCGTCTACTGCGCCGCCAAGTTTGCGGTGCTGGGGTTCGCCCGGGCACTGCGGGAAGAGGTGCAGCACCAGGGCGTCCGGGTCCACACCCTCTGTCCCGGGCTGGTGCAGGTGCCGCCCCCGGCTTGCGCCGCTGATCGCAAGCCCGGCTGGCTGCAGGTGGAGGATCTGGCCGAGGCCGTGCTCTACACCCTGCGCCAACCCGCTCACGTCCAGCTCGACGAGATCGGCATGACGGGGATCTGAGCGAGGCGCCATGGAACGCCAGCAAGGACAAGGGGCGCCGAGGCGCCCCTTGTCCTGCGTCACACCGCCAGAGGCGGCCTGCGCGTAAGATCAGGCAGGTTGATGGAGGGTGATGCAGTGGATGCCGCCGCCCCCGGCCGCCACCGGGTCTATGTCTATCTGCACTATCTTGCGCCCCGGATAGAGGCTGGCCAGCAGATCCCGGCAATGGCGGTCGGCCCTGGCATCCCCGAACTGGGGAGCGATGACGGCGCCGTTGATGGGCAGGTAGTTGATGTAACCGGCGGCAAAGTCCGGGCTGCGGCTGAACTTGTTGTCCCGCCCGCCCAGGGGCGGCGGCAGCGGATGCAGCTCCAGCTTGTTGCCGTCGGCGTCCGTCGCCTGCTGCAGGATGGCGAGGTGCTGGCGGGTCACCTTGTAGTCGTAGGAGTCGGGATCGTTGTCCATGTTGATCACCACCCCCCCGGGGCGCACGAAGCGGGCGTAGAAGTCCACGTGGGCATCCGTGATGTCACGGCCCTTGATCCCCGGCAACCAGATGATCTTGCGCAGCCCCAGGTTGGCCTTGAGCTCCGCCTCCACCTGCGCCTTGGTGAGGCCGGGGTTGCGGTTGCTGTTGATCCAGCTGCTCTCGGTCATGATGGCGGTGCCGTTGCCATCCACCTCGATGCCGCCCCCCTCACCGATGAGCTCGCTCTGCAGGTAATAGGCATCGGTCTGCCGGCCCACCAGGGCGGCGACCCTGGCGTCATGGCTGTGCTCCTGCTTGTCACCCCAGCCGTTGAAGTTGAAGTCCACCAGCCCGAGCCCTCCCTGCTCGTCCTGCACGAAGACGCCGCCGGTATCCCGCAGCCAGATGTCATCCATCTCGGCGTGGACGAAGTGGGTGTTGCGCTCGCCGCACAACTGGCGCGCCAGCGCCTCGTCATCCTCATGGCAGAGCACGTTGACCCGGGTGTAGGGCACCATGGCCTGCACCAGCCGCCCTATGGTGGCCTGCACCTCCTTGTAGTGGCGACCCCAGATCTCGCTGGTGGCCCCGAAGGCCACCCACACCAGGGCCTGGGGGGAGGACTCCTCCGGCATGTGGTAGCGAGCGGCGGCGCCGGGCTCGCCGGCGGCGAAGGCCGCGCGGGCACCGGGCAGGCTGCCAAACCCGGCAATGGCGCCAAGGGCAACCAGCTGTTTCAATACGTGGCGTCGGGAAAACATCGTTCTACTCCTGGGTTCAGAGGCTGCTCTTGAAGCGAGTCCAGGCTCGCATGCGGGCACGCATCTGGGATTGTGCTATATCCTGACCCGGAATGAGCCGCTGGTAGCTGGCCTCGTCCAGGTAGATATCCGGGTTGGCCGTCATGGTGGCATCCACCATGGGTCTGGCCTTGGCACTGGCAGTCGGATAGCCGGTGCTGTTGGTGATGGCCGCCATGTTGGCCGGGCGCATCACGAAGTTGATAAAGGCATAGGCATAGTCAGGATGGGGGGCATCCGCCGGGATCGCCATGGTGTCCATCCAGATGGTGCTCCCCTCCTTCGGCAATCGGTATTCGAAGTCGACCCGCTTGCCCGCCTCGGCGGCGGCGCGCCTGGCCTGGGTCATGTCGCCGCTGTAGCCCAGGGAGAGGCAGAGATCCCCGTTCACCAGCTGGGTTACCGGCTGGGACTGGAACTTGCGGATATAGGGCTTGATCCCCTTGAGCAGGGCCAGGGCCGCCTCCAGATCGTCCGCCTTGCCGCTGCGGGGATCCCGCCCAAGATAGTGCAGCACCACCGCCAGCACCTCGTCCGGGGAGTCGATGACCGAGATGCCGCAATCTGCAAATTTCGCCGCCAGCTCGGGCTTGAACAGCATGTCCAGGCTGCTGACCGGGGCATCCGGCATCCGCTGCTTGATAGCGTCCGCATTGTAGGTGAGCCCTATGGTGCCCCAGGTGTAGGGCACCACGGCCTCCTTCGCATGGGGATAGGCCTGCTGCAACCGCACCAGCTCGGGGTCCAGGTCACCGAGGTGCTGCAACTTGCCCTTGTCGAGGGGCTGCAGACTGCCCGCCCGCATCAGCCGCTCCGCCACCGTGTCCCCCGGGAAGATGAGGTCATACCCGCTGCGACCCGCCATCAGCTTGGCCTCCAGGGTCTCGCTGCTGTCCATCACGTCGTAGATGACCCGGATCCCGGTCTCCCGGGTGAATTCGCTCAGGGTATCGGCGGCGAAATAATCGGACCAGTTGTAGAGGCGCAGCACCTTCTCCTCTGTCGCCTCCCCCGCCCCTTCTGCGGCCTGGGCCCCCAGACCCAGCAGCAGGGCCAGTGCCGTGGCTATCTTGGTCAAGGCGCTCATGATGGACGCCCTCCCCGATGGCCCTGCCCATCCAGGCTCAGCAAGGCGCCATACATCTTGGGGCGACGATCCCGGTAGATGCCCCAGGTCAGCCGCTCCTCGGCCATGGCGGCGAGATCCAGCTCCCGCACCAGCACGCCCGGGGTATCCCTGTCCGCCTTGGCCAGCAGGGCCCCCTTGTGATCCGTGATGAAGGAGGAGCCATAGAAGCGCATCTGCAACGCGGGATCCCGGGTCGCCACCTCGCGTCCGATGCGGTTGGCGGCGATCACCGGCATGATGTTGGCGGCGGCGTGGCCGCGCTGGGTCAGCTGCCAGTGATCCCGGGAATCGAGCCCCTCTGCCCCCGGCTCCGAGCCGATGGCGGTGGGATAGAGCAGCAGCTCGGCCCCTTGCAGCGCCATGGCGCGGGCCGCCTCCGGGAACCACTGATCCCAGCAGATGCCGACCCCGATGCGGCCAGCGGCCGTGTCCCAGACCCGAAACCCCGTGTCCCCCGGGCTGAAGTACTCCTTCTCCTGATAGCCGATGGCGTTCGGGATATGGGTCTTGCGATAGACCCCGAGCAGGCGACCATCCGCATCCGCCATCGCCAGGGAGTTGAAGCAGGCGTTGCCCGCGCGCTCGAACCAGCTGATGGGCAACACCACCCCCAGCTCCCGCGCCAGGGCCGAGAAGCGGCGCAGCACCCGGCTCTGCTCGAACGACTCCGCCAGCGCCAGATGGCCGTGGTATTGCTCGATACAGAAATAGGGGGTGGCGAAGAGCTCCTGCAACAGCACCAGGTTGGCCCCCCTGGCGGCGGCTTCCCGTACCAGGCTCTCCGCTGTGTCCAGATTGCGCTCCAGCTCCCAGCTGCAAGCGAATTGTGTGGTGGCGACAACGATCTTGCTCATCCGGATACCCTCCCTGACACGCGTTCCCCCTGACAGGCAGACTGCATGGTTGCGACGACCTTGTTCATGAATCTCTCCTCCCTGATCCCGTCATGAGGCCTCGCAGACGCCTGACGAGGCCGCTCCAAACGCTTACCCCTGCACCGGCCAGGCCGGCTGCTGCTGGGTGATGCAGTGAATGCCGCCCCCGCCGTGGGCCAACTGGTTGATGCGCACCGGCACCAGCTGCCTGTTCGGGAAGGCGCGCCTCAGCACTTCCCCAGCCGCCTCGTCCGCGCCTACGCCGTAGGCGGGCATGATGATGGCGCCGTTGGCGATGTAGAAGTTGGTGTAGGAGGCGCAGAACACTTCCGCCTCGGCGTCCACCGCCTCGCTCGCCTCGAACAGCTCGAGGCACTCGAAGGAGCGACCTCTCGCATCGGTGGCCAGGGCCAGGGCTCGGCGGTTCTCCCGCACCACGCGGCCATAGGTGGAGTGCCCGTCCAGGGTGGAGTCCACCAGCAGGTGGCCGGGGCGGCTGAAGGCGCAGACCCCGTCCACATGACCGTCCGTCATGTCGCCGGTGACGTGGTCCGGATCCCCCGGCAGCCAGATAGTCTTCTCGATGCCGAGCAGGCGGCTGAAGATCCGTTCGATCTCCACTTTGGTCATGCCGGGGTTGCGGTTGCTGTTGAGCAGCACCGACTCCGTGGTGATCAGGGTGCCCTCCCCATCCACATGGATGGCGCCCCCTTCGTTGGCGAGGAAGCTGCCGATGCACTCCAGCTCCAGGCTGTTGAGAACGCGTCGCGCCAGCCCCTCATCCAGACCGTGGGCCGACTTGCCGCCCCAGGCGTTGAAACGCCAGCTGATCCCGGCGGTGCCAAGCTCGGGATGGCAGATGAAGGTGGGGCCGGAGTCACGGCACCAGCTGTCATCCACCGGCAGGGGAATGAAGCGCACCCCGTCGCCGCACAGGGCGCGAGCCTCCGCCTGTGCGACGGGATCCACCACCAGGTTCACCGGTTCGAAGCGGGCGATGGCATTGACCACCCGGGCGAAGTCCTGCTGGACCTGGGGCAGGGTTACGCCCCAGCCGTTTTCCCACAGCGCCTTGTTGTGCGGCCAGACCATCCAGGTCGCCGCGTGCCGGCACCACTCCGCTGGCATGAACCAGCCCGCAGCCCTCATTCCCTGCTCGCGCATCTCAGCCTCTCTGATTAGGTACTATTAAGGTTGTTGACGATGGAAATAGACTATTCTCCCCGTTGATGGGTAACAAACGATCGATTTTCGATAAAAGTGATAAGTGGAGCTAATCAATGATGTTCAAACACTGGCCCCCTCTCAACGTGCTGCGCGGCTTCGAGGCGGCGGCCAGGCTCGGCAGCTTTCATCAGGCGGCCCAGGAGCTGCACCTCACCCAGTCTGCCATCAGTCAGCAGATCCGCTCGCTGGAGGAGCTGCTTGGCCAGCCTCTGTTTCACCGCCAGGGACGTTCCGTCGCCCTGACCGACGCGGGCCAGGATCTGCTGGAGACGACCCAGCAGGTGCTGCTGCAACTGGCGGTGGGAATACAGCGCCTCGAGCAGTACCGCAAGCCGAACCAGCTTGTGCTCAACACCAGCACCACCATCGCCCGCCTCTGGCTGCTGCCCCGGCTGGCCGACCTTCACCGTCAGCATCCGGGCATCGATCTCTGGCTGTTCACCAGCGACGACACGCCGAACATGGCCGAGCAGACCATCGACATTTCGCTGCGCTGGGGGCTGGCTCCCCAGGCGGAATGCCGCCATCAGCCGCTGCTGGCGGATCGGCTGCTGCCGGTGGCGAGCCCGGCCGTGCTGGCACAGCCCGCGCAGGAGCGCACCACCCTGCACGGGGAGCGGGAGATGGACTGGCACCACTGGACCCTCAAGGGCGGCGACGATCTGCACCTGCAGACCCAGGGGCTCAACTTCTCCGATCCCGGCTTGTTGCAGGATGCGGCCAGCGCCGGGCTCGGGGTGGCACTGGCGAGCGAGCTGCTCTCTCGCGACGCACGCCGACAGGGGTGGCTGCTACCCCTCTCGTCCCACCGGGTGGCCGGGCCGAACTGGAACATGCTGATCCATCAGGAGAGCGAAGGCAGTCCCCAGTGCCGGGCGGTGAGCCACTGGCTCCAGCAGCAGTTTGCTGCAGAGGCTGCCACCCGGGGCAAGGACGCGACACTCTGAGAGCGGTCACTGAATCGGGGCGGCAAGGGTGATTAAATGGCCTCTTCCCTTTTGCCGGATATCGCCGTGACCATGCCATCCGTCCCCCAGCCCCTCTCGTCCTGGCCCGAGCACCTGCAGGCCTCTTGGCTGCGCTGTGCCCACCAGACCAGCGCGTCCCTCTGGCATCCTCCCCACTGCGCCAGAGGGCAGACCCTGGAGAGCCTGCGCCAGCGCAAACGGGACCTGCTCACCACCGGCGAGATGGCGCTGGAGGATCTCTACGAGTTCATGGAGGGGCGCCCCTGCGCCCTGCTGCTCACCGACGAGAGCGGTTGCCTGCTGGCCCGGACCGGCCACCCCGATACCCTGCAGGCGCTGGCGGTACTCGGTTTTGGCCCAGGCGCGTTTTTCAGCGAGGGACGCATCGGCACCAATGCTGTCAACCTGGCGGCCCTGGAGGGGGTGCCGCTCTGCGTCAGCGGCCCCCAGCACTTCAACCAGCGTCTCCACCCCTGGCACTGCTGTGCCAGCCCCGTTTACAACAGCACCGGTCGCCAGGTGGCGATCGTGGCCCTGATCTGCCGGGTGGAAGAGGCCGCGCCGGGGGATCTCGCGCTCACCGTCAGCGCCGGCCGTGAGCTGGCCAATCTGCTGCAGATGGAGCGCCTGATGCAGGAGTCCCAGCACCATTTAAGCGAGCTCTATGCCCTGCTGGATGGCATGGAAGACGGCGTACTGGCCTGGGATCCCCAGGGGCGGCTGCGCTACCTCAACGCCCTGGCGGCCAGTCGGCTGCAACTCGACCCGGCTGTCTGCCTGGGCCAGCCCCTCGATCACCATCTGCTGATGCCCCAGCGCCTGCGTCTGGCCATCGCGGAGATGACCCCCCTGAGCCATGTGGAGGTGACGCTGGAGCGACGGGAGACCCGGGGCGAGGCCTTCATCGACGCCCTGGTGAGCCTCAAGCCCCTCCCGGGACCGGACGGGGTCAGCTTCATCGTCCTGCTCCATCCCACCGATCGATTGCGCGCCATTCATCAACTGCGCCAGACGGTGCCCGAGCTCTCCGCCCTGGTGGGGGAGTCGAGCGCCATGCGCAAACTGCTGCGCCACGCCCGCCAGGCGGCCAGGGGACAGGGCCCAGTCCTGCTGCGAGGGGAAGAGGAGGTGGGCAAGGCCCAACTGGCGGAGGCCATCCACTTTGGCAGCGAGCGAGCCGCCGGCCCTCTGGTCATCTTCAACTGCCAGGCATGGCCGAGGGAGCGGATGGCGCTGGAACTCATGGGGTCCGACGAGGCGGGGCAGGAGCGGGCCGGCAAGTTCGAGCTGGCTCACGGTGGCACCCTGGTGCTGGAGCAGGTGGAGTGCCTGCCCGCCCCCATGCAGGCCGCCCTGCTGCAACTGCTCAAGACGGGGCGCATCCAGCGCTTCGACTCCGCCCGCATCCTGCCCCTCAGGGTGAGGATCATCGCGACCAGCAGCGCCCCGCTGGAGCAGCGGGTGCAGGAGGGGGGATTCGGTCGCCAGCTGCTCTATGCGCTGCAAGGGTGCGAACTCTGGCTGCCGAGCCTGCGGGAGCGCCGCGCCGACCTGCCCGGACTCATCCGCCAGCACCTGACGGTGCAGGGGGGCGAACCGGGGCGTCAGTTCACCCCTGACGCCCTCGACTGCCTGCTGACCTACCCCTGGCCCGGCAACCTGGGGGAGCTGCGCAGCGCCATCGAGTACGCCCTGCTTCATTGCAGTGAGGCACAGATCCCGCCCCGGGCGCTCCCGGCCGCCATCCGCCAGGGTCATTGCCTGCTGGCGAACGAGGTGGTGGGACAGCCGCTGCTCACCCTGGCGGAGCTGGAGCATCAGGCGATCCTGCGGGCCGCCCGTGCCAGCAAGGGCCAGGTCAGCCAGATGGCGCGCCAGCTCGGGATCAGCCGCACCACCCTCTGGCGGCGACTCAAACTGCTCGACATCGATCCCGCCGACTACCACCACTGACCAGAACGCCCCTCAAAAAAAGCGGGCCCCGTCGTGACGGGGCCCGGATGGGGGAATGTTTCAGTCGCCGAAGCGATCCTGCGCCAGTTGCTGGAAGCAGCTCAGCGCCGCCCCGGCATCCTCCCCTCGCGCCAGCAGGATGAGCCTGTCCCCCTGGCGCACATCGAGCATGGCGAGCCGGCTCAGGCTGCGGGGATTCGCCTCTTTCTCCCCCTTTTGCAGCCTGAGTTCAGCGGCAAAGGGCTTGAGTGCAGCGACCAGCCGGGCGGCGGGGCGCACATGCAGGCCGTGGGGGTTATCGACCACCACCTCGCAGCGCAACCAGCCGTCGTCGGCAACGGGAGCTGTCTCGGTGGTGGCCTGCGCCGCACTGGCAGGCAGCATTCCCTGTTTCGGGCCCAGGGCGCCAAGCGCCTCGGCGGCTACCTCGTCCAGCGTCAGGCCTGCACCAGCGGCCACCACCGCCGCCAGAGTGCCCTCGACCAGCGGAGCGGGGCTGAGCCGCACCCGGGCGCTCAGCTCGGGGGGCAGCAGTTCAAGGGCGGTCTCGGCGCTCAGGAGGGCGCTGCCCAAGTCCATCAGCACCAGCACCCCGCTGCCGTCATCCGCCTCTTCCATCGCACTCATCACGGCGATGGCGTCGGTGCCGATGGGATGGGCGGGGTCATCGACCCCGGCCGCCAGCAACAGTTTCGCCGGGCTGCCCAGCTGATCGGCCAGGGCTTTCAAACCGGCCGCAAGCATGGCGCTGTGAGAGACCACTACGATGCCGATCATGTTTACAACCTCGCTCTGTCACGCAGGGCGGTCAGCAGCAGCAGGGTCGAGGTGGCCCCCGCATCCTGATGGCCGATGCTGCGCTCACCAAGATAGCTGGCGCGCCCCTTGCGGGCCTGCATCTGGATGGTGGCCTCGGTGCCGGCTGCGGCGGCAGCCACCGCCTTGTCCAGCGCCTCGGGGAGCGGCAGGCCCTGTTGTTCCGCCTGCTGCAGGGCGGCCAGAGCGGGCCACCAGGCGTCACACATGGTCTTGTCACCCGGCTCGGCGCGGCCGCGGGAGACGATCCCCTCCACCCCGTCGCTCAGCATCTTGCCGAGCTGGCCGAGGGTCAGGCTCTGGCAGGCATCGCTGCTGGCCGCGGCCCGGATGAAGAAGGTGCCGTAGAGGGGTCCGCTGGCGCCACCGACCGAGGAGAGCAACGTCATGCCGGTGGTTTTGAGCACCTGGCCTATGTCCTTGTCCGCCACCGCGGGCAGCTTCTCCGCCACCTTGGCAAAGCCGCGCTGCATGTTGAGGCCGTGATCGCCGTCGCCGATGTCGGTATCCAGCGCCGTGAGGTAGTCACGCTGCTCGGTGAAGATGTGCTCGCAGTCGAGCAGCCAGTTGACGATCTGATGCTTGCTTAACATGAATATTCCTCAGCAGCCGCGCCGCAGGGCCGGGGTGTGAACGGGGGCATCCCACAGGGTCATCAGCTCGTCATCCACCTTGAGCAGGGTGATGGAGATGCCGGTCATGTCGAGGGAGGTACAGTAGGGGCCGATGAGGTTGCGCACCAGGTGGATGCCCGCCTCTTCACACAGGGCCGCGAGGCGGCCATAGACGCCGTAGAGCTCGGAAACAGGGGTGCCGCCGAGGCTGTTGACCAGGACGATGACCCGGTCACCCCCATTGAGCGGTTCGATAAAGGTGTGCTCTTCCTGCCAGCTGCCGGTGGCTCTGTCCCAGTGGCGCAGAGTGCGGCCATAGGGGCTGTTGTCGGTCAGCTCCTTGAACATGTCATCCACCAGGGCGTTGAGGTCGGTGAAGGGACGGCGCTCGATACCGGGTTCGCCGTGAATGCCCACGCCGAACTCCACCTCGTTGTCCGCCAGGGTGAAGGAGGGTTTGCCGGCAGCAGGCACGGTGCAGGCGTGCATGGCCACGCCTATGGTGCGGCTCTGGTTGTTGATGCGACGGGCCAACGCCTCGCAGCGCGCCAGATCGTAGCCCGCCTCGGCGGCGGCACCGACCAGCTTCTCGCACAGCACTGTCGTGGCAACACCACGGCGGCCAGCGGTGTAGAGGCTGTCCTTCACCGCCACGTCGTCATCGATGAGGGCGAAGCCCACCTTGACCCCGTCACCGTGCAGCAGCTCGACCGCGGTCTCGAAGTTGAGCACGTCGCCGGTGTAGTTCTTCACCAGAAACAGCACGCCCGCGCCGCCGTCGACGGCCTGACCGCACTCGTACATCTGATCCGGGGTCGGGGACGTGAAGATCTCGCCGGGGCAGGCACCATCCAGCATTCCTTTGCCCACCAGGCCACCGTGCATGGGCTCGTGGCCGCTGCCGCCGCCGGAGACCAGCGCCACCTTGCCCGCCACGGGGGCGTCGGCGCGGGTGATGTAGTGGGGTTCGATTCGCACCTTGAGCTCGGGGTGGGCAGCAGCCATCCCCATCAGTTGTTCACGGACCACGGCATCGACAGCATTGATCAGCTTCTTCATGGCTCACTCCTTGGCTTGCCACCATACGGGTGGACAGATGGTTGATGCAGCCAGTCTAGCGAGCCATAGGGGGATAAAAATGACAGGGATTTCGGTTCGGATCTGAAACAACAAACGAAGCCTGACGTTTCAATCTGAAACGAGCGGATGGGGAAGATCCGGGAAAGTGTTAGCCGCCTCACAGCCATGAAAAAGGGCCCCGCAGGGCCCTTCTCGATAGCGTGAGGCTCGATAGCGTGAGGATTAGATGGCCCAGCCACCGGCGTAGAAGATCACCAGGGCCACAGCGATGATGACGGTGCCGATGTTGAGCTTCTTCCACTCGGCGGCAAACAGGCGGCCGACCACCAGGGCCACGAAGCCCAGCATGATGCCGGTGACGATGTTGCAGGTGAGCACGATGAAGACGGCGCACAGCATGCCGGAAAGGGCATCGACCGAGTCGTTGAAGTCCAGCTTGGTGACGTTGCCCAGCATCAGCAGGCCCACATACATCAGGGCCGGTGCGGTGGCGTAGGCCGGTACCAGATAGCTCAGCGGGGAGAGGAAGATCATCAGCAGGAAGAGCACGCCGACCAGGGTGGCAGTCAGACCTGTCTTGCCGCCAGCAGCGGTCCCTGCGGCAGATTCGATGTAGACGGCTGCCGGAGCACCACCTACCACACCCGCCACCATGCTGCTGACGGAGTCCGCAGTCAGGGCCTTGCCACCGCTGATGATGTGACCACGCTCGTTGATGAGGCCAGCCTGACCGGCCACGGCACGGATGGTGCCGGTGGCGTCAAACACGGCGGTCATCACCAGCGCCAACACGGTCGGAATCACCACCGGATTGAGGGCGCCCAGCAGATCCATGCTGCCCACCAGGGAGCCATTCTCGCCACTCAGGCTCGGCATGGCGAAGAAGCCCTGCCAGGTTACTTTCGGATCGAAGATGAGGCCGAGGATGGAGATGGCGATGATCACCATCAGGATGCCGCCCGGCACCTTGCGGCGCTCCAGGCCGAAGATGGCAGCCAGACCCAGCACCGTCATGATGACCGGGAAGGCGGTGATCTCGCCGAGCTGCACCGGCAGGCCCGCCCCTTCATTCTTGATCACCATGCCGACCCCGTTGGTGGCGATCAGCAGCAGGAACAGGCCGATACCGATGCCGGTACCGTGGGCGATGCCGGAGGGAAGGTTGTCCAGGATCCACTGGCGCACGCCGGTGACGCTGATCAGGGTGAACAGCACCCCCATCAGGAAGATGGCACCCAGCGCGACCGGAATGCTCAGCCCCTGACCCAGCACCAGGCTGAAGGCGGTAAAGGCGGTGAGAGAGATGGCACAACCGATGGCCATCGGCAGCTTGGCCCAGAGCCCCATCAGCAGGGAGCCGAAGGCGGCGATCAGACAGGTCGCCACAAACACCGGGCCCTGCTCAAAACCGGCTGCGCCCAGCATGTTCGGCACGACGATGATGCTGTAGACCATCGCCAGGAAGGTGGTCAACCCGGCCAGCAGCTCCTGTCGCACCGTGCTGCCACGCTGGCTGATGGAGAAATAGGAATCCAGAAACCCGCCATTGCCGGCGCGGGCCGTCGTTTGTTGCGTTGCCATAGTTCATCCTGAAAGTGTGAAGGAAATCGTTTGCTTGCTGGCGCGCAAAATAGCAAGAATTTGACGAGATTGCAGCGGATAAGCCCCCATTTCCCCGAAGTTTTTCATAATGGGGCTCGATGGAGACCTCATTTTCCATGAGAGAGGCCCATCCCAAGCTTCTACACTCTTAGCTAGCCACGTTCCCATCTACCGGAGAGAAGCCCATGCACACAGGCAACCTGCTTGGCCAGATCCCCTCCCCCCTGCCCAGTGAAGTGTTCGCGGATCTGGTCAGTACCAACAATGTTCGTATCGAGCGCAT
>JADHEF010000430.1_pt1 | contig 44440 bp, 40 predicted proteins | sample 8952391 | NCBI WGS metagenome assembly JADHEF01 (sample SAMN16124439, study PRJNA663245) | bioreactor sludge metagenome | isolation source: sludge (nitrite) | place: India:Bengaluru | collected 2019-02-28 | reverse complement strand
GCCTCGTGGCGTTCGTCCACCCGGCCTCGACCGGCGGCGTCCTCCTCGAGCTCTCCCAGCCCGCGGCCGGCCACTGACGCCGGCGCGGTCCGGACGGGACGCGAGGAGCGCCCGTCCGGAGGACCGCCGTCAGGGGACCGTCGGGATCTCGGTGCCGCGGACGAAGCGGTCGAAGAACGGAGTCCAGTCCCTCCTGGTGACGGCCTCGAGGACCTCCTCGACCCGTTTCGTCGTCCCGACCTTTCCACCGAGCGTCGATTGGACGGAGGAGAGGAACGTCAGGAAGGCCTCGTCGCCGATCTCCCGGTGGATCGCCGCCAGGACGAGCGGCCCCCTGTCGTAGAGCATCCAGGTCCGGAGGTTGCCGGCCTGGACCTGGTCGTTCTTCGCCCGGAGGCGGTGGGCGAGGAGGAGCGGCACCGTCTCCTTCGTCTGGGCGGCCCGGGAGCGCCAGCGGGTCAGGTAGAGGTCGTAGGCCTCCTTCCCGGCCGCCTGCCGGATGAAGAAGGCGGAGCAGTACTCGGCGAACGACTCGGAGAGCCACTGCTCGGAGAGGTCGGGGAGCCTCACGCCGTTCCCCCACCACTGGTGGGAGAGCTCGTGCGCGAACCTCTCGTTCACGCCGGCGGCGGAGCGGCGGTACGGACCGGTTCCCATCGGGTTGAAGGCCTCGCTCGTGATCAGGAGGAGCCCCGCGGGCGCCTGCCCCTGGCCCCAGGCAGCCATCTCGACGATCGTCAGCTCGCGGACCGGCATCTTCCCGAGGAAGATCTCGAAGAAGGACGACGTGGCGAAGCCGAGGTCGAGGAGGCTCCGCGTCGCGGTCCGGTTCCGGCCGCCGTAGGAGGCGATACGGAGGGTCCGGCCGTCTCTCGATTCCTCCTCAAGCGAATAGGCGCCGGCGAGGAGAGCGAGGTATTGCGCGGGGCCGTCGAGGCGGGTTTCGAGGACGTTCCGCTCCCCCTCCTCCGCGCGGCGGAGGGTCGTGCCCGGAGCGATCGGGTGGAACGGCTTCGGCACGCTCATCGTGATCCGCGCCGAGAAGGCCCGCCCGGCGAGAGCCGGGACGGGGAACCAGGGCGTGAGGCCGAGGAGCCAGTAGTTGTTCCCGAGCGGCCGGACGAGGAGGCCCCCTTCGAGCTCGACGCGGACGCGGGCGCTCTTCCCTTCGGCGATGCTCGAGCGCAGCGCGATCGCGAGCTGGTCGTTCCGGTGGTCGAAGTCGAGGGAGTTCCCCGCCTCGTCGAAGACTCCCGTCACCGTCACCGGGCTCTCGCGGATCCGGTCGCTTCCGCGACGGACGTTGCCGAAGAGCGCCGTCTGCTGAACGCTCGAGCCGCGCTGCGACTCGGCCGTGTCGACGAGCTCGAGGAGGAGGGTCCCGACGGCGCCCCTCCGGGCCTCGATCGTCTCCGTCACCGAGATCGCGACGTCGGAGCCGCCCGAAGCGGTCACCTTCAGGTCGACGTGCGTCAGGACGGCCCGCGGCGCCGGCGGGTCGAAGAGGTCCCCCGCGACCGGCTGCTCCGCGAGGAGGATCGCGTAGCTCCGGTCGTCGCCGAGCCGGAGCCGCAGCTGGAGCCGTCCGCTCGCGGCGAGCTGCTCGCGGCCCGACTCGAACGGGTCGTGGAGGAAGACGAGGTCCTCCTTCCCGCCGACGGTCTCGGCGCGGACCACCCGGGCGGCGGGCGCGTCGCGCCGCTGGGCGGCCCGAAGGTGCGCGAACGGCGGCTCCTCGACCTTCGCCGTCCGGGAGCGGTGCTTCCGGAACGCGGCGGCGAGGGAAGGTCCCGAAGCGAGGCCGGAGAGGTCGGGGAGCGATTCCGCCGGGGCGAGCCAGAGGAGCGTCTCGAAGGAGTCGGCGACGGCGAGGCCGGCGTCCGTCGTCGACGGGCTCAGGCGGGTGTTCTTCGAGAGGACCCAGCGGACGGCCGGGTGCTCGCGCGGGTCGCGCGAGAGGTAGGCGAACGTCCCCTTGCCTTCGAGGAAGAGGCCGGCCGGGGCTCCGTCGGGACCCGTCACGATGGCGGCGTGCCCCTCGGCGAGCCGGACGGTGCCCGCGCCGGCCGAGAGGACGAGGTCCTTCACGGGCCGGCTCGACTCCGGGACGGAGAGCTCGTCCGCCGTCCGGAGGACCCCCCGTTCCGCGGGCTCCGCGGTCTCTCCGCGAACGGAGCACGGGAGGACGAGGAGGGCGAGGGCGAGGGCGCGCGCCGGCGAGGTGGCCATGAGGGATTCTGCCCTGCCGGGCCCGGGCGGCCTATTTCGGAAGCGTCGCCGAGACCGTCTCGCCCCCTTCGACGCGCGTCGTGAGCGCGATCGCGTCTGCCGCGGCCACGCCGTGCTTGATCAGGAACGCGCGGAGGGCCTCTGCCGTGTCGAAGAAGTTCGTCCGCTTCTCGGCCTTGTTGAAGGCCGCGAAGGCGTAAGGCGCCCCTTCGGGGCCCTTCCGGAGCTGCCAAACGAGGTCGGCCACGGGTCCTCCTTGCTCACTGGAGCGGCCCGTCGGGCCGCGAGGAATCGAGGCGGAGGACGTCGCGGACGTCCCGCCCGACCATCTCGAAGAAGCGTTCGTGGTAGGCGGCGACCGTCCCGACGCGGGAGTCCTCGAACATCTTCTCGACGCGGTGAAGCGGGAGGAAGAGGGTCGTGACGCCCAGCTCGGGCTCGCCCCCGGAGAGGAACTGCCGGGCCCAGTCGTCGAAGAGCGCGACGTCGATCCCGCGGACCGTCACCCCCGCCGGGGTGAGCGCGCGAAGCGCTCCCCAGTACTTCTCCTTCGGCGAGTGGAGGTGGACGAGAACGAGCGTCCCGGCGTCCACGTCGGCCTCAGGCGCCCGCCGGGGGCGGGCTCGATACGCGGAGCGCGCGGGGCACGGCGGCCTCAGAGCTCGACGTGGGCGACGAAGAACTTCGCCGGCGGGACGGTCCCGTTCAGGAGGGCCTCGGCGTCCTCTGGAAGGATGACGAACTTCCCGGCGTTCTCTCCCGCGCTCGTCGTCATGTAGAGCTCGACCTTCTCGACGAGCCGGCCGGCCGTTCGCGACTCCTTCAGGCCCCGGGCCGTCCCGACCAGGGCGCCGAAGACGATCGTCTCGGTGTCGGTCACGGCCTGGACGCGGAGCGCCCCTCCGGCGAGCGGCGTCAGGCGGGTCCCGCGGACGGCGGCCGTCTGGTACGCGCGGAGGAAGGCGTCCTGGACGATCGGGTCGAGGACGGTCGACGGCGCGGCGGCGGCCTCGGTCCGCCCGGCGCCCCGCGGCGCGGCGGGGGCTTCTCCCGGAACCGCGGGGGCGGAGACCGGGGGTGCCTCGATCTGCGACTTGCGGTTCTGCCGGATGTACTCGGAGAGGGACGGCGCCTTCGCGCTCGTGTCCGATTCCTTCTTCATCGGCTCGGGATCGCCCAGGATGTAGGCGTCGCGGTAATTCTCCTTGTTGGCCGCCTCTGTCTTCGCGGGGTCGACCTCGGTAATCGCGATCATCTTCTGGGCCCCGAGCTTGTCGTGAAAGAGGTAGTTCCGCCCCGAAGCAACCGGCTTGGCGGCCGCTTCGATCCGCGTCCCGTCCTTCAGGACGATGAGGTAAGCCGGCGCCTCGAGCGCCAGGAGGAACGCGCCCGCAAGAGCGAGACCCGCGAGAGAGAGCGTGCGCCGGATCGCCATCGTTGCCTCCTCGGCGGCCGGGAGGACCCGGCACGCCACGATGAAGTATAAACAGCGGTTCCGGAGGGCGAGACGCCGTGCTGATCGTCATGGACAGGAGCGCCACCGCGGCCGACGTGGGCCGGGTGGTCGAGGCCGCCGAGCGGATGGGCCTGAAGGCCCACCCGATCCCGGGGGAGCAGAGGACCGCGGTCGGGATCACCGGGAACCGGGGCACGGTCGAGCCGACCGCCTTCGAGAACCTCCCCGGAGTCCTCGAGGTCATCAAGGTCTCGCACCCCTACAAGCTCGTCTCCAGGGAGTTCCACCCCGAGGACACGGTCGTCTCGATCGGCGGCGTTCCCGTGGGCGGGACGCGCCTCGCGATCATCGCGGGCCCCTGCGCCGTCGAGACGCTCGAGCAGACGGTCACGATCGCGAAGGAGGTCAAGGCGCGCGGCGCGCATCTCCTCCGCGGAGGGGCGTACAAGCCCCGGACCTCCCCCTACTCCTTCCAGGGCCTCGGGGAGGAGGGGCTGAAGATCCTGGCGGCCGCGCGGGACGAGACGGGGCTTCCGGTCGTCACCGAGGCGCTCGACACCTCCTCGATCGACGTCGTGGCGAAGTACGCCGACTGTCTCCAGATCGGCGCGAGGAACATGCAGAACTTCGAGCTCCTGAAGGCCGCGGGACGGATCGGAAAGCCGGTCCTCCTCAAGCGCGGGATGTCCGCAACTCTCGAGGAGTTCCTCCTCGCTGCCGAGTACGTCCTCGCCGAGGGGAACCCGAACGTCGTCCTCTGCGAGCGGGGCGTCCGCACGTTCAGCGACTACACGCGGAACACGCTCGACCTCTCGGTCGTCCCGGCGGTCGAGCGCCTCTCCCACCTGCCGATCGTCGTCGACCCTTCCCACGGCACGGGACGTCGCGACAAGGTCAAGCCGATGTCGCTCGCCTCCATCGCCGCCGGCGCCGACGGCGTCGCGGTCGAGGTCCACCACCAGCCCGAGACGGCGCTCTCGGACGGGCCCCAGGCACTGACGCCGCCGATGTTCTCCGACCTGATGGAGCGGCTCGCGCCGATCGCGGCCGCGGTGGGTCGGACGCTGTGAGAGGCCGCCCCGCCGTCCTCCTCCTCGAGGACGGGCGCGTCTTCGAGGGCGAGGGCTTCGGGGCGGAAGGGACGGCCTTCGGCGAGGTCGTCTTCAACACGGCGATGTCCGGCTACGAGGAGACGCTGACCGACCCGTCCTACAGGGGACAGATCGTCGTCATGACCGCCTCGCACGTCGGCAACTACGGCATTACCGGCGACGACGCCGAGTCGGACCGGGTCCAGGTCGCCGCCTTCGCGGCGCGGCACGTCCCGGAGCGCTTCTCGAACGCGCGCGGGAAGAAGAGCCTCGGCGAGGCGCTCCGCGAGTCCGGCACGGTCGGCATCGAGGGGCTCGACACGCGCGCCGTCGTCCGGCACCTGCGCTCCCTCGGAGCGATGCGGGGCGCCGTCTCCACGGAGCACGAGGGCGCGGAGGCGCGCGCGGCGCTCCTCGCCGCCGTCCGCGAGCAGCCGCCGATGACCGGCGCCGCGCTCGCGCTCGAGGTCGGGACCCGGTCGCCGTACGCGTTCGGAGCCCACGCGGCGGGGCGGCCGCGGGTCGCCGCGATCGACTACGGCGTCAAGAGGAACATCCTCCGCCACCTCGCCGCGCGCGGCCTCGACGTCACCGTCTTCCCGGCGACGACGCCGGCCGGGAGCCTCCTCGGCTTCGACGGCTACTTCCTCTCGAACGGCCCCGGGGACCCGGCGGCGCTCCCCGCATGCGTCGAGACGATCCGCGAGCTCGTCGGCACGGGGAAGCCGCTCTTCGGCATCTGCCTCGGCCACCAGCTCCTCGGCCTGGCGCTCGGCGCGCGGACCTTCAAGCTGAAGTTCGGCCACCGCGGCGTGAACCATCCCGTGAAGGACCTGACGACGGGAGCGATTTCGATCACCTCGCAGAACCACGGCTTCGCGGTCGACCCGTCGTCGCTTCCGCGGGGGCTCGAGCAGACGCACGTGAACCTGAACGACGGCACGTGCGAGGGTTTCCGCCTCGCGGGCCGCCCCGTCTTCGCCGTCCAGTACCACCCCGAGTCGGCCCCGGGGCCCCACGACTCCGGCGCGCTCTTCGACGAGCTCGCGCGGCTCCTCGCGGCCCGTTGAACGTCTCGCTCTTCCTCGCCCGGCGGTTCCTCTCGGGGCGGCGCGGCAGCCTCCTCGGGACGGTCTCGTCGCTCGCGCTCGCGGGCGTCGCTCTCGGCACAGCAGCCCTCGTCGTCGCGATGGGGCTCATGTCGGGCTACCGGAGCGAGCTCTTCGAGAAGCTCGCCGGCACGAACGCCGAGGTCCTCGTCCTGCCGGGCGTCGAGGCGGACGACGCGGAGGTGCGGGAGACGCTCGCGGGCCTCCCGGGCGTCGCCGCCGTCGCGAAGACCGCCTTCGCGCCGGCGCTCCTCCTCGGACCGAAGGTCCCGGCCGGAGTCGACGCGGTCGTCAAGGGGCTCGACGTCCCGACCGGGCTCGCCACGACGCGCCTCCTCGGGAGCGACCCGGCGCTTGCCGGGCGGATGGTCGTGCCTGTTCGCGGGGAGAGGATCCCCGTGCTTCTCGGCTCGGGCCTCGCCGCGCGGCTCGGCGCCGGGGCGGGGAGCCCGCTCGTCCTCGAGACGGCTTCCCTTTCCCTTGCCCGGGGCGTGGCGCCGCCGCGGCGGACGGCGCTCGTCGTCGTCGGGATCGTCACGACCGGCTTCACGGAGGTGGACGAGGACGGCGCTCGTCGTCGTCGGGATCGTCACGACCGGCTTCACGGAGGTGGACGAGGGGTGGGCCGTCGTCCCGATCGGGGCGTTCGACCGCTTCGCTCCGCCCGACACCCGGAGCGGCGTCTGGGAGCTGAAGCTGGTCGACCCGTCCCGCCCGGACACGGTCGTCGAGGCGGCGCGCGCGGCGCTTCCTGCGGCCACCGTCCTCGACTGGCGCGCCCTGAACGGAGACCTCTTCCGCGCCCTCCTCGTCCAGCAGACGCTCCTCTTCGTCGCGCTCGCGCTCATCGTCGCCGTCGCGGCCGGTACGGTCGTCTCCTCGGTCGTCGTCCTCGTGGCGCAGAAGACCCGGGAGATCGGGGTCCTCGCCGCGATCGGAGCCGGACCGCGCGCCGTGGCGCGGACCTTCCGGCTCGCGGGGCTCGCGGTCGGGGGTGCGGGCGTCCTCCTCGGTGCGGTCGCGGGGGTCGCGATCTGCGCCCTCCTCACCGCGACGAGGGCCGTCCGTTTCCCGGCGGAGATCGCGCGGGTCTACTACGTCTCCTGGATGCCCTTCCGGCCCGAGCCGCGCGACGTCCTCGCGATCGCGGCGACCGGCCTTCTCCTCGTCCTCGTAGCCGCGGCGTTTCCGGCCCGCCGGGCGGCGCGCCTCGCCCCGGCGGAGGCGCTCCGCTACGAGTGAGCCGTTTCGGAGATCGGATCTCACGGACCCTTCCCGGGGGATCGTCCGTCCGCGATGACGGATTGGCCCGACGCCGGTGGAACGGCTCTTGCGAATCAGGCTCCAGCGAGGCCGATTTACGCTAGCATTCGCCGTTCGTCGAGACTCGCAGCAGGAGGAACCAGGAATGAAGAAGACCACCACCGCCGTCGTCGCCACGATCGCCGCCCTCGCCCTCGGCAGCTCCGCCCTCGCCACGATGCAGCTCCAGAAGGAGTACAAGGCGAAGGACCCGAAGGCCAACTGCGCTTCGTGCCACACCGACAAGATGCCGAAGAAGGACAAGCACGACCTGAACGACCTCGGCAAGAAGGTCAAGGGCGCCACGGGCGCCGACGGCAAGGTCGACTGGTCCAAGGTCTGAAACCGTCGAAAGCCCGGCGCCTCCGGCGCCGTTTCGAGCGCCCCCGTGCCCCGCGCCCGGGGGCGTTTCCCTTTTCGGGCAGCCGAGGACACGGGATGGTCGGTCCCCGCGCCCGTCTCCGGCCGCGCTCCGCGTAGAATCCCCCTTCCATGTCGCGGCTCCGGATCGCCCTCGCCGCCGACCACGGCGGCTTCGAACTCAAGGAGCGGCTGAAGGAGCACCTCTCGGCAGCCGGCCACGACGTCGCCGACCTCGGGACGAGCGGGAAGGAGCCGGTCGACTACCCGGTCTTCGCCCGCGCCGCCGCGCTCCTCGTCGCCCGGGGCGAGGCCGACTTCGGCGTCGTCGTCGACGGCGCCGGGATCGGCTCGGCGATGGCGGCGAACAAGGTCCCCGGCGTCCTCGCGGCCACCTGCAACACCGAGGCGCTCGCGAAGAACGCCCGGGAGCACAACGACGCGCGCCTCCTCGCGCTCGGCGCGGGGCACGTCGACGAGGCCGGAGCGAAGCGGATCGTCGACGTCTTCCTGTCGACGGCGTGCACGGCGGAGCGGCACCTGAAGAGGGTGGCGATGATCCGCGACATGGAGAAGGAGAGAGGGATGGCGGAGCTGTCCGCGGAGGACATCGAACGGATCGCCGCGAAGGTGAAGGAGATGCTCGGGAAGGGGGGCGCCGCGCCCTCCGCCGCGCCGGCCCTGACGCCCGAGCAGGTCGCGAAGCTCATCGACCACACGCTGCTCAAGCCCGACGCCATGGCCTCGGACGTCGAGAAGCTCTGCGCCGAGGCGCGGCAGCACGGCTTCTTCTCGGTCTGCGTGAACCCGGTCTTCGTCCCGCAGGTCAAGAAGCTCCTCCAGGGCTCCCCGGTGAAGGTCTGCTGCGTCGTCGGCTTCCCGCTCGGCGCGCAGGACCCGCAGATCAAGCTCCTCGAGGCGAGGAAAGCGATCCGCGAGGGGGCGCAGGAGGTCGACATGGTCATCAACGTCGGCGCCCTGAAGGGGAAGGACGACGCCCTCGTCCTGCGCGACATCCGCGGCGTCGTCGAGGCGTGCAAGGACGGCCGGGCGCTCTCGAAGGTGATCCTCGAGACGGCGCTCCTGACCGACGAGGAGAAGGTCCGCGCCTGCGAGCTCTCGATGAAGGCGGGCGCCGACTACGTGAAGACGTCGACCGGCTTCTCTTCGGGCGGCGCCACCGCCGAGGACATCGCCCTGATGGCCCGGACCGTCGCGCCGCGGAAGCTCGGCGTGAAGGCCTCCGGGGGCGTGCGGACCTACGCCGACCTCCTGAAGATGGTGAAGGCCGGGGCGACGCGCGTCGGCGCCTCGTCCAGCGTGAAGATCCTGGAAGAGGCCCGCGCCGCCGCGGGGAAGTGAGGGGACCGATGGGAGAGCTCCGCTGCTACTGCTTCATCGACAGCCTCCAGCCGCAGTTCGCCTCCTTCCTCGGCACGGTCGCGCAGGGGTTCCTGCCGGTGCCGGGGCAGGCGTCGCTCTTCGTGGAGGTCGCGCCCGGGATGGACATCATGAAGGTGACCGACGTCGCGCTGAAGGCGACGGACGTCAAGCCGGGCATGATGATCATCGAGCGCGTCTACGGGATGCTCGAGGTCCACTCCGACTCGCAGGCCGACGTGCGGCAGGCGGGGGCGGCGATCCTCGCGGCGCTCGACCTGAACGAGGCGGACCGGATCAAGCCCGAGATCACCTCGAGCCAGGTCATCCGGAACATCGCCGACTACCACACCCAGCTCATCAACCGGACGCGGCACGGCGACATGATCGTGCCGGGCGAGACGCTCTACGTCCTGGAGTGCGCGCCGGCCGGCTACGCGGCGATCGCCGCGAACGAGGCGGAGAAGGCGGCGAACATCAAGATCCTCGAGGTCCGCGCGTTCGGCAGCTTCGGGCGCGTCTACCTCGGGGGCGAGGAGAAGGACGTCGACGTCGCCTGGCGGGCCGCCGAGGAGGCGCTGAAGACGATCTCCGGCCGGGTGCCGAAGAAGGGCCGCGAGTAGAGCGGCGACGACGAAGGAACGCAACGCAGTAACGCGACGGGTCGGCGCCGTGCGACGATCCGAGGAGAGGAAAGAGCCATGACCGAAGCCCTCGGGATGATCGAGACGAGGTCCTTCCCCGCGGTCGTCGAGGCCGCCGACGCCGCCGTGAAGGCCGCCAAGGTGGAGCTGGTCTCCTACGAGAAGACGGGCGGCGGGTACGTCACCGTCATCGTCCGCGGCGACGTCGCGGCCGTGAAGGCCGCGTGCGACGCGGCGCAGGTCGCCGGCGGCCGCGTCGGCGAGATGGTCGCCGTCCACGTCATCGCCCGCCCGCACGCGAACGTCGACGCCGTCCTCCCGCTGGGCCGCAAGCCCGCCGAGGCGAAGTAGCGCCCCGGGGCGCGGGAGAGCGCCATGCAGCTCGCGAAGGTCGTCGGGAGCGTCGTCGCGACGCGCAAGGAGGAGAGCCTCTCGGGGCTCAAGCTGCTCCTCGTCCGCCCGGTGGACGAGGAGGGGCGCGACGGGACGACCGTCCTCGTCGCGGCCGACGCCGTCGGTGCCGGCCCCGGGGAGGTCGTCCTGATCGCCGCCGGCAGCTCCGCGCGGCAGACCGCCGCCACCGACAAGCGCCCCGTCGACGCCGTCGTCATGGCGATCGTCGACTCCTGGGACGTCGGCGGCGCCGTGAAGTACAGGAAGTGACGTGGCCGCCCGCCTGACCGAAGCCGAGATCGAGGCGATCGCCCGCCGCATCGTCTCGGACCTCGACGGGAAGCCCGCTGCCGCCTCCGCGGCCGCCTCCGGCGGCGCGTCGCCTGCCGGCGCCCCCATGGGGATCCACCCGACCGTGAACGCCGCCGTCGAGGCGGCGCGGAAGGCCCAGCCCCGCTTCGTCGCGCTCCCGCTCCGGGTCCGCGCGAAGGTCATCGAGGCGATCCGGGCCACGATGCGCGAGAACGGCGCCGCGCTCGCGAAGGCCGCGTGGGAGGAGTCGGGCCTCGGGCGCTACGAGGACAAGGTCGTCAAGAACGCCCTCGTCACGGAGCGGACCCCCGGTCTCGAGGACCTTTATCCCTCCGCGGTGACCGGCGACCACGGCCTCTCGCTGATCGAGCCGGCGCCTTTCGGCGTCATCGGCGCGCTTACGCCGTCGACGAACCCGACGTCGACGATCATCTGCAACGCCATCGGGATGCTCGCGGCCGGGAACGCCGTCGTCTTCTCGGTCCACCCGTCGGCGAAGGAGTGCTCCATCCGGACGATCGCCCTCCTGAACAAGGCGATCGTCTCCGCGGGCGGCCCCCCCGACGTCGTCACGGGCGTCTCCGCGCCGTCGCTCGAGTCGGCGCAGGAGGTGATGAAGCACCCGGGCATCCGGCTGCTCGTCGTCACCGGCGGAGGGGCGGTCGTCAGGGCGGCGATGGCGAGCGGCAAGCGGGCCATCTGCGCCGGGCCGGGGAACCCGCCCGTCGTCGTCGACGAGACGGCCGACCTCGCGAAGGCGGGGCGGGACATCGTCCTCGGCGGCTCGACGGACAACAACGTCATCTGCGTCGACGAGAAGGAGGTCCTCGTCGTCGCGAAGGTGGCCGACGAGCTGATCCGCGCGATGGTCGCGGCGGGCGCCGTCCTGATCGGGAAGGACCGCCTGAAGGAGCTCGAGAAGGCGATCTTCACGAAGATGGCCGGGCCGCGCGAGCACGCCTGGGTCGACAAGGACCTGATCGGGAAGAACGCGAACGTCATCCTCCGGAGGATGGGGATCTCCGCCCCCGACTCCGTCCGGCAGATCGTCGTCGAGGTCGACGCGGACCACCCGCTCCTCTGGACCGAGCAGATGATGCCGGTGATGCCGGTCTGCCGCGTCCCGAGCGTCGACGCGGCGATCGACCTCGCCGTCCCCGTGGAAGGGCACAACCGGCACACGTTCGTCATGCACTCGAGGAACCTCGACGCCCTCTCTCGGATGGCGAAGGAGTGCGACGCCTCGATCTTCGTCAAGAACGGCCGCTCGCAGGCGGGCCTCGGCCTCGACGGCGAGGGCTTCTGCTCGTTCACGATCGCGAGCCCGACGGGCGAGGGGCTCACGTCGCCGCGCAGCTTCTCGCGCTGGCGCCGCTGCGTCCTCGTCGACAACTTCCGGATCACGTAGATGACCAGGCACTTCGTGCACCACGAAGCCCGAAGGCCGCGTCCCGCGACCTTCTCGCGGAGGCCATGAAGCGCGCCGCCGCCCTCGCCGTCCTCGACTTCGCGGGGATCCCCGCGGGGCTCGACGCGACGGACGCGATGCTGAAGAAGGCGCCGGTCGCGTTCTTCCGCTCGGGGAGCGTCACGGCGGGGCGGTACCTCACGCTGATCGGCGGCACCCCCGCCTCCGTCGAGGAGGCGCTCGAGGAGGGGCTCGCCCGCGCCGGCGACCAGCTCCTCGACCACCTCTACCTCGCCGACGTCCACCCACGGCTCCTCGACGCCCTCGAGGGGCGCCGCGGCGAGGACGGCACGGGCGCGCTCCTGATCCTCGAGACGGCGACGGCCTCTTCCGTCGTCCTCGCCTGCGAGAAGGCGCTCAAGGGGACGCTCGTCGACCTCGTCGAGGTGCGCCTCTCGGACGCCGGTCTCGCGGGGAAGGGGCTCGCCCTCTTCCGGGGCGACCTTCCCGAGCTCGAGGCGGCGGTCGAGATCGTGACCGCGGCCCTCCCGCCCGCGGCGGGCCTCTCGCAGCGCGTCCTCGCGCGCCCGCACGACGCCTTCGCCCGCGAGGCCGCGCTCGGCACCGCCTTCGCCGCGAGCCGCTTCGTCGACCTCGGCGGCGAGGAGGCCTCGTAGTGCTCCTCGGACGCGTGATCGGCCGGGTCGTCCCGTGCGTCGTCACGCCGGGGCTCGAGGGGGTCCCGATGCTCCTCCTCCAGCCACTCGGCAAGGACGGCGCCCCGAAGGGGAAGACGCTCGTCGCCGCCGACCCGACGCGGATGGCGGGGGAGGGAGAGCTCGTCGCCTTCGAAGGGGGGCGCGAGGCCGCCCTCCTCCTCGACCCGTGGTTCGTCCCGGTCGACCACGCCGTCGTCGGCATCGTCGACGCGCTCCACCTCCCCGCGAAGGAGAGGGCGTGATCACGGGCCGCGTCATCGGCGAGATCACGGCGACGATCCGCCACCCGTTCTTCGAGGGGAAGAAGATGCTCGTCGTGGCCCGCACCGGCGCGGACGGCGCCGAGACGGGCGACTACGTCGTGGCGATCGACGCGGTCGGCGTCGGGCCCGGCGACCCGGTCCTCGTCCTCGACGAAGGGAACGGCGCGCGCCAGGTCGTCGGCTCCGCGACGGCGCCCGTCCGCTCGGTCATCGTCGGGTTCCTCGACCGCGTCGACCTCGCCTGAAACCGACCCCCGGTTTCGGTGCCAGGCGTGAAATCGTGTATTATTGAGGCATGCCGAGACCTCCCCGCCTCGATTCGACCGGCACCGTCACGCACGTCGTCGCCCGCGGGAACGAGCGCCGGCCCCTCTTCCGGGACGACGCCGACCGCACGAAGTACCTCGACCTCCTCGGAGAGGCGTGCGGACGCTACGGGGCGCGCGCGTTCGCGTGGTGCCTCATGCCGAACCACGTCCACCTCGCGCTTCAGACGGGGAGCGCCCCGATCTCCCGCCTCGTCCACGACGTCCACTCGAGGTACGCGCAATATTTCAACCGGCGCTGGGAGCGTTCCGGTCACCTCTTCCAGGGACGCTTCCAGGGGATCGTCGTCGACCGCGAGGCGTACCTCCTCGAGGTCGTCCGGTACATCCACCGGAACCCTGTGAAGGCGCGCCTCGCGGCCCGGCCGGAGGAGTTCCCCTGGTCGAGCCACGGCGCCTACCTCTCGACGGGCCCGGCGTGGCTCGCCTCTTCCGAGGTCCTCGGGCTCCTCGCGGGTGGACGGCCGAAGGCGCGGCGTCTCTTCCAGGAGTTCGTTTCCGGCTCGACGGCCGGGCGCTACGACCCCGACGGGGCCCGGTTCGGGGCGGTCCTGGGCGGAGAGGATTTCGTTCGGGCCGCGCTCGAGGGGGCCGGGCGCGAAGACCTCGTCCGGCGCTCGCTCACCGTCGACGCCGTCGTGAAGGCCGTCGCCGCGCACGAGGGAGTCTCCGTGGCCGAGCTGTCGGGGCCGTCGCGCCTCCGGAGCCTCTCCCGCGTCCGGAGCCTCTGCGCGCTCCTCGGGCGGGAGCTCGGTCGAATCCCGTTCGCGGAGACGGCCCGATCCTTCGGGCGGGACCCTTCGACGATCTCGCGGGACGTGGCCCACCTCGAGCGGCGCCTCGCCGAAGACCCCGCGGAAGCGCGCCGGCTGGCGGAGCTGCGAAAGCTGCTGTCGGCCTGAGGCCGATCGGGGCCTCGCCTCACGGCGCCGACCGCGGATCACGGGGCCGAGCGCGTGCGAGAACGCGCGATCGGGCCGGGGTCCTGGAACAATACACGATTTCACGCCTGGCACCGGGGTGGGATGCTCTTCTTCGACCTGGACGACACGCTGCTCGACCACGCGGGGGCGGAGGCGCGGGCGCAGGAGGAGACGTTCGACGGAAGGCGGGACGTCTTCGGCTCCGTGGCGTTCGACGAATGGCTCGCCGCGTACCGCCGGGCGAACGGTCGCCTCTGGGCGGCCTACGGCCGCGGGGAGATCGGGAGGGAGGAGCTTCACCGGCGTCGCTTCGCCGATCCCCTCGGGGAGCTCGGACGCGACCCGGAGGCGGCGGACGAGACGGGGGCGTTCTACCTCGAGCGCTACCGCGGCGCCTGGCGATTGAACGAAGGGGCCGAGGATCTCCTCGCGGCCGCCGCGGAGCAGGGGGAGGTCGGGGTCCTCTCGAACGGCTTCCGGGAGCTGCAGCGGGCGAAGCTGGCGCGCTTCCGGCTGGAGCGGTGGGTGAAGCACGTCGTCCTCTCCGAGGAGGCGGGCGCGATGAAGCCGGCACGGGAGATCTTCGACGCCGCGGTCCGATCAGCGTGCGGCGACGACGGAGCGGACGGCCGCCGAAAGCTCTACCTCGGAGACCATTACGAAACCGACGCCGTCGGCGCGAAGGGAGCGGGCTGGCTCCCGATCCTCTACAACCCTTCCCGCCGTCCGCTTCCGGGCCCGGTGCTGCACGTGGCGCGCCTCACCGACGCCATCCCGCTTCTCGCGGGATAGGCTCGGGGCCGCACTCCCGGCCTTTCAGGTGGAGAAGCGGGCGAGGCGGACCGCCTTCTCGACGACCGACGCGAGGAGGCGCGGCACGCCCGGGGAATCGGGCGCGGCCATCGCCTCGGCGACCTCGAGCGCCATGCGCGGCTTCCCGTGCGCCTTCAGGGCGCGGTCGATGATCGCCGTCGTGGGAATGCGGCGCCGGCCGAAGAGCGACGGGAGCATCCCGGCACGCTGGGCGGCGGCCCGGTAGACGCCCGCGTACCCGGATCCCCAGAGGTGGTGCTCGACGTCCCGCTCGCGGAAGCCGGTCACGCGCTCGCGGTCGGGCTCTCCCTGGAGGAAGGAGCGGGCGGCCCGCACGTAGTGCCGTCCCGCGTCGTCGCCGTCGGCGAGGAGGTGCCACTCGATCCCGAGGCCGCGCGCCATCTTCACGAGCGGCGCGATTCCGCACTGCGCGAACTCGACGCACCGGATCCCTTCGGCGGGGAAGTCGTACCCGACGAGCCGGGCGATCTCCGGAAGGAGCCACGACTCGGTCTCCCCTTCGACGAGGAGCCAGCAACGGGCGAAGACCGAGGAGGCCCGGTTGACGCGGATGTGGTAGCCGACGCGCCGCATCTCGTCGGTCGTCAACGCCCCCTCGGCGAGGCCGTGGACGGCGACGCCCCCGCCGTTCCGGACGAGGCGGCGGATCGCGTGGAGGGGGACCGAGGCGAGGAGGTCGCCCGAGTTCGTCGTCAGGATCTTCTGCCCGGCGACGCGGTCGATCAGGCCGAAGACGCGTGCGGCCAGGATCGGGTGGAGATGGGCCTCCGCTTCCTCGATCAGGACGAGCGGCTCGGCGCCCGCCTCGACGGGGGAGCCGTTCTCGGCGTCGAGGACGGCCCCGAGGAGCATCAGGAGCGCGAGGCTCTGCATTCCGGTCCCCTCGCGCGACTCGGTCCGAAGGGGATTGGTGCCGCCGAGGAGGACCGGCGTCTCGGCGAGGATCTCGGTCGTTCGTCCGCCGGGCGCGCGGGGCGCCAGGCGAAGCCGCTCGATCCAGCGCTCCGCGAGCGCGCGGGCCGCGGCGATCGGCTCCCGGAGCTCCTCGGGATGGGGCCGCCAGGAGCCCGAGAATTTCCGGTAGGCGCTCTCCACCGTCCGGCGGAGCTTCCGGGTCACCTCGCCCTCGCCGGCCTCCCCGGGCGCCAGCGGGGGGACGGCCGGCGCGGTTTCCCTCGATCCGGGCACAGAGGCCTCCAGGTCGATCTCCACGGGCGCGGTCCGCGGCGGGCGGTTGAAGCGGACGCGCAGGACCGGATGCCGGCGCCGGAACGCCTCGACGGCCTCCTCGTCTCCCGGGCTCAGGTCGCGACCTTCGCGGTCCGTGAGCCGGGCGGTGGCGACGGCGGGGGAGCCGTCGGGCGTCCGGGCGGCCGTCAGCTCGGCGACGGTCTCGCGCCCCCCCTCCCCGGAGAACGTGAACCGCATCGAGATCCGCTCGACCGGAGCCGCGGTCCCGGCCGGGAGATGGAAGTCGAGGGGCGAGAAGGCGGGCCGGCCGCCGCGGTGCCCGAACGCGAGCTCGAGCGCGTCGAGGACGCTCGTCTTGCCGCAGGAGTTCTCTCCGATCAGCGCGGTCATGTCGTCCAGGTCCAGCGTCATCCGCCGAATCCCCCGGAAGCCCTCGATCTCGATGCGTCTGAGCGGCACGTCCCGATCGCGTCTCCGCGTGGAGTGTAGGCCCCGAAGCGCTCCGGCGCCGGCGGCGTCAGCGGCCGGGCAGCCGCTTCGCGAGGAAGAGCCGCCGTGGATCGGAGTAGCCCGCCTCGCGGTAGAGCCGCCGTGCGCCGTCGTTCTCCTCGGCCACCTCGATCCGTACCGCACGCCCCCCGGCGGCGCGCGCGGCCTCCTCGACGAACGCGAGCGCCGCGCTCCCGATCCCCGTCCCGCGGAAGGGGGGAGCGACGAAGAGCTCGTCGAGAAGGAGGAAGCGGCCCCCCTGCTCGGTGCTGAAGCCCCACGTCCCCAACGCGTAGCCGGCCACCGCGTCGCCGACGAGCGCGAGCCAGACGCGCCCGAGCGCGGGGTCGGCGAGGAGCTCGCGGAGCGGCGGCTCGACTCGCGTCACCTCGAACGGGATCCCCTCGTGCTCCCAGAGCGCCCGCATCATCGGGAGGAGGGCGAGGACGTCGCCGTCGCGCGCTTCCCGGAACGTCACCGGTGGCCGATCCGCGGGGGCGTGTCTCGAGGAGCTCGCTCGCGGCGCCTGCCGCGTCCGACGCGAACGCGCGCGTGGGGACGCGCGCGACACCACCTCGACTACCTCGAGAGGACCCGCTGGTCGAACTTCGCGCGGATCGTCGCCGTCCCGATCTCCACGGAGATGGACCGGAGAGAGGCGGCGGCCGCGGCGGCCTCCTCGCCGACCGCGAAGAGGCGGACGCGCACCAGGCTCGTCGGGTCGTCGTTGCTGTTCCAGCGGATCTCGGTGGTCGTCCCGGAAACGCCCGGCACGCCCCGTCCGGAGGAGTCGGAGGCCGAGACGATCCGGGCCGACTTCAGCCCGGAGACGTTCGCGGGCTGGCGGAACTCCAGGATGATGCTGAGCCCTCTCCCCGTCGCGTCGGCGGAAGGGTAGAAGCCGACGACGTTCGCGTCGACGAGGCGCCTGTCAGCCGGACCGAGCTTCGCGGCCCGGCTGACGGGTTTCGCGGGCTCCGGGACGGCCGTCGGGAGGACGACTTCGGGGGCGGTCGCCGGTGCCGCGGAGGTCGGGTCGGGCGGGGCGGGAAGCGCGAACGCCTCGGGCGAGGACGACGGGAGGTTCGGCTTGACGTAGAACGTCCAGCCGGCCCACGCGCCTCCGCCGAGAACCGCGACCGCGAGGAGCGCCACGAGGACGGTCGTCCGCTTCCGGGCGGCGGCCTCCTTCTGGCGCACCCGGATCGACTCGGTGTCGCGCTTGATCGGCCTCGACCTCGACTCCCCGCCGAACGCGGGGTGGACGACCGGCGAGCGGGAGATCCCCTGCCTGCTCTCGCTGATGACCTGCATCTGCTCGTTGTAGTCGGCCTGCTCGAGCCAGTCGGGCATCTGCGAGGAGGGGGCGGCTTTCGGTGCCGGCGCCGGAGCGGGGAAGTCCGACGACGCGAGCCGCGACGCGGAGGAGGGGGCCTTCGTCTCGGCCTCGGTGAAGGGGAACGCACCGTCGTCGAAAAGCGGCTGCCTGGAGCCGGCGCCGGCCGGCGACGCCGGGGTCCCGGCGGAGCCGGAGATCGAGCTGCGCGCCTCGGGCGACGGGAGGGTCGAGACCGTCTCGGGGTCCGGGACGAGGCCGGACTTCTCCGCCTCGGACTGGGCGGCGACGAGGGCGTCGATGATCTCCTCGTACCCCTGCGGCCGGTCCTCGGACTTCTTCGCGAGCATCTTCAGGACGAGCGCCTGGAGCGGCTCCGGGATCGCCGGGTTCCCCTCGGGGGCGGTGAAGTCGATAGGCCCGCGGTTCTCCTGCGCCATCACCCACTCGAGGTAGTTCCTCGAGTTCTGGACGTTGATCGGGCGGCGCTTCGTCAGGAGGCGGAAGAAGATGACGCCGAGCGAGTAGATGTCGCTCCGGAAGTCGACCTGCCCGAACGTCAGCAGCTCGTGCGAGGCGTAGGCGAGCTTGCCGAGGAACTCCCCGGTCTGCGTCAGCTCCCCGCCGCTCCCCTCCTGGAGGACCTTCGCGACGCCGAAGTCGAGGATCTTCACGAGGCGCCGCTCGTCCTGGAGGGTGACCATGATGTTGTTCGGCGAGAGGTCGCGGTGGAGGATGTTCCGTTCCTTGAGGTACGCGAGCCCCATCGCGGCCTGGACCATGAGGGGGATCAGCTCCGGGAACGGCCGGCCCTCGAAGGCGCCGAAGTCGACCGCCTTCACGTACTCCATGACGATCGTCGGGAGCCCCTCGCGCGAGCGGGTGATCTCGTAGCACCGGACGATGTTCCGGTGGTTGAGCGAGGCCAGGATCTGGTTCTCCTTCATGAACCGCGCCTGGAGCTCGGGGTCCGTCAGGCTCCGCGACATCACCTTCACGGCGACCGGGAGGTGCGTCCGGCGGTCCTCCGCGAGGAAGACGATCCCCATCCCTCCCTCGCCCAGCACGCGCGAGACGGAGTAGTGGTCGAACTCGGGAGGTCTGAGGAGGACGTTCAATGCGAGACCGTTTCGCGGATTGTACGGCCCATTCCGGAACTCAGATCGCGGCGGCGGCGCGGGCGCGTCTCGTCGAGGGGGCCATCGCCGTCAGGCCCCGTTCTGCCAGAGGGCGAAAGCGGCCCCGGCCGGGTCGCGGAGGACGGCGTAGCGACTCTCCCCCATCGCCTTCGGCCCGAGCAGGAGCTCCCCGCCGCGCTCCGCGCCGGCCGCGACGCTCGCGTCGAGGTCGGCCACCACGACGTAGACGAGCCAGGCGGCCGGGAGGCCGGCGTTCCCGCCGCGCGCGTGGCAGACCCCGGCGCGTGCCTCGCCCGACGCCGGGTCGATCATCGCCCAGTCGGAGTAGTCCCCCATCGGTACCGGCTCCGGACGCCATCCGGTTACGGCGGCGTAGAAGTCGCGCAGGCGCGGAGCGTCTTCGACCGTGAGGTCGAGCCAGCCGACCGAGCCGATCGCGGGGGCGCTCACGCGCCCTCCGGACGGGAGGCCCGCCAGGCCCCGAAGAGGCGGGGCGCCTCGTCGACGAAGCCGGCGTGGCGGGGGGTCCACCCGAGCCGCCGAACCGCCTTCCACGACGCGACGTGCTGATTCAGGGCGAGGCCGGTCGCGAACGGACCCATCGCGGCCACCGCCTGCTCGACCGGCATGTGCTCGACGCGTCCCTCCGCCCCCGCGGCGCGGCTCGCGGCGCGGGCGCACTCGAGGACGGTGGCCCGGCTCCGATCCGTCGCGTTCAGCACCTCGCCGCCGAGACCCGATTCCGCGGCCCGGACGTAGAGGTCCGCGAGGTCGTCGCGGTGCACCATCGCCCAGCGGTTCTCGCCGTCTCCCACGATCCGGGCGGCGCCGTCCCGCGCGGCGCTCTCGAACCACGCGGCGGTGAGGCTCCCGCCGCCTCCGTAGACGCATCCGGGCCGGATCACGATCGTCCTCAGGCCTGCGCCGTTCCACGAGAGGACCGCGGCGTCGACGGCCGGCCGAGGGGCGGAGAACGTGGGCGGGTCGAGGGGGGTCGACTCGTCGACCGCGGCCTCACCCGTGTCCCCGTAGACCCAGACGCCGCTCGTGGCGAGGAGGACCCGGTCGACGCGATCGCGAGCGGCGTCGCGCAGGGCCCCGAGCGCGGCGCGGTGGAGGTCCCACGAACGGTCGGAGGAGTCGACCGCGCAGTGGACGAGGACCGAGCAGCGTCCGGCGACCTCCCGCCAGGCGTCGGGCTCCTCCATCGTGCCGAGGACCGGGACGACCTCTGCCGCCTCGAGCGACGCGAGCTTCCGAGGGTCCCGGACGAGACCACAGGTCTCGTGCCCCGCGCGGGCGAACGCGGCCGCGACGGCCGAGCCGATGTGTCCGGTAGCTCCGGTGACGAAGACTCTCATGTGGACCTCCTCCGGGACGGGTCCGGATGATAGGCCGTGCCCGTCTCAGCGGGCGGGCGGCGAAAAGGCGAAGCCCCGGACGGCGTGGGGCCTGTAAGGCTCCTCGAGCGCGGCGATCTCCTCCGGGGAAAGCGTCAGGTCGAGCGCGGCGAGCGCGTCCTCGAGATGGGCGAGCTTCGTGGCGCCGACGATCGGCGCGGTCACGCCGGGGCGCGTGAGGAGCCACGCGAGCGCGACCCGGGCCATCGGCACGCCCCGGGCCGTGGCGACGGCGCGCGTCGCCGCGATCACGTCGGCGTCCGAAGGGTGGTCGTAGAGCTGCCGGGCGTAATCGTCCGAGGCGGCGCGGGGCGTCGCCTCGCGGTCGGCCGGCGTGGCGCGCGTCCCGGCGAGAAGGCCCCGGGCGAGCGGGGACCACGGGAGGACGCCGAGCCCCTCCTCGGCGCAGAGCGGCAGCATCTCGCGCTCCTCCTCGCGGTAGAGGAGGTTGTAGTGGTTCTGCATCGAGACGAAGCGCGGAAAGCCGCGGACGTCCGAGGTCGCGAGCGCCTTCGCCAGTCGCCAGGCCTCTCCCGAGCTCGCCCCGACGTAGCGGACCTTTCCCTGGCGAACGAGGAGGTCGAGCGCCTCGAGAGTTTCTGCGACCGGCGTCGCGGGGTCGAAGCGGTGGATCTGGTAGAGGTCGATCGTCTCGACGCCGAGGCGCCGGAGGCTCGCCTCGCACGCCTGGACGACGTGCTTGCGGGAGAGCCCCGAAAGGTTCGGGCCGCGGCCCATCGGGAAGTGGACCTTCGTCGCGATCACGAGCTCGTCGCGGCGCCCCATCTCGCCGAGGAGACGTCCCGTGACCTCCTCGCTCAACCCGAGCGAGTACATGTCGGCGGTGTCGAAGAGGTTGATCCCCGCCTCGAGGGCCCGTCGGAAGAAGGGGCGCGCCTCCTCCTCCGGGAGGACCCACGGGCGCCAGCGCGGGTCGCCGTAGCTCATGCAGCCGAGCGCGAGGCGGGAGACGACGAGGCCGGTGCGGCCGAGGTTCGTGTACTTCATGGCGCGTCCGTCCCGCCGATCCTCGCACGTCGCCGGCTCTCCGGTCCCGGTCGCCTCCGGGAGGGGAGGCGAAGGACTCGAAAGGCCCGCTGGCGCGGGCCTTTCGACGGGCTGCGGAGAGGGCCTCGTTCCGTCGGGGTCGATACGGGGAAGGGCCGGAGGCCCGGGTGGGGACGGAACGAGGTCGAGGGCGGCCTCGTTCCGTCGGGGTCGATATCAGTCGGGGTCGATGTTCGTCACGAAGGCGATCTTCCCCGCCTTGAACTGCTTGATCACGACGCTCTTCACCGGGTCGGGGGCCCCGCCCTTGAAGGCGATCCGGCCCGTCACGCCGTCGAAGCTCGCGATCTTCGAGAAGGCCTCTCGGACCGCTTCGCGGTCGTTGCCGGAGGCGGTCTCGAGGGCCTGCTTCAGGAGGTAGAGCGTGTCGTAGGTCAGGGCGGCGCCGTCGTCCGGAATCTCCTTGTCGTACCTGTTCTCGTAGGCCCCGCGGAAGATGCCGACCTTGTCCTCCATGGCGTCCGGGTTGTAGTGGGCGCAGAAGAACGCGCCGTCCACCTCCGCGGCGCTCTTGAGGAGCTCGGAGTTCGTCCAGGTGTCGCTGCCGAGGAAGGGGGCCTTCACCCCCGCCGCCCGGGCCTGACGGATCTGCTCGGGGATCTCCCCGTAGTAGCTCGGGAGGAAGACGACGTCGGGCGCCGCCTCGGCGATCTTCTTCCACTGCGCCGAGAAGTCCTTGTCGCCGGAGGCGTAGGTCTCGAAGGCGACGACCTGGCCGCCGCGCGCCTCGAACTCCTTCTTCATCAGCTCGGCCTGGCTGCGCGGGGCCTCGGACGCCGGGTTGTAGAGGACCGCGGCCTTCGTCGCCTTCATGTACGCCGCCGCGAACTTGGCGAGCGCCGATCCCTGGAAGGCGTCGGTGAAGCAGGTTCGGTAAACCCACTGCCGCGGCGCCCCGGCATCGGCGACCGTCACGCGGGGGGCGGTCCCCCAGGGCGAGATCAGGAGCGTCTTCTTCTCCGCGGCCACCTGGGCGGCCGGGACCGCGCCGAGGCTCGCATTCGGTCCGACGATGGCGAGGACCTTCTCCTGGTCGATGAGGCGCTTCGCCGCCTCCGCCGCCGGCTCGGCCGCCCCCTGGCTGTCCTCGATGACGAGCCGGAGGAGGTGCTTCGTGCCGGCGACCTCGACGCCGCCGCTCTCGTTGATCTCGGTGACGGCCAGCTCCGCGGCCTTCTTGCAGGCGTCGCCGATCGCCGAGATGTCCCCGCTCAGCTCGGCGATGACGCCGATCTTGATGTCGGGTCCGCTCTTCTTGCAGGCCGCCTGGGTGAGGAGGGCGCCGCCGAGGGCCGCGGCGAGCACGAGGGTCATTCCGGAGATCGCAAAGTCCCGCTTCATAGCCGGTAAGCGTATTTCCGGACGGGGGGCGCGGTCAAACGGTCTTCCATTCTAGAATCCGAGATTCGCCCCGGGGAGGGGCGGCGCGCGCTCGACGGACGTCCGGAAGGAGCCTCGCGGGAGGTGCCCGGAGCGGTCCCGCCGCCGCCAGGGGAAAGCTGTCGCCGGAGGACCCATGTCGTTCAACCTCAAGAACCGCCACTTCCTGACGATCCACGACTTCACCCCGAAGGAGATCCTCTACCTCCTCGACCTGGCGCGCGACCTGAAGCGGGCCAAGTACGCGGGGACCGAGGTGAAGCGCCTCGGCGGGAAGAACGTCGCGCTCATCTTCGAGAAAGACTCGACCCGAACCCGCTGCGCCTTCGAGGTCGCCTGCTACGACCAGGGGGCGAACGTCACCTACCTCGGCCCCTCCGGCTCCCAGATCGGGAAGAAGGAGACGATGAAGGACACGGCGAGGGTCCTCGGGCGGATGTACGACGCCATCGAGTACCGCGGCTACGGGCAGGCGATCGTCGAGGAGCTCGCGAAGTGGGCCGGCGTCCCCGTCTACAACGGCCTGACCGACGAGTTCCACCCGACGCAGATCCTGGCCGACCTCCTCACGATGCGCGAGCAGAGCGACAAGCCGCTCGGGCAGATCTCCTACGCCTACCTCGGCGACGCCCGGAACAACATGGGGAACACCCTCATGCTCGGCGGCGCGCTGATGGGTATGGACGTCCGCCTCGGCGCTCCGAAGCACCTCTGGCCGGTCGAGGAGCTCGTCGCGAAGGCGAACGAGCTGGCGGCGGCCTCCGGCGGCAAGGTCACGCTCACCGAGGACCCGAGCGCGGCCGTCAAGGGCGTCGATTTCGTCCACACCGACGTCTGGGTGTCGATGGGCGAGCCCGACTCGGTCTGGGCCGAGCGGATCAAGCTCCTCCTCCCGTATCAGGTGAACGCGGCGCTGATGGCCGCCACCGGGAACCCGAAGGCGAAGTTCCTCCACTGCCTCCCGTCGTTCCACAACCGCGACACGAAGATCGGCGAGGAGATCTTCAAGAAGTTCGGGATCGACGCGATGGAGGCGACCGACGACGTCTTCGAGTCGCCGGCGTCCGTCGTCTTCGACCAGGCCGAGAACCGTCTCCACACGATCAAGGCCGTCCTCGTCGCGACGCTGGCCGGGTAGGAAGCGAGCCGTGCGCGTCGTCGTCGCCCTCGGGGGGAACGCCCTCCTGAAGCGCGGGGAGCCAATGACGGCGGAGAACCAGCGGGCCAACGTGAAGAGGGCCTGCGAAGCGCTCGCGCCGGTCGCGAACGACAACGAGATCGTCATCTCGCACGGGAACGGACCGCAGGTGGGGCTCCTGGCCCTGCAGCAGTCGGCCTACGCCCACGTCGAGCCGTACCCGCTCGACGTCCTCGGCGCGCAGACGGAAGGGATGATCGGCTACGTCATCGAGCAGGAGATGGGGAACCTCCTCCCGTTCGAGCGTCCCTTCGCGACGATCCTCTCGATGACCGAGGTCGACCCCGCCGACCCGGCGTTCCGGAACCCCACGAAGCCGATCGGGCCGGTCTACACGAAGGAAGACGCCGACCGGATGGCGGCCGAGAAGGGGTGGACCTTCAAGCCGGACGGCAACGGCTGGCGGAGGGTCGTCCCGTCGCCTCACCCGAAGCGGATCTTCGAGATCCGGCCGGTGAAGTGGCTCCTCGAGAAGGGGACGGTCGTGATCTTCGCCGGCGGCGGAGGCATCCCGACCATGTACGGCCCCGATCGGAAGCTGAAGGGGATCGAGGCCGTCATCGACAAGGACCTCGCCTCCTCTCTCCTGGCGCGCGAGGTCGGCGCGGACGCGTTCGTCATGGCGACGGACGCCGACGCCGTCTACGTCGGCTGGGGGACTCCCGAGGCGCGTGCGCTGAAGACGGTGTCGATCGCCGAGCTGAAGATGTACTCCTTCCCGGCCGGGTCGATGGGGCCGAAGGTCCAGGCGGCGTGCGAGTTCGCCGAGGCGACCGGAAAGGCGGCCTGCATCGGGGCGCTGGAGGACACGGCCCGGATGCTCCGGGGAGAGGCCGGGACGACGGTCGTCCGGGACGACGTCGAGCCGGAGTACTGGCCGCGGAAGGGCTGAGGCCGGTGCCGGCCTGCGGCGGCGCGGGGTCCCGCCTCCCGTGAGGGTCGGCGGGGCCCTCCTCCTTCTCGGGTTGCCGCTCTGGCTCGGCTGCACGTCCGCGCCGCGCGCGACGATCCTCTACGTCACGGACGCGCACGAGATCGCGCCGGTCGTCGACCGGCACGGCGAGAGGGGCGGGGTCGCACGCCTGAAGACGGTCGTCGACCGCCTCGAGGCCGGGCGGCCGGACGCCCTGCTCGTCTTCGGAGGCGACCTCGCCGGAGGCACGCTCTTCGGCGGCGTCTTCCGCGGAGAGCCGATGGTCGACGCCCTCGGGCGGGTCGGAGCCGGCCTCGCGACGTTCGGCCAGCACGACTTCGACTTCGGCGCGGCGCACGCCGAGCGCCTCGTGAGGCGCTCCCGGTTCCCCTGGATCACGTCGAACCTCGTCGACGAGGAGGGGCGCCCGTTCGCGGCGCTCGCGACGAGCCGGCTCGTCCGGATCGGAGGTCTCGCCGTCGGGTTCCTCGGCGTCACGGACGACCTCGGCACGACGACGCCCGAGAGGGCCGTACGGCAGACGGAGCTCGTGGAGGCGGCGGCGCGCGAGGCGGCGGCGCTGCGCCGGGAAGGGGCCGATGCGGTCGTCGCCCTGACGCAGGCCGGCTTCGAGGTGAACCGGCGGCTCCTCGCCGAGGTCCCGGAGGTCGACGCGCTCCTGACGGAAGAGGAGTCCGAGACGGTCTCGGTCGCCCGCTGGATCGGGGGGCGCCCGATCGCCGCGCCGTGCGGAAACCTCGGATCGCTCGTCGAGCTGACGCTCGAGAAGCGGGGAGGGCGGGTCTCCTCGAGCGTCGCGGTACACCCGGTCGACGCGCTGGTCGTTCCCGACCCGGAGCTCTCGAAGATGGAAAGGGAGCTCATGGCGCGGCTGGAGAAGGAGCTCGCGGCGCCGGCCGGAGCCCTCGCGGCCCCGCTCGAAGAGACCGGGAGCGCGGAGCGGGAGACGCCGCTCGGAAACCTCGTGGCCGACGCGCTCCGCGCCGGGACGGGCTCGGACGCCGCGCTCGTCCCCGGCTCGAGCCTGCGCGCCCCTCTCCCCGGAGGACCCGTCTCGATGCGGCACGTCGCGGCGGTCCTGCCGTTCGGGAACCGCGTGGCGACGCTGGAGCTCGCGGGGACCCAGCTCCGGGCGGTGCTCGAAAGGAGCCTCGCGGCGATCGGACGAAGGACGGGCGGCCTCCTGCAGCTCTCGGGAGTGACGCTCGAGGCGGACCTCGGTGCGCCGGCGGGACACCGCCTTCTCGCGGTCCGGGTCGCCGACGCGCCGCTCCGGGACGACGCGACGTACCGCGTCGCCGTCTCGAGCTTCCTCGCCGCAGGCGGGGACGGACACGCCGAGCTCGCACGCGGGCGGCGGCTCGAGGGTGTCGAGCCGGTCGACGCCGACCTCCTCGCGGAGCACCTCCGGCGGCTCTCTCGAGGCGGTCCGGCGGAGCCGCCGACTCTCGGGCGGATGGTGCTCGCTTCGCGCGAGCGGTGAAGGGCGGGCCCCGGGCCGGGGGGCGGAACGGCGAAGGCCCGGGTCGCCTCGGGCCTTCGGTCGTTCGTGGGCGCCTCGCGGCGATCAGTAGCGGTAGTGGTCGGGCTTGTACGGCCCCTCGGCGGGAACGCCGAGGTAGCCGGCCTGCTTCGGCGTGAGCGTGGTCAGCTTCACGCCGAGGTGCGCGAGGTGAAGGCGGGCGACCTCCTCGTCGAGCTTCTTCGGGAGGACGTAGACCTTCTTCCCGTACTCGCCCTGGTTCTTCGCGAGGGCGATCTGCGCCATCACCTGGTTCGTGAACGAAGACGACATGACGAAGCTCGGGTGGCCCGTCGCGCAGCCGAGGTTCATGAGGCGCCCCTCGGCGAGGATCATGACCGAGTGGCCGTCGGCGAACCGGAACTCGTCGTACTGCGGCTTGATGTTGATCCGCGTGACGCCGGGGACCTTCTTCAGTCCGGCCATGTCGATCTCGTTGTCGAAGTGGCCGATGTTCCCGACGATCGCCTTGTCCTTCATCTTCGCCATGTGCTCGGCGGTGACGACGTCGAGGTTCCCGGTCGCGGTGATGAAGATGTCCGCCGTCCCGACGACGTCCTCGAGCGTCTTCACCTCGTAGCCCTGCATCGCGGCCTGGAGCGCGCAGATCGGGTCGATCTCGGTGACGACGACGCGGCAGCCCTGCCCGCGGAGCGCCTCGGCGCACCCCTTGCCGACCTCGCCGAAGCCGAGGACGACGGCGACCTTCCCGCCGAGCATGACGTCCGTCGCGCGGTTCAGGCCGTCGACGACGGAGTGGCGGCAGCCGTAGACGTTGTCGAACTTCGACTTCGTCACGGAGTCGTTTACGTTGATCGCCGGGAAGAGGAGCGTGCCGTCCTTCTCCATCTGATAGAGGCGGTGGACGCCGGTCGTCGTCTCCTCGGAGACGCCCCGGATCGCCTTCGCGAGGCGGGAGAAGACCTTGCCGTCCTTCGCGAGCTCCGCGCGGATCAGCTCGAGGATGACGCCCCACTCTTCCGGGTCGTTCTTCGGGTCGAACGCGGGGACCTTCCCGGCCGTCTCGAACTCGAGCCCCTTGTGGACGAGGAGCGTCGCGTCGCCGCCGTCGTCGACGATGAGCGTGGGGCCCTTTCCATCGGGCCACTCGATCGCCTCGCGGGTGCACCACCAGTACTCCTCGAGCGTCTCGCCCTTCCAGGCGAAGACCGGCGTTCCCTTCGGGTCCGTCACGGTGCCGCCGCTCTCGGGGCGGCCGACGACGACGGCCGCGGCCGCGTGGTCCTGCGTCGAGAAGATGTTGCAGGAGACCCAGCGGACGTCCGCGCCGAGCTCGACGAGCGTCTCGATGAGGACGGCCGTCTGGACGGTCATGTGGAGGCTCCCCATGACGCGCTCGCCGGCGAGCGGCTTCTCGCCGCGGTGGCGCTCGCGGAGGGCCATCAGGCCGGGCATCTCCTGCTCGGCGAGGCGGATCTCCTTGCGGCCGAGCTCGGCGAGGGAGAGGTCGGCGACCTTGAACTTCGGTCGGGCGGCAGACGCGGGGGCGACCTTCGGGTCGAGGACGGTGCTCATGCTTCTCCTTGGCCGGACCGCCCCGTCGGGGCGGGCCGTCGTGCACCTGGCGAATCGTCGTACGGAGCCCGCCCCGCGCCGGATGGCGGGAGGGAGCGCCCGGGCGGGGAGTCTCCCAACGGGGGCCTCCCCTTGTCAAAAGGGGCCGTCAGCCCCCTTCGGCCTCGGCGGCGAGGAGCGGGAAGAGGGCGCGGTCCCACTGACCGCGGCGCGCCTCCTCCTCGAGGACGCTCAGCGTCTGCCCGTCGTCCCGGACGGCGCGGTACGGGCGAGAGGAGGTCATCGCGTCGAAGGCGTCGGCGAGGGCGACGAGCTGCACCGGGAGCGGGATCTCGGCGCCCCGCAGGCCGTCCGGATAGCCCGACCCGTCGATCCTCTCGTGGTGGCGGAGGACGAAGGGGCCGTAGGGCTCCAGGGCGGGGACGTCGCGAATCAGGCTGAACCCGATGACCGGGTGGGACTTGACGACGGCGAGCTCCCCGTCGGTCAGGCGCTCGCGTTTGTAGAGGATGCCGTCGGGGATCGCGACCGTCCCGATGTCGTGGAGGACTCCGCCGACCCGGACTCGCTCGATCTCGGCTTCCGACAGGCCCGCCCGGCGGCCCATCCCGGCCGCGAGCCGCCCGACGCGGGCGGAGTGCTCGATCCGGTGGGGCTCCCGCGCTTCGAACGCCTCGAGGAGGCCGGCGAAGGCGGCGACCGTGCGGTGGGATTCGGCACGGGCGCGCGCGTCGGCGAAGAGGCCCCGGAGGCGGGCCCTCACGACGGGCGCGGGCGACGGCCACGGCACGACGTCGTCGGCCCCGGCCCTCAGCGCGGCCACGCTGCCCGCCCCGCGGGGGGCCACGGCGAGGACGGCGAGCGAGGCGGTCCGCGGGTCCTCGCGAAGGGCCCGAATGCGGGCGGCTCCTCCTCCGCCGAGCCCGCTCGCCGCGACGACGACGGGACCCGAGGCGGCCGCGAGGGCGACCTCCTCGACGGTGGCCGCGACGGTCATCGGCGTTCGCAGCTCCTCGAACGATCGCGCGAGCAGCTCCGACCGCGCCGCGTCGGGCTCGAGGAGGAGTAGGCGGACGTTCGACACGGGCGGACGATAACGCGAATCGCCCGCCGAGAGGCTAGACTCGCGCGAATGGTCGTCCCTGGTGAAGCGGCGGCGTTCGCCGTCGGTCGGTCCGGAGCCTGGTGTCGGCTCGTCGAGCGGGCGACCCGCGTCGCCCCGCTCGGCGTCACGGTGCTCATTCGAGGCGAGACGGGGTCGGGCAAGGACGTCGTCGCCCGCCTGATCGTCGCCCTCGGAAACCGCGAGGGGGCGCCCTTCGTCGCGGTCAACTGCGCGGCGCTTCCCGACACCCTCGTCGAGAGCGAGCTCTTCGGACACGCCCGCGGCTCCTTCAGCGGAGCCACCGAGGCGCGCCGGGGCCTCTTCGAGGAGGCGAACCGGGGGACGCTCTTCCTCGACGAGATCGGCGCTCTCCCTCTCGCAGCGCAGGCGAAGCTGCTCCGCGTCCTCGAGGAGGGGCGCGTCCGCCGGGTGGGCGAGAACCGCGTCACCGACGTGAAGGTCCGGGTCCTGGCCGCGACGAGCCTCGACATGGAGGCGGCGATCGGGCGACGGGAGTTCCGCGAGGACCTCTACTACCGTCTCTCCGCGCTGGAGCTCCTCGTCCCGCCGCTCCGGGAGCGCCCCGAAGACATCCCTCTCCTGGCCGAGCATTTCCTCCGGATGCTCCGGGAGCAGGGCGGACCGGAGCGGACGCTTTCGCCGGAAGCCCTCGAGCTCCTGACGAGCTATCCGTTCCCCGGGAACGTCCGGGAGCTGAAGCACGCCGTCGAGCAGGCGGCGGTCTTCGGCGACGGGGCGGTGCTCGGACCGACGGACTTCCGGGCTCTCTGGGGCCGCTCCCAGATGCTCCTCCCGGCGAGCGAGATCCGGGGGGGCCGGAGCCCGATCGTCGACGTGACCCCGGCCCGGCTGGAGGAGGCTCTCCGGAAGACGGGCGGGAACCGCCTGGAGGCGGCGCGGCTCCTCGGCATCAGCCGCTCCTCGTTCTACCGGATCCTCCGCCGCCTGCCGGCCGCCGAAGCCCCCCTGCCCGACTGACCCCGCGCCGGCCGCGTCCGCGACGGGGCACGGAGCGTCCGGGCCGCCCGTTCCGGGAAAGAACGGGCATCAGCTCCGCGCGCGCCGCCTTCCCGCGGCGACGATCCGTCGGAGCGCCGAGACGACGTCGAGGACGTCCTCCTCCGTCATCGCGGGGAAGAGCGGGAGAGACATCAGGTTCTCCGTCGTACGCGTCGCGTGAGGCAGGCCGTCTTTCGGGAGCCCTTCGGGGTGCCGCGCGAAGTAGTCGCGGTAGAACGAGAACGCGAAGAGCCCCTGCCAGTGGATGCCGGTGCCGACGTTCTCGGCCTTCAGCGCCGCCGTCATCGCGTCGCGCGTCAGACCGGTCGCCTCGGGGCGGTTCCGGAGGACGAAGAGGTTCCAGCAGTGCTCCCGCTCGGCGTCGCCATCCGCGGGGAGCTCCACCTCGGGGAGGTCGGCCAGGAGAGTGAGATAGAGGCGCGCGAGCTCGCGGCGGCGCGCGGCGAATGCGTCGAGCTTCGGGAGCTGGGCGAGGCCGACCGCGGCCTGGACGTCGGTGAAGTTCGACTTCCGGCCCGGCATCGGGACGTCGTAGAGCGGGGAGCCGTCGGGGAAGGGGGTCCCGGCGCCGCGCGCGATGCCGTGGAAGCGCTGGAGCTTCAGGTAGGCCTCGTGGCGGAGGTCGTGGAAGGCGATCGCGCCCCCCTCGATCGTCGTCAGGTTCTTGTTCGGGTGGAACGAGTAGACGGAGAAGGCCGAGCGCGCGTCGGAGCCGATCCGGCGACCCGCGTAGCGCGCGCCCATCGTGTGCGCGGCGTCCTCGACGACGGCGAGGCCGTGGCGCCGGGCGATCTCCCAGATCCGTTCCATGCGGCACGGCAGGCCGCCGTAGTGGACGGGGAGGATCGCCTTCGTCCGGGACGTGATCCGCTCCTCGATACGCTCCGCGTCGAGGTTCATCGTGTCGGGCTCGACGTCGACGAGGACCGGAACGGCTCCGCGGAGGACGACGTTCGAGACGGTGCAGACGAACGTGTGCGCCGTCGTGATCACCTCGTCCCCCTCGCCGATCCCGAGGGCCGAGAGCGCCAGCTCCAGGCCGGTCGTCGCGCTCAGGAGGGCGAGGCAGCGGGGGACCTCGTTGTACGCGGAGAGCGCCTCCTCGAAGCGGGCCGCCCGCGGGCCGGTCGTGATCCAGCCGGAGCGGAGCGTCTCGACGACCCCGGCGATCTCCTCCTCGCCGATCGCGGGACGGGAGAAGGGGAGGAAGCTCTCGCGGCGCGGACGGTCCTGCATGGGCCCACTCTGCCACGGGCCGACGGCGACGGGGAGCGGAGTTCGGGGAGGCCGGTGCAAGACGGGGCGCGGCGCGACCGGATCGGCCGGCCGCGTCCTCGGCTACGATCGCCGGTCGAGGAGGCCCTCGTGAACTCTCTCGCTCGCGCGAAGCGGCTCTCGGCAGGAGCCGCGCTCGCTTTCCTGGCGACGTCTCTCACCCCCGCCTCCGCGGAGGCCTGCACGACCGCCGTGGTCGCGCCGTCCGCGTCCCGGAGCGGGCGCCCCATGCTCTGGAAGAACCGGGATGCGGACGGGAGCGACAACCAGGTCGTCTTCCTCGCCGACGGTCGTTACCCCTACGTCGCCGTCGTCAATCGCGGCGACGTCGCGGGGCTCCAGGCCTGGGCGGGCATCAATGCCGCCGGATTCGGCGTCATGAACTCGGCGTCCTACAACCTCGAGGGCGGCGACACGGCCGGCGAGGGGACCTTCATGAAGCTCGCCCTCCAGTCGTGCGCGACGGTGGACGACTTCGAGGCGCTGCTCGCGCGCTCGAACGCCGGCGGGCGGGACGTCTCGGCGAACTTCGGCGTCATCGACGCGAAGGGGGGCGCGGCCCTCTTCGAGACGTCGGCGAAGGGCTACGTCCGCGTCGACGCAGCCCCGTCGAGCGACGGCGCTCGGGGCCTCGTCGTCCGCTCGAACTACAGCCACAGCGGGGCGAAGGAGTCGGGGACGGGCTTCCTGCGCGAGGCCCGCGCGATCGAGCTCCTCGGGCCGGCGGCCGCGAGGGGGCTCGATCTCGCCGCGATCCTGCGCGCCGCCCGCGACGTCGCCAATGCCGGGATCGGCCAGGCGGGCGACGAACCCGGCCCGCCGCTCGTCTACACGGGCGACAGCATCTGCCGTCTCGACACCGTTTCCGCGATCGTCCTCGAGGCGCCCGCTCCGGGGGAAGGGCCGGAGGCGGCGGCGATGTGGGTCGTCCCCAGCCTTCCCCTCGCAGCGGCGGCGGTGCCGGTCTTCCCCTACGCCGGGTCGGTGCCGGCCCCGCTGGCTGCAGGCCGCGGCCCCGCGCCGCTCGCGGCGCGCGCCCTCGAGCAGAGGAAGCGGCTCTATCCCGACGGGCGCGGCGAGAAGCGGAGATACATGGATCGCCGCGCCTTCGCGGCGGTGAAGGCCCGCGCGCTCCCTGGAATCCTCGCCGCCGAGGAGGAGACGCGGGCCGCGGTCGAGGCAGCGAGGGATGCGTGGCGTCGGTCCCGGCCCGCTCCCGGCGATGCCGCGAGGCTCTCCGACGCGGCCGCCGCCCGCGCTCTCGCGGCCTCCGAGGCCGCGGCCGCTGCGGTCGCGAAGGAGCTCGGGGAGCCCTGACGCGGAACGGACGACCGACCGGATGAGCGGCACACCCTTCGACCGCTGGCTCGAAGACCTCGAGCGACGTCACCTCGCCGAGCTCTCCTTCGTGGAGGTGCGGAAGGGGCTCCAGGCGGTCTCGTCGCTCTACGTCGAGCGGAGAGGGAGGATCGGCTCCGGAGCGGTCTTCGACGGGGAGGGGAAGCGGGCCGCCTTCGCGCTCTTCTACGGCCCGCTCCACCACCTCGTCGTCGGCGCAATCGTCGACTCCCTCGGAGCGGCGGAGCCCGGCCTCGCGCGCGTCGTGGACCTCGGGTGCGGGACCGGCGCCGCCGGCGCGGCCTGGGCCCTCGCCGCCGGGGCCGAGGTCGCCGGAGTGGAGAGGAGCGGCTGGGCGGCGAACGAGGCGCGTCAGACGTACGCCGCGCTCTCCCTCCGCGGGCGCGCGGCGGCGGGAGACCTCCTCCGGGAGAGACTGCCCGGCCGCGGCGCGGGGATCCTCCTCGGGTGGGTCGTCAACGAGCTCGAAGCCGCGTCGCGCGCGGCCCTCCTCCCGCGGCTCCTCGAGGCCGCTCGCCGGGGCGCCCGCGTCCTCGTCGTCGAGCCGATCGCCGCGCGCCCCGTGCCGTGGTGGAACGAGTGGGCGGAGGCGTTCGCCGCGGACGGCGGCCGCAGCGACCTCTGGCGCTTCCCGGCGGCGCTCCCGCCGCTCGTCGCCCGTCTCGACCGAGCCGCGGGGCTCGACCACCGGACCCTGACGGCCCGCTCGCTCTTCCTGCCGGGACGGGCGGGCTGACGCCGTGAGCCGGAAGCCGCGGGAGGGACGCCGGGAGAACGGCGGCTACTCCGGCCCGCGAGGAGAGGCCCCGCCGGCCGCCGACGGAACGGAGAAGGAGAAGGAGGCCCCCTCGCCTTCGCGTCCCTCGGCCGAGACCTCTCCTCCGTGCCTCTGGACGATTCGCTTCACGAGCGCGAGGCCGATCCCGGTCCCTTCGAACGCGTCGGGCGCGTGGAGCCGCTCGAAGACCCGGAAGAGCTTGTCGACGTACCTCGGGTCGAAGCCGACGCCGTTGTCCCTCACCCTGTAGGTCGTCCTCGCCGCGCCCGGGATGGCCGTCACCTCGACGACCGGCCGCTCCCGCCCGGCGGCGTACTTGGCCGCGTTCCCGAGCAGGTTGACCCAGACCTGTCGGAGGAGGGAGGCGTCTCCCTCTGCGTCCGGCAGCTCGTCGATGCGGAGGTCGATCCGGGCGCGCGCCGCGGCATCGGCGACCGCCTCCTCGAAGGCCGAGCGCGCGAGCTCCGCCATGTCGACACGGTCCCGCCGCAGCTCGTGGCGGCCCAGGCGGGAGAAGCGCAGCAGGGCGTCGATGAGCGCCGACATCCGCCGGGCGTTCGCCCGGATCACGTCCAGCCGTCGGAGGGTCTCCTCCGGCAGCGCTCCCGAGGCGTCCTCGACGATCATTCCGGCGAAGCCCTCGATCGCGCGGAGCGGGGCGCGAAGGTCGTGCGAGACGGAATAGGAGAAGGCCTCCAGCTCGCGGTTCGCCGTCTCGAGCTGCGCCGTCCTCTCCTCGACGCGCCGCTCGAGCTCGGCGTTCAGCTCCCGCACCTCCGCCTCGGCGCGCCGCGTCTCGCCGCTCGAGCTCGGCGTTCAGCTCCCGCACCTCCGCCTCGGCGCGCCGCGTCTCGGCGACCTGGTCGAGGTGCTCGAGGGCGTAGGAGACGTCGGCGGCGGTTTCCTCGAGGAGGGCCCGCTCGCGCTCTCCGAAGTAGCCGACCTCGACGGCGTAGACGGTGAGCGCACCGACGGGGAGCCCTCTCCGCCGGATCGGGAGGGCCGCCGAGGCGCGCCAGGAGGCCCGGGTCGCACGGTCGCGCCACGGGAGAGTCGACGGGTCCGTCAGGAAGTCGTTGCAGACCTGCGCTCGCCCCTCGCGGATCGCCCGACCGGTCGGCCCGCGACCCTCGGGCCGGTCGTCGACGCGGACCTCGATGTCGTCGAGGTAGCCCGTGTCGTCCCCGTGGCGCGCGACGACGGCGACTCTCGGGGATTCCGCCTTTCGAAGCCCGACCCAGGCCATTCGGAAGCCTCCGGTCTCGACGAGGATCCGCGGGACCTCGTCGAAGAGCTCCTCGGGCGTCCGGACCCTCACGATCGCCTCGTTGATCTCGATCAGGGCGGCGTAGAGCCGCGAGACACGCGCGACCTCGCTCGCCGCGCGCAGCTCCTCCGTGAGGTCCCGGCACGCCTTGATCCGTACCGTTCGCCCCTCCCAGGGGACGAGCCGCGCGTCCCCCTCCACGAGGAACGTCGATCCGTCGGCCCGGAGGGCCGTCCAGCGATGGCGGTCCGTCGTGTCCGAGGCGTGACGGGCGGCGACGTGCGCGAGCGACTCCGGGGCGACGAGATCGAGGAAGGAGCGTCCGAGGAGCGCGGCCGGCTCAAAGCCGTGCATCGCGGCGAACCGGGCGTTGCATTCCAGGATCCGGCCGTCGTCGATCAGGACGACGCCCTCCGAGGTCGCCTCGGCGAGGAGCCGGAAGCGCCTCTCGGCCTCCAGACGCCGCTCCTCGGCCTCCTTGCGGTCCTGAATGTCGATCGTGTAGCCGGCGAGCAGCCGGCGCTCCCCGAGAGGGATCGGGAACTTGATCGTGGTGTAGCTCCGGCCCCCGAGCTCCTCGTCGAGCTGGAGGACCTCTCCCCGGGCGACGACTTCCTGGTCGTCGCGCGTGAACTTCGCGGCGTGCTCGGGCGGGAAGAGCTCCTCCATCGTCTTCCCGGCCATCTGCGAGCCGGGGACGCCGATCATCCGGTCGTAGTTCTCGCTCGCGAAGAGGACCCGGCTCTCCGTCGCGGTGACGTCCTTCACGAAGGCGTAGATCGGCGAGTGGCGGATGAAGCGGGCGAGGAGCTCGCGGCTCTCCCGGATCTCCGCCTCGGCGCGGTGCCGCTCGGTGACGTCCTGGATCGCGCCGAGCATCCGGACGACGACGCCGTCCTCGTCGCGCTCGAGGTCGCCGACGCCGTGGACCCAGCGCTCCTCGCCGTCGGAGCGCCGGACGATTCGGTAGTCGCGGTCGAACCGCCGTCCCCGGCCGAGGACCTCGTCGCGGAAATAAGCCTCCATCTCCTGGCGGTCGGCGGGATGGACGAGCGCAAGCCACCCCTCCACGTCGCGCGGGAAGGCGGGTCCGATTCCGAAGATCCGGTCGAGGACCGACGAGCTCGTCCACGTTCCCGTCCGGGCGTCGAGGCGGTAGCTCCCGAGGCCGGCGAGCTCCTGAACCTGCCGCAGAATCCCCTCGCTCTCGGCGAGCTCGCGGACGGCGTCCCGGCGGAGCGTGTCGACGATCATCGTCGAGCGGCTCATGACGAAGGCGCCGGCTCCGTCCCGCACCACCGTCGCGCTCAGGACGACCGGGAGGAGGCTCCCGTCCCGGCAGACGAGGTCGAAGAGCAGGTCCCGGACCGAGCCCCGCTCCTTGAGCAGGGCGAAGTTCGTGTGGAACGTCTCGAGGCCCGCCGGAGTCAGGAGGTCGGCGAAGCTCCTCCTGCCGACGATCTCTTCCCTCCGGTAGCCGAGCCACGCGAGCTCGGTGGCGTTGATCCGGACGAAGACGCCGTCGGAGTCGAGGCTGTGGTAGCCGCACGGGGCGTTCTCGTAGAGGTCGAGGATCTCCGCGGCCGACCGCTCCCGCTCCTCCTCCTCTTCGCGCCGGCGCGTCACGTCGACGACGTGCGTAACGAGGTAGAGCGGTTGCCCCTTCTCGTCGCGAAGCAGGTTCGTCGAGACGTCCGCGTGGACGACGCGCCCTCCCTTGCCGACGTAGCGCTTCTCGATACGCCCCGAGGAGGCCTCGCCCGAGGCGAGCTTCGTCACGAGCTCCTGCGAAGGCCCGATGTCGTCGGGGTGCGTGAGGGCGGCCCAGGTCACCGTCCCGAGCTCCTCGGGCGTGTAGCCGAGCAGGGCGGCGAACGCGCGGTTGTAACGGAGGATGCCGCCCCGGAGCGAGGTGACCACCATGCCGATCGGCGCGTTCTCGAACGCCGCGAGCGCCCAGTCGGCCGCGAGAGGGAGCGCTCCCTCCTCGGGGTCGACCGCTCCCGGAGTCTCGGACATCGCCTCGGGCCCTCCCGTCGGCTCCATTCTGGCACCGCGCCCCGACGAGCGGGCCGAGCAGGGCCGACGGCACCGGCCGGGACGGGCGACCTCCGTCAGTCGCCGGACGCGGCCCCGCGGCGGGGCGACTTCCCGCGCGGTTTCGGCCTGTCGGCGGCGGCCTCGGGGGCGTCCTGGACCCGTTCGACGACGAGAGTGAGCTTCGCGAGGAGCGCCGCGACGGCGCCGAGCGCGGCCCAGACCGGAACGAGGACGGCCCCCGCGAGCCCGACGACGAGCGGGATCTCGAGGAGCGTCACCCCCTTCGCGTTGCGGATGACGATACGCCGGACGTTCCCCTGGTGGACGAGCTCGCGGACGGTGGCCAGCAGCTTCTCGCCGGTGACCTCGAGCTCCTCGACGCGGACCTTCGGAGGCTTCATGCCGTCCCTCCCTCCGAGAGGTACGGATGCCGCCAGCGGAGGGTTCGGGCGCTGCGCTCACGCGATGCGGAATCCGCGCCGGATCACGCGGGCTCGGCGATATTCTTCCTCGAGCGGTTCGGGGGAGGTCTCGACATGGTGCGCACTCCGCGAGAGAAGGACGCTGCTGCTGCAGCCGGGGGCTCGGGCGGGACCGGGGCGATCCGCGCCGGGTGGCCCTACGTCCTGCTCCTCGTCCTCCTCGGCGCCGGCCTCGTGGCCGTTCACCTCGGTTTCGGAAACGCTGCGCGCCGGGACTTCCAGAAGCTCCTCTCCACGATGGCCGACCAGCAGCGGGCCGCGATCGAGGCGTACCTCGACCAGCGGATCGCGGACGCCGCCGTCTTCGCGGCCTTTCCGACCGCCCGCGCGGCCGTCGCTTCGGGGGAAGCGCTAGCGGACGATCTGAAAGAGCATCTCGCGACGGTCCTCCAGGCGGGCCGGACGGAGTGGGGGAGCGTCGCCGTCCAGGTCCTCGACGAGGAGGGCGCGGTTCGGGCCGGCTCGGGGCCGGAACTGCCGGAGGCCGCCTCGATTCTCGCGAGCGAGGCGGGGCGGGCGGTCGTCGTCCGCCTCGTCGGAGAGGGGGCGGGTGCGCGCCTCGTCGTCGCGACGCGCGTGCGCGCGCCGGACGGCGAGCTGCGCGGCTGGGTCCTCCTCGTCGACGACCCGTCGAGGTCGCTCTGGGGGATCCTCCGGCGCGAGCCGATCACGTCGCGAACGGGCGAAGCCTTCCTCGTGGCAGACGGAGGCGGCTCGCCCGCCTTCCTCTCGCCGCTGCGGGGCCTCCCCCCCGGCGTCCGGCCGTCTCCCGAGGCGCTCGCGGCTCGCGGCCTCGCCGCGCGCCGGGCGCTGGAGGGAGAGGAGAGCTTCGGGGAGTTCGTCGACTACCGCGGGGAGAAGGTCTGGGCCGCGGTCCGCCGGATCGCGCGGACGCGCTGGGGGCTCGTCGTCAAGATCGACCGGGCCGAGGCGCTCCACGGCCTCGCGTCCGGCCGGCGCTGGGCGTCCCTCGCTCTCGTCTCTCTCGCGCTCGCGGCGGCCGCGACGATCCGTGCGATCCGGACGTCGGAGCGCCTCCGGGCGGCGGCCGAGCTGCAGCGGCGGGACGAACGGCACCGCCTCGTCCTGGAGCAGGCCCGTGACGCGATCGTCTGGCACCGTCCGGGCGACGGGCGAATCCTCGAGGCGAACGGCGCGGCGACGGAGCTCTGGGGGCGCACGCGCGAGGAGCTCCTCGCGGGGAGCCTGTTCGACCTCCTGGCCGAGGAGGACGCGGCGGAAGCGCGGCTCAAGATGTCGGGGGCGCGCCGCGTCGGCGGGCTGATCCGGACCCGGGGGAGGCGACGGGACGGAAGCCTCTTCCCGGCGGACATCTCCGCCCGGGCCGTCCTCCTCGACGGGGAGGAGGTCCTCATCTCCGTCGTCCGGGACGTCTCCGCCGCGGAGGCGGCGCTCGGCCAGATCCGTTTCCTGAACCGGGTGCTCCGGACGCTCACCGCCGTCGACCAGGTCCTCGTCGAGGCCCACGACCGCGAGGTCGTCCTCCGGCGGACGTGCGAGGAGATCGTCGCCACCGGCGGCTTCCTCGCGGCGTGGTTCGGAGCCCGGGGCGAAGGGGGCCGGATCGTACCGGCGGCGTCCGCCGGGGCGTTCTCCGGCTACTTCGACGAAGTCACGATCACGGGAGACCCGGGACCCCTCGGGCGGGGACCGGTCGGGACGGCCTTCCGCGAGGGGAGGACCGTCGTCGTCGACGACTGGACGACCGACCCGATCGTGGAGCCGTGGAGGGAGGCGGCCAAGCGGAGAGGGTTCCGATCGGGAGCCTCCTGCGTGGTCCGGACCGGGGAGGAGACGATCGGCGTCCTGACCGTCTACGCGGACCGGGCCGGGGCGTTTCCGCCGGAGGCGGTCCTTCTCCTCGAGGAGCTGGCGCGGGACCTCGGCCTCGCGCTCGAGCTGATCGAAGCGGGCGAGCGACGGCTGAAGGCGGAGGAATCGCTCGCGGCGAGCGAGGCCCGCTACCGGATGCTCTTCGAGGACAACCCCGCCCCGATGTGGGTCTTCGACGTCGAGACGCTCCGCTTCCTCGCGGTGAACGAGGCCGCCGTGAACCTCTACGGCTACACGCGGGACGAGTTCCTCGGGATGACGCTCCGCGAGATCCGGCCTCCGGAGGACGCGGCCCCCGTCCAGGCGGACGTCGACGTACCGCGGAAGGGTGTGCGGTCGTCCGGGCCATGGCGGCACCAGAGGAAGGACGGCCGGACGCTCCTCGTCGAGATCGTCACCCACGACGTCTCGTTCGAGGGGCGGGCGGCCCGGCTCGTCCTCGTCGGGGACGTGACGGAGCGCGTCCGCGCGGAGGAGAAGCTCCGCGCCTTCTTCGACTCCGGCATGGTCGGCGCGTTCCTCGCGGACGGGAACGGCCGGATCACGACGGCCAACGACGAGCTCCTTCGGATCGTGGGCCGCACGCGCGCCGACGCGGAGGCGGGCGCGCTCTCCTGGCAGGGCCTGACGCCGCCGGAGTGGCTCGAGGTCGACGTGGCGCGGGCCGCGGAGGCCCGGGAGCGGGGCGTCTGCACCCCCTACGAGAAGGAGTACCTCCGGAAGGACGGCAGCCGCGTTCCCGTCCTCGTCGGCTTCGCGCTCGTCGGCGAGAGCCGCGAGGAGTCGGTCGCGTTCGTCCTCGACCTGACGGAGCGGAAGGCGACGGAGGAGGAGGTCCGCCGCCTGAACGCCGAGCTCGAGGCGCGCGTCGAGCGGCGAACCGAGGAGCTCGTCGCAAAGTCCCGGGAGCTGGAGAGCTTCGCCTATTCGGTCTCCCACGACCTGCGGGCGCCGCTCCGGGCGATCGACGGCTTCACGCGGATGATCGAGGAGGACCACGCCGCGAGCCTCGAAGCGGAGGGACGGCGGCTCCTCGGGGTGGTCCGGGAGGCCGCGCGGCGGATGGGGCGCCTCATCGACGACCTCCTCGCGTTCTCCCGCGCCGGTCGACAGGACCTGAAGCGGACGCGGGTCGACGTCGGGGAGCTCGTCCGGAGCGTCGTTTCGGAGGTCCTCCCCGAGGACGACAGGCAGAGGACCGACGTCTCGATCGGCGACCTGCCGGACGTCGCGGCGGACGCGGCCCTCCTCCGGCAGGTCTTCGTGAACCTCCTGTCGAACGCGGTCAAGTTCAGCGCGACCCGACCCAGGAGGTCGATCGTGGTCACGGGGCGTCGCGAGGACGGCCGGGTGGTCTACGATGTCGAGGACAACGGGGTCGGATTCGACATGGCGTACGCAGGGAAGCTCTTCGGCGTCTTCCAGCGCCTCCACGGGCGGGAGTTCGAGGGCACGGGGGTGGGGCTCGCCCTCGCGGAGCGGATCGTCTCGCGACACGGCGGAACGATCTCGGCCTGGGGGGAGCTGGACCGCGGAGCGCGATTCACGGTGTCGATCCCCGAGGCAGGAGGAGAGGAATGACGGTGCAGCCAGCCCCGGACGTCCTGGTCGTCGAGGACAACCCCGACGACGTCGAGCTGACCCTCCGAGCCCTGAAGCGGATGCACCTGACGAATCCCGTTCGCGTCGCCCGCGACGGGGTGGAGGCGCTCGAGATCCTCCTCGGCGACGGGACCTCCCGGCCGCCGCTCCCCCGGGTCGTCCTCCTCGACCTGAAGCTCCCGCGCGTGGGAGGCCTCGAGGTCCTCGCCCGGCTCCGCGAGGAGGAGCGGACCCGGACGCTCCCGGTCGTGGTCCTGACCTCCTCGCGGGAGGAGCCGGACGTGAGGAAGGCCTACGCGCTCGGCGTCAACAGCTACGTGGTCAAGCCGGTCGAGTTCGAGAAGTTCGTCGACGCCGTCGGGAAGGTGGGGCAGTACTGGCTCCTCCTCAACCTCCCCCCGGCGTGAGGTCCGATTGACGACGCCCGCCTCGCCCGACGGCGCGCCCCTCAGGGTCCTGGTCCTCGAGGACGTCCTGACCGACGCGGAGCTGGAGGTCCGGGAGCTGCGCCGCGCCGGCATCGCGGTGGAGTGGACGAGGGTCGAGACGGAGACGGCGTTTCGCGAAGCGCTCGTCTCGTTCGATCCGGGGATCGTCCTCGCCGACTTCTCCCTCCCGGGATGGAACGGAATGGCCGCGCTCGCGGTCGTCCGGAGCGAGCGTCCCGATCTCCCGTTCATCGTCGTGACGGGGGCGCTCGACGAGGAGACGGCGGCCGACTGCATCAAGCGGGGCGCCGACGACTACGTCCTGAAGGAGCGTCTCTCGCGGCTCCCTCACGCGGTCCGCTCGGCACGCGACGCCTGGGCGACGCGGGTGGCACGGCGAGCGGCGGAGGAGGAGCTGCGCCTTCGGAACTCCGCCCTCGAGGCGGCCGCCGACGGGGTCCTCCTGACGGACCTGGATGGGCGGATCGCGTGGGCGAACCCCGCGTTCACCGAGATCACCGGCTGGCGGCTCGAGGAGATCCGGGGACGGAACCCGAACGTCCTGAAGTCGGGCCTCCAGCGCGACGCCTTCTATCGGCAGATGTGGGAGACGATCCTGGCCGGCGGCGTCTGGCGCGGAGAGCTCTACAACCGGAGGAAGGACGGCTCGATCTACCTCGAGGAGATGACGATCACGCCCGTCCGGAACGACGACGGCGCGGTCACCCACTTCGTCGCGATCAAGGAGGACCTGACCTCCCGGAAGAGACAGGAGGAGCTGATCCGGAGCCTCGCGACGCGCGACCCCCTGACCGGACTCCCGAATCAGGTGATGCTGCGCGAGGACCTCGAGCGCGCGCTCGCCGGCGGAGGCGTGCCGGGGACGCTCGTCATGCTCGACCTCGACCGCTTCGCGCTCCTGAACGACGCCCTCGGCCACCCGGCGGGCGACCGCCTCCTGATCGAGGTCGCCGAGCGCCTGTCGATCGACCTGCCCCGGGGCGGGACGCTCTACCGCTTCGGCGGGGACGAGTTCGTCGTCCTGCTCCCCGAGGCGGGCCTCGAGGAGGCCGGAAGGATCGCCGAGCAGATGCGGCACACGGTCGACGGGATCCGGTTCGCGTCCGAGGGGGTCGTCTTCGACGTCTCGGCGAGCCTCGGCCTCGCCCCGGTCGAGTCGGCGCGGAGCGCCTCGGCGACGCTCTCCCTCGCCGACGCCGCCCTGCGCATGGCGAAGGAGGCCGGACGGAACCGGTGCGTCACCTGCGGCGACGACTCGGCCGGCCGGCGGACGATCGACGACCTCGGCCGCTGGGCCGCCCGGGTCAAGGACGCGATCCGGGAGGGACGGCTCCGCCTGTTCGCCCAGCGGATCGTCTCGCTCGAGACGGGGGAGTCGCACCACGAGGAGGTCCTCCTCCGGATGATCGACGAGGAGGGGGGGCTCATCGCGCCGGGGGCGTTCCTGCCGGCCGCGGAGCGTTTCGGCCTGATGCCGGCGCTCGATCGGTGGGTCGTCTCGAAGGCGATCGAGCTCCTCCGCTCCCGTCCCGAGCGCCGGCTCTTCGTGAACCTCTCCGGGACGAGCCTCGGCGACCAGGCGCTCCTCTCCGAGATCGAGGCGCTCGTCGGCGCGAGCGGCCTGCCTGCCGGCGCGCTCACGTTCGAGATCACCGAGACGGCCGCCATCGCCGACATCGCGGGCCTCCAGCGCTGGGCCCGGCGCCTGAAGGAGGCGGGCTGCGGCTTCGCGCTCGACGACTTCGGGACCGGCTTCTCCTCGTTCGCCTATCTCCAGTCGCTCCCCGTCGACCTCGTCAAGATCGACGGCTCCTTCGTCCGCGACCTCGACGCGAACGCCACCAATCGCGCCCTGGTCGGCGCGATGGTCACCGTGGCCCACGCCCTCGGCAAGACGGTCGTGGCCGAGATGGTCGAGCGGGCCCCGATCGCGGAGATCCTCCGGGAGCTCGGGGCGGAGTACGGGCAGGGCTGGTACTGGGGAAGGCCGGAGCCGACCGAGGCCGCCTGAGCGCCTCGCGCCCGGCTCAGCTTTCCGTCGCGACCCGGTTCCGGCCTTCCGATTTCGCCCGGTACATCAGGGCGTCGGCCCGCGCGACGAGCGTCTCGGGCGTGTCCTCGCCACGGGCGAGCGTCGCTCCGATCGAGACGGTGACCGAGACCGGGCCCGCCGGCGTCGGCGTCCGGGAGCTTTCGACGAGGACCCGAAACCGTTCCGCGACGACGCCCAGGGTGCCCTCCGGGCAGTGCGCGGCGAGGATCACCAGCTCCTCGCCCCCCCAGCGTCCGACGAAGTCGTGCCCGCGCGCCGCGTGGCGAAGCGTGGTGGCGACGAGGCGGAGAACGGCGTCGCCGGTCTCGTGTCCGAATCGGTCGTTGACCGACTTGAAGCGGTCGACGTCGACGAACAGGAGCCCGAACGTGAAACCGTGGCGCTGGGCCTCGCCGAGCCGGGACGCCAGCTCGGCCTCGGCCCAGCGCCGGTTGCCGATGCCCGTGAGCGGGTCCAGGAAGGCGAGGCGGCGGAGCTCCTCGGCGCGCTGGCGCGTCTCGTGGTGCTCCGTCTCGTCCTGGAACGTCTCGACCGCCCCGATGATCTCGCCCGAGGCGTCGCGGATCGCCGCGGAGCGGACCTTCACCGGGACGCGGTGCCCGCCCTTGTGGAGAAGGGCGACGTCGGCGTCGCGGTCCGCGCCGTCGGCGACGGTCGCGGCGAGCGGACAGCCGTTGTGGCAGAGCTCCTTCCCCTCGCAGTCGACGTGCCGCAGCAGGTTGTTCCAGCAGTACGAGCCGACCACCTCGTCGGCGGCGTAGCCGGTAATCCGCTCCGCGCCGTGGTTCCACGACGTGATCCGCCGGTCCCGGTCGACGAAGTAGACGCCGTCCGTGAGCGAATCGAGCAGCTTCCTGTAGAAGGACTCGGGGATCTCCACCGTCCGCCTCCGATCCGGCCCGTCCGAACGGCGCATTCTGGGGCCGGGCGCGCCGCCGAGACAACGGTCCCGGGCGGGCGCGGGTCGGGGCGTCGGCGGGCGCGGGCGGGAAGGAAGGGCTACCGCGCCCGGGCCGGCTGGACCGCGGCCGCGAACGTGAGCTTCGGATTCGTCTTCTTCGCCCGCTCGAAGTGCCACTCGCTCTCGAAGAGGACGAGCGGGCGCCCTTCTCCGTCGGCGAGGAGCTCGCAGCGGCCCGGGTCGTCGAAGTCGCGCGGGTCGAACCCCTCGTTCTCGATCCACCGGGCGATCT
>JADHEF010000431.1_pt1 | contig 44494 bp, 33 predicted proteins | sample 8952391 | NCBI WGS metagenome assembly JADHEF01 (sample SAMN16124439, study PRJNA663245) | bioreactor sludge metagenome | isolation source: sludge (nitrite) | place: India:Bengaluru | collected 2019-02-28 | reverse complement strand
GGCCGCCGGGCGCACGGGAACCTGCAGGGTGTCCCCGAAACTCTCGCCGTCCGATCTGCCCGTGTACGAGACCGTGGCCGCGCCCGCGCGCCGCGCGGCCTGCAGGCGCACCGGCAGCGCCTCCTGCCCGCCGGCGGGGATGGCCCCCGATTCGGCGAGGGCCACCGCGGGTTTCGCCCCGGAACCGGCGAACGGCGCCGGCCCCAGCGGCCCGCTGGTCGCCACCTCGAGCTTCACCGTCATCGGCGCGGTCGTGTTGTTGTAGGCCACAAATGGCACAACCGCCGCGTCGCCCGGGGCCAGGAAGCGCGGCAGGTTCTCCTTCACCATCAGCGGGCTGCGCACGAACACCGTGGAGTCGCCCGATCCGAAATTCTTGCCCGCGGCCGCCACCGCCATCACGCGCAGGCGCCCCATGAAGCGCGGCACACGCAGGGTGGTTGTGGCGCGCCCCCGCGCGTCCGTGCGCACCGTGCCCGCCCACAGCACGACCGGTTTCACGCGCTCCGCCGACACGGGTGATTGGCGCTTCCTCAGTGAGCCCTCGTCGCCGCCGCCGGGGGCGCTCTTGGCCACCGCGGCCACGAGGTCGGGCATCAGGTCCGAAAGGAAATCGGCTGTCTGCACCATCAGGCGGCGCGGCGCGTAAAAGAACGCCAGCGGGTCCGGCGTCTCAAAACCCGTCAGCGTCAGGATGCCCTCGTCCACGGCCCACACCGTCACCTCGCCCGAGGCCACGGGGGCGCTGGTCAGCGTCTCCTTCGCCGAAACCTCCACCGTGAACGGCGACTCCGGCCGCACCTCCTTCGGGGTCGTCAGTTCCACCGCCAGCCGCCGCGGGGCGCTGTCCACGGCCACTCCCGCCAGGCCGAACGCGCGGTGCGGCAGCCACTTGTCCGCCGGCTTCACCGGGCGCAGCACGCTGGCCACGACATAAAATCCGGGCAGCTGCGACGCGTCCACCTTCACCGGCACCACGATGGTGTTCTCCGTCATCGCGATCACCGACGACGACAGCACGCGGTCCTGTTCCAGCGTCAGCAGCAGGGTTCCCGCGAAGGGCGCCTTGACCAGCACCCGCGCCGTGTCGCCCACGGCGTATGTCTTCTTGTCCAGCACCAGGTCCAGCCGCTCGGGCTTCTCCATGCTCCACGGCTGTCGCGCCCACTGCGCGTTGGTCGCGTAGAATTCCAAGGAGCTGACCGCGCCCGTCGCCGGGTCCGCCACGCGCAGCTGGTAATTGCCGTCCCCGGGCGGCGTCCATGCCAGCGAACCCTTGCCGCCCGCCAGCGTCAGCGCCGCCTGGTGCGCCTGGGCCAGTTCGCGGTTCGTCTCGTAGCGGAAACTGTTACCCTCCCGCTTCAGGATGCTGTTGTAGCGCACGCGCGAGATCGTGGCGGTCAGGGCCGCCGTGTCGGCCAGCTTGCCGTCGGGCTTCACCAGCACCACCTCAAACGCGGCTTCCTTACCCGCGACGGCGTAGGTTTCCGCCCGCGTCCGCAGGCCGATGTAGTGCGGCACGGGGTCCACCGTGCGCTGGATCACGGAGGTCACGCCGCGCCCGCCCGTGTCCTTCACGGTCACCTGCACGCGCGCCGTCAGCGCCGCGGGGGGCCTGGCGCCATCGGGCAGTTTCACCTCCACGCTCACGCGCCCCTGCCCGTCCGACTCGGCCTCGTCCAGTTCCTTCGTCGTCTTGTCAAACTTGCGGTCCGCGTCGCCGAAGGTGTAGCCCGCGAACTCCTTCGGTGCGAACGGCTCGGCGCTGAAGGTGGCCACCGCGGACACCGAGCGCCCGGCCGCCGGCTGGCCGAACATCTCCTCGGCCTTCACCTGCACCTTCAGCGGCTCCCACGGCGAAAAGCGTTTCTCCGGCGCCGAAGCATCCACCTTCAGGCGGTTGGGCAGGAACTCCTCCACGAAGAACTCGGCGGAGCCAAGCTCGGTGCGCTCCTTGGCGGACGCCTGGGAGTCGCCCTCCTCCCCGTCCTCCTCCTGCGCCGGGCAGGGGACGGGGGGAATCAGCAACGCGGTAAGAATGAAAAACGCGGGGACAAAACGGGTGCGCATGGAAGGCGGCTCCGCAGGGTTCGAATGGGTTCGCAAAGCGTCCCGAAGGAAACCACGGCGCAATGGCATCCTCAAAGGAAATCCACGGGGGCAACCAGGGTTCCGGGTTGGATCCATCTTTGGAGTGCGCCGACGTGTCGGCGCTTTTCTAAGCCGCGACGTGTCGCGGCCCGCGGGTGGTGGAGTAGTTTCCCATTCCGGGGCGAGCGGGCCATTTATCGCGTCGGGAAAACGCGGGTTTGATCGCCTGCTTTTGGGTGCTTTTCCGTTGCTGGCCGCGACACGTCGCGGCGGGAAAAGCGCCGACGCGTCGGCGCACTCCAAGGTGATAGTTCCTTCAACGCCGGCAAATTCTGGCGCCGGGCCGTTGGTCCATGCGGACCGGGCAAATTGCGGGGGCGAGCATCCTCGGGCTTGAACGCCGCGCATTCGGGCGGGTAGGAATCTTGCGTCACGGCGCATCACGCGGCCTTCCGCGCGCCGGGGTGGCGAAATTGGCAGACGCAAGGGACTTAAAATCCCTCGGCCCGAGAGGGTCATGCGGGTTCGATCCCCGCCCCCGGCACCAGCAATTCCATCCGCAGCGGTGCCCATAGAAAAAGGCGGGTGTCGGCAACCTGCCAGACACCCGCCTTCAAATTGATTGCTTCAATCCGTCCGGGGTTACGAAGAGGACTACTTGCCCGGCACCTGGTTCAGGAAGCCTCCAGCGTAATCGGACGTCGCGGTGCTGGTTCCACCAACCCGGAAGATGTAGCCGTAAGAAACGGTTCCGTTCGTTGCATCGTAGAACTGGGCGTTGACTGTGCCGACATCACCATTCGAAGCGGAACTGAAGATGCTCCCCATGGCGGGATAGGAGCGATTCGGCCCCGATCCGATCAGCACGAAAATCTTGGCCGGACCGTCCAAACCCTCCACGTCGGCAAAACCGGCCGTGGCATTCGCCTGCGGATTCAGGGCAACATACTTGTAATACGAGGGAAGGGGTTGGTTGTCAGCGGCTGCAGTCGTACCCTGGGGGGCGGCCGGCGAGAAGCTGCTGCGACGGGTCTGGGGATCAAACGGATCCTTTAGGAATCCGTTGGTCATGTAGGCAACCGGCGTGCTGATTCGCTCCAGCACACGCCGCTGTTCATTGATTCCCGCGGCCTGCTCGTCCGGGCTGTACCGGGCGCCGGCCAGCGAGAAGTTGTTGCAGAGGGGGTACTGGTTGTAATCCACCGCGTAGGCTTCCAGACCGGTCGCCATGGAGCGAAGATCCGCGCGGGTGCGGCTAATCTTCGAGCGGGTCTGGGCCTCGAGAAAGTTGGGGACGGCGATGGCGGCGAGGATCGCGATGATGGCCACCACGATCAGCAGTTCGATGAGGGTAAATGCCTTGCGACACATGACGGGGGAACCTCCGAAGTCGATTTGGGTAAGAAAAATACGAATGCCCTGATGAAGATTGTCCTTAACGCAGAATGGCCTTGCCCCATGCAACAAAATTCAGGGACAAAAGTGCGATGGCTTTTGGGTGACAAGGCCCAAGGCTGGTTCGCAACCGGTCAACCGGGACTCCGGTCACCGCGGGTCCCATCCGTTGCTGGAACGGGGGGCGGCGGCAAAATCTGTTGATCTTGCGCCGCCCGCCCCTGTTACTGGCGCACTTATGTTCCTGCAGCCAACCAACCTCCACGAGGCGTTGGAGTTGAAGGCCCGCCACGGCGCGGCCGCATCCTTTCTCGCCGGCGGCACCGATGTGATCGTGATGATGAACCACGGTCGCGTTCCCGCCGGGGTGTTCATCGACCTGACCCATGTGCCCGGCCTGGACACCGTGGAGCCGACGGCGGACGGGCGCGCCTACCGGGCCGGCGGCGGCGCGACGTTTGCCCGTCTCGGCAAGTTGCCCGTGCGCTGCCTGGCCGAAGCCGCTCTCAGCGTGGGCGGCCCCCAGATCCGCAACCGCGCCACCATCGCGGGAAATATCGCTTCGGCTTCGCCCGCCGGGGATGGGTCCACCGCGCTGCTTTCCCTGGATGCGACGGTCACGCTGCGCAACCTGCGCGGCGAACGCACCCTGCCGCTCCGCGAATTCTTCCTCGACTACCGCAGGACCGCGCTCGCGCCCGACGAGATGATCACATCGGTGGAGTTTCCCGCCGACTGGCGCACGGCCTGGCGCAAGCTGGGCAAGCGCGGCGCGATGAACATCTCGCTGGTATGCTGCTCGTTGGGGGTGTCGCCGCAGGGCCGCGCGTGCGTGGCTTTCGGCAGCGTGGCGGCCTTCCCCATGCGCGCACCGCGCGTGGAGGCGCTGCTCGAGGCCGCCATCGCCCGCGACGGCGCGCAGGCCCTGGACCGCGAACCGCTGTGGGACGAGGCCGCCGCCCTGGCCGCCGCGGAAGTGCGCCCGGTGGACGATTTCCGCGGCAGCGCCGACTACCGCCGCGCCATGGCCGGCGCCCTCCTCAAGAAGTGCCTGAGACAGATCGCGACGGGGTGACCGGGGCCGCATTGCCGCGCCGGAGGCGTTTGGGCCGGATTGCACGTGCAGAAGACGTGGCATGGGCGTCTCGCCACAGTTGTCCGGTGGTTTGCCCCCTTCAGTCGCCTCCGCAGGTTTGACGAATGACGTGAGAGAGTTTTTTAGCATTTGGCCCCTGATGGGGCCAAATGCTGCGGAACCGATTGCCAAGCCCGCCTGAAAGCCAACATAACCGGCCGCAGAAACCACCGGATAACCGTGGCGTCCCGCACCTGGGTCCGGACCGGATCTGGGGCGGGTGATTCCTGTCGCTTGCGGGAAGCATTCCATTGCCGTGCCGGGTGGTGTGTGGAATCAGCAGGCGTCCGGTCCGGTTCGGGACTGGTCCGTTTCCACGGGCGGGACGCCCGTGCCACGTCCCCAGCGCCGCCCATACCACTGCGACGAATGCCGAACCTTTGCCGCGCAATGAAAAACCCCGCCGGATTGTTCCCGGCGGGGTGGGTTTCTCGAACTTCCTTTTCGCGGCTCTTACTTCAGATGTTTCCCGAAGAAGCACAGTCCGCGTGCCGACGCGTCCTGCTGGGCATTCTTGTCAAAGGTGTGGCCCTGGCCCGGGTAAATGTGGATCTCGTACGGAAGGCCCTTGCTGCGCAGCAGCTTGGCGAGGGCGTAACTCTCCTGGACGGGAACCGTGTCGTCGCACTGGCCGTGCAGGATCAGGACTGGGGGCATGTGCTTCAGCCTTTTGGCATAGGCCGCCGGCAGACCACCGAAGGCGTCCACCACCGCGCCGATGCGCCCGTCCGTGGATGCAACCGACAAACCCACGAACGAGCCAAGCGAGAAGCCGGCGATGCCGATGGAATGCCCGTCCACATTGGGAAGCGCCTGGGCATAACTGATGGCGGCCCTCACGGCGCCAACCCAGGCGCGGAACTCGCCCGCGGCCAGGTCCAGCGATTCCGGATCCGCCGGCCCGCCGCCCGTCGCGTCGAAATACCGGACGATCACCGTCACGTACCCGTTGCGCGCCAGTTCCGCGGCGGCCATGCGGTACATCGGGCCAAACTTGTCCATGCCGTCGGCTCCATGCAGCAGCAGCACGGCCGGATAGGTGCCCGGGCAGGACGGGTTGAAGACCTCCACGCGGATCGTGGCGCCGCGGTGGCAGAAAGCGTCGGCCTGCCCGCGCGGAGCGCCGAACAGCCCCAGAAGCCCCTGGGCGGGAGCCGCGGCCGCCGCCGCCAGGATGAGGGCCAGGGCCAGCGTGGTGCGCATCGCGCGGGCGAAAGACGGGTTTGCAGTCATGTGTTCAGGTTACTCCCCTTGGTGGTTGGTGTCCGTTTCCAGAGTCGCCCCATCCTGACCGGCCCAAGCGGGCTTGTCAACCGGACGAATTGCGGAAAATCGCCCCGGCGGCCGAATTCCCGGATTTCGGGGCCATTTTCGGGCTCACTCCGCATGGCTTGACTTCACCCCGGGGTGTGCGGATGCGTGACACCGGCGTGTCGTGTTCCGGAAGCATCCTGAAGGCGATGCACGGCCGCACATTCCATCCAGGAGACACACAGCATGAGGCGGGTCGCGGTGATCATGGCCGGCGGGGCAGGCGAGCGTTTCTGGCCCCTCAGCCGTCAGAGCTATCCCAAGCAGCTGCTCAAGATCGCGGGCAACCGCAGCATGTTGGGCGCCGCCGTCGATCGCATGCGCCCGCTCGTGGCTCCCGAAGACATTTTCGTCGTCACCGGCCGCGCCCTCAAGGCCGCCATCGAGGCCGAGGCCGGCGGCCTGCCGGCCGCCAACGTGCTGGCCGAACCCGCCGGCAAGAACACCGCCGCCTGCCTGGCGCTCGCGTGCGCGTTCCTGGAACACCGATACGGCGCCGAGGGCGACGTGGCCACCGTCGTGCTCACGGCCGACCATTTCATCCGCGACACGGACGCCTTTGTGCGCGACTGCGCCGTCGCGCTCGCGCACGCCGAGACCCGGGCCGACCTGGTGACCTTCGGCGTCCCCCCGGACCGCCCCGAGACCGGCTACGGTTACATCGAGATGGGCGAAGCCGTGGAGGGTTGCGGCACATTCCGCGTCGCCTCCTTCCGCGAGAAACCCAACCTCGAGACTGCCCGCGAGTTCCAGCAGGCGGGGCGCTTTTACTGGAACTCCGGGATGTTCGTGTGGCGAAACAGCACGCTGCGCGCGGCCTTCGAACAGCACCTGCCCGAGATGGCCGCGCAGATCCCGCACCTGCGCCACGCCTACGGCGCCGCCGACCGCGATGCGGCCCTGGACGCCGCCTTCGCCCCCGTGCCCAAGGTGTCCATCGACTACGGAATCATGGAGAAGGCGCCCAATGTGGCCGTGGTGAAGGCCACGTTCGACTGGGACGACATCGGCACGTGGGCCTCGCTGGGCCGCCTGCTTGGAGGCGACGCGGAGGGCAACGTGGCGTTCGGCAACGCGGAGGTGATTGACTGCACCGATTGCATCGCATACAGTGTCGCCGGTGGGGACGGTGCACCGCGTCCGCCCCTGCTGGTCGGCTTCGGCCTGCGCGACGTGGTGCTCGTGCAGACGCATGACGCCGTGCTGGTTCTGCCGCGCGAGAAGGTGCAACTGGTCAAGGATGTGGTGGCGCAGCTTCGCGCCGCGGGAAAGGAGGAATACCTGTGATGAAGTCCGACACACCGCTTCCCGGACCCCCGTTCCGGTCGGTTCGCCTGGTGGTCTTTGACCTGGACGGCACGCTGGTGGACGCCTTTGAGGACATCGCCGCGGCGGTGAACCACATGCTCGCGCATTTCGGCCGCGAGGCGATGACCGTCGAGGCGGTGAAACGCCACGTGGGGCGGGGAGTGCACGAACTCATCGCCGGCGTGCTCGGCTCCCGCGACGAGGCCCTGCTCAGGCGCGGCGTCGACGCGATGACCGAGTATTACCACGAGCACCCCGCCCGCCTCGCACGCGTCTATGACGGCGTCGTCGAGACCCTGAAGAAACTGCGGGCCCACGGCATCCGCACGGCCGTCGCCTCCAACAAACCCCACGCCCTGACGAAGAAGGTGCTGGAACACCTGGGCGTGGCCGAACTGCTGGACGACATCCACGGCCAGAGCGACCGGTTCCCCAGGAAGCCATCGCCCGACCTGCTCCAGCACCTCATGACCGCCGCCGGCACGGATGCCGACATGACCCTCCTGGTGGGGGACAGCCCGACCGACATCGAGTTCGCCCGCGCCGCCGGCGTCCCCGTGGTCGTCGTCACCCATGGCCAGTGCAGCGCGGAAGAACTCCAAGGGCATGCCCCCGACGCCGTGATCGCAACCATGCCCGGTTTGCTGCCCCTGATCCTCGGCTGACGGGTCGCCCTTCACCGGAAGTCGCCGCCCAATTGAGCCACGGTGGGTCGGCGCCCACCGAAGCTGCCCCCAATTGGGCCACGGTGGAAAATCGATCCTCCGAGGGATGGACGCGAACCCACGCGGAATCCCGGACCAAAAATCACAAATCCGAGATTTCAAATCTGAAAAGTTAATCCCGGCGTTCCACCCCGGGAATCCCATTCCGAAAAACGAAATCCGCGTTCTGTATCCGGGATTTCAAATCCGAGATAACAAATCTGGAGTTGCCTATCCGGGGTTTCAAATCCGGAAAATGAGATCCGCGTTCCGTATCCGGGATTTCAAATCTGAGATTTCAAATCTGACGTTTCCTATCCGGGGATCCCAAATCCGGAAAGTGAAATCCGCGTTCTGCATCTGGGATTTCAAATCTGGGATTTGAGATTTCAGATCACCCTCACTTTGTAACCCAGCCCCTCCAGCACTTTGCCCACCTTGGCCCGGTGGTCGCCCTGCACCAGGATGGCCCCGTCCTCCACCGTGCCGCCGGCACCGCACTGGCTGCGCAACTGCCGGGCCAGGTCCCCGATCACCTGCGGGTTGTGGGGGACGTTGGTCACCACGGTGACGGCCTTGCCCCGGCGGCCCTTGGTATCCAGCGCCACGCGGACGGGTTTCGACGGGTCCGCCGTTGCGGGGGCGGTTGCGGCCGGCTTGTCCCTGCGCAGGTCACCGCCGTCGGTCGAGTACACGGGGCGCGACCGCGCCTCGTCGCGACCGGCCATGTTACTCGCCAAAAACCCCGCGCTTGAGGTCCTCGAACCCTTCCTTGAGCGTGGAGAAAATCCCCTTACCCGCGGCCAGTTTCTCGTTGTTGATCTCCGCCAATTCGCGCAGCAGTTCGCGCTCGCGCTCCGTCAGGCTCTTCGGGGTTTTCACGATGAAGCGCACATAGAGGTCCCCCACGCGCCGCGCGTCGCCCGGATGCGGCATCCCCTTGCCCCGCACGCGCAGGCTCGTGTGGCTCTGCGTGCCCGCCGGCACCGCGATCTTCTCCGTGCCGGCAAAGGTCTCGATCTCCAGCTCGTCGCCCAGGGCCGCCTGCGCGAACGAAATGGGCAGTTCGGCGACCAGGTCGTCACCCTCGCGGTGGAACTGCTCGTGGGGGCGGATGCGGGTTTCCACGTAAAGGTCGCCGCGCGGACCGCCGCGCGGACCCACCTCGCCCTCGTTGCCCACCCGCAGCAGCGTCTCGTTGTCGATGCCGGCGGGCAGGCGCACCTTCACGTGCACCCGCTCGTTCACGCGGCCGCGCCCGCTGCACGGGGCGCACGGCTGGTCCACCACCGTGCCCTCGCCCCCGCACGAGTCGCAGGTCGTGTTGATGCTGAAGAAGCCCTGCTGGAAGCGCACCGAGCCGGCCCCCCGGCACCTGGGGCAGGTTTTGGCCTGTGATCCGGGCTTGGCGCCCGAACCCGAGCATTCGCCGCAAGGCTCGAGCCGCGTCAGGGCGATCTCCACTTCCTTGCCCGTGAAGGCGTCCTCGAGGTCGATCGTGACGGCAACCTTCAGGTCGCGCCCGCGCTCGGCCCCCGCCCGCCGCGATCCACGCCCGCCGCCGCCGAACATGCCGCCAAAGAACGACGAGAAGATGTCCTCGAAATCGTTGAAGTGGGTGAAGTTCTCGAAACCGAAGCCGCCCTGGCCGAACTTGACACCCTCGTGGCCGTACTGGTCGTAACGCTGGCGCTTCTCCGGGTCGCTGAGGACCTCGTAGGCCTCGCAGGCCTCCTTGAACTGTTCCTCGGCTTCCTTGTTGCCCGGGTTCTTGTCCGGGTGCAGCTTCTTGGCCACGCCGCGATACGCCTTCTTGATGTCGTCGGCGGACGCGCTGCGCTGAATCCCGAGGATTTCGTAGTAGTCTCTTTTTGCCATGGGAGGAGGGTCGGAAGGCGCGCGGAGGATGACCGCGGGCTGAAAGTGGATTAAGCGGCGGAAGTTGGCTTTATTCAGCAACGCGGCGGCGCCGGGATTCGTTCTTGTTTTCCGGCCGGGCGCCCCGCCATAATACCCGTGGAGATAAACGGTCATGGCCGGTGGAATATCGCTGGGCGAGAGGCTGGCGCGCCTGACGTCTGAAGCGGCGCCCCAGCTGGTGGACCGGTTGGACGGCGGCAGGGTCCGGTGCCATGCCTGCGGCCATCGCTGCCTCATCGCGCCCGGGCGCGACGGGGTTTGTCGCGTCCGCTCAAACCGGGACGGCGTGCTCCGCGTTCCAGCCGGATATGTGGCCGGGCTGGCCAACGACCCCATCGAAAAGAAACCGTTCTTCCATGCCCTGCCGGGGACCGCCGCCCTCAGTTTTGGGATGCTCGGCTGCGACCTCCACTGCTCCTACTGCCAGAACTGGATCACCTCCCAGGCGCTGCGCGACCCCGGGGCCGTCGCCCCCGTGCGCGAGGTGACCGCGCGGGAGATTGTGGATGCCGCCCTGCGGGTCGGGGCGCGCACCGTGACCAGCACCTACAACGAACCCCTCATCACCAGCGAGTGGGCCGCGGAGGTGTTCCGGCTGGCCCGCGAACACGGCCTGCGGTGTGCCTTCGTGTCGAACGGAAACGCCACCCCGCGCGTGCTGGACTATCTGCGCCCGTGGGTGGATTTCTACAAGGTGGACCTGAAGGGGTTTGACGATGCGCGCTACCGCCGGCTGGGCGGCGTGCTTGCCGGCGTGATGGAAACCCTCGAGGGGCTGCTCGCCCGCGGCTTCTGGGTCGAGGTGGTCACCCTCGTCGTGCCGGGCTTTAATGACGACCCGGCGGAACTCCGCGCGATGGCCCGTTTTCTCGCGTCGCTGTCGCTCGACATCCCGTGGCACGTCACGGCATTCTACGACAACTACCGGATGCGCGACCGCGGGGCCACGCCCGCCTGCAAGTTGCTGGCCGCCGCCCAGATCGGCCGCGAGGAGGGACTGAATCATGTTTACGCCGGCAACCTGCCCGGCGAGGTCGGGGATTTCGAGAACACCCGCTGCCCGGCCTGCGGCGAACTGCTGATCGAACGCTCCGGTTTCCGCGTCCTCCAAGACCGTCTTTCGGGCTGCGGCCGGTGCCCGAAGTGCGCCGCGCCGGTTGCCGGGGTGTGGTGTTGACGGGCGAAATCCGGTCGCCCGCGATTTGGCGGTGCGGATGCGCACCCAACATTGGACTTGCACGAATCGGGGGCAACTTGGTGCATTATCCCGCAGGCCGGTATCTGCGGAGTGTCCAGTCTGGACCCGTCCGCGTGCCGGACTTTCCGGGCCACGCAACCGTCGGCCAGTCCGGGTCGGCCGGTTCAGTGCGCGAGTCCGGGCATCGCGGTGGAGCGTGGGAATCAGGCTGATGGAGCAACTGGAGCAGGGAGAACCGTTCAAGACGCTTTACGAGGGGCTTTCGGCCTTTCTGGAAAACCACAGCCCCCACCTGGTGGTCTCACCTTTGCTGCGCCTTGCGCTGAACCAGTCTTCGAGCGGGCTTGCCCTGCTGTGCATTCCCGTGGAGGCGGGTCTGCGGATGATCGCCCTCGAGGCTTCGCCGGAGGAGGAGGCCAACCACCCCGAGTTCCACGCCGATGTCAGGGCCTCCCTTGAGAACCTCGGATATGTCGAGATTCCCGGCCAGGACAACCTGTTCGGGATTGCCGTCAAGACCACCGAGGTCGTCATCGTCAATTCCGCGGCCACCGATCCGCGGTTCAGCCAGATTCCCGGCCGGCCGGGTTCGCTCCATTCGTTCATGGGTATTCCGCTTCGCCGCGGTCCCGAGGTGGTGGGATGCCTGTGCGTGGCCAACCGCGACGGCGGCTACAGCGCCGACCACCTGGGCCAGTTCGCGATGCTGTCCGCCCTGATGTGCGTCTTCTGCGACTCATTCCGGCGCCAGTGGCAGATCTCGAAGATCGAGAAGCAGTTTGGGGAATCGCGGCGGATGGAGGCCCTCGGCCAGCTCGCCGGCGGCGTGGCCCACGAGTACAGCAATGTGATCCAGTCCATCGTGGGCAATGCCGAGGTCCTGGAACGGGAACTCGGCCCCTCCCATCCGCGCCAGCGCGAGGTGCGGGAAATCCGCCTCGCCGCCGAGCGCGGCGCGGCCCTCACCCGCCAGCTGCTGGCCTACACCACCCAGCCCGTCCGCGGGGATCACGAGGTCAACCTCAACACCATTCTCGAGGAGATGCACCCGATGCTGGAGCGTCTCATCCGCGAGGACATCCGGGTGGTCATGCTCCTCAACCCCGGCCTCGGCACGGTCAGCATGGACCCGTCCCAGTTCCAGCAGGTCGTGCTGAACCTCGCCGCCAACGCCGCGGAGGCAATGGCCCACGGCGGACGCATCACCATCCGGACTGCAAATGCCGATTACGAGGAGAGTTCCTCAACGCGCCCCCTCGGCCTCGATCCGGGGCAGTATGCCACCGTCACCGTCAGCGACACCGGCGCCGGAATGGACGCCGACGTGCAGGCGCGCATTTTCGAGCCTTTCTTCACCACCAAGGGCGACAGTGGACGCACCGGCCTGGGCCTCTCCGTGGTCCAGAACATCCTGCGGCAGTGCGGCGGCGAGATCGTCGTTTCCAGCCAGGTCGGCCACGGAACGCGGTTCACCATTTTCCTTCCCCGCAAGCACACCTACGACGCCACGCAGATCCTGACGCCCGCCGAACTGCTGGAGGGCGACGGCCGGGGCGAGACCGTCCTGCTCGTGGAGGACGAGGATGCCGTCCGGAACCTGGCGCAGCGTCTGCTCGAGCGGAGCAATTACCATGTGGTCACGGCGATGAACGGCGTTCACGCCCTCGAGGTGGCCGAGGCCCACTCCGGCCCGATCGACCTCCTTCTCACCGACGTCATCATGCCCGAAATGGGCGGCAAGGATCTCGCCCAGCGCCTCTATGTCACCCGGCCTTCGGTGAAAGTGCTCTATATGTCGGGCTACAGCGGCACCACCGTGCACAAGGCCGGCGTGCGCGACGCTTCCCAGACCTACCTGCAGAAACCCTTCCGTCCATCGGACCTGCTGCGCAAGGTGCGCGAGGTGCTGGACGCGCCGCAGCAGGTGGCATGAACGCGGCCGCCGCGGAGGACCGCGAGTTCCTCCTGTGGCAGCGCATGGTGCAGAAACGCGCCATCCTGCCCCTGAAGTGGGTGATGCTGGCCACCGCCGTTTCCTACTGGCTGCTCGGGCGTCCCGGCGGCGCACTGCCGCCCGTCGGGCTGTTCGCGCTCTTCGTGCTCTACTTCATGTGGAACGTGGGGGAGAGTTACTTTTTCTGGGTGTCCAAGGTCGGCGTCTCGCAGGTCCGCCCGTCCTGTCTCGCATCCTACGCGGCCGATGTCGCTTTTGTCACGGCACTCGTGTATCTGGACGGTCGCTACAGCTACGAGTTCGCCCGCCTCACGCCCTCCGCAACGCCGCCCCCGTCCGATTTCTACGTCTACTACCTCCTGCTCATCCTGCGCGGGTTCGCCCTTTTCCCGTCGCCCCGCCAGAACTTCCGCGTCAACGCCGCCGTGGGGTGCATTTTCATCCTCACCCTCCTTGTCCAGGACGCGGCGATGCCCCTGTACTCGTCGCCGTCCAACATCATCCATGTCATCTTCCTGTGGCTCGTGATCCTCATGAGCTGGTTCATCGTCGAGATCCTGAACCGCCAGAAGGCCGAGGCCATGCGCGCGCGGGAGAACATGGTCCGCTCCGAGAACATGGTGCTGGTGGGGGAACTCGCCGCGGGAGTCGCCCACGAGATCAACAACCCCATCGGCATCATCAGCGTTTACGCCGAGTACCTGAAGAAATCCTGCGAACCGGGCGACCCGCGCCTCGAGGACATCGAGGCCATCCACAAGGAGTCCCAGCGCTGCAAGGATATCGTGGCCCAGTTGCTCAACTACGCCCGGCCCGTTCCCCCCGTCCGCGTGGAAACGGACCTGCGCCTGCTGGCCGACGAGGTGCTGGATTTCCTCTTCCGCCACACCGCCGGACCGGCCGTCCGCGTGGAAAGGGTCTACGACGCCGACCTGCCGGCCGTGCTGCTCGATCCCAACCAGGCCCGCCAGGCCCTGCTCAATGTCCTGCTGAACGCGCGCCAGGCCATGGCCGGCCGGGACGGGAGGCTGGAGGTCCGCATCACGCACGACCCCGCCCGCGCGGATGTCGTGGTCGAGGTGGGGGACAACGGCGCGGGGATCGCGCCCGAGAATCTGCGGAAAGTGTTTGACCCGTTTTTCACATCGACGGCCGCGGGCACCGGGTTGGGGCTTTCCATCACCCGCCGCATCGTGGAGAGTTTTGGCGGCTCCGTGGAAATCGCGGAAACCTCACCCGCCGGAACCAGGGTGAGGATGCGGCTGCCCGTGGAAGGGGATTGAGGGCTGGGGGAAAGCGAGATGGGACGAATTGGACTTCTGGGACCAATGGGATAAACGGGGAAACAGGTCTCATTCGCCTGGGTGCCGTATCCGGGCGCACCCGCGTTGTCCCTGTCGTCTCAGGCCCATTGCGCCGGTTCCGCAACTCCCATGGGTCCCATCATCCCCGGCTATTTCACCGCGCGCAAATTCGACGATTCCCGCGCCCACACCTCGAAGTACTTCTTCTCCCAGATGAGGTTGCCGTGGGTCATCTGCGTGTGGATGAACAGGTTCTGGTGGCGGCGAAGCAGTGCGGGGAGTTCCTCCTCGCCCGGTTTCGATTCGCGTCCCCGGTAACGGAACGCGTGGTACGCCTCGCCCGTGGTGCCGGCCGTGGTCAGGTGGTCGTCCTCCACGACGAACACGGGAGCGCCGCGCAGGCACAGGCGGCTCATGATTTCCACGTTCTCCGTGGCCAGGTGGTCCGTGAAAATGCTCCGCAGTTTCTTGCCCGGATTCGGGGACGCGAAGGGGCCGGCGATCTCGTCCCACTGCGCATAGGCCGCGTCCCACAGCCACGCCTCCTTGATCCGGTCCGCCTCGCCGCCGTGGTCCAGGATCATCCCCATCACGCGGTAGCCGCCGCTGTGGCCGCTAAGGATGATGTTGCGCGCCTTCGCCCCCGCGGGCAGCCGCTTCTCGCTCACCAGCCAGGCGACGGCCTCATCCACGAAGGCCGCGAACATCCCCGGCTTCTCCAGCCGTCCGCAGCCGCTGTCGGGCGCGTCCTTGGGTCCCTGGGGCAGGATCAGGATCGCGTTGCGGCCGCTGCCCTGGAGCATCTCCCCCAGGCGGAACTGTTCCAGGGCCAGGGGCGCGCGGTTGCGGTGCCCGTGGAAGTGGACGATCAGGTCCACCGAACTCGACGGGCGGAACCCCGACGGAACCGCGAAAACCACCGTGTTGTCGTCGTAGTGCCCCGCCTTTGGGAAGAAGCCGGACTTGGACGTGAAGCCCGTGGTCCGCGAGTCGTCCGGGTAGGGCGCGTTCTCAAGCCGCGGGACGCCAACCTTTCCCCATGCGCGCCCGGTCCATCCGGTGGGCGAGGTCTGGGCTGTGTCGGTGGAGACGGGCTGGGCGGCGGCACCGATCCCGAGAGTCAGGATGACGGGCAACAGGACGGCAGATTTCACGGCAAATCCCTCCGGCGATGAATTCGTGCTTCACAAAGCGGCAAACCCGGCCGGTGCCGACCCGCGCCCCGCCGGATCAGTCGTAATGCACCTTCCGGCCCACCAGGCGGTTCTGCACCAGCGTCAGCAGCAGGATGATTGCGAACAGGATGTAGGCGATGGCCGAGGCAAAACCCAGTTCCCGGTAGCCGAGGAAACCGACCTTGTACAGGTAGAAGACGAGCGTCTCCGTGGTGCGCGCTGGCCCGCCGGTCGGCGTCATGATGTACATCGGCACGAAAACCTTGAACGCGCCGATCATCGAGATCACGAGGATGAAAAACGTGGTGGGGGAAAGCAGCGGCCACGTGATGTGCCTGAACTGCTGCACATTGCTGGCGCCGTCGATCTCCGCGGCCTCGTAGTAGGTGCGGTCGATGTTCTGCAGGCCCGCCAGGAAAATCACCATGAAGTAGCCCGTGTCGCGCCAGACGCTGGTCAGGATCACCGAGAACATCGCCAGCGACGGGCCCGCCAGCAGCGGGTGCAGGTTCCGCGGAAGCGGCAGGCCCAGCGTGTCGCGCAGCAGCATTTCGAAGATCCCGCGCGACTCCGTCAGCCAGCCCAGCGGTTGCAGGCCCACCTTCTGCAGGAAGTAGTTGGCCAGCCCGAACTGCTCGTTGAACACGTACTTGAACACGATGGAAATGGCGACCCAGGTCGTGATGAACGGCAGGAAGTAGATCGTGCGGAAGGCGCCCCGCCCGCGCACCTTCGTGTTCATCATCATCGCCACGCACAGCCCGGCCGCGATCGTCAGGGGCACGCTGTACACCACGTAGTTCATCGTGTTGTAAAGCACCTGGACGAAGTCCGGATCCTTCAGCGCGCGGGCGTAGTTCTCATGCCCCACCCATTTCACCATCGAGAGCTTGGCCGCCCCCGTCCAGTCGGTGAACGAGACGATGACCGAGAAGATGACGGGGATGAACCAGAACACCACGAGGATCAGGCCCGCCGGCGCGAGGTACAGGTATGCCTCGGTGGTTTCCTTGAGCCGCGGACGCACGATGAATCGCGCGGCCCACATGGCCAGCGCCCAAATCAGCACGACGGCTATGGACAGGGTCGTGTTCAAAGTGACGCAAGACCTGACACACGCCAATCCGCGTCCTCAAGGGGAGATTGCGGTCCGGGAAACATCATCTGCCCCGTCCGGGCGTCTCCCATACGCCGCCACATTGCCCAAGCATGAAGCCCCCCGTCCCGTGCCCCCCTACCGCGTCAGCGCCCACCACAGCGCGCCGCCGGCCGTCGCGGCCACCGCCGCCAGCCTGCCCACCAGGCGGGCCTGCCGCCGTGCCAGGGGCCAGCCCAGCAGGCGCAGCATGCACGGGCTGAACCAGTAGCGCTGGAACGCCGGTTCTTCCACCGCCCGCTCCGCCAGCGCGGGGTCGAGGGCCAGCGCCGCCGCCAACTGCCGCAGCGCGGCGGGCTTGCGGCCCTCGGCCGCGTTCACACGCGCCATGCCATACTGCAGGGCCGGGCTGCGCGGATAATGCCGCAGCGCGTCCGCATACAGCCGCTCCGCCCGCTCCGGTTCTCCGCTCAATTCGTGCAGCTGGCCCAGCATCTCGCACACCTCCCGCGGCCCCCGGGCCGGGTGGCCGCACAGGCGCTCCAGCAGGTCCACCGCCTCCCCGGTCCGCCCCAGGCAGTGCAGCGCACCCGCCTCGGCCATCACAAAGTGCGCCGCCGCGGGCGCCGCCAGCTGGCGGCTGCGCCCCTGCATGCGCCGCGCCTCGTCAAATTCCGCCAGCGCCTCGGCGTGCCGTCCCATCGCGTGCATCGACTTGCCCCGCAGCAGGTGCATCTCCGGCTGGCCGCGGCCGCCGCCCACGAACCGCGCCAGCGCCTCCACGCACGCTTCATGCTCGCCCCGTCGCTGGAGGGCCGCCGCGTGGCTCATGCCCAGGGCCGCGTCGGCCGGATGCCGCGCCACGCCCCTCGCCAGCACGCCCAGCGCCTCCGTGTGGTTTCCCTGCCGCGCCAGGAAAGTCGCGTGGCCCAGGAACGCCGCCGGACCCGCCGGCGTGAAGCGGAACACCCGCTCGTAACAGCGCGCCGCGTCGTCCACAAAACCCAGCCGCTCGGCAAGTTCCGCGCACATCAGCAGGGCGCGCGCGTGGTTCGGCACCCGCTTCAGGTAACGTTTCAGCGCGCCCAGCGCGTCCAGCTGGCGTCCCCCCGCCACGAGGCACTCGATCTTCAGTTTCACCAGTTGGAAGTCGTTCGGGGCCTGCGCCAGCAAACGGTCGAGATACTGGAGTTCCGCGTCGTGTTCGCCCGCCTGCCGGTGCAGGCTGGCCTTGAGCAGCAGGAAGCGCATGTCGTTCGGCGCCAGTTGCAGCGCCCGCGCCGCGCTCCCGGCGGCCTGCCGCAGCCGCCCCGCCTCGCTCAGCGCGCGCGCCAGGTGGAAGTGGATCTCCGCGTTGCGGTCATCCAGTTCCCGCGCACGCCGCAGGTCGGTGATCGCCTGGTCGCCCAGCCGCTGCTCCAGGAACGCCCGCCCGCGGGCGCAGTAAACCTGCGCCTCCTCGTGCCCCGCCTCGATTGCCGCCGTCGCCGCCCCCGTCACCCCCGCGAAATCGTCCTCCTCCTCCAGGATACCGATCATCGCAAGCCACGGCTCGGGCCGCTCGGGCTGAAGGGCCGCCAGCTCCTTGAAGCCGCGCAGGGCTTCGCGCGGCCGGCCCGCCCGCTCGTGCAGGTCCGCCTTGCGCTCGATGCTCTCCGCGTGGTTCGGGTTCACCGCAAGGATGCGGTCGAACACCGCGATCGCCTCCTGCTCCTCGCCTAGGGCCGCCAGCACCGCGCCGTAGTGGCGCAGCACCTCCACCTCGCGGGGACGCTCCTCCAGCACGTCCTCCAGCAGCAAGCGCGCCGCCCTCAGGTTCCGCCGCTCCGCCAGCACGCAAGCCTTGTAAACCTTGTTCTGGAAACTGTCGGGCTGGAGCTGCAGCGCGTAGTCGAAATGGTGCAGCGCCTCGTCCGACCGTCCCGACACCATCAGCGCATAGCCGTAGTGGCTGTGGTAGAGTGCCTCGGTGGGGGCCTGCGCCAATGCGCGCTCGTACGAGGCCATCGCCTCGTCCACCCGGTTCAGGTTCACCAGCACCACCCCGCGGTGAAACAGCGCGTCCGTGTGGTAGGGCTGCTGTTCGATCACGAAATCAAAAGCCCCCAGCGCCTCCTCGAAATGATCGCTTTCGAGCAGGTCCATCCCCTCCTGAAACGCCGCCTCCGGCGTGTGGGGCTCAAAATCGTCGTGCTGGTACATCGCCAACGAATCCTGACGGACGGTGTGTTGCCGACTCAATGATATTCCAAACGCCGGCTCACCGTGTCGGGAAGCGCCAATCGGGTCGAAAATCAGCAGCGGCCATGTTTTGGCCTTGAATTGGACCGGTCTAATACGATGCTAAATCCTGTTTTCTGTTCATAAACACCTCACAAAAGGACTTTTTCGATGAGTCCCTACCGCTTCACCCGCCACGGTTTCCTCGCGCTCGCATTCCTGATCGCCACCGCGTTCGCGTCAGCCGCCCCCCAGCCGATCCGCTTCGGCTTTCTGTGGCACATGCACCAGCCGAACTACTACCCCTACGAGACCATCACGGCCATCACGGCAAACAACTACTACACGTTCAATCCGACCCAGGTGCACAACGACCGTTTTGGCCCCTACACCACCTGGCCCAGGGATGCCGTGCAGTCCGGCACCGCCCTGCCCCACCTCGGCGCGCAGATGAGTTTCACCGGCGCCCTGATCGAGAACCTCAACGTGCTGGAAGCCGCCGGGACGGGCGGCGGCATGTGGAACAATTGGGAGGCTGGTGCCATCGCCGGATCCGGCCTTAAGACCACCCTCAACAACCCCCGCCTCGACCTGGTCGCGTTCGGTTACCACCACCCCCTCATGCCGCTGCTCGACGTGCGCGACATGCGCATGCAGATCCGCCTTCACAAGCACATCTATGCCCAGACATGGGGCGGCCTTCCCTACTCGAAGGGAATGTTTCCCGCCGAAAACGCCTTCAGCGAACGCATGATCCCGGCCCTCGCGGCCGAGGGCCTCCAGTGGGTCATGGTGGACAACATCCATTTCGACCGGGCGTGCGCCGGCTATCCCCACACCAATTCCTCGAACCTCTTCGCCCCCAACAAGGCCGATCAGCAGAACCCCAACCCCACCCAGTCGGGCGGCGCGTGGGTGCAGCTCAACAATGTCTGGGCGCCCAGCCTGGTCAGCGCCCCCTTCGGCTACCAGCCGCACAAAATACAGTATGTCGACCCCAACACTTCCGCCGTCACCGCCATGGTGGCCATCCCCACCGCCCGTTACGAGGGCAACGAGGACGCCCGCGGGGGCTACGGCGCTTTCCTCTATGGAACCGTCATGAACGCCTACCTGTCCTACAACACCGACGCGGCCCATCCCATGTTCGTCATGCTTCACCACGACGGCGACAACTACGGCGGCGGCACGAACTCCTACTATCACAGCAACTTCCAGAGCATGATCAGCTGGCTCAACACCGACGCAAACTACGAGTGCTCCACGGTGGAGGATTACCTGCAGCGCTTCCCGGTCGGCGCCACCGACGTGATCCACGTCGAGAACGGCTCATGGTCCGGGGCCGACAACGGTGATCCCGAATTCAAGAAGTGGCTTGGCGACCCCAACACCGGCGGCTGGAGTCCCGACCGCAACAGTTGGGCGGTGATGACCGCCGCCAAGAACCGCGTCTTCATGGCCGACGACATAAGTCCCGCCACCAATATGCAGGGTGTCATGGACGGCACCGGCACCAACACCGAGAAGGCCTGGCACTTCCTGCTCTGCGGCCAGGCGAGCGACTACTGGTACTGGGACAACAGCTCCGAGCCCTGGGACAGCAATGTCACCCGGGCCTGCAACCAGGCCGTGGCTTTCGCAAACCCGGTGATCGCCGGTCAGCCCGACCTCACCCCGCCCACCGTTTTCATCCCCCAGCGCGATCCTTACAACCCCGGAGGAATGGAGTGGGGAAGCGCGCCCGAGTCCGCCGATTTCGACGTGTGGACCTTCGCCTATGACGTCAGCGGGCTGGCCAATGTCACGCTCAAGTGGCGCAGGGACGCGGATGGGCAGATGACCGCCACGTCCGTCCAGAACCGCACATACGCCGGCGGCCCGGAGGTCGGACCCTGGCAGGTGGCGGCCATGTCCACCGTCGCCGACCCCGCCCGCCCTTCGAACATCCTCGCACCCACCGTCAAGGCCACCCAGTACACCTCCCGGATCACCGGCCAGCGCAACTGCCTCATCGACTATTATGTCGAGGCCACTGACAATTCCGGCAACACCGTCCGCACCGACATCCAGCATGTCTATGTGGGCGACACCGGCACGGCCGCGACCCGCGTCTCCACTAGCCCCAGCCCCCTCGTCAAGGGTCAGCCCGGCACCATCATCTACGACAAGTCCGGGAGTTCGCTGGCCGGGGCCACCACCATCAACATCCACTACGGCTTTGACCATTGGGCCTCCGGCACCATCGCCGATGCGCCGATGACGCTCAACGCATCCACCGGAAAGTACGAGTTCACCATGACCATGCCCCCCTCCCGCGCCCAGTTGGACTGCGTCTTCAACAATGGAGCCGGCACGTGGGACAACAACAGCAGCGCCGACTGGCACCTGACCCTCCAGGAGCCGCCCGCCAAAGTGGGGGAGTGGTCGCTCTACTGACCTCCGGGGCGGGCGCATGGCGTGCGGCGCCGACCCGGGGCCTGCTTTCCGCGGCGCCCCGGGAGGGTTGACCTTTCTGATTCCGGTCAGTGTCCGCCGTGCGCGGCGGGAGCCAGCAGGAACGCCGTGGGCAGGGCGCGGATGAGTTTCTGGGCCACGCTCCCGGCCCAGAAAGCCGCCGCGCCGGCGCGCCCGTGGGTGCCGACCACCACCAGGTCCGCGCCCTCATTTCTCGCGTAGTCGGCCAGTCGGTCCGCCGGGTCGCCCCGCATCACGGCCGCGCGGCTGCGTTCCACGCTCCCGCGCACGCCTCCCAGGATGGGTTCCAGGTACGCCGCCGCATCCTGCTCCGAAATCTGCAGCATGGCCTCGGTCGCGGTGGGCAGCAAACCGCTGGTGGCGGCGGCCTCGCCCCGAAGCGCCCCCAGCGTGGGGACGACCGTCACCAGGCGGATCGACGCGCCGCACGCGATGGCGAGGGCGATTGCCGCGGGAAGGCCTGTCTCGTGCTCGGACTTGCCGTCCAGGGTGACCAGTATGTTGCGGAACGGGAAAACCACCCGGCCCCCGGCGTCGATCCGGAAAATCAGGACCGGTGCGGCACCGGCACCCGCCACCTGCTGGGCGATGCTTCCGCGCACCGCGTTGCGCAGTCCGTGGTCCCCGTGGGTGCACATGATGGTCAGGTCCGGGCGCAGTTCGCCCACGTGGTCGGCAAGGCACCGCGCCACCTGGCGCACCCCTCCCACGTGGACGTGCCTCGAAACCTCCACCCCGCGCGGGAAGGCGCGGGCGGCCGCGTCGGCCAGGTACTTCTCGGCCGCGTCCGGCGAGGCGAGATGGGCCACGCCGTGCACGGTCGCGGGAGCGTTCGGTTCGCTGGCGTGCAGCAGCGTCACCCGCGCCCCCCACTTCTCCGCGAGGAACGCCGCCGCCGGCAGCACGGCCTCGGCCAGGGGGGTGCCGTCGAGCGGGAGCAGAAGGTGCCTGAACGTGGATGGCTTCGGCATGGGGTCAGCCTCCGGCTAGGGTTCGGTACAGAAGGTAGAAATTCAGGAAGACGATCAGGATCGCGGCCGCGGCCGCGGCCACCGTGGTGACACTCCGGTTCACGAGCGGACCCATGATGTCGCGCCGGCGCGTGAACTGCACCAGCGGGACCACGGCGAATGGCAGGCCGAAGCTCAGGACCACCTGGCTGATCACGAGCGTGCGCGTCGGATCCAGCCCCAGGAAGATCACGATCAGGGCCGGCGCCATGGTGATGAAACGCCGCAGCCACACCGGGATGTGGAAGTTCATGAACCCCTGCATGATCACCTGCCCCGACATCGTTCCCACGGCGGAGCTCGAAAGCCCCGAGGCCAGCAGCGACACCGCGAAGATCACGCTCGCCGACCGCCCCAGGAGGGGTTCCAGCGTCATGTACGCCTTCTCGATGGCGTCCACACCAAACATGCCCTTCTCGTGGAATGTCTTCGCCGCCACGACCAGCATCGCGGCGTTCACCAGCCCCGCGATGCTCATGGCAAGGAACACGTCGATGACCTCGTAGCGGAAGAGTCTGCGCATCTGCTCGGCGGTGCGCGCCACGATGCGCCCCTGCGTCAGCGCCGAGTGGAGGAAGATCACGTGCGGCATCACCGTCGCGCCCAGGATGCCCGTCGCCAGCAGCACGCTCTCGGCACGGTTCTCCGAAGAGAAGCGGGGCCGGATGATGCTGTGCGCCACCGCACGCCAGTCCGGCCCCGCGAGGAGCAGTTCCACCAGGTAGCATCCGGCGATGACCGCGACGAACACCGTGATGACGGCCTCCAGCGGCCGGAAACCGTAGCGTTCCACCGCCATGATCAGGAACGTGGCCACCGCCGTCACAAGCCCCGCGATCCACATCGGCATGCCGAAGAGCAGGTACAGCCCCAGCGCCGCGCCGAGAAATTCCGCCAGGTCGGTGGCCATCGCGACCAGTTCCATCATGATCCAGAGAAACCAGACCACCGGCCGCGGGTAGTGGTCCCGGCAAAGCTCCGCCAGGTTGCGGCCCGTGGCGATGCCCATCTTGGCCGCCAGTGTCTGAACCAGCATCGCGATCAGGTTGCTCGCCAGCACCACCCACACCAGCAGGTAGCCGAACTTCGCGCCCGCCGAGAGGTTCGTGGCGTAATTGCCCGGGTCGAGGTAGGCGATGGAGGCAATGAACGCCGGCCCGATGAACGGCAGCACCCTCGCCGCGCCCCGGCGCCCGCCCTGGTCCGAGAGGATTTCAACCGCCGCGGCCACCGTGCGCCGGTCGCCCGACCGGGGCGCTTCCGGACCGGCGGCTGGCGCGGCCGTCGCCGGCGCGGGGGAACCGTCCCGCGGGTCTGCCCCGCCGGGTTGGGCGGCGGGCCCGTTCACGGGTTCGCTGGGCGGACCGGGAGGGGAACTCACCGCGCCTCCCCGGCCGCATCCATGTTGTGGTCCGGGCGAATCATGCCCCGCCACCGTGCCACGGCCCCGGGCAACAACATCAACACAAAAATAACATGTCCCCGAATTGTCGCGAAGCCGGTTCCCCTGCCCTCCCCCGCCCCATGCGCTCCGTTCCCCGGGGCGTCCCGTCGCCGCCCTTTGCGGATCACCCGGCCGCTATTCGGCCGCTTGATTCTTCCCCGAAGGCGCATTCTGCTCTTGGTCATGATCCGCCATGCCGCCCCCGTGATTGCGGTCCTGCTGGCCGCGGGCGCCCTGCCCGCGGAACCGGCCGGTTGCCTGGCCATCCGCGTCGTGGACGCCGAAACCAGCCGGGGGATTCCCCTCGCCCGCGCCGTCACGCTGAATGGCATCGCCCGGTTCACCGACAGCGCCGGCCTCATCGCGTTCCAAGAACCGGGCCTCATGGGGCGCGACGTGTTTTTCGATGTCTCCAGTCCCGGCTACGAGATGCCCGCGGACGGTTTCGGCGTCCGCGGCCGCACCCTGCGCACGACCCCCGGCACGACCGCCACGGTCGCCCTGCGCCGCGTCCTGCCGGCCCGGCGCCTGTACCGCATCACCGGCGCCGGGATCTATCGCGACTCCGCACTGCTAGGCGCCCCCGTTCCGGCCGGCATCGACCCCTTCGAGCAGTGCGGGATCCTGGGCATGGACAGCGCCCTCGAGACCCTTCACCGTGGACGCCTCTTCTGGATCTGGGGCGACACGACCAACGCCCGGTACCCGCTGGCCGCGAATTTCAAGTGCACCGGCGCCGTCAGCGACCTGCCCACCAGCGGCGGGCTCGATCCCGACACCGGCATCGCCCTGCGCGTGTTCCAGCGCGACGGCTTCCCGCGTCCCATGGTGCCCCTGCCCGGCGCCAACCCGTACTGGCTCGGCTCCCTCGTTTCGCTGCGCGACGCCGCGGGCGCGGAGCACCTCGTGGCCCAGGCCTCCCGCATCAAGCCCCCCATGACCACCGAGGAGCGTTTCTGGGTCGAACTCGACGAGACGACGAACGAGTTCCGTCGCATGGCCGGAGATGACCCGCAGGTATTTCGCCTCCAACCCGACGGCGCGCCCGGCGGCCACGTCGTCCGCTGTTCGGACCGCGGCACCTCCTGGATCCTCTTCACCGGGGAACTGCGCCTGGTCCGCGTTCCCGACCGTTACGAGGCGCTCCGCGATCCGGCGCTGCGCGAATCATGGACCTGTCTCGTCTCCGGGTCCCGGTGGAAAGGCGCCGCGTCGCGGCTCGACCGCGCCCCGTCCGGTCGCCTGCGCTGGGGCTGGAAACCCCGGACCGATGCCGTCGGCGCGGCCGACCTCGACATCCTCCTTCGCGCCGGCGCCATCCGTCCGTCCGATTGCTGGGTGCGCCTGAGCGATGCACGCACGGGTCGGCGGGTCCGCTGCCACTCCGGCTCGCTCGCGTGGAATCCCTGGCGCGGCGCGTGGACCATGATCTTCGGCGAAATCGGCGGGCGTGAATCCCTGCTCGGAGAGATCTGGTACGCCGAGGCCCCCGCCCCCACCGGCCCCTGGCGCGAGGCGCGACAGGTCGCCACCCACCCGCGCATGAGTTTCTACAATCCGATCCAGCACCCGGCGTTCGCCAAAGACGGCGGCCGCGTGATCTACTTTGAAGGCACGCATGTCACCACCTTCTCCGGAAACCCCGTCCCGGTGCCCCGCTACGAGTACAACCAGATCATGTACCGCCTCGACCTCGACGATCCGCGGCTGGGGCTGGAAGCGCCCGTCCGGAGGACGAAGCCCCCCGACTCCGCGCGGGGTCTCAATCGTATTCCCGCCAGCTGACCACACCGGCCGGAGTGGTTTGAAACAGACGCCCGACCGTGAGCGAAACGCCGGACAAATCGGCCGGGGTGGATGCGGGATGAACCACTTTCAGCGTTCCCGCGTGGCCCGTGGACAACGCGCCGTCGGCGGTGCTGATGCGCGAGCCCGTTCGGAAGGTGATGGTGTTTGCGGCTCGCAGGTCGATCAGGATACCGCCCCCCGCGCCCGCCCCGCCGCTGCCCGCCGAGGCGTTGCCTCCCAATCCGGCTCCCGGCGGGATCGCGTCGCCGCCTTTCCCCGAAATAGGGCCAAACATGGGATCGGCGGAACCCGGGTCGCCATTCGCCCCCAACCGGCCTTCGGCAAGCAGGGTGCCGCTCGTGCCCAGCGTGAAGGCGGAGGACGCGATGATGCGGATGACTCCACCCCCGCAACCGCCCCCGCCGCCGCCGGGGCCGGGACTGGCATAACCTCCCGCATAGCCGCATCCGCCGCCGCCGCCACTGCCAGGCCACACCGCCGTGCCGCCGGAATTGTCGGTGCCGCCGGGGGAGTAATCCCCCGGTTGGCCGGGCGTCACCGTGGTTCCCCCGTCCCCGCCGCCCGGACCGTCACCCCGCCCGCCGGCGCCGCCTTGGCTGTAAGAATCCTGCATCCAGTACTTGATGGGAAATGTCTCCAGGTGCCACGAGGGCCCCAGGCCCTGCCCCCCTTTGCTGGCCTCGCATGAATACGCGGGTACACCTCCCGCTCCGCACGCGAAAACAGTCGGCGGGAAGTGCCAGTCACCCGTGGGAGGTATGTACCCGGCCCCTCCGCCGCCGCCTCCGCCGCCCGTGAAGCCGGCGCCGGACGCATCGAGTGTTCCCGCAATATCGGCCTGGACGCATCGGGCCTCAAACCAGCCCACGGAACCTGTTGTGACCCCGTCGTAACCCGGAACATGAACGGTGGCGCTGGTCGGGATCGACAGGATCCCGATGCCCTCGTGCAATCCCCAAACCCGGTCGCCGTCGGCGAGGGTCAAGTTGGCCCCGGCATGGTTTGCCGGCGGATAGTCGGTTGCCGAACTGCTGCCCGGAAACAGAAACGCAACGGACAGCATGAAGCCCCAGAAATGCGGGACACGATGCGATGCGGTGGCCATTTTCAGGAAGATCCAGGGGGATTTGCCAAATGCGTGCTTGTGACTACCAAGACGAAACCAACATGCGTTGGGTTCGAATGTCAATTGGCATCGATTTTCAATCGACGATCCGCGAGGGAGGCCAGGTGGAGAATGGTGACCTCCTCCCGGTTCCCAAAGGGATTCCGCGCACACGGCAATCCGGCGCTCTACCGGCAGGATCCGCATTCCCGCCGGGTTGGAGCGGTTGGCTCCTACTCGTATAGTGCCCAATCTGCCGCCGCCGTTGGCACGGGCGTCGTCAGCGTCGCGTAGCGGATGTCGGCGTCGGCCCCGCCCGATTCGCGCCCGCTCCAAACGATGGTCCAGTGGCCGCGGCTGTCGGTGGCCACGCGCGCGTTGTCGTCGGACGCACCCGCGGGATCGGCCAGGGCACGGGGTTCCAGAACGCGCGTGAGCCATGTGGCCGCGGCGTCGCGCGACACGCACACGAAGATGTCCGTGTCGTCGCCGAAGACCTGCCCGAAGCCAATGGAGGACCACGAAACGACCATGTTGCCGAAAGGGTCGGCGGCGGCCTGCGGGGAGCCCTCGAAACCGGGATCGAGCGGCACGCCGGTGAGCGAGGCCAGTTCGGTCCACGAACTGCCGCCGTCGGTGGAGCGGCACCCCTTCACATCGTACGCGCCCCAGCAGAAACTCCGGTAACACATCCGGGTTTCCTGGGCGAGAAGCATCCATTCGCGCGCCGCCGGGTTCCACGCGACCGCGGTGGACGAGCACGGCGAGAAATCGATCGGCGATCGCGCCCATGTCGCCGCATGATCCGTCGAGAAATAGACTACCTTGCTGGAGTTGTTCAGTAGCACGGAACCCGCCACCCAGGTGATCACCCATCCGCCCGTGCCGTTGGTCGCGATCTCGGGGGGGTAACTGTATGCGTAACCCCCTGAAGGGAGCAGCACGGGGAGGGACCAATTCGCGCCGTTGTCCAGGCTGCGGATGCAGCGGATACCGGATGTCGCCGGGTCGGTCGAGGATGGGGCTTCGGACCAGCCGACCACCCAGCAGCCGTTTCCGTCGCTGGCAATGCAGGCGGACGCCTCGTCGGTCGTGTCGCCCGCCGCGCCGGCGTTGAGTGGAACCGGCGGGGTCCATGTGTGGCCGTTGTCCAGGCTGCGGGCCATCAGGATGTCGAAGTCCGCGCCGAGCGCGCTGGCGGACGTGTCCTTCGAAGCCCATACCGTCATCCACACGCCGTGGCCATCCGTGGCAATGCGCGGGCGGATGTCCGACGCCGCATCGGTGGCCGCACCGGTGTTCAGCGGCAGCGGTGCGCTCCAGGGGGCGGTGACCGAGTCGCGCCGCGCGAACAGGATGTCGTTGTCCGCGCCGATGGTTCCCGAAAGCGTGTCGTCTGACCCCCACACGCACACCCAGGTGCCGTAACCGTCTCCCGCCACGTCGGGCAGAACATCATTTCCCGTGTCGCCGTTACCGTTCCGGTTGAGCAGTTGCGACGCCTGCGTGCCTTCCAGGTACGGGGGCGGGTTCAGCACGCCCCGGGTGGCGATTACATGAAACGCCAGGTTGGAATTGGGCGGGGAGTAGTTGTTCGCCGTCAGGGCAACCCACGCGCCGCTGCTTCCCGCGGCGAGGTACGGGCCGAAAACCTCACCCTGGGTGAGGTAATCCGAGTCCTCGGGCAGTTCGTCGGGTTGGGACCACGTCTGCGCGCCGTCGGTGGAAGCCGCCACGCAGGCCCGGACGAGGTGCGTGGTCGTGTTGGTCTCGGTCCAGCCAACCAGCCAAAGGCCCCGGTTGTCCGGCGCAATGGAGTAGGCCAGCGCTTCCACGTCGCCCGCGGAGCGCGCCAGGACGGGTGTGCCCCATGTGGCGCCGAAATCCGATGACGCGGATGTGTACAACCTGGCGGTGGTGGCGGAGGGACCCGGACGGTGGTGCCACGCGGCCACGCATGTGCCGGTGGTGTCGAACGCGATTTCGCCGCCCGCATTCAGCAAGGACTGGGTATTGACGGGGAACGGATTGACCGTCGCGGGGGCGCTCCAGGTGGCGCCGTTGTCCGCCGAGCGGGCGGATTGGAAGTTCGCGACGGTGGAGTCGAAGGCGTTGCCCCGCCACCAGTTCAGGACCCAGTGACCCTGGCCGTCCGTCGCGACGCACGGACGCATCTCCGGATACTCGTCGGCGGCCTGGTCCGGGTTGACGGGGACCGGAGCCGACCACGTTGCCGCGCTGTCCGTGGAGCGGGAAAACAGGACGTAATTGCGGGCTGCGGTGGCGGATGTGGCCGGTTCACTTTCACCCCACGTGCAGATCCACGTGCCGTTGCCGTCCGTGGCCAGGCGGGGCATCGCGTAGGTGTTTGCGGTGCTGGTGGTTCCCGTGGAGCGGATCACCGTCTCGTGCGTCCATGTCGCCCCACCGTCGATCGACCGGCTGACGAAAATGTCCCCGCGCGACAACACCTGCCCGCCGACCTTCCTTTCCCCCGTCCACGCGCAGACCCAGCGTCCATGACGGTCCGTGGCAATCGCGGGCGCGCGGCCGGTGGCGCCGTTCACCGCATCGGTCACGCACACCGGCGCATTCCACGAGGCAGCGTCATCATCCGAACTCGTCACATAGACGCGTTCTCTGGCAGGGTTGACGGTGTAGTCACTCCACCCCCACGCGGCAATCCAGCGCCCCGCGCCATCCGTGGCGGCCGGCGCAGCCGGGTAATCAATCCGGTTGTTGACCACCGGGGCCGGGTTCAGTGGCCTTCCGACACTCCACCCGATTGCGTGCGCGCTGATGGCGCTGGCGAGGATGCCCGCACCCGCGACCCCGATTCTGGCCCACCGCGAAACCCGATTCCAAGCGCAAGCCCACCAAGCGACCATCGGTTGTACCCCTTCCCAAATAACGCACCCGCTCAATCAGTCCCGCCGCTCCCGACCGGACGACACCACCGTGGGATGTGATTCGCAACAAATATTGCGGATTGCACCGCCCGGAAGGGAGACCGTCATTTCTGGGTCCCAGATGGCGGCCCAGAATGATAGAATGCCGGAAGTGGGCCGCAAAGTCAATCGATAGTCGGACAGCAACCAAGTCATACCTATCACGCCCCAAATTCAGGGAAGGGCGTGGCAGGAACCACCATGCAAACCAACCGACGCTGCCCCTCCGCCTAACTACATTCGTAGTTTAAACTTGCAAAACTACAAATGTAGTACTATCCGTGCTTCTATGTCGACTGCACCGAGGATTTCCGAAGCGGAATGGGAAGTGATGAAGGTGCTGTGGGCTCGGTTTCCTCAAACCGCGAACGGAGTTGTGGAGGCTGTTGCTCCGCGAACCCAATGGAAACCAACCACGATAAAGACCTTGCTCGCGCGGCTTGTGAAAAAGGGCGCCGTTCACGTGGAAAAAGCAGGCCGCAAACACCGGTTTCGTCCCGCGGTTGCCGAATCCGAATGCGTTAACGCGGAAAGATCCTCGTTCATGCGCCGAGTTTACGACGGCGCAACCATGCCCATGATCGTCGGGATTCTTGAAAGCGAATGGATTTCCCCGCAAGAAATCGCGGCGTTACGGGGCCTGCTGGACGATCTGGAGAGGGGGAAATGAGGGCATGAGTACCTCCGCCAAGCTGTTGCTGCCCTTGTTCGACGCATCATGGCAGGGGGCGTTGTTAGTTGTATTGGTCCTTGGTGCCAAATCCTTGCTCGGTTCAAGGGTCTCGTCGAGGTGGCACTTCGCCATCTGGTTTCTGGTGATTGCCCGACTGGTGATGCCAGTAACGCCGCCGTGTCAGACCAGTCTCGGCAACATCTTTTCCTTTTCGAGAATCCTCGGTATGGGGCCGAGCTTGGGTGGCGGAAACCGGGGCGGTGATCAGGCGTTTTTCCCAGAACGCCGTCGCGCCGGGTCGGCCTTACTGTCTGCCGAATTCGGGGCCGGTCCGGCCCCAGAAAACCAATCAGCGATTGCTGATCCCGGCCACTCCCCGATAGACGGTTCTGCAGGTTGGATTCTGCTCTTTTGGGCAACGGGTGGCGCGGTTTTTCTGGCAGTGTTGGCGTGGAACTCCCTTCAATTCTCGGGCCGCGTGGGGCGGGCCGCCGCGGTTTCTGACCCCGTTGCGCTCGGTGTGCTCCGTGCCGCGCTCCAGGACGCTGGGGTGCGGCGCTGTGTGCGCTTATTGGAGGGTTCGGAAGTCAGCTCGCCATGCTTAGTCTCGGCGTTGCGCCCCGTGGTTATCCTCCCCTTGGGTTTTTCTGCATCCCTTTCCAAGTCTGAACTGCGTTTCGTGTTTTTGCATGAACTCGCCCATTTGCGCCGGGGCGATATCCTGATTGGGTATGTAGTCGCGGTGGTTCAGGCCGTCCATTGGTTTAACCCAATGGTCTGGTATGCGTTTCGCCGGATGCGCGCAGATCGCGAGGTGGCTTGCGACGAGGAGGTTCTCGCGCGCACGGGGGACGCGAGCGCCGCTGACTATGGCAGGACTTTGCTTCACATAGCCTCCCTCATCTCCGTAATCCGGTCGGTGACTGGAGTGGCTGGAATCCTGGAAACCAGGTCGCAATTAAGGAGACGGATCGTCATGATCACGGAGTTTGATTCAAATCGGAGGAAACGCCCTTTTCTGGCATTCGTGGCGGCATGTGTCCTGGGAGTGGCGGGGCTCACGGGGGCTGAACGCGCTCCCGTGGTTGAACCGGCAACTGGCAAGGTCAGCAAAGGCAGAATGATAAATCTCAAACCTGCACAGAAACCGGCGTCTCGATCGTCCAAAGAAACATCCCCCACGGCGATGCTGGCAGGAAACACGGACTTCGAGGCTTCCCTGATTTCGCCAATGGGCGTTACCGGACAGGGGGGAGGCGCTCCCGAATCTCTGGTCGGCGGCAAACCGTTTTCCCTTACCGTGGACCCTGTGGGCACAATCCAGTACACAATTGACCGCAAAGGTCAGGTTGTCGGAATGGCCGCGCGAACAAACGTGCGCTTTCGCGATGATTTCGTGGCCATCGATTGCGATGCGTTGGACTTCGTCACCTCTACCAGCGAGTTCGCCGCCACCGGCGGCAAGGTTGTAGTTCATCAGGGAAAGGGGACGGGAAACTGCAAGGCCGCGAAATACCAACTGGGTGATGACCGAATCGTGATGGACGGGGATTCCGTTTTCACTTCCAAAGCGCCAGATGGAAGTGTCCGTCGAATCGCCGGAGATCAGATCGTGATTTCGAAACACCGCGGGAAAGTTGGGTATAAGGTCACCTCCCGAAACGCGGGAATCGAAACCGTAGGGGCGGCCGCGCTCCCCAATCCTTAGTTTCATGCATGGTCCCGGAAATCGCGGCGATTGGACCACCATCGTAAACAAACTATTGAACTACAATCTGACAAACCAAGAAAGGCTCCTGAATTTCCGCCGGATTTGGCGTCTCTGGGAATCTATGGCTTACGCAGAATTCATAGAACGGAACCCGGCAATCTGCGGCGGAGTCCCGGTTTTGCGCGGGACGCGCGTGACGCTGAAAAGCGTGCTGGCGAGCCTTGCCGAGGGCGCGACCCCGGAAGAGGTCCTCGCGGACTTCCCGACACTGTCTCCTGACCATATTCGGGCGGTCATCGCCTTTGCTGCCGCAAGTGCCGGAGAGGATGTCCCAGTCTCGCCAATTCCGGATGTGGCGTGAAACTCTAACTTGACGAAAACCTGCCGAGAAGCCTTGCGGAAAGCCTTCGGGCATTGGGTTATGAAGCGGAGACCGTGCCTGATGAGGGTTTGTCTGGTTCGAGTGACGCGGAAGTGTGGGCAGCAGCACAACGCGAACCGTGATTCCTGATCACCCAGGATCTGGATTTCGCAGATGTCCGCGTGTTCCTTCCCAGTAATCACCACGGGCTGTAGTTGGTGCGACTTCATGAGCCTGGGCGGCAGGCCGTGACCAATCGGGTTGTGGAATTGTTCCGTGCGGTGGAGGCTGCCACTTGGGGCGGTTGCGTGGTCGTCGCGACGGATCGGAAAACCCGAATTCGAAGACCCGCGTAAGAAATCGGGTTTGGTTGGATTGGCACCGGGCGCGGCTGGCCGCCGGGGCCATCAACGCGCTCCCCTGGACCGCTTACCCCGCCTGCGCCGCCTTCAGTTCGTCCATGACCTCGTCCACGTGCGCCTCGACCTTCACCTTCCGCCACGCCTTGTGGATCTTGCCCTCGGGATTGATGAGGAAGGTGGACCGCACGATCCCCATCACCTTCTTGCCGTACATGTTTTTCTCCTGCCACACGCCGTACTTGTCGGCCACCGCGTGGTCGGGGTCGGCCAGGAGGGTGAAGGGCAGGTCGTACTTGGAGATGAACTTGTCGTGGGCCTTCAGGTCGTCGGGGCTGACGCCCAGCACCACCGCGCCCAGGGATTCGAGGCGCTTGTGGTTGTCGCGGAACGCGCAGGCCTCCCGCGTGCAACCGGGCGTGTCGTCCTTGGGGTAGAAGTACACCACCACCCACTTCCCGAGCAGGTCCTTCAAGGCCACCTTGTTTCCGGTGGACGCGTCGAGTTTGAAGTCGGGGGCGGCCTTGCCTTCGGATACGGTCATGGCAATCACCTCGGTCTGGGGCCGTTCGCCCCGCCGGGCGGTGTCGGCTCCGGGATGGTCTTTTCGGTCGCTTGGTTTGCGTTCCATGCCAAAACTGCCGGTGCGTCCCGGCTGGTTCCCGGACGCACCGGCCATGGGGGATTACTCGGTTCGGCGCGTCACCACGGGAACGATCTCCCGCTCCTCGTCGCCGTCCTGGTTCACGGCGTGCACCCGGAACCGGAAGTCGCCTTCGGGCAGCGCGCACCGGAGGCTGAAGGTTCCGTCGCTGTTCAGTTTCACGGGCTGGCTGTTGATCGTGAGCGTGGCCGTCGGTTCGGTGGCCCCGTAGAGGATCAGTTCCGTCTCGGCCACGAGCCAGAAGGTCTTGCGCGGTGGCGGGGGGGCGGTGATGGCGCCGCTGCCGCCGCTGAACATCGAGCCGCTGGTGGGCGCCCCGCCCTTGAGGGCGCCGCTCACCTGCTTGCTCAGCATCCGCAGGATTTCCTCGCTGCCGCGCGACTCGCGGATCGCCGCAACGCCGCCGCCCATGCCGTACAGCTTGCGGTAGGTCTCCTCGACCGTCATCCACTGGCTGTCGGTTTCCTCGCTGATCGAGTCGCGGGGCATCGTGATGCGGTTCGACCGGACGATGCTGATGTAGTTGCCGTCGTCGTCAAATGTGCCGACCTCGGCGCACCACTCCGAGTCGGGCTCGGGCATCTTGATGTACCAGTTGTTGGCGTAGGGGCCCACATCCACGTCGAACGTGTAGTGCGCGGGTTCCTCGGGCCAGCTTCGCCCGTCGGTCTTGTAGAAGCGGAGCACCATGCGCCGGTCGTGCCCGCCCCGGGGGATCTGCATCTCGGCCCGGGTCGCCTCGTTGATCTCCCAGAAAGCGAAAATCCACTCGGGATCGCGCACGAGCAGCACCAGGCGCGTGTCGCCGTACTCGGCCGGCACATCGCGCGACGGCGGCTGGATTGCCGGGGCGTGGTGCTCCTGGAAGAAGTGCTCGCGGACCGCCGTCGGCGAGGGCGGCGTGATCTCCGCCTCGGGCCGGATCGTGTCGGGAACAGCCTTGGCCTTGACCGCCGGGGCGCGCCGCTTCGCGGGAGCCTTGGCCTTCGCTGCCGCGGGAGCCTTGGCCGTTGCGACCGCCTTCTTCGGGGCGGCTTTCTTGACGGCCGGTTTCGCTGTCTTCGGGGGGGCGACTTTCTTGGCGGCCGCTGCCTTGGGAGCCGCCGCTTTCTTTGCCGGTGCAACCTTTTTCGCGGCCGGTTTCGCCGTTTTCACGGCCGGCGCCTTCACCGCGGGTTTTTTTGCCGCGGCGGCCTTGGCCGGCTTTGCCGCCGCCTTGACGGCTGGTTTTGCTGCCTTTGCCGGTTTCGCGGCGGCCGCCTTAGGCTTGGGTTCGGCGGCCGGCTTGGCGGTCTTCTTTTTGGTGGTTTCTTTCACAGGTGTCTTCTTGGTCGCCATGGTTCACTCTCTCCCTCTGCAGCGGGCCCCTGCAGACAGTTGGATGTGGTGAGGGGATGCCATCATGAACGGATGGGCACGCTTCTTTGTCCAGCGTTTTCCTTGTTGCGTGATGCACGGCACAACCGCCCGTGCAGGGAATTATTTGGCCCCGGGTGCGATCAACCCCCGCCGGCCCGCTGTAAGACGGGGCAATCATGCAAATAGCCATCGAAATGCCCCGGCTTCGCGTGGAGCGCCTCGCCAGCGGACTGACCGTCGCCATCAAGCGGGTCCCCAACCGCGTGGTCACCCTCGACGCGTGGGTCAACACCGGCTCCGCCGCCGAGGACGAACCGCTCAACGGCGTCTCCCATTTCCTGGAACACATGATGTTCAAGGGAACCCCGCGCTACGGGGTCGGCGAGCTGGACAAGGCCATCACGCAGGTCGGCGGCGTCTGGAACGCGGGCACCTCCAAGGACTTCACGCATTACTATGTCACGGTCGCCGCGCCGTTTTTCGCGACCGCCCTCGACGCGATCTCCGACATGCTGCAGCACGCGCTCATCGACCCCGGCGAGTTCGACAAGGAAAAGCACGTCATCTTGGAGGAGTACCGGCGCAAGCAGGACAACCCCTGGGGAATGCTTTTCGACGAACTCTACGAGGCCGTGTATGAATCCGGCCCCTACCGCCAGACCGTCCTCGGATCCTTCGCAAGCATCTCCGGCCTCGGCCGCGACGCCATGGCCGACTACTACACCCGCACCTACACGCCCGACAACATGATCGTCTGCGTGGTCGGCGATGTGGAACCCGCCGACGCCCTGAAGCGGGTGGAGGCGGCCTTCGCCGGTTTCAGCCGCCCGCGACGCCCCCTGGACGGCGGCCCCGGCCCCACGCGCTTCGCCGGCCCCTCGCGCAAGGTGCTCGCCCGCGATGTGCACGAGACCTATGTTTCGATGGCCCTCCCCGGACCCGCGATCACCCAGCACGCCGATGTGGCGGCGCTGGACCTGGCCTCCACCATGCTCGGCGACGGACGCAGTTCGCGCCTTTACCGTGTCCTGAAGGAGGACCGCCGCATCGCCAGCAGCGTCACCGGCGGATTCCCCACCCACCGCCACGAGAGCTTGTTTTACGTTGGCGCCACCCTGGACCGCCCCAATCTCGACGCCGTCGTGGACGGCGCGATGGAGGTTCTGCGCTCCCTCGCCACCCGCCCCCCCTCCGCCGGGGAGATCGCCAAGGCACGGCGGATCATCACCCGCGACATCTGTTACTCCACGGAGACCAACACCGGCCAGTCGGGACTGGTGGGCTACTACCACACGCTGACCGGCGGCATGGAATATTACGAGGGCTACCTCGACATGGTGAACGCCGTGACGGCCGATGACATTGCCGCCGTGGCGGGCCGCTTTTTCGCCGCCGATCCGGTGGTCGTGGCCCTCGAGCCCCCCGCCGCGGACAACGCGAACCCGGAGGAAAACGCATGACCACCGCACCGACCGTGGAGCGGCTTGCCACCGGCATGCGCGCCGTCCTCCTTCCGTCCGACGCGAACAACATCGCAACCGTGGCGATCTTCCTGCCGTTGCCCGGCGCCATCGAGCAGCCCCGCGAGGCCGGCCTGGTCCAGTTCACCCACAAGATGCTGATGCGCGGCACGACGGTCCGCGGTGCCGCGGAACTGGCCGAGTGCATCGAGGCGCTCGGCACCTCCATTTCCTGCGACGCGGCCGACGATTACTCGCACGCGCACATGATCTGCACCGCCGACGCCTTCCGGCCCAGCATGGAACTGCTGGCCGAGGTCATGCAAAAACCCTCCTTCGAGCCGGAGGAGATCGAGAAGGAACGCCAGAGCACCATCGCGTCCATCCGCCGGGCCGAGGACGACAAGTTCTCGTTCACCATGAAGCGCTTCATCAGGGAACTCTACGGCGCACACTCCTACGCCCTCCCCCGGACGGGCGAGGTGGAAACCGTTGCCGAGTTCCGCCGCGAGCAGTTGCAGGAGGTGCACGCCGAGGGCTTTGACCCCGCGAATTTCCTCGCCGTCTGCGTCGGCCGCTTCCAGCCGGGCGAGGCGCGCGAACTGCTCGAAAGCCTCTTCCCGGCCCGCGGGGGCGCGCAGGAGGCGTTTTCCGTCCCCGCCTTCGTTTCCCCCGGCCCGCGGTCGGCGCGCCTGTCGCGCGATTGCGAGCAGGCTTACCTGGCGATGGGCTTCCCCGCGTGCCCGGCCGGCTCGACGGATTTCCCCGCGGCCCGCGTACTCAGCGCGGTCCTGGGCGAGAGCATGAGTTCGCGCTTCTTCATCCGCCTGCGCGACGAGCAGGGACTCGCCTATTCCACCGGCTGCTCCCTGGGCGCGTTCCGCATGGGCGGCCACCTGGTCGGCTATATCGGCACCAAGCCCGAAAGCCTCGAAACGGCCCGCGACGGCATGGCGAAAATCTTCGCGGAGATCCGCGACACTTTGGTGCCCGAAGGGGAACTGGAGCGCGCGAAGAATTATATCGTCGGCAAGTTCCTCATCGACCACCAGACGAACTACCGCCGCGCCTTCTACCTGGGACATTACGAGATGACGGGCCTGGGGCTTGAGCGCGACGAGCAGCTGCCCGCCATCATCGCCGCCGTCACGGCCGAACAGGTCCGCGAGGCGGCCAACCGCTACCTCACCGGGCCGACCGTGGTCGAACTGGTGCCGAATGCCACGGCGGATCCCGTGGCACGGGCGTCCCGCCCGTGAAACCGGATCAGCGGAAGATGAGTGACGGTCGCACGCATTACGGTTTGGGTCTGGTTTTCGTCGCCCCCCCCGCGGATGTTCAGGCAATCGGTTTCCGGATCCGGCCATGCGGGCCAGGATCCGTCGCGGCAGATCCCGCGTTTTTCTGTGAGCGAAGGACAACCGGCCGATGACCCCCTTCCCCGGCGCCCGCCTCCGTCGTCTGCGGATGACCCCCGCGACCCGGGCGCTGGTCCGCGAAACCCGCGTCACGCGCGACGACCTGATCCTGCCGCTGTTCGCGGTGGAGGGAACCGGCGTCCGCAGCGAAATCCCGTCCATGCCCGGCGTGTTCCACCTCTCGGCGGACCAACTTGCCGACGAGGCGTCGCGCGCCGCCGACGAGGGAATCCGCGCGGTGCTGCTTTTCGGCGTCACCGCGGACAAGGACGACGCGGGCAGCGGCGCGGGCGCCCCGGACGGCGTGGTGCAGCAGGCCGTCGGGGCCGTCAAGCGCGCCCGGCCGGAACTCGTGGTCATCACCGACGTGTGCCTCTGCGGCTACACCAGCCACGGCCACTGCGGCGTGGTGCGCGACGGCCGCGTGGAGAACGACGAAACCGTGGCGCGGCTGGCGCAGGTTGCCCTCAGCCACGCCCGCGCCGGCGCCGACATGGTGGCCCCGTCCGACATGATGGACCTGCGCGTGGGCGCAATCCGCGCCGCACTGGACGGCGTCGGGTTCGCCGATACCGCCATCCTCTCCTACGCGGTCAAATACGCCTCCTGTTTCTACGGCCCCTTCCGCGATGCCGTCTCCAGCACCCCGGCCTTCGGCGACCGCCGCAGCCACCAGATGGACCCGGCCAACGCGCGCGAGGCCCTGCGCGAGGCGGAGGCCGACGTGGCCGAGGGCGCCGACGTGCTGATGGTGAAACCCGCCCTGCCCAGCCTCGACGTGCTGCGCCGCATCCGCGAGCGCTTCGACCTGCCGCTGGCGGCCTACCAGGTCAGCGGCGAATACGGCATGATCAAGGCTGCTGCCGCCCGTGGATGGCTCGACGAGGACCGCGCCGTGGACGAAACCCTCACCGCCATCAAGCGCGCCGGCGCCGACCTCATCGTCACCTACTTTGCCCGCCAGGCAGCGCCGCGGCTATAGTCCCCCCCGGCTTCCCGCCGCGGCGGATGCCACAACCGCGATTCCCCTTCCGTTCCGTCCCTCCTGAATGTTCCCCCCCGCCGCCGGTTGCGTTTCGGTGTGGGCGGACCGCGGTGCCGGGCCGCCGCCAGGTTCCATTTTCCCGCTGAGGTTGCGACCGTTGCCGAGCATCTGGGTGTTGTGCGGTGGGCCTTCCACCGAGTTCGATGTCAGCCTTTCCTCGGGTCGCGTGGTGTGCGGCCGCATCCGTGCCGACCGGCGCACCGTGCGCCCGGTCATCATCCGCCGCGACGGCTCGTGGATGATCGCACCCCGCGCCGTGGAGAATGACGACCGCGGCTGGCTCGACACCTTCTTCGCCTCGGCCTCCGCACCCGCCGCCCCCGGCGCCGTGGACGCCGGCGCCGCCCTCTCGGCGATGATCCGCGACGGCGTGGACTGCGCCTTCCTCGCCCTGCACGGCCAGTTCGGCGAGGACGGCCGCATCCAGGGTTTCCTCCAGTCCGCCGGCATCCCCTTCACCGGGTCGGGCGTGCTGGCATCGGCGCTGTCGTTCCACAAGGGCCTCACCCTCGGCGCCTACCGCGGCGCGGGCCTGGCCACGCCGCGCGGCGCGCGCACCTCGGACCCCGATCCCGGTTCCCCGGCCCTGGCCGGCCTCCGTTTCCCGCTTTTCGTCAAACCCGTCCAGGGCGGCTCCAGCGTGGGCATGGGCATCGCCCGCGACCGCGCCGAACTCGCCGCGGCCCTCGGGTGCGCCCTTGCCGTCGACAGCGAGGCCCTCGTCGAGGAGAAGGTGGAGGGCGTCGAGGTCTCGTGCGGCGTGATCGACCTCGTGCGCGACGGCCGCCTCGTATCCACCGCCATGCCCCCCACCGAGATCCGCCCCGTGAAGGGCGACTTCTTCGACTACGAGGCCAAGTACACGCCGGGGATGTCCCGCGAGATCACCCCCGCCCCGCTCGACGCCGCCCTGCTCGCCGAGATCCGCCGGTGCGCCCTGGCCGCCCACCGCGTCCTCGGGTGCGAGGGCATGTCGCGCACCGACATGATCGTGCCACCCGCTCCCGGCGCCGCCCCCGTCCTGCTCGAAACCAACACCATCCCCGGCATGACGCCTACCTCCATTTTGCCCCAGCAGGCCGCCGCGGCGGGCATCGGCTTCGCGGACTTCCTCGACGCGCTCATCGCCCACGCCGCATTCCGGGCGCTTGCGGAAGGTCGAGCCCCAGCTCTTCCTTCTGGCGCTGAAGCCGGTCGTTGAGAAACGCCTCCACGCTCTCGCGCGTGATCCGCGTCGTCCGCGGCCCCAGCTTCAGCGACACCAGTTTGCCCGACGCGATAAACTGGTAAACCCGCTTGCGCGACACGTCCAAAAACCGCGCCACCCGGTGAACCGTCCACAATTCCGACATGAGAAACAGAACCTCCCCTGGTTTCAAAGTGCCCCGTTCCTACCACCCCCGCCCCCCCGCCGTCCTTTGACGAACCTTGCATGAACCTTGTTTTTACCTTGGACGAACCCCGCAAGGTCCCCGGGCCGCGAAAGCCTTGGCGATGGCGGATTCCCCGCGCCTCAGCCACCAGGAATCGCCACGAAAGAACACGAATCCGCCGCGGCGGACACGAAAGCCCCACCCGCTTTTCCCTCACCCCGCCGCGCCGCACCTCCCTCCTCGACCCCTGCGCCACCGCCCCCGCGCGCGCTCCGTCCCCGACTAATTTCGTGTCCTTTCTCCGCTGCGCGTCACCCACCCGGTCTCGCTGAACGTCTCCCGCCCCATTACGCTGTGCGACACCCACCCGGTCTCCCTGAACGTCACCCAGCCCATTACGCTGTGCGACACCCACCCGGTCTCCCTGAACGTCACCCAGCCCAATACGCTGTGCGGCACTCTCTGCGGTGCCGCACCCTCGCCCGCGCGCTCTGCCGCGCTTCGGCTACCGAAAAAGAATCGCAACGAAAGAACACAAAATCACACGAAAACACCCCTTCACGCCCCCGGAGGGGGCAAACCTCGAATAGCCCCGGGTGACCGAAGGGAACCTGGGGTATCGGATCACCAAAAAGCCCCGTCCCCGAAGGGGGCGAACCCTACGTCATATATCGCTCGTCAAAATCGACACCCTCTTCACGCAATAGGCGCTTCAACTCGTCCCCGAACGACTCCGTCCGGTGGTGGCTTTCCTGGTCCCGGATGTACTCAACGACCGCCGCACGGTGCGAATGGGACTTGGTGAATGCGCCGTACTCGCCCTGCCAACCGGGGAAATCGGGGAAGATCTTCTCCCGGCGGATCCACGCGGTGCTGCTTGTCTTCAAGTCGCGAATCAGATCCGCGAGACACACGGTGGCGTGAACGCCCGTCAAAATGTGAACGTGGTCTTCCGTCCCGCCAAGTTGGTAGAGATGGCAATTCTTGTTCTTCAAGATGCCCCACAGGTAGTTGAAGAGTTCCTTCCGTCGGTCCGGGTGCAGGGCCGGGGTCCGGTTCTTTGTGGAAAAGACAATATGGTAATAGGTTTGGACGAACGACACGACGCGGTCTTCTCCTTGAGTTGGCCCTCTTCGAGGGCCGGTTTGTTTCGGGGCCGATCCCCAGGTTCCCTTCGGTCACCTGGGGCTATTCGAGATTCGTCCCCTCCGGGGACGGCGTTTTCCAGAATTGTCTGCGGGTCATTCTGGATTCGTTTCCTCCGCGACGGTGTTTTTCAGATCTGTCCGCTGGCTACCCGTGAATCGCCCATGTTGACCAACAAGCAAGCGTGGTGGAGGACCACGCACTCGGAGAGCCCCCCCTAATCGCTCCGGGTGACGAAAAAGACCGCGCGTTGCCGGACCAAGCCCCCGGAGGGGGCAAACCTCGAATAGCCCCGGGTGACCGAAGGGAACCTGGGGTATCGAACCCCAACCAATGTCCCGTCCCCGAAGGGGGCGAATGTGAATCGCCCTTGGTGACCCAGAAGAGCGCGCGGCGCGGGACCACCAACTCGTGAAGAACACCCCCCGATTCGCACCGGGTTACGAACAAAGTCTGCTTGTTGCCGGACAACGCCCTCAGGGAGAACAACGCCCGGTTCGCTCCGTGTGACGAAAAAGTTCGCGTGATTCCGGATCTTGCCCCCGGAGGGGGCAAACCTCGAATAGGCCGGCGCAGGTCGGGAAGGGGCGGCTCATCAGAACAAGGATCTCGCCCCCGCACGGGGCGAACCTCGAATAGCCCCGGGTGACCGAAGGGAACCCGGGGTAACGGACCCCAACAAATTCCCCGTCCCCGAAGGGGGCGAACGCGCATCGCCTTGGTGACCCAGAAGAGCGCGCGGCGCGGGACCACCAACTCGTGAAGAACACCCCCCGATTCGCACCGGGTTACGAACAAAGTCTGCTTGTTGCCGGACAACGCCCTCAGGGAGAACAACGCCCGGTTCGCTCCGTGTGACGAAAAAGTTCGCGTGATTCCGGATCTTGCCCCCGGAGGGGGCAAACCTCGAATAGGCCGGCGCAAGTCGGGAAGGGGCGGCTCATCTGAACAAGGATCTCGCCCCCGCACGGGGCGAACCTCGAATAGCCCCGGGCGACCGAAGGGAACTTGGGGTAACGGACCCCAACAAATTCCCCGTCCCCGAAGGGGGCGAACTCTCCTTTCAGTCTCCATTTTCGTGTCCTTTCGTGGCGCCTTCCCGCTTTTCCCCCGCTCCGCCGGCGCTGCCCGCCTACCCCGGGATCTCCGGTTCGACGAGCAAGGCCAGCTGCGCCAGCGACTCCTGCCAGCCGAGGTGGCACATCTCGACCGGGACCACCTCCGGGATGCCTTCCTGGACGATGTTCAACTCCGTGCCGCAGGAAACCTTCGTCAGGACCACCGTGACCAGCATTTCCCCGGGCAGGTTCGGGTCGTCAAATCTGTCCGTGTGGCGAAGGCGCTCGCCCGGCACGAGTTCCAGGTACTCCCCGCCGAACGATTCGCCGTTCCCCGTGCCGAAATTCGTGAATGTCATCCGGAAGGTCCCCCCCACCCGCGCATCCAGGTGGTGGACCTTGCAGGTGAATCCGTAAGGCGGTAACCACCGTGCCACGGCATCGGCGTCGAGAAACGCCCGGTAAACCCGCTCCGCCGGGGCGCGGAGCACCCGGTGCAGGCGTACGGTTCCAGTGGGCATCGTCAATTCCTCCTCCCGGGAAAGCCCTCCCGGTGATACTGGTTGTGACGCAACTTGCTGCGCGACCAATCCCCGCCTTATGCCCTCGTGAAAACACAAGGTCAACAGCGCATCCCGTTTCGTCCCCGTCTCCGGGGCCGGTCAGTTCCCCGTCGGCGGACCCGCCCGATCGGGAGATTCGCCCACGCGCGCCACGATGCCATAGCGCCCCTTGTCCCGCCCGGTCGTCGGCGGGTTGATGAACTCCCCGTGCTCCACCGCCGCACCCAGCGCCCCCAGCACGGCGACGGTCCCTTCCGGGGTCAGCGAGTCATAGAAGAAGGTCTGCCCGTACATGGTGTCCGTGAACGGCGGGTGATCCGACCCGCCCACCGTGAGCATCAGCCTTGCCCCCGGCCTCAGGCTGCCCACGACCTTGCGCAGGATCGGTCCGATCTCCCCCCGCGGCACATGGAACAGCGAGTCCCACATCACCGCCCCGTCATACTCCTCGTCCGGTTCAAACGCCTCCATCGTTCCGTGCACCCACCGCCCCCCGGGAAGGCGCACCCGCGCCAGCGCCAGCAGCTCCTCCGCCTGGTCGACCCCCGTGACCGCGAACCCGCGCCCCAGCAGGAATTCCGAGATCGGGCGCCCCGTCCCGCACCCCAGGTCGAGAATCCTGGCGGGCGGCCGCAGATGGAGCACCAGACGGTCCAGAAACGCGGACTCAAAAGGAAACAGCGCGGACCGCGCCGCGTCCCACTCTTTGGCGATGGCGTTGTAGCCGAGGCGGTTCAATTGCATGGCTTAACGAGCCAGACTCAGCGACTTGGCACACGGGAGGGGCACGAATTGCATCGAGGACACTCAGGCCAGGTTCGCTGCCGCACCAGTCAGGCCAGCCCGCTCACGCACTCTCCAGGATCCTCTTCTTGGCGCCCTCATATTCCTGTTCGCTGATGATGCCGTCGTCGCGCAGTTTCTGGAGGCGGCGAAGCCGCTCGTCGAACGGCAACTCCTCGCCCGACCGCTGGTTCCCAAGTTGGATGCCCGCCTCGTCCAGCGCGTCTTTGACCACGCCGCCGGTCATCCGCGACCAGGGTTCCACGTCACGCCGCGCCTCTTCCGGATCGAGGATCACGCCGGACCCGGCCAGTCCCATGCGTCCGATGCCTGCCAGCACGCCACCGGCAATCATCATCACGATTCCGGCCAACGCCCGGAAGCCCTCCGACCGACCACGCTGCTCGAAATTCGTGAAGTCGCCGAACCTCGAGAAAAAGGAAAAAAACACCGACAGAAACACCAAGAAGCCGATGACGGCGAGCGCCATGCCGAAGTAATAAACGCCCTCTCGTCCCGGTGATATTTGTCGTTGTGGCATGGGTCGTGAATTTCGGGAAAGGCCAACCAGTATCGCCCCCACCATCCCAATCCTAAAGTTCGTGACGCACCACTTACCCAATGATGAACTGAAGTCAATTTGAGTTTGGGCAGTGTTCTTGAAGCAGAAGCGGACGGGGGGGCTCCCGGCCGGCGGTGAACCGCTGGGGGGGGGCGCAGGGGCGGCACGCTGCCGGTTGCATTGCGCCCCCCCCACCATCCGCCACCCGCCCAATTCCACCGCAAACCCGCCCGGACCGAATACTCATTATACCGGACCATCCCAGTTCTGATTGGCCGGTCTCAAATTGTTCTTGACTCCGACGATTCTCGCTCTCACTTCAATCACCCGTTGGTGGAACAAAATCCCCCCGGCTGG
>JADHEF010000428.1_pt1 | contig 44628 bp, 36 predicted proteins | sample 8952391 | NCBI WGS metagenome assembly JADHEF01 (sample SAMN16124439, study PRJNA663245) | bioreactor sludge metagenome | isolation source: sludge (nitrite) | place: India:Bengaluru | collected 2019-02-28 | reverse complement strand
AAATCTAATGAAAGAATTCGGAGGCATAAAAGGAAGCCACAACAAATTCATCAAACTACTGAAAATCCGGAGTGATTTTCATAATTGCAAAAATCACAGATTTCCAGCAATTAAAAGCACAAACAAGCGGAATATACGAATGTCTCAATAACATGATGATAGACTTCCAAATAGCACCATACCAAATCAGCGAAAAAGAACTAGCCTACAAAAACATAAAAAACACATTGAAACTATTTAAAAACAATGAAATAATACTAATATTAGACAAAAGATACCCCTCAATCGAACTATTCATATATCTAGAATTTTAGCAAATTATAAAAAGGATTTAATTGTTTAAATAAGACTGTTAAATTTAAATATGACTACTAACATATTATTAGTAGGAGAATATAATATGACTGTTACAACCAAAATATATGAAAACAACCAAACAGCAATCCCCTCTGAAATAAGGAAAAAATTTAATATAGGAAAAAATGATTTGGTAGAATGGTCTATTAATGAAAAAGGCGAACCTGAAATAAAATTTAGAAAAAAAACTAGTTTCAAAGATATTAGAGGTAAAGGGAAATTGGATTATAAAACTAATTCTGTAGATTTAAAAAAGGAGTTGTATAAGTGAAAATATTCTTGGATAGTTCCTTTCTAATAGCTTATACCATTGAAACTGATGAAAATAATAAACTAGCATATAAATTAGAGAATAAAGGCATATTTGATAATAAATGCTATATAAGTAATCTTATAATAAATGAAATAGTCACAGTTATAGGGAATAAAATCAATTTAGATTTAGCTGTTAATACATATAATGCTATTAAAGACAATTGTACTATTATCAATGAATATAATAAGCCAAATTTCAATGATGGTGTACTAAAAACATACAAAAAATATAATACTAAATTATCATTTACAGATTGTGCCATACTTGAAATAATGAAAGAACATAACATAAAAAAATTAGTGTCATTTGATAAATACTTTGATAGGACAAATATAGAAAGAATACATTAAAAAACATGAAATTAAGTTTAAAAGCCATTGCAAAAGCTAATCTAAAACTCAAGAGATTCTAAAAATTTCAATTACATTTACTATTTTTAAATAATTAATAATATCAGTTTATTATTTATAGTTAGTATTTTAAACTTATAAAAAATAAAAAATTTTAATAAATAATAAAAATGGGAAAAACTTTCTTTTTATATTTGATTTAAATATCCTTAAAATTATATCCATGAAAATATTTCACAAGCAGGATCATACTCATATTCATGTTTAGTTTTTTTTGATTTCCAATAATCAACCCAATAAATCCACCATTGATTGGAAAGTTTCTTAATATCTAAATCATTTAATGATTCAAAATCATTGAAAAAATTGATTTGATTAGCTCCACAAGCAATAGCGATATCTTCAAGAATAAAAACTAGCAAAAAATCAACATCTATATTACCATTATTACTATTATTAGTGTTAATATTAGTATTATAATCCCCAATATCGCCTAATAAATTGTAGTGATGCTTATAATCATTAAAAGCTTCTTTTAAAATAATAAAGTCCTGAAATTTCAATCCATTTTCAGCTATTTTATAAGAAAAATCATTTGCAAATAATACACTATCTTTAATATCTTTTATATTTAAAAAATCCAAATCTTTAGAATCATTATAAAAAATAGTAAAAAAAGGATTATCTGCTAATCGAATAGTTATTTCACTAGAATGTTTAGAATGCTTTTCTAAAGTTGATTTATATAATTGAACATCTTCAAAATCTAATTGTATAGAATCATGAAATGTTTCTATCCATGTCCAACTTCCTGCTGATGAAATAGCATCTTCCATTAATTTTAATGTTTTTTGTTTCATATTCTAACACAATTTAAATTTTTTTTGTTTCATATCCCAATAAAGCTTAATATTCAAATAAATATTATGATTTCTATCCATATTTATAGAATTAATTACAACTTTTATCCATATTTATAGAATTATTGTGTCTATTTGTTATTATCCAGATAAGATTTAAAAGCTCCTTCCATTTCATAGAAATTATCATCAAAAGCTTTTTTCCAGTAAAATGGGTTAATTTCAATTCTTGTATTGATATTTTCATCCCATTTAATTGAAAATCCATTATCTTTAAATATTTTAGCTATTTTTTTACCAATAGCTAATGATCTTTCTTTATTATTTGAAAAATCCCCAAAAGCAATATTTAATAAATTGTAATTAATAGCTATTTCTATATCTTGAAAATTATAAAAACAGAATCCAATTGGATCCATATTTTTTGTTTGAAGATGATGAAACACCTCAAAAGCATCATGGACTCCTTCATCAATAGTAAAACCAGCATTATGGATAGCTATTATGTTTTCTTTATTAATCAAGTGAAAACACTTAGAAAGTGCATCGAAATCAGTTGGTTTTTCCCAATCAGATTCTTTAGCTATTTTTTCATCATATTTATCCATTATTATATTATTAATTATATCCAGTGATATATCTTCATCAATAAATTGTTCCTCTATAATTTCAAGGATCTCATCAGGCAAATAGAATCCAGAATCAATTAATGTTAATATTTCATAATTTATTTCTTCAATTAACTCTTTATTCATAAAATTACTCCAAAATACTATAAAACCCATTATTTGAATATAATACTTAAATAAATACCATATATTAAGATAATAAAATAATTAGATATAAAATAAAATACAATTAAGACAGTTATTAATATGTAAAAATATGTAGGAATATTAAAATATCAAAAAATATCTATTAAATTTAAAATAAATAGAAATAAAATTAGAGAACAGATATTAATTATCCCAACATAGTTTGAATGTGAGTCATATTGCCTCTTTCTGAAAAACCAACAATAACTCTTGATTCTCCCATTTTAGCTACTGAAAACTCATCTCTCTCTTTATATTCATATCCTCTAAGCTTTGTATAACCTTCAAATGCAAGTCTAGGTTTAACATCAAACTCTTTTTGGAATTTATTATATACTTTTATAAATCTTTCAATTGAACTATCTCTAGGTATTTTATCAGATTTAATAGTTACAAAGAGCATTACATCTCCTAATTCAACAGCATAATAGGCATCATCATTCATAATACCTGAAACAGCCATAGCTATTAAATGAGCTTCAAGCAAGTCAGCATCAAACACATCAGTAGTAAATTGGCCAATATTATATTTTTCACCAATTTTTTTAACTTCAAGTGATTCTTCTATTAAATTTTCAGGAAGATTTACATCACCATTATCCCATGCCCAATGCCATTTATTGTTTTCATTAGATAATGTCCCAATTATCTGTACAGGGAATTTTAAGTTATCTCCAAAAGAAATAGTCCCATCATCTATATTTAAATCCCCAATGTTATCTCCAATAAGTTCACCAAATCCTTCTTGCTTATCTAAAGCTAATGCTCCATATTTAGTGAATATTACTTGAAATGAATCTGAATCCTCTATTTTTATTGCTTTTTCTTTCATAGTTTATATTAATATAAATTAGTATATATAATTTAATGTTTATCTAAATCCCTTAATTTATCTAATCCAAAAAATATTCTTTTAATAAAATTAATTCTCATTATTAGTTGCAAAATATATCATGGCTTTAGATAGATAATCAGCAAGCCCTTTATTATAGTTATCAAAAAATACTATAAGATCCTCATGTTCACTATAAAGATTTGCTAATTCAATATATGATTCTTTATTAGTTGGGTTTAAAGTTCCAACTAATTTAAAGTGTTTAAGTATTAATTTTTGGACTTTTTTTGAATTATAGTCATTTTTATCCATTGAATCTGCTATTTCTTGGATTATATTATTTAAATTAGCTTGGTAATTTTCCCATTCAGGACCACTCATTTTTTTAAGCTTTTTATCTGCTTTTCTAAATGATTTTTTACCATATCTATTTATTGTGTCTTTTTTATATCTTTTTTTACCATCTTCTGTCATTCCATCAAATAGGTCTTTATCTGAAACTATTGTAATTCCCCCTAATATTTAAATATTTAAATATAGGAATTTCCTAAATATATGAGTTTAATATGTATCTACCTTAATTTATTTTTGTAATAATTAATTCTAATATTTCTTAATCTAATATTTGTTGATATATCAATTTATTATTTATAATAACTAATTCTAATATTTCTTAATCTAATATTAATTTATTATTTATAATAACTAATTCTAATATTTCTTAATCTAATATTCTAATATATAAATATTTTATAAAAAAATTTTAATATAATATCAATAATAAAGCAATTAATACAAATTTTATTAAAAAGCTGGAAATATTAAAAATAATAATATTTTTCTAGATTATTAATATATAATAATAAAATATATAATCCAATTTATACAAAATTATAAATGTAAAATTTATATATAATACTTAATTTATATAATGTTTAATATTTAATTTAATAGTCGATATTAAATTTTTAATTTTTAGTTTTTAATTAATTCTAAATTTAAGTTAGGGGTGATTATATGAAAATTATAGGTTTTTCAGGAAGTCCAAATAAGGAAGGAAGTACAAATACAATAATTAATAAGATACTTAATATAGCTGAGGAAGGCGATAACGAAACAGCTTTTTTTTCTTTGAATAATTTAAATATAAATCCATGCCAAGCTTGTGGTTATTGTAAAGAAAACGAAAGTTGTGATTTAGATGATGATATAAATAAAGTCCATAAAGAAATCGAAGATGCTGATTATATTATTATTGGATCTCCAATTTACTTTGGTGAAGTTACAGCACAAACTAAATTATTCACTGATAGATTTTATGGCATATATAACAATGAAAATAGAAGTGTTGATGGAAAAAAAGTCATCTTAGTATATACTCAAGGAAATCCTGATCCTAAAACTTATGAAGAGTATACTAAAGGTCAAAGAAACTTCTTATATGAATTTATGAATTTTGATGTTGTAAATACATTAGTTGTTGGTGGAATTCATTCAAAAGAAGACTTAATACAACAAGAAAAAATAATGAAAGAAGTTGAAAATATTGCAATGCGTATTTAAGAATTAAAATAAAATTAAATAGATTAATTCTTAATTACCTAAAAATTGATAATCAAATTTATATTCCAATTATATTTTTATCTATTTTTATAAATTTTATCTATTTCTATCTATTTTTATAATTTCTATCTATTTCTATCTATTTTTATAAATTTTATCTATTTCTATCTATTTTTATAAATTTTATCTATTTCTATCTATTTTATATAGTAAAATGTTTTTAATTTTAAAAATTTAGTTAAATGTAAGATTTTAAATTATAAACAGCAGGTCCATGAATTACTTCTCCATCAAAACTAAATCTTGATCCAAATAATGGACATTCCCATGATTTTTCCGCTGTATTCCAAACTAAAGTACAACCACTATGTGTAGACTTGGATTCTACTCCATAAAAATTAGAATCAATATCCTTGTAAATAGCTATTGAATGATTTCCAATATTAACTATTTTAGCTTCATCATAATTTAGTTTTAATAAATATTCAGATAATAATCTTGATTCTTCCTCATTTAACTCTTTAAAATTAGAAAAATTATTTATAATATCTTTTTTGAATGAATTAACATATTTCTCAATGTTTTTAGAACTATTTTTGTTTTTAAACCGTTTAGGATCAAAAACATTGATATATTCATCTATTTCTAAATCTTCGTCTATTTTTGTTTCTATCCTATTTTTATCTAGTTTATTTAATATCAACTGAGATATAATATTAGCAGAAATAGTTCCAGTAGTCATTCCCCAACTACCAAACCCAGTAGCTATATAAACACCATTGTGAGATGTTTCTCCAATTAAAGGAACTCCATCTTCAGTACTATTATCTTGATTAGACCAAAAATATTCAATATCTCTTGTATCAAAAACATCTTCAATATAATTATTCAATTGTTTATAACATTCCCAAGTATCTTTAGCTTCACCTACAGCATGATGTTCACCACCCACTATAAGCATCTCACCTTTTTCTGTATTAGTTGCCCTATAAGAATGAAATGGATTAACATCAACAAACATACTTGAATTATTATTCTTATTAGTATAAATCCCCATTATATATGATTTATTTTGATACATAAAATTACACACAGAATCTGGGTCATATATTGGAGAATTAGTAGCTATAACTACAAAATTAGCTAATAAATCCCCTTTATTAGTATGAACTATTTTTATGTCATCATAATCCTCAATAGAAATATTTTTTTTAGATTCAAAATCTTCAACATTTATGACTTTTGTTTTTTCAAATACAAATGAACCTTCTCCTTCAATACAATCTACTAAATGGTTTAAATATTTTTTAGGATGAAATTCTGCTTGATTTTCATGTAATATACCTAATCCTTTGTGAGGATAAGGTAAGTCATCAGTTAATTGAGCAGGAATACCAAGTTCATTTAAAGAATTATATTCATTTTCTATTAGATAAAAAGAATCTTCATTAGAAGAGTATAAATATAATGGAGACATTTTATAATCACATTGAATTTTAAACTCTTTAACAATATTTTGAATCGTTTGAAAAGCATCAGTATTAGCTTTATAAAATTTTAAAGCAAATTTATCCCCAAAATTTGATTTAATATTGCTATATATTAAGCTAGAGGTAGTTGTGATTTTAGCTGTTGTTCCAGCTGTAACATCCCCAACTATACGATTAGCTTCAATTAAAGCAACTTTAAACCCCTGATTTTTTAAAATAAAAGCAGTTGTTATTCCAGCTATTCCCCCACCAATTATAGCTACATCAACTGCAACATCTTTTTTGAGAGAAGGGAATTTTGTTCTTTCTGCACTGTCTAACCAGTAAGATATGTGTTTTCCATTAAACAAAATATCATTTCCTTATTAAAAAAATTGATTAATGCTCTTGAATAAAAATAAAACAAAAAATAAACAAATCAAATTTTAAAAATAATATATTCTTAAAACAATAATTAAAAAATATAAATAAAGAATATGAAAAAATAATAAATAAAAAATTATTCAATAAATAAAAATTTTTATATTGAAATTAAAAGATCTAAAAAGACAATTCAGAAATTCTCTTCATAGCATCTTTTGTATTTTCTAATGTATTAAATGCAGTTAACCTTAGGTAACCTTCACCACTTGGACCAAAACCTGCACCAGGAGTTCCAACTACATTTGCTTCATTAAGAAGAAGATCAAAGAAGTCCCAAGAATCCATATTATTAGGAGTTTTAACCCAAATATAAGGAGAGTTTATTCCACCATAAACAGTAAGCCCAATATCATTTAAACTTTCACGTATTATCTTTGAATTATTCATATAATAATCAATATTTGCCAATATTTCCTCTTTTCCATCTTTTGTAAAAGTAGCTTCAGCAGCTTTTTGAACAGGATAAGAAACACCATTAAATTTTGTAGTTTGTCTTCTATTCCAAAGTTCATTAATAGACTGAGGATTACCTTCATTATCTACCGCTTTAAGTTCTTTTGGAACAATGGTATAAGCACACCTAGTTCCGGTGAACCCTGCAGTTTTTGAAAAACTTCTAAATTCAATAGCTACTTCTTTAGCACCATCAATTTCATATATACTGTGAGGAACATCATCTTCAGTTATGAATTTCTCATAAGCAGCATCAAATAATATTATAGAATCATTTTCCCTTGCATAATTAACAAATTTAGCTAACTGTTCTTTATTAAGTGTAGTACCAGTAGGGTTATTAGGGAAACATAGATATATTATATCTACCTTTTCATCAGGTAATTCTGGAACGAAGTCATTTTCTTGGATACATGGTAAGTAGACTAATCCTTCATACATACCATCATCTTTAATAGGGCCACTTCGACCAGCCATTACATTAGTATCTACATAAACAGGGTAAACAGGATCAGTTACAGCAATTTTATTATTTAAACCAAATATTTCTTGAATATTACCAGTATCACACTTTGATCCATCACTAATAAAAACTTCATCTAAATCTAAGTCAATACCCCTTGGTTCAAATTCATTTTTTATAATTGCCTCAGCTAAAAAAGAATAACCTTGCTCTGGGCCATAGCCCATAAATGTTTCTTCATTACCCATTTCAGATACAGCGTTTTTAAAAGCATCTAAAACAGTGGGAGTTAAAGGTTTTGTTACATCTCCTATACCCATTCGAATTATATTAATTTCTGGGTTATTTTTCTGGAATTCATCTACTCTTCTTGCAATTTCGATGAAGAGATAGCTATTTTGTAATAAAAGATAATTTTCATTAATTTTTACGCTCATAAATTGTCCACCATTATACAGTATAATGTTTAATTTAATATAATTTATTAATTTTACTATTAAGACCTATTTTATAAATAAAATCAAAATGATTGGTTATAATATTATCTAAAAAATATCACTAATTAATAGAGAATAATAAATATTTATAAAAAGTATCTAATAAGTTTTTTTATAAAATAAATCTAAAATAAGAATAAATATTAAATTTTTTATAAAATATCCTAAAAATAATAATTTTATTATAATACGATATTAATATAAAAAGATTTATTATTAATCAGATGAAAATTATAATTAATTTTAAAATAAAGCAAAAATATAAGGAAAATAAGAATTATACATAAAAATCATTATAAGTAAAATCATCATTAATGAAATTCATAAATGAAATTATAAAAAATGAAATGTATAAATAAAATAAATAAAATTAATGAATAAATGAAATCATTAATAAATAAATATCACATAAATAAAACAAAACAAATAAATGAATATTATATAAATAATTATTATATATATTAACTAAATACTTATGAAATAATGTATAATTTTTATAAAATAATATCTAATTTAATTATATTATATAAATTAATTTTATCTTATATAAAAATAATATAAGGCATATAAATAGCTAATAAAGAGCTAATATAATGATAATATAATTATAATATAGAAATAGCTATTTAATAATTATTAAAATAATGTATATATTTTAATTCATTAAAAATTTAATTAATGATAGTACTTTAATTAATAATAATACTTTATTTAATTTATTAATTAGTATATTTTAATTTATATTATATAATTTAATTATATAGATAGTTTTATAATTATGCTAAAAATTAATAAAATATAAATCGATGATGAAAATGAATCCAATAACATTTCCAATAATTGTTACAATAATAGTGATTGGGGCAATAGCTATTATATTAGTTAAATTATTGTATAAAGATAGAAAAACTTCAGATCTTTCAGATGATCTCCCCCCAATAGTTGATAAACATTGGCGAGATCCTTTTAAAGAAGATATGCCAGAGGAAAAAGAAGAATCAGAAAATTATAGCTTTGTTAGTAAGTCTTGGGAAGAACCAATGAAACAAAAAAAAGAACTGAAAAATGGAGTAGCAAGCAAAGTATTTCAAGAACCTATGCATGTAAAACACCAAGACATTATTAATGAGTATAATAATGAGAATTATGATAATCATGAGAATTATGATAATCTCGATAATAGTTTTGAAAAAGATAATTTATATAATTTAAATAGTTCTGAAAACTTAGAAAATGAATTTAGTGATATTGATAGATTTGATGATAATGTTAATCTTGAAGAAAAGGATGATGGGAGTTTTAGTATAACTTCAAATGAATCAATTCCAGTAGAATCAAAGCCTATGAATAATAGCTATATTGTTCCAGAAGAAAACTATCCTCCTACAAATGATCTAAAAAATAGTTATGAAGAAATTGATAATAATGAAAATAATGTAAGTTATAAAAGTCTTGATGACTATCAAAAAGCTAAATACCATATTAATGAAAATACTGATAATTATAATAATGAGCATAATAATAAATATACTGATGAACATGCTAATAATTATAGCAAGAGCTATGAAAGTGATAAAAATTATTCAGATTCCAATCAAAATGAGGAAAAATCTTCAAAATCTGGAATAGATAATCCCTATGGATATAAAGATGATGATTTAGATAATGAAGGATTGTTTAACATGAGTGAACAGATATTTATTGGTGGCAACTATTATAATATAAAAGTAGGGGACGAAATAATATTTAATTATAATGGTGAAAGCTATTCTAGTAAGATATTAGAAATAAAACATGAAAATATTAGGGTAAAATATAGGGCTCAAGAAAAGTGGATAAGTTTTTCTGATGTTAAAAAGGTATTCTAAACAAAATATAAACTATTTTAAAAATTAGATATTATATTATACTTCAGATTCAATTATTATTTTTCAAATAAATCATATTAAAAGATTTTTTTATTAAAAATATTATTTTATTAAAAATATCCTTATTGGACTTATTATATTTCTAGAAACTAATATATAATCCATAAATTAGGTTATTTTTAATAATTATTTTTAGCATATTTATTTAATTTATAAATTTATATAGAATAATCCCAAAGATAAATTTAAAATTTATTAATAATTTCCAAAAAAAATAAATAAAACCAATTACATATATATTATTAACTTAATAATGGGGGTGATGAGTTATGGATAGAATTCCCGTTAATTCAAAAAATCTTGCTTCGGTAGGATATGACCCTATAACACAAACATTAGAAATAGAGTTTCTTAATAAAAAGATTTATCACTTTTATGGGGTTTCTAATTCCGACCATGAAGATTTATTATCTGCTGATTCCCATGAAACATACTTCAGCAATAATATTAAGGACAAATATCCATATAAAAAACTTTAAATAATAGAGAATGATGGATTTATACACATTTCTCTATTAATTTTATTTTTAAATATTTATATATTGATTTTTAATAATTTATAAAAAAAATTATTAAAAAAATTAATTAAAAAATTAATTAAAAAATTAGCTAAAAAATTAGCTAAAAAAATTATTAAAAAAATTAATTAAAAAATAATATATAACCATATTCTTATTTATGAGCAAAATAGAAGATTAATTCATTATCAAGAATTTCATCTAGTCTTGCAAAGCCAAATCTTTCAAATTGTACAATATCTCCAACTTCGAGGTTTTTACAATCAGATTCACAAAGACCTTCTACTGTTGATGCATCATCCATGACTATTTTTGCTTTAATACAATCATCAGCTGGGACCCATTGAATAATTCTAGCTTTTAATTCTCTTGCTTCTTCAAAGGACTTACTATTATATATAATATCATCCTTATCAATGATATCAATATTGACTGCATCCATTAACCTAGTGATACCTTTATTTAAGTCATTATCAGATATAAATACTTTTCCATTGAAAATAAGCTTTCTATTACCTCTTTTCAAATGATCTGGGTGGAGTGGTCTTTCAATAATCTCTTCCTTAACCATATCATTATTTAAATCTTTAATATCGACTTTTTTAGGATTTGGAACAAAAAAATAACGATTAGCAATTTCTTCTAAAATATTTCTATTTAAACCATAAATTTTTTTCCAACTAATTGCAGAATCAGACATTTTTACGCCAATTTCAACCATTAAATCATGAATTGTTTTACTTTGAATCCCTCTTCGAGCTATTGCCCTTAAAGTTCCAAGACGAGGGTCATCCCACCCATCATAAACTCCTTCTTCAATTCCAGCCAAAGCTTTTGAAGTACTGAGTGCAATATCTTCCATTTTAAGTCTTCCATAGTGTATAAACTCTGGAACATCCCATCCCATATGTTCATAAAGATATTTTTGTTTTTCACTATTAGCTAAATGATCCTTACCCCTTAAAACATGAGACATGCCCATTAAATGATCATCAATAGCAACTGAAAAATTCATCATTGGATATATCTTATATTTTGTACCTATTCTAGGATGTTCCTCTTCAACAATCCTCATTGCAACCCAATCACGAATAGCAGGATTTTTATGTTTTATGTCTGTTTTAACACGAAGTACTGCTTGGCCAGCTCCCATTTGAGGAAATTCTTTCCAAAGTTCCATATTTTCCTCAGGAGATTTAGATCTACAAGGACAAGGTTCACATGCATCTTTAAGCTTTTTAAAATCCCCACCATCACATTGACACATATATGCAGCCCCAATTTCAATTAATTTTTCTGCATATTCATAATAGACCGGAAATCTGTCACTTTGATAGTAAATTTCATCAACTTTTATGTCTAACCATTTTAAGTCGTCTTGAATCATATCATATGCAGGAGGATATATTCTTTTTGGATCAGTATCTTCAATACGAAGAATTAATTTTCCATCATATCTTTCAGTATATTCCCCATTAGGTATTGCTGCTCTTGCATGACCAATATGTAAAGGACCACTTGGATTAGGAGCAAAACGCATTACAACTCCTTTATGAGAACCAGGCAAATCTGCCAATCCTTTTTCTTTATCTTTTACATTAGACTCATTATTAATTTCAAGCCCTAAATTAACCATTTCAAGCTTTTGATCTTCTTCAGCCATCTCGTTAACTTTTGCAACGATTTTACCAGATATAGGACCTATTTTTTTTGCATCTTTTCTTAAATCTGGTTCACTACTCATAATAGCCCCCATAACAGCGCCAGGGTTAGCATTTCCATTATGTTTGACTGCATTTAAAATTGCATATTTATAAATTATTTTTTCTAAATCACTCATTTCCAAAATATCCATATAATCACTTGTAAAATTAATTATTCAATTAACCAAATAAAATCTAAATATAACAGACATATAATCCCAAATATAAACTATAATCTAATCCCAAATATAAACCTAAATAGCAAAATACTAAATTATAATAAAACTAATTATACTTAATGGATTAATTTAAAGTTTATACTATCTTGAAACATTATTGAATTTTAAAATTATTAATAATAAGGATTATAAAATTATAATGAATTTTAATAATTATAATAATAAAAATTGTACAATAAGAAAAATTATTTATTATAAATTTTATTGAATTATATTATAATTTATAGATTAACAAGATATAAATAGTTAATATAAAATTAAGATATTTAATTTTATAATAATTTTATAATATAATTATCATGAAGCAAAAATAAAGTAAAAAGAAGGATAAAAAAGAATAATTAAAAATAATAAAACAGTGCCAAAAATAATATTTATAATAATAAAAAAATTAAGCAAAATTAGGAATAAAAATATAAAATAAGAATAACAATATTATATTATAAAGATATTATACCCCAAATTATGAGGAGATAAGATGTCAGACGAAAAAAAGGTTTTGAAACATATAAAGAAAAAAATAGACAAATATAGTGAAAAAGACAAAAAAATTTCGATTATTAACAAATTAAATATTGAAATACCTTCCTTTTATCAAGAAGATGATGGCACCATAGAAGTATCCTCAAAATCTATGAAAATAAAAGATGAAGATATTACTTATGAAATATTTAACAATGGAATAATATTAAAAATCGAAGAAAGAACAAAAAAAGCTTATGGGGCTACAAATAATAAGCCACACTGTAATCCAAATATATAAAATAATATTATAAAAAATCATGAGATATCAATAAGGGATTTTAAACTCTAAAATAATGTTAAAATCTGAGATAAATTAATTAAAACAAAAATAGATAAGAAGCTAGATAAAAAATAAATAAGAATCTAGATAAAAAATAGATAAGAATCTAGATAAAAATCATTTATCAGAACTTCTTAAGAAATTAAAATCATTTCTAAATTTTTGAAATACATATCCGATTACAATAGTTAAAAATAGTATAATAGTAATTATTAATATAATACTATTATTTTCATTTATTTTATAATTATTATCTTCCATTTGTATTTCTTTAGCAGCTACTGTTTTAGTTGCACTATCATAAGTGCCACCACTAGATGAACCACCAATATTTGAATTAGAATTTTTAGTATTTTTTAATCCTGAATTTCCTTTACCATCTCCATCATTATTTCCAATACCATTACCCTCATTATTTCCATTTCGATTTCCATTTAATCCATCATTTTTATTATTACCAACAACAGTATAAGGTTCTTCATAACCCCTATTAGATAATGTAGGTAATATTTTCATAGAAAGAATATCTTTTCCAAAAGAAACAGTTAGATTATTAATATTATACCTATCCATAGAACCATTAAACGTGGCCATTCCGTTTATTACTTGTGATGTCTGTACTGCTTTACCATTAAGATAGAAGGTAACTGGAAAAGAAGCCAATCCACTGACGATTGAGTTGCCATCATAGAATATTAGCTGATAACCATTGGCAGTCTTTTGAAAATAGGCTTTAATCAATGAAGAATCAACCCTATGACAAAGCTGTGTCTTTTCTGGATCATTACTTCCAAGCCAATTAGCTCCAATATGAACTAAATCCCCATCAGATGGAGCCCTTATAGAAAATTGAGAGTTATCAGTGATCGAATTCTTACTTATATCTACATCAGAATCATCAAAATTAAAATTGTGGCCAAATAGGATACCTACCCCATAAGGCAAATCATCATCAACATCAATACCTTGATAATCATTATTATTTATATAATTTGACCTAATAACATCATTTTTAGAATTAGAATTTAAATAGATGCCTCTTGTAGATTTAGAAATATTATTTTTTGTAATATATGTTTTTTCAGTTGCACCATTAAGTTCAATACCATGTAAAGCGTTATTTCTAATTTCATTATTACTAATGTTAGATTTTAACGTATTTTCAACACTAATCCCATTATTATTGTTATTAACATTATTATCCACTATAATTGTATTATTTGATGAAACAATGTTTATACCTTTTTTTTTATTATTATAAATCTTATTTTTTTTGATATTAACTTTATCTGACTTTTCAACATTTACTCCCACATAATTATTAGTTATATTATTATTAAATGAAGTAACATTCTTTGAAGATTCAATAGAAATTCCACTCTTAGAAGCATTAGATATTTTATTATTATAAATGTTAATATTAGAAGTATTATGAATTGTTATCCCATGATCCTTTGCAATTATGTTGAAACCTTTTATAGAAGATCCTTCACTTCCTTCTTTAAAATAAAAGGCAGATGAATCCGAATTTCCATCGGAACTAGAACAGCCATAAATTTTAGTTTCAACATTACTTATTATTGTTAATGTTTTACTAATAACAAGAGATATATTATTATAATTTGAACCAGAAAAGATTATTCTACTTCCAGAAACAGCATTATTAATAATATTTTGAATTTCATTATTATCTAACCCTGAAGCAATATTATAATCCTTAGCATAAGTGAAATTGTTATTGAAAATTATACTCCCATTTATTAAGAAAATAAATATCATTGAAAAGATTATTAAATTTAATATCTTATTATCTTCAATTTTCATCTTACCTATATCTTCTTAAATTATTCTTAAACTAAACATAAAATTCATTAATATGAGTTCTAATAAAAGAATTATGATTAATTTTTAAATTACAAATATCGTGAAAATTAATATTTATAATTATTTTTATTTAATATACTTTCAGATATAGCTATTTAACTATTGTTATATAAGCCATATTCATTTTAATCTTACCACATCCATTATAGGTTAATTATATAAAAATTATTACTAAATTTATTATGCATATATAAATGTAAGTTAGGTGAATATATATACATTTCGATTAAAATTATATTTTTTAAAACTGTTTAATTTATCTAAAAATAATTAATTAACTATTTTAAATTAATTAAACAATTTTAATCTATTTTTATAAAATATTAAAATTAAGTAGTAAACCTTATATATAAGTAAGAATTTAATACGATATGTAATAATATACATATAATAATTTAAAAATTATTACTTATTACAAAAAATTTTAATGGAATGTTCATTGGCATAAAATAAAACTTTAAAGTAATTATAGAATTTGTATAATATTATAAATTCATAAAATTTTATAAATTCATATAATTTCAAAACCTTTGAAACTATCCATTATAATCATAAGTAAAAAATTAATATAGAATAGGAGTCTAAAAAAAATGACAAAAAAAATAAAATACCTCTTAAATATTTCTATATTCCTTATGGTTCTATTGTCAGTAGCTACAATTGCTGCTGAAGATGTAAATGGAGCTAAAGTCATAGATATTGATGATGGTATGACTAATGATCAGATTCAAGCCAAAATTGATGATCCAAACACACAAAATGGAGATACTCTAAATTTTAAAGGTTCAAATTACAATGGCATTAATCTGGTTGTAAACAAAACTTTAAACTTTGTTTCAACAGTAAATGGTGGAACCACAATTAATACTGTAGAAAATCAAAGTTATCTATCAAACACCGTGAAAAATCTGAATAGTACTTACGGTGTGGGCAGTGGAACAAATAATATCAATAGTACTGTAGCTGCTTTTTATTTACTGCAAGGTAGTCAAAATAGTTCAATAACAGGATTTAACTTTAAAAGTACAATATTTAATCCTGGAAATTCAACATCTAGAAGTTTTTCACATATTCTAGTCATAGGGACTTCTAATGTAGATATAATAAAAAATAATTTTGATGGTTCTGGAGTTCCAATAGCTATTGCAAACTCACAAAATGTCCTAGTTGAAGAGAATAATATTACTAACAGTTCATATTATGCAATTAATGTTAGAGAAGATGCTTCTGGAATAAATAACATCATAAATAAAAATAATGTTATAAATGGTTATGATGGAATTTCTGTACAATGTTCAAATACATTAGTCAGTAATAATTATGTTTACAACATGGCAGATAATGGATTTGGAATATGGCATTCAGGATCCAATTCTACTTTGATTAATAATACTGCAAATTCATTTAAATATGGAGTATTTGTTAAACATGGTGGAGGAGGAGACTTCATAATAAACAATACATGGATAAATGCAAGTAGCTGGGCTGTTGAACTTCAAGGAACAAATACTCAAATTATTAACAATACTTTTTATAATATGAGTACAGCTATTTATCAATATGCAAAAGGAGCTTCCTATTACTTATCTGGAAATATTTTCAACAATGTGACTGTTAAATTTGCTTTAAGAGATTCAATATTAAATGGAAGTTATGTTAACACTAGTAGTGCTATTCCTAACGAAACCGTCTATAATGGAGCAAATATAAGCATCTCATCAAAAATATCACAATCCTCAATAGTTAATGGGAAAACTGTGACATATACTATTTTATTATCAAATAATGGAGATCTTGCAGGTAAAGATATAAGAATATCTGACATAGTCCCAGTTGGTTCTAAAATAATATCTTATCAAGCTTCAAGAGGAACATTTGCAAATGGAACATGGAATCTTGAAACATTAGGTGCTGATGGAGATGCCATACTAACTGTTACTGTTCAACCACTCAATAAAGGAACATACAATACCAATACCGAAGTTAGTTATGATGCTGGCGTAGAACCAATAATGAACACTACAAAAGCTAATACATTAAAATTAACAGTTAACCCCGATGTAAAACTATCCTATTCTGCTTCAACCAGCAGTAGTAAAGTTAAAGTTGGTAAAACTGCTATAATAAGTGTTAAAATTACTAACAGTGGAAAAGATAAATCTAGCCCAATAGTGATTTACAATAAATTACCAAAAGGTTTAAAAAATATTTTAGTTACTAGCAAATCCCTATTTAAATCTTCCAAATGGCAATTTAGTCCAAGTGGTCAAAAAACTATCACTCTTAAAATGAAAGTTAAAGTCACTAAAAAAGGCACATTTAAAGTTCCTATTTATGCAAATGGTAAATTAATAAAAACTATTGTAATAAAAGGAGTTTAATTAAAATAATTTTTTTTATTTTTTTTTATTTATTTATTTTAAATATAATTTTAATACCAATTTTTTAATATTCATATTTATTTAATTAATATCAAATCAACAAAATTTATATATCAATATAATTTTTAAAAACTAATTTATGAAAAACCATATGAAAATGGAGTAATTTTATGGATAATAGTAAATGCATAAGTAAACTCGATTCAAATGATTGGGAAAAAGCTTGGAAAGATGAACTTGGTGAAGAGATTAAAAAAAAGAAATTTTGGACTAAAGATACTCCCAAAATTAATTTTGAAAAAATAGCTATTAAAGATGAATATCATGACAAATTAATTGAAAAATTAATTTTAGATGAAAATGATACTGTCCTCGATTTAGGATGTGGAGAAGGGGCAGTTACTACTTTAGTAGCTGAAAAAGTATCAGAAGTAGTTGGATTAGATTCCTCTGATATGATGTTAGATTTATTACAGCAAAGAATCGATCATGGCAATATTGAAAATATCCAAACAAAAAAGATGAAAATTGAGGATGCCACTGTTGATACAGTTGGAAAATTTGATATTGTTTTAGCATCCCGTTCTTTTATGGGAATACATGATATAAAAAATGTTTTAATAAATTCTAATGAAATATCTAAAAAATATGTATTTTTAGCTGTTTTTGGAAGAAGAAATTGGAGAATAGAAAAAAAATTTTATGAAAAAATTGGAAAAGATTATCCTGACTTTGCCCCACATGATTATATATTCAATATGTTAATCAATTTAGGCATCTATCCTAATATTGAACATTTTGACCTTGAGGGTAATCGAAAATATGATGACTTAGATGATGCTTTTATAAGAATGAAATGGAAAAATGAAAATCTTACAGAAGATGAAATTGATAAAATAAAACCATTTTTAAAAGAAAATCTAACACTGAATAAAGAAGATGGGATGTTAGAAAATACTCTCGATAAATCAGATTTGGTTCTAATATGGTGGAGTAAAGATAGTTATAATTGGTAAAAATTAAAAATTTTAATTTAAAAAATTTTTAGAATATAAAAAAATTTTTAGAATGTTAAAAATTATAATTAAAAAAAATATAATTAAAAAAATATAATTAAAAAAATTATAATTAAAAAAAAATTATATTTAAAAAAATTATATTTAAAAAAAATATAATTAAAAAAATTATAATTAAAAAAATTATAATTAAAAATATTAATGCTAAAAAATATTAAAATATAATTTTAATATTTATATTCTATTTACTTTTTTCAATTATATCTAAAAACTCTTTTATACTGGATATATTTTCATTTAAAAATTTTTCATCAACATTTTTTAACATTTCTTTGTTTTTACCTTCAATTTGGCCTTTTTTAGTAGTTTTAATATCATCTAAAAGCTCAATTACCTCTTTTATTGTTGTTATTGTATCATTACGATCTATTGTTCCTTCAGGAGCGTAATAAGATTGGTTTCTTTGAACTTCAAATATAACTATATCTCCATTTTCTATTAATTCATCAGTTAATTCAGCTTTTGTAATTTGATTATTTTCATATGAAGTAAAATAAAAGGACCTATTCTCTAAACACATTGCAGCTAAATATTGAGTGAAATCTTCACCTTCAGAATCTTCAATAACAATTCCTTTTGGAATACGAACTGTACTCAAAATTTGCCAGATATTTGTAACTCCTTCTTCTTCATTTTTAGCTTTATTAATATATTCTTTAAAAAAAGCTGCACGAACAAAACGATCTGCAGGAGTAAAGCTACCAGGGAGATGTGATGTTCCAGTACCCTGTGAAAAAGGTGTTGCAGTGAATTCTCCATATTTTTTTGAGCTAAATTGTTTTGGTTGGATACCTAAATAATTTCTAAGATTTTGAGTGTGCCATTCTAAATTTGGAGTATTTGTCATTACACCTACAGGATTCTCTTTAAATTTTAATTCTCCACCAGTAGGTTCGATAACAACTACTTTACCAGTTTTATCAGCGAATATATAATGTAGCGGTATTGATTTATTTAAAATTGGTACTTCTTTATCAATCAAACGAATATTTTTTAAATCTTTCTCTAAATCTTTAATTGATTTATAATTTCCTAAAACCCAATTTAAAAACTCCCATGGAGCTAAATTATTTTTCCCTTTAATTTCTTTTTTGTTGTATGATGCTTCACCAGGCAAATATAGTTCTGCCATTGCAAGACCATGCTCATTTATTCCATCAGTAAAGATATAATTTCCAGCTATTCCCCTGCCAGTTCCAAGCATTGCATATTTGTTTGTCATTTCCTTACCAAAAACATGCCAGTTATAATCTCTTGGTAAAAAAACAGGATTTCCATCTAAAGGAAATGAGAAATCCATTGTCCTTGCTAAAAAATGTTTATTATCCTCAGTTTTAGTAAAAATACTTGTACACATCGTTTCACCTTTAATATTTACATGTATTAAATATATTGCAACTAATAATATGTTATTAATACAATATATATTTTATTGACATAATTGTGTAAAAACAATTGAAACAAAAATAAAATTAGGATTTATTATAATAGCTAATAGTTAACAATTAAAATTTTTTAAAAACAATAAAAATATTAAAATACAAAAAATTCCCAACAAAAATAATAAAGAAATATTAAAAACTAAAGAAATAATGAAAAATAAATAAAAAACTAAAGAAATATTAAAAAATAAAATAAAAAAATTAAAAAATAGAATTATTCATAAACAAAAGATATAAATTTTCCTAAAAAAGATTTATAATAAAAAATCTTCAAAAGTCACATATTCTCTTCTTTTAGTCCACTGCTTTTAAGTATATTAATAACATCTTGATCACTTAAATCATAGTGATAAAATTCTTTATAAAACATTTTAACTTCAGATTTAAGATCAATATCAGAATATTTATCCGGATAAATAACTTTAGCAGTCCAAGGAATACCAATAATTATATTTGCACCCGGAGGCCTATCAAACCATTTGAAAGGAGATTGTGGAGACAAATAAACTTGTTTATTTTTAACTGCATCAATATTTGACCATTTAGAATCATTATAGACTTTTGCATAGAAATCAGGACTAGTAGTTATTATAACCTCCGGATTCCATTTGATAACTTGTTCTATTGATACATCAACTTGTCCAACTCCTTCTTGTAGCTGAACATCAGCAACATTCTTTCCACCAACAATATCAATCAATTGTGCATGAAGTGATCCACTAGGATCTGTCTGAAGACCTTCATCACCTTCAGCATAATAAACCTTCTTTTTCTCACTATCAGGAATAGAGCTAGAAACTTTTTCAGTTTTATCAAGATATTTATTAGTAAAATCAATTAATTTGTTAGCTTTATCTTCTACACCGAGTAATTTTCCCATAAATTCAATTGATGGAGTAATTTTAGTAACATCAGAATTATCAGTAACTCCAACAACAGGAATAGTTCCAAATTTTGTTTGCCGCTCATTTACAGTAGCTAAATCAACATCACCCATTGCCCCTTCAATTACAAGATCTGGATCAACTGCCATTATTTGTTCATAGCTACCATCTTGTCGTCCAAACCATCCCCCAATTACAGGCAAATTAAGATATTTACTATCCAAATATTTTTTTTCTATATCTGTCCACTGGTAGTTTATCCCACCTAATTTATCAGGTGCAAGCATAAAAACCATTGTAGTCATCGGAGGAGAAGTAGTTACTACATTATCCACACTACTTGGAACTGTAACTGTTCTACCGACCATGTCAGTTATAGTAATATTTCCTTCTTGAGCAATAGATGATCCTGGATTAAAATAATAAGCAACTCCAACACCAGATACTATTAATATAGCCATAATAGCAAGTATAATATTTTTATTGATCTTTACAACTCCATTAGGTAATAATTTATAATAATTTCTAAAATAATTTATAATAATATAATTCTAAAATAATTTATAATAATATAATGTAAGATAATTTATAATAATATAATGTAAGATAATTAATATAAGATATCTAAAAATCCAGCCATCACATAATGAATTATTTACTTAATCTTCCACCACATTAAAACTATATCTGCTTTGTCTGCAGGGTTTTCTAACATTCCATCTTCTTTATTTAGTGTTAGATTTTCTTTTATAAATGGTTTTATTTTATCAATTTCATCTTCTGTAAGATTTCCCATTTTCCATTTCATCCTTATAAATGCATCTTCAATATCATCATATTTCCTATTACCAATAAGATCAAAGTTCTCAACATTTGGATAAATACCTAAACTAATCAATAAATTAAATAAATAGTCATAAGGGGCAAAGTCAGGATAATCTTTACCAATAGACTTATAAAATTTTTTCTCTAAATTCCAATTATTCCTTCCAAAAACCACTAAGAATACATACTTTTTTGCAATTTTATTAATATTAAGAATTGTATCTTTAATTTCATGAATTCCCATAAAAGATCTTGAAGCAACAATAACATCATATTCTCCAACATTATCAACAGTAGCATCTTCAATATCCATCTCTACAATATCAATATTATCAATATTATAGTGTTCAATTCTTTGTTTAAGCATATCCAGCATAACCGGTGAAGAATCAAGTGCAGTTACAGATTTTACTTTTTCTGCTATTAATGATGTTACAGCACCCTCACCACTACCTAAATCTAAAACAGTGTCTTTTTCATTTAATATTAATTTAGGAATTAATTTTTCATGATACTCATCTTTAACAGCCATTTTTTCAAAAAAAATCTTAGGAGTGTCTTTAGTCCATTTTTTTTGTCTTTTTTTAGATCCAACCTCGTTAGCCCATGCTTTTTCCCAGTCACTAGTACTAATATTTTTTACACAATCATTAGAACTCATAATATTCCCTATTTTTTATTTATTTAATATATTTATCATTTATTTAAAAAATAATTATTAATTTTAAGTTATTTAAAAGATTTAAATCTTATAATAAATTTATTGATTAACTAATTTATTGATTAATAAATTATTAATTTTAAATATAATTATAAAATAAAAACGAAATGTATCAATATACATAACATTTTACAATAATTATATTTATAACTATCTAAAACATTTAAAAACGAACAAAGAATATTTCAAAAAAGAAAAGGAATATGAATAAAAATATATATCCATAACATTGTTATTTAAAAATATTTAAAAAAATAAGTCGAAATGTATATATATTCATTACGAAATATTATAATTATACAGTTAATTATGCTAATAAACCCAGAAATTAATACCAAAAATAAATTTCTTTAAAGCTTTTTATTTTAAAATTTTTTATAATAAATTTTTTATCATAAAAATCTTTTATAATTAGATTTTTATATTAGAAATACGTTATATTAAAAATTTTATTCTTTTAAGCTATAAAAATGATTTTTATATTAAAAATATTGTAAATAGGTATCTGATTTTTTAAATAATAACTGTAAATTGATTTAAATAAGATTTATTATATTTTTTTAATTATTTTTAAGTCTTGTTAATCAAACAAATTAGTAAAAAATCAATGAAATTAGCTATAAGTATATAGTAATATTTAAAAACTAAAGCTAATTTATGATAAAAATTGGAGTTGATTAAATTAAAAATATAAAATTAAGATTAATGTTCCTTTTAGTCTTTTTTGTAGCTGTGGGAACGATGACTTCATCAGCATCTGCAGCAACAGTAAATATTGATAATGGAGCAGATTTAACTGCTATTCAAGCAGCTATTGATGGTGCAGGAATAGGAGACATAATAAGTTTTGCTACTGATGGTGTTTATAATATCGATGGTTCAATCATTATTAATAAAACATTAACAGTTTTGGGTAATGGAGCTACAATAAGTGGGGTTCAAACTGGTAACACATACATATTTAATTTAGTATCCGGTAATGGCACTCCTGAATTATACAAAGATATTTCAATATCTAATTTTACTTTAAATGCTATGTCTACAGTAAATGTAGCTAATGGAGCAAGTAATATAACTTTAGATAACTTAACCCTTAATGGAAATAATTCCAACAATGGAACTGGAATTAATACTCGTGGAGTACTTGGACTTACAATAAATAATGTTATAGCAACAAACTTCCGTGATGCTATTGGTGTTGGTGGAGGAAATAATACTGTAATAACTAACAGTAATTTCCACGACCTTGGAAGAAATGCAATGTCATTTTTCCAAAATGCAGGAAACATTTTAGTTGATAATAACAATCTTACAAATGCTCAGTATGGAATCTTCTTTGGAGGAGGAGTTAAAAATATAGTAATAAGTAACAATAACATTACTGGTATGAGTAGAATTGGATTAGGTCTAGTTAAAGCTGCTGAAAGTGCTACTATGTTAAACAATACAATTGTACATAATAACATAGGCATTGTTATTAAAGCTGGAGACACAAATCATGGAGCACCAACTCAAGTAAATGATATCTTAATAGATGGCAATAATATAAGTAACAATACATTAATGGGAATATTATTAGAAAACATTCCTGAGTCAAATATTGCAAAAGAAATTAATATAACTGATAACAACAACATAACTGCAAATGGTAATGGTTATCGTGAAGCAATGAATTGGTCCCAAAGCGAATGGAATAATGAAATAAACAATAGTTTCAACATTGTCAAAAATTACTATGTAGAAGACACCCCAATAACAGAACCTGTTCTAACAATCGCAGATACAATAAGTACTAGTGTTGTAACCAATGGAGCAAAATTAGTCTATACCATAACTGTTAAAAATAATGGAAATGGAACATCAAGCCCAATAACTGTAGATACTGGAATATTATCAAATCTTGCAAACTCTGCTGTAACCTACAAATCAATTGGAAACTTTGCTAACAACCAATGGACAATAAACAGCTTAAACGCTGGAGATACAGCATCATTAGTCCTTGAAGTAACAACCAAAAAAGCAGGAACTCAAAACATTGTTTCAACATTGAAAACTTCAACCCAAAATAATACTTCAACCAATGCAACAAAATTAACAGTAAACAAAGATATTAAATTATCTAGCAGTAACTCATTCAGTGCAAGCAAAGTAAAATTGAACAAATATTTCTATGTAACAACTACAATCAAAAATACTGGATTAGATAACTCTTCTAAATTTACTAGTAAAATAGCTACCACAAAAGGATTAAAAATAGCTGCTGTAAGTAAAAGTAGTTATGCATCCTACAACAAAAACAGTAAAACATGGACAGTTAAATCTGTTCCTTCAAAAAAGACAGTAACTCTTAAAATGAAAGTAAAAGCAACTAAAAAAGGAACTCAGAAAATAAAAGTTTCAACTAATGGTAAATCTCAAACAAAAGCTGTTAAAGTTGTTAAATAAATTTATTAAATAAATTATTATCTAAATGAGAATTTTATATTCTCATTTAATAATTTTTATTTTAAAATTGATCTATTTTTAATATGTTTATTTTTAATATTATTGTTAAATCAAACAATAGTAATATTTTAGTTAATAATAATAATACTAATATTTATAAAAATAAATAACTATTGTTAATAAAATTATAGAATAAGACTCAATAATACTAAAAATGTAATAAAATAGATTAAAACTAATAAAAATTTAAAATATCGATTTATTATTAATAAAATATTGAAATAAGATTTATTATAAATTAAAAATGCTAATAAAAACATTTAATATTATTAATATTATTTTTATATTGATTGTCTTATTTTTATAAATATTAGATAATTCTCAAAAATTAATTAAAAGATAAAATTTAGTGATTTGAATATAAAGTTTAAAATTAGAGGTGTTTAAAATAAATCCAAAAAGAATTCTCATCTTAGGAGCTATTTTTTCAATATTATTAGTTTCATCTCCTTTAGGATTCAGTGCCAACTATGCATCTAATACATGGGTAGTTGATTTTGAAGATCAAGGAATGCCTTATAATATGGACCATATACAGGGAATAATAGACAATGCTTCAAGTGGAGATACCATACTATTTAAAGGTAGTGCATATACACACTTAGCAAATATCATTATAAATAAAACATTGAATATAGTGAGTGATGTTGGAACAACACTTAGTACTTGTCCAGCTCATCTAGAAGACCCAATATTCAGGATATTAAGTGGTGGAAACGGATCAATAATAGAAGGATTCAACATTAATGCACGAGAAACTGGAATTATTATTGAAAATGCAAGTAATATAAAAATTGACAATAATAATATTACAGCTCCTGACATTGCAATTAAAGTATTAGATAGTTTGAATATAACCTTTATCAATAATACCATAAAAAATTCAGGAACTGGAATATTTGCAAATAACACAAATAATACTTTAATAAAAAATAATACAATAACAAATAACAATAATGGAATAGTATCAACTGGAAATACAAACAGTACTGAAGTATCATATAATAATATTTCTAATAATGGAGAATTTGGTGCATATTTCAATAATAATGGTGGATTACAAGATAATATAAAATTATTATATAATTACATAAACAATCAAGGCCAATCAGGAATTTATATCAATAGTAGTTATAATGCTTTTAGTGTTATAAGTAATATGATAACATATAACGGTAAAAACGGAATATATATGGATAGTGGTACCAATACTTCTGGTCAACCAACAATTGAGTATAATTATTTATTATATAATACCGGTTTCAATGAGTTCCAAATTCAAAGAGTACAAACTGATGATGAACACAGGGCAATTTTAGTTATTGGATATAACTTTTATGGTGCAAATGACAGAAGTATGGTAAGATTATGTTCTAAAACAACTACCGGGATGATAATAACTGAACTATCTGAAATATCAAAAGGAATGTTCCAATTAACTTTCAAAACAAATGACACTGATAAAACAGTGCCAGAAATGATTTCTAACTATGCAAAAATTTATTTAAATAATAATAGTCAATACCAAAATATATTGATTACTAATGGAACAGGAATAGCTGATTTCAGAGAATATAACTATAGTTCTAGTGGAAATGAAGTTTATACATATTACCTAAGTAAGAATGCTTTGACAATAAATAATAGTGACATACCTGAAAAACTAATCAGTATAGGATCAAAGATATCTACAACAAGTATCAAAACTGGACAAACAACAAAATACACAATAACTGTAACAAATATTGGAGAAAAAATAATAAAAAGTATCAATGTTAAAGATATGATACCTAACTTCAATATAAAAAGTTTTAGTAGCAATATTGGTTCATTTAATAAAAATACAAAAATTTGGACAATTAACACATTAAATGCAGGAGATAAAGCTACACTAAATATAGATATAACTCCTAATCAAGTAGGAACTTATAAAAATACAGCATCACTAACTGGTGATGGATTCAATAAGAAATCAAGTTTAACTACTTTAAAAGTAAATCAAGCAGTAGATATTAAAAATGTGAACAAAGTCAGTGCATCAAAAGTTAGGAAAAATAAATACTTCCTTGCATACACAACTATTAAAAACTATGGAACTTCTTCTAAAAATATACAAGTTAGAATGAGTCCATCCAAAGGACTAAAAACATACAATGTAAACTATAAAACCAAATACAATAAAAAAGCAAATAAATGGGTAATAAAGTTACCTTCTAAAAAATCAATAACCCTTAAAATGAAAATTAAAGGAACAACAAAAGGAAATAAAAAAGTTTCATTCAATGTTAATGGTAAAAAAGAAAACAAAAATATTAAAGTGGTTTAAATAATTTTCTTTGATTAATTATAGTTAAATAAGTTATAAATAATTTATATTATTTAACTTATTTATTTTATTAATCAAAATATTTTTATTAAGATATTTTATTAAGGAATTTTTATCATATTAATTTTAACATATCTAGTTTATTATCAATAGCTTTATTAAATTATTTTTAATATTATTATTTTAATATACATAAATATATTAATTAATTTATTATACTAATTATATTATATTTTTAACTTTTTTATCTAACTTTGATAACTATTTATAATATTTTTAAATTTCTTATTTAACTTTAAATAGGATAATAAAAAATAAAAATTCTCATAAAAATACTAATTTTTAAATACAATGTGAAATAATATATATAACGTTGATGATTTTATATTGTTATAAATATAAAAAAAATTTTATTATTTAAATTTTATTTTGATTTAATATTGGTGATATATTAAATTTAAAATGATTTAAATAGAATTTTAACAATATAAAATCAATTTAAAAAAATATTAATGATTTCTATTAAATATTTAACATGAGTTAGAATAATTCTCAAAATTATAAGAGTTCCAATATATTAAGAAGTTTATAGGATGTGCTAAAGCAATCCTATTGATAAAATTTTCATTTCACAAATAAAAAAAAAGAGGAAAATATGAAAAACAAAAATAATGTATTTATTATTTTATTATTTATTGTTTTAATAGCTGTAATGAGCATAAATACAGTTTCAGCTAAAACAATTAATATAAATGATGCTTCTTCATATAATGAAACTGGTTTATCATTAAGCGATCAAATACAAAAAATTATTGATAAAGCAAGTGTGGGAGATACTATAAACTTTTTAGGAAGTTTTTATGAAGATTTAACATTAACAATAAATAAGAAAATAAACATTATAAGTAACTCTGGAACAATTATAAGTAATTCAGATAATTCTAACATACTAAAGACAATATTTTTTATAAATGGAAGTTCTGCATCAGGAACAACAATATCTGGTTTTAATTTGGATAATGACAATGGAAATGGAATAACAGTTAATAATACTAGAAATATTAAAATATCAAAAAATAATATAAGTGCTAAAAATTCAGGTGTTTCTGTTGAAAAAAGTTCTAATGTGACTATAAACAATAACAATATTACTAAATCTGATGAAGGAATAAGCATAACAGATAGTAATAAGTTAGATATTGAAAATAACAAATTAGATAATAATAATGAAGGACTATCTTTAGAGAATACTAATGATGCAGATATTGAAAACAATGTTATCACAAATAATGATAATGGAATTAGTTTAAAAAATACCAATAAAACAGATATAACAAATAATAAAGTATATAATAATAAACAATCCGGAATATATTCTTATAAAACCAAATATACTCAGATTAAATATAATAATATAAAAAATAACGAAAAATATGGAATATTAACTGAAGATATTCTAACAAATCTTGTTTTAACACATAATAATATTTCTGGCAATTATTATGGTGTAAGACTAAATTCTATTGATAACTCTTATCTTACAATGAAAACTAATTCTATTAATCAAAATGTAGAAGGAATTAGTTTTGGCCCAGATTATATCGATAGTAAAACAAAAGATATCTCCTCAAATGATATCTCCTCAAATTCTGGAAAAGATGTTGAACTTAGAGATTCAAACTATTATGAAACATTAGAAATTGGACCAAACTGGTATGGGGCTAATGTTGACTATTTAGCTAATATATGTCCTAAATTGAGGTCTGGATTAATACAATTTAATCTTAAAAGTGCAGGAAATGGAATTTACATGGGAATTTTCTCATATAACGGCCAAACTATGAGTGATTTACCTCCAATAAATGTTATTTTCATGACTGGTGGACAGAAAATAGAAATTACTACGGTTAATGGAGTAGCTATGGTTAATTTTGGTAAAGACTTTGATAAAAATCAGGCAGGATCAATTTTAAATGCAATAGCAGGAGTTCAAAGATTCCAAACAGAAATCACCTATACAGAAAATAACAATAATAATGGAAAAACTCCCACTAATGGAGGAAATAATGGCCTAGGTAATGGAGGAAACGGTGAATCAGGTGACGGAGGAAATGGTCTTGGAGATAATGGAGATGGTAGTGGATCCCCAGGAGGACTGAATCCTTCTTCTAACAAATTAAGTGAAGGAACTTCATCATCTTCAGGAGTTAGTTCTGCAGCTAAATCTTCAATACAGCAAGCCAAAGTAATAGACATCAATGATGATGAGAGTCTTTTTAAAATAGAAGATAGCCAAGTTTTAGGAATATTAATTATTATACTTCTTTTAGGTTCAATTATTGTAGGATATATATTAAAAAGGGACAAAAAAATCTCATTTTAAGGTGGAAATATGATAGATTTACAAACTTTATCTTTTATAGTAGTTATTGTGCTATCTTCAATAGCAATTTCTATTTCTTTTAGAAATAATTCTATAAATAAAAATAATTCAATATTAATAGCAGTTTATTTAAATTTATTGATTTTAGTTTCAGTTTTTATTTCAAATTTTTTTAGTAAATTCATAATTCCTACCATAAACAATAATATAAGCTTTATAATGACCATTATTGGAATGATATTGATTTATACTGGTTATAGGTTCATTTTAGATTTTAAAACAAAATCAGAAAATAAAAAAATAGAAAATAAAAAATATTCAAAGATATTATACAAATTAAAAGAAGACCTTTCATTAATATTATTAATTATTTGCAGTTATTTAGCTATTTTAGTAAATATAATATATGTAGCCCCTTCATTATGGCTATCCATATTTGAATTAGGGCTAATCTCAGTGGGAATTACATTTATTTTGATGATAATGGCTTATTATATATTATACAAAAAAATAACTACTCCTAAAAGATTATTTAATGGAATTTTTGGGTTTTATTTAATACTTTCAGGAATATTATATTTCACATTATATATGTTTGTTCCAAATTTACAGAAAATATTAACCGAAAAAATGACCCCATTATCCTATCCAGAACTTAGTATGATGTTATATATATTAATAATAGTTACTTTATCCATATTTTTAGGTTTTATTATTAAAAAATCTAAAAAATTTAAAAATCTAATTTAAATGTATAATATCCAAATTTAAAAATTTAAGAAAATAATCACCAAATAATAAAAAAATTAAGAAAATAAAGATAAAAGTTTCAAAATTGTAAAAAATAAAAATACTAGATAAAAAATTAAAAACCTTATAAAAACTTAAAATACTAGATAAAAAATTAAAAACCTTATAAAATACTTAAAATACTAGATAAAAAATTAAAAACCTTATAAAATACTTAAAATACTAGATAAAAACTTAAAATACTATATAAAAAATTAAATAAAAGAGAAAAGATACTATGGACATTGTAGGAAGTGGAATTTTAACTAGCATTTTACATGCGATATCCCAAAGTTTACTAATACCCGTTATAATCATATTATTATTATTTGTAATATTTGCATTAATAAGTGTTGGAGGCCTTATAGCCGAATATACTTCTAGAAAAAAGTTTAAATTAGAAGAAAGTGAAGGTTTGATAAGATCAATCAACAATTTAAATAATCTGCAAGAAATTAAAGAAAAAATTCAAAAATCTGAAATTAGTGAAGAATACAAAACAGCAATGATTAAAGTTATAAATAATGAAGATTTTGGAACTGAAACTAAAAGAGCTTTTGCAGATAAAATTATTGAAGAAGAAGAATTAAGAATGGAAAAAGCAGTTGAAAAAACAGACATGGTTGTAAGACTTGGACCAACATTTGGACTTATGGGAACTTTAATCCCTATGGGGCCGGGGCTTGCAGCTCTTGGAGCAGGTAACATAGACTTATTAGCTCAAGCAATAATAATAGCATTTGATACTACAGTAACAGGATTAGCTGCATCAGCTGTTGCTTATGTTGTTTCAAAACTTAGAAAACGTTGGTATGAAGAAGATTTATCAAATTTTGAAGTTTTAATAAATTCAACATTAGAGATAATAGAAAAAAATAGATTTATAAAATAAAGTTTGATTTTTATAAAATATTAAATCTTTTAACCAACCCAGTAAAATATTTATTTAAACCAAAATCAAAGTTATGAAAATTTTAATTAAATTATATTGATTTAATATTAGAATAAAAATATTATATAGGTCAATAAAATGTCTAAAAAAAGAAGATTTTTAGGAAATAATAGTGGTGATGATGATCCTTTAGCAGGAATGGCAAATTTAACTGATGCTATGCTTGTATTAGCCGTAGGTTTTTTGATATTTGCTATTATGTCAATGAATATGCAAAGCGTAATATTCAATGATTCTACACCAGCAGAAAAAAAAGAGATGGCAAATGCCATAAAACAAGCTGTATCAGTAGAAGAAGGAGATGATTATAACGGAACAGTTGATGTTGCTTCTGGAGAAAGTCAAGGCATGGAAAATATGGGAACGGTATATAAAGATCCAACTACGGGGAAATTAATTATGATTCCTCCTACTAATTCAACATAACAATAATTATAACAACTAATATATACAATTGAGTATAATATTATTATGAAAACTATTGATAAAGAGCAATAGAAGGTGTTATAATCAAAGACAAAAACTGTATAAAAAGACCTGAAGATATAGATTGGGAATTTTTTTGGCAAGAAAAGCTAAATCAAAAAAGAAGAAAACCCAAAAATTGGGATAATGAAGCAGATGAGTTTTCTAAAAGATCAAAACAAGATGAATATCAAGAAAATTTATTTTCAAAAATGAGGATTTCAAAGGAAGACACAATTATTGATTTAGGTTGTGGTGAAGGATCAATTACAATACCTTTAGCTAAAAAAACTAAATATGTGACTGCTGTTGATTCATCCACAAGAATGCTTGAAATATTAAATGAAAAATGTGAAAAAGAAAATATTAATAATGTTAAAACAATTAAAAAAGAACTAGAAGAAGCATCACTAGAAGAAGTTGGTGAACATGATATAGTTCTTTTATCAAGATCAATAAATGGAATATTCCCAATAAAAGATACATTAAAAAATATAAATAAAATATCAAAAAAATACGTTTATATGACCCTATTTGGGCCAGAAAACTGGAAATTTGAAAATGACTTTTATGAAAGTATTGGTAAAAAAACAAATGATTTTGCACCATATAGCTACATTTTTAATATTCTTATAGATATGGGCATTTATCCAAATATAGAGAATCTTGAAATTAATTCAAATAGAAAATATAAAACAATTCAAGATGCAATGGAAAATGGTAAATGGCAATTAAATACATTAACAGAAGAAGAGAAAAAAGAGTTATATAACTATTTAGATAAAAAATTAAAAAAGAATAGTGAGGGAATGTTAGAAAATCCTGATGATAAGGCAGATTGGGTTTTAATATGGTGGAAAAAAAGTAATTAAATATTTTTATTAAATCCATTTTTATTAAATCTATTTTTATTAGACCTATTTTTATTAAAGTTATTTTTAAATTTTATAAATAAAATACAAAAAATTTGGGCCATAATTTTTAAATTTAATGCCCAATTTTTAAAATATGATAAAGTAGTTATACATATTTATTATTTGTAATTATATTAACTATATTTGTAGTATATTAAAAAAAATAAAAAAATAAACTAAGATATTAAAATAAAAATATAACACAAAATTATTCTTTAAGGATTAATATTAAAAGGGTTTATTTCTATAGAGGCATCCCCATTAAAAACGTCACATTCAGTATCTCCTTTTAAATTTAGAAGTTGAATTAAATTTTCAACAGCAGATTCACAAGAATTATTTAATTTTTTATTTTCTAATTCATTTTTAAAACCTAATGAAACTCTTTGAATTTGAATTCCTATTAGAACATCAATTAAATCCCCAGTTGATAAATCACTAACTACTAAATCATTAATTGTTTCAATTTGAGAGTTAAAAATACCATTGTCCTTATCATCTATATTGACTTTTAATAGTTTTTCAATTATTTCTAATTCATCAGTCAAATTAACACCTAATTTTTTTTTAAATAATATTAAATATTTTTGAGATTATTTTATTTTTATATTATATTTTTATGTTTTATTTTTAGATTCTATATTTTATATTATATTTATATTCAATTTTTATATTCAATATTTTACATTCTAGTTTTATATCCTAGTTTTATATCCTAGTTTTATATTCTAGTTTTATATCCTAGTTTTATATCTATTTTTCATCTTTAATTTTTATATTTTATCTTTTAATTTTTATTAATATATTCTTATTAATAATTATTTATTTAATTAAAATATTTAATTAAATATAAAATAAATTAAATAATTCAAAAGTTTTTTATAAAAATAATTTTATTAATTTTGCCTATTAAGAACAAAATCTGCAACTAAAGAAAGTGTATGTTTAGCTTCAGATTCAGGCAATATTTCAAGTAATTGCTTTGCTTTTTTAACATTTAGAAGTGCAACCTCTTTAGCATATTGAATTGAACCATATTTTTCAAAAATAGCAATTGCCTCATCTATATCTTTCTGATCACAATTTCCACTTTCATTGCCTATTTTTAAAATCTCTAAAAGTCTTTCTTTATCAGCATCATTAGCATTTGCAAGTGCATTGACAACAATGATAGTCATTTTACCTTCAGCTATGTCACTACCAACAGGTTTGCCTAATGAATCTTCATCACTAACCAAATCTAGATAATCATCTTGAATTTGGAAAGCTAAACCTACAAGTTTTCCATAATCATACATTGATGAAACAATTTTATCATCGGCACCACCCATAATAGCTCCTGATTCTGTTGCAGCTGCAATTAATGCCCCAGTTTTTTTAAATATCATTTCCATATATTCTTCTTCACTTACATCAAAGTTTCCTTCAAAACCCATATCCTGAGCCTGACCTTCACATATTTTAACACAAGCATCAGCAACAGTAGATAAAGTCCTATTTACCCTATTTAAACATTCTTCGGGATTTGATGAATCAATTTCATTTTTTGAATTAATAACAAGTTCATAAGCTTTTGAAAATAGTGTATCTCCAGCTAATATAGCTACTGGTTCACCCCAAACTTTATGAACAGAAGGTTTTCCACGCCTCATATCATCTTTATCCATAATATCATCATGAATTAATGAAAATGTGTGAATTAACTCTATAGCTGCTGCTGCTTTTATACAGCTTGAGAATGTTCCACCTACAGCTTCACATACCAAAACTGTTAAAGCAGGCCTTAACATTTTTCCACCAGCTTTTGTAAGATAAATTGAAGCTTCACGAAGATCATTTGGACCTATACTTGAAAGTGTATCCCCAATTTCTTTATGAATATCTTTAGAATATTGTCCGAGTATTTTACCTACTTCATCATTAACATTTGACATGAATATCCCTCCTAAACATTAAAAAGTTGTAAATTTTAATTTTAAATACTAATAATTATGAGAATTAACAAAGCTTAAAGTTTAAAAAAAATTAAACTCCTACCTAAAAAACTAAAATTAAGTTTATTTATTAATCTAAGAAATCTAAGAAAATCCTTCATTAAATACTTGAGCTTGACCATTTCTTAAAATATGTACATTGCTACCTATTCTATATCCTTCTTCTTCAGCTAATTCCCCATATGCAGCTAACATTTCTAATTCTCCATGAGCAGGAATAATATGTTTTGGTTTTAACATTCTAAGGAAGTCTCTATGATCCTCCCTTCCAGCATGTCCAGATACATGAGCATTAGAATATATTCTAGCACCACTTGAGATTAATCTTCTTTCCATCATATGCCTATTAGCTTTATTTGTAGGATTAGGGATAATTGGAGCAGATATTATAACATTATCTCCAGGCCTTACAGTGAAAGGAGTTCTCCCACTTGCTATTCTAGGTAATAGGGCATCAGGTTCGCCTTGATGTCCAGTTGTAACAAGTAAATAATCTTCCCTATTATCTTCAGCTTTATTAAGTGCCTTGGTAACTGCTTTTGGGCTTCCATATACACTAGAATTATCCGGCAAATCTAATATTCCAAAATTCTCAGCTATACCACAATATCGTTCCATAGACCTTCCTAAAAATAGAATATGCCTATTACTAGTTTTTGCAATATCTGCTATAGCTTGAACTCTTTCAACATGAGATGAAAAAGTTGTTACAATCATTCCTGCTTTCTCTTTCAAAGGTTGTTTCATTAAATCTTCTAAGATAATTTTAGCAACTCTTTCAGAGTAAGTTTTAACCTCATGAAATTCATTAGCCCTAGTAGTTTCAACAATAAGAGATAAAACACCCTTTTTACCTAATTCTCTTAGCCTATTATAATCAGGAGGAGGAGATATCTTTTGATGATTATCGAATTTAAAATCATTTGCATAAACAATAACTCCCTCTCGAGTATGAAGAACTGGCAAAACTGCCTGTGGGATACTATGAGTTGATTGAACAAATTCTAATGTAATATCTTTTGATAATTGTAATTTACCTCCAGGATTTAAATTCCTTAAAGGATTTGAAACAGAAAATTTCCTTTCACCTTTAATTGTCCTTTCAATTAAAGCAATTGTATAAGGAGTAGCTACAATTGGAGCATCATAACGATGAGCTAATTTTGCTACTGCCCCTATATGATCAAGATGGCCATGAGAAAAGACTATTGCCTTGACTTTACCATCAACATCTTTCATCAAAGTATCATCAGGGATGACACCCCTTTCAATTAAATCTAAACTATGCATCCTATCTATATCAGTATCTTCATGAATACTTATCCTATCAAGATGAATACCCATATCAAAGATTATTACTTCCTCACCTACCTTTACAGCAGTCATATTTTTTCCAACTTCTTCATATCCACCTATTGCAATAATTTCTACAGTCAAGTTATTTCCTCCTTGAATAATTTTTTGTGTTGAATTCCCTTTCTTCTAGCCAATTTTTAGTATCTCCTTTAATAATTAAATTAGAATTTTTAAGTTCTTCTAAGTTTTTTGCACCAACTAAAAACATGGCTATTTTCAAAGAATCATTAAATGTATTAATAAATTTTATAATTTCATCATGTCCAACAAAAGCTTCTTTTAATATAGGTAATGCTATTCCAACAGAATCAGCACCAAGTGCAATAGCTTTAGCTGCATCTAAACCTGAACGAATTCCTCCAGAAGATATTATAGGAATATTCAATGAATTTGAAAGTTCCGCAGTACTAACTGCAGTTGGAATTCCCCAATCCCAAAATAACTCACCAATATACTTATCTTCAGCACGGAAAGTTTCTACAGCAGCCCAGCTAGTTCCACCAGCACCTGCAACATCTATAAAATCCACACCCATATCTTCAAGAATTTTACCTTCTTCTGAAGCAATTCCAGTACCAGTTTCTTTTGCCATTATAGGAATATCAACAGAATTTACAATATTTTCAATTGAATTAATATATCCATTAGCATCAATATCACCTTCGGGTTGTATTGACTCTTGAAGTACATTTAAATGTATGGCTAATATATCAGCATCAATCATATTTATAGCATTATTAGCAAATTCTTCAGATTTTTTTGAATCACCAATTATTTGTGGAGCCCCTATATTCCCAATTAAAAGAGTATTTGGAGCATTTTCTCTAGCTACTCCATAAGTATTTGATAATTCCGGATTTTCAATACCTGCTCTTTGACTGCCTAAACCAAGGCCAATTTTTTTATTTTCAGCAGCCATGGCTAATTCTTTATTAATTTTTAAAGCTGCAGGATGACCTCCAGTAATAGCAGTTATAATAAGGGGAGATTCTAATTTTTTTCCAAAAATATTAGTTGATATATCAATTTCATCTTTATTTATTTCAGGTAGAGCATTATGAATAAGCTCAATATCCTCAAACCCTGTCTTTTTATTTTTATATTGAACATCATAGTGTTTACATAATAATAGATGTTCTAATTTTCTATCTGAAATCATTTTGTTTTTCCTTAATTTATTAAAGTTTCTTAATATAAAATTTTATCATATAAATTATATTTTTTATTAATGTTTACTTATATTTCACTTAAAAAGATTTTCTTATTATTAAGATTTTCTTATTATTTATATTAATATTATATATAATACTATTTTGAGAACTATAAAAATATATAGAATTATAAAAAATTTTATATTATTATAAAACTTTATATGATTATAAAATTGTGATATTTTAACATACAATATATAAAATATTATTTAAAAGACTATTTAAAAGACTATTTAAAAGATTATTCTATATGAATATAATTTTATTATATATTAAAACAAATAATCATTTAATTACTGTTCCTTTGATATCTTTATTATTTAGTGCATCAATAATAGCACCCGGTTCATTTGCATTTATAATTTTAGATTCAATCCCAATATTTGCTAGTTCTAAAAGTTCTTTTATTTTACCAACCATTCCACCAGTAACATCAATATTAGTTGTTGTATCTAATTCTTCAATATCTTCTAAAGAGTTTAGAATAGGAATATGTTTTGCATCTTTATATTTTTTAGGGTTTCTTGTATAAACTCCATTAACATCTGTACCTAGAATAACTTCTTTTTTATTTGATTTTGAAGATAGATTCAAGTTTATTGCCATATATTGTAAAATTTGGTCGCCAGACAGAACAGCTACTTTTAATTCATCATCAAGCACCACATCTCCATATATCACAGGAATAAAACCCTCATCCAAATATCTCTCAATTAGATTTAAATTAAAATTATTTATCCTCTTATTTTTTGTAGTAATAAATGAAGAAGCCTGTATGGATACACAAGGTAGTCCATGGCTAACCAACACATCACATATAATAGTATTTAATTTTTTTACACATATTTGAGTTTTTGAAAATCCTAATCTCTTTTTAGGATATTGATCATTATTAAATTCTTTTCCTATTTCATATTTTTTAGCAGGAGGATGGCCATAAGAGCCTGCACCATGGATAATTACTAAACTTTGGTTACTAGAATTATTATTTTTAAAATTGTCCATTCCATTATTAATAAGAGATTCTTTAATTTCAAGAGCTATCCTATTTAAATTAGTATAATTAACTTCTGGTTCTTTTGAATCTTTATTAGTTAATATACTCCCACCAAGTTTCAAAATTATCATCTAAACGCCTACTAAATTATTATATTTATTAAATTAATATCTATATTAAATTATCATATTTAATGAATCATAGTATCTATGAATTATCCCCTCTGGATTATTATATATAATGATTTATTATAATAATAAGTTTAAGATATATGAAAAATGCACCAATAGTTTAAATAATCAAAGATTAAACTAAAGTATCAAATTATCTAATTTCTTTAACAATGACTCCTTTATTTGAAAAATTGACTTTTATAGCATTATCATGATAACTAAGAGATTTAAATACACGATCCTGATTTCTAGGGCAACAAGCAATGATACTTCCTCCACCACCAGCTCCAGTAATTTTTGAACCACTAGCTCCTGCTTTTCTAGCAAGATAAACCATACGAGAAAGTTCGTTAGTATTTACACCAATAGAATCAAGAAGTCCCTGATTAATATTCATTAATTCTCCTAATTTAAATTCTTGTCTTTTTATAATTGCCATTTTAGCTTCATCAGTTATTTTTCCCATTGTTTTAATAATTGGAGTTATAATTAAAGGATTCCTATTTTTTAAAGATTTAACTGATTTAACCATTCTTCCAGTATTTCCCCTTTTAGAGGTATATCCAATTACAAAAGATGATTTAAGATTTGTATCAAATTTAGATATTTTTTTATCTTTAGAAAGATAAATTAAACCCCCAAATGTACTTACCCTAGTATCAAGAGGGCTAGCCATCCCCTGAACACTACTTTCAATTTCATGAGCCTTTTTAGCTATAAAAATTTTATTGAATTTTTTTCCATGATATTTAAAAAGTGCTGCAAGAGTGGCAACAGTTACAGCAGCAGAAGATCCAAGTCCAGACCCAATAGGAATATCTAATGAAAGATCTAATTCAATAGGACTATGATCATGATGCCTATGCAATATTTCCAAAATATATTTTATTATACCAGGTTTTCCCTTTTTTAACTTATATCTTTTAGCTACAGTATCTAATTCAGCTTCAAATCCCAAATCATTAGACTTGAAAATAGAAACATTACCTGAAGCTTCACTTAATTTTATAGTTGCTCTTTTATTAACTGCACCTGCAATAGCAGGTTCGCCATAAACAACAGCATGTTCCCCAAATAATATTGTTTTACCTGGAGCAGAAGCAACAATTTCCATTTTTACACATCTAGAAACGATAAATTTAATGATATGAATTTAATAAGATAAATTTGACAATGATTACAAATGATATAAATTTAATAAGATAAATTTGACAATAATCACAAATGATAACAATTAGAATATTAATTTTTATACTAAATATTAGTAAACTGCAAATTAATAGAAAGATGTTTAGGAATAATAAATTATACTTAATTATCAATAGGAATTAATAATACAGACCCCAAAAATCCTTTCTAAATTTATATATTCTGCAATATTTTAATAATTTTTGAAAGAATATATTCAATAATATTATTAAAATCATTTATAAAATCATTATTATCAATTGATAAATCTAAGCAATTAATAAATCTAAAATTTGTTTATTACATATCATTATTTAGACAATTAAATTATAACTAAGTCAAATTTAATTATAAATCAATCGAAAATAGCTGAACAATATCCTACTACAGAATTGAAATCTCCTGAAATGTCGCCACTAGTCGCATACTTTAAAATTTTCCCATTTTTTGCACCTAAAAATCTTGATGCTTTAATAGTTGCAATTGTAGGGCCATAACCACACATACTAATTCCAAAATTTTTAACAACATTTAAAAGAGAATCTTCATCCATATTAGATATTGCATCCAATATTAATTTATCCTTTTTTTCAGCAAAATTTTTAGATTCATAATGTGTTAAATCAGTACTAGCAATAATTAAAACAGACCTTCCCAATTTTTTAGCTGTTTTGGCAATAGAATTAGCTATATCAGATCCACTTTCCATATCTTGCATCCACATAACAATGGGAACAATTTTAAAATCATTAGAAAAATATTGTAAAAATGGAAGGTGAATTTCACAACTATGTTCCTTAATATGTGCAGAAGTATCAAAATTAATTAAATCTGAGTTTGAAACCATTTCTTTAGTAAATTCCTCATCAATCTCAACATTTCCTAATGGTGTATTCCATATACCCTCTTTAAATATTGAGATGCCAGTACCTAAACCTGTATGATTAGGACATAATATTATGAATGTTTCAGGAAAACCATTTTCAACTATCTCATAATAAGCATGAGCAGCTATAGGGCCAGAATAAGAATACCCTGCATGAGGAACAACAGCCCCATATATTTTTTGATTTTTAGTTGATTCTTCAATATTTTTTGTTGAATCATTATTTAAAAATTCAATGGACTGACCTAATCCTAATTCAGGGATTTTTCCAGGGCCTAATTCATGATTAAAACACCATTCAATCTTATTTTTCAGGTCATCTGGATTTTTTTCATAAAATAATCCGGCTACAGCTGGTTTTCTTATCATGATATAAAATATGTTTTTTAGATTTAATAAATTTATTTAATAATACTTTATCCAATCAGAAAAATGATTGTAAAATTAATATTTTAAAAAATTTATACATTTAAAATATTTATATTTTTAAAATATTTGCATATTCAAAATATTTATATTTTTAAAATATTTTTATATTTAAAAAATTTAACAAATTATTTACAAATAAATCTCCAAACAAATGAAATTAAGAAATTAAATTATAATTTGTTAATATATAAAATACTAAAAATATGAATTTATAAATCTTAAATTTATCACTTTTTAAATTAGAATTTTAATTCAAAGTCTGAAGCATCTTGACTAAGAGTTTCATCTTCACCAATAATTCCTTTTTCTCTTAATATTTGTCTAGCTAATAACCAATATACCAAAGCAATAGCTTTTCTTCCTTTGTTGTTTACTGGAATAGCTAAATCAACAGTACTTAATAGATTCTCAGTATCACATAAAGCAACAATAGGAACACCATTTTGTTTGGATTCAATTATAGCTTGAGAATCAGATCTTGGATCAGTCACAACAATTACTTTTGGCTCTATAAACTTAGAATAATTAGGATTAGTTAAAGTTCCAGGAATAAATCTTCCAGGAATTGATTTACAACCAATTAACTCTCCGAATTTCTTAACAGGAGCTTGACCATATTGTCTTGTAGCTACTACAAGTATATCTTCAGGATCATACTTAGCTAAAAATTTAGCTGCTGCCATTATTCTATCATTGGTTTTACTAATATCCAATACATATAAACCATCAGACCTTATACGAAATATATATTTTTCCATGTCACTTGTTTTTTGTTGAGTTCCTATATGTAATCCTGCTGCTAAATATTCTTCTAATGGTATTAATAGTTCTGACAATATATCACCTTTTTATTAATTTATAATATTCATAATATAATTTTAAACATTTATTGTTATAATAATGCTTTATCAAAGATTGTTAATAATGTTTAATATAAATTTAATCATCTTCAACATTAACACATTCTTGAGGACAAACATCCATGCAAACTTCACATAAACTACAATCCTCTGGATTTTTTATAACTATTTTATCTCCTTCAAGTACTAAAACTTCCATAGGACAAACGTCTGCACATTCTCCACAATCTCCACCATCACATTTATCATAATCAACAGTTACTTTTGCCATAATATCTCCTCTAAACTCTCTATAAGTTGTAAATTTTATCAAATATAATTTATTAAATTTTATTCATTATAATTTAAAGTATTAATTTTAAAAAATACTAAAAATTAATTACTTAATTTTTAAAATCAGATTATTTATCTAATTTAGCCATAATTGGATTAGATAACTCTTCTTCTATACGAATTAATTCATTTAATTTTGCTATTCTTTCCCCACCTAAAGCACCAGTTTTGATTAAAGGTGCACCGAAAGCAACAGCTAAATGAGCAATAGTCTCATCAGTTGTTTCACCAGACCTATGAGAAACAACAGGTGCAACATCATTTTCTTTAGCTAATTTAACAGTTGCATAAGTTTCAGAAAGAGATCCAATCTGATTAGGTTTAATAATAATTGCATTAGCTGCATTCATTTCAATCCCTTTAGCTAAAATTTCTTTATTTGTAACAAATAAATCATCCCCACAAACAAGACATTTATCTCCAATTAGGGAATTTAGCTCTTTAAATCCTTCAAAATCAGATTCATCAAATGGATCTTCGACATATATCATGTCATAAGTTTCAACAATATCTTTGACAAACTCAATTTGGTCTCCAGTATCTCTTGAAACATTATCTTGAGAATAAACATATTTTTCTTGAGTATTATCCCAAAATTCAGAAGCAGCCATATCCAAAGCTGGGCGAATAGTTACTCCAGTTTCATCCCCAACTTCTTCACAAGCTTGAGCTTGAATCTCTAAAGCAACATCATTACTAACATTTGGAACCCATCCACCCTCGTCACCTTTACCACCAGTGAAAAGAGAATCTTTAATCTGAATAAGTTCTTTCAATTTTTTATGAACTTGTGAGTTTGCAAAAACTGCCTCAGTAATATTATTTGCACCAGAGGGAACTATTAAAAATTCTTGAATATCTGGAGCATGAATACCTGCATGAGCTCCTCCATTCATCATATTACCTAAAGGATAGGGAATTTCATTAACAAGATTCCCTCCCAAATATTTATAAAGAGGCAAATTATATGAAGCTGCTGCTGCTTTAGCTACTGCCATAGATACTGCAACAGTTGTATTTCCACCAATAGATGAATAATTATCAGTTCCATCAATTTCTTTTAAAACCATGTCGATATCTGAAATATCTTCAGCATCCATTCCAATAAGTTCAGAAGAAATCAAATCTTCAACTTCGCTAATAATTTTGTCTACTCCACCCTCAGGAAATGAAACAACTTCCCGAGATCCAGTACTCGCACCACTTGGAGCTGCAGCTCGTCCGAACCCATTCCAAGTTAGAATATCCACTTCGACGGTGGCATTTCCTCTACTATCTAAAATTTTTCTAACACGAACATCTTCTATAACACTATCCAAAAAAACACCCCAAGGATATTAATCAAGATTTATTAATATACAAAACCCATATACTACAACAATAAGACAAATAAGTATTATAAACATATTATTGAATAAGATAAAACTTATTAAGTAAAATAATAATCAACTGAAATAAAATATTATTGAAACATAATTAAGTAAAAACACATAATGAAATATAATATTACTATAATTTATTATATTACTATAATTTACTATTAATGAAATATAATATTACTATAATTTATTATATTACTATAATTTAGCATAATATTGATTTAACCTAAAATTAATAGGCAAATAGTACTAAATTGTATAATATTTACATCTAATTATATAACTAAAAGAAAATCTATCCAAAGAAAATTATCCTAGTTAATAAAAAGCACTTATCTCAGAATTTATTATTATACATATTATGATTCAATATTTTATAATTTCAACTATATAACCTATAATGAGATTAAAAATCTTTTATAAAAATAGAAGTTGATTTATAGATTATTATAATACCATTAAAAACATTGCTTACATATCATTTAAATTTTGTTTATTTTATTATTTTATAATAATTTATTAATTTTTTAATAATTTATTATTAATTCATTAGTTTATTAATTTATTATTTATAAAAATATTTTTTATATTTTAATTTTATGATTTCAAAATATAGAATATTTGATTATTTATAAATTTTTATATATATTTTCATTATGT
>JADHEF010000429.1_pt1 | contig 44642 bp, 40 predicted proteins | sample 8952391 | NCBI WGS metagenome assembly JADHEF01 (sample SAMN16124439, study PRJNA663245) | bioreactor sludge metagenome | isolation source: sludge (nitrite) | place: India:Bengaluru | collected 2019-02-28 | reverse complement strand
ATTTAGCCTTTTTAAGGCTACTTTTGCATAGAAAATATTCTGGATAGGTTCTAAAGAAAATTTCTTTAGGGCCTTTGCAGATGGTTATGTTAAACGAACTTCCACTTCGCTTATGCTTCTCAGCAATTCAACCAGAACATCCTGTTCTCTACACAAATTATCCTATCGGATCAACTTGCTCTCATGAAGCGGACATTCACTATCCAAGCTGTAAGTTTTATCTTACAAACCGCTAAAATAGAGACGACTGATTCCAACAAATTCAAAAAAGGTAAATTCTGGACAAAAAAAAGGCTTATCTAGAGAACAGGATAAGCCACGAAAACACATTTCAAAATAAGAAGAAACTACAGCGATAGAATCTGGAATAAATATTAATCAAAAGTTCATCTATTGTGAAAGACTTTATTGCTTAGATATTAATCGCTTTTATGTCTAATAAATAAACAGGCAAAAAAAAGCTGAGTTTTGGGGATACTCAGCTTGAAAAAAGCAACTCTAAAATAGGGCAACAGCAACCCGGTTCGGCTCTCTCCTCTGAACAAGGTCGCTGTTAATAGAAGTATGATGCATTTTTTTTACCAATACTTAAAACGGATTAAAATTATTAATTTGATTCAAAAATACGATTATTCATTTTTTATATTTATTTTCAAATACTTAATTCTTAAATTTAGTCGCGAATTAAATCTATTCAGTTCAAAATTCGGATTCATCGCTGCTGATGTCCGTCTATTTTATTCTCATCCTATCCTGCTGTTGTGTTCTGAATAGCTTGTTCTGCTATCCGCTGGATTCAGTATTTTGTATAAATCTTAAATTTAATCTGGGTCGACGCTTGAATTTTTACACCCTGCCCCGATTTCTTTAGGTAATCAAGAACTTCACAACCATGGCAGTTCAGCATAAACGCAGTGAACACTGAGGCCTAAGGACTGTACATGTTTAAGAACCCATTTAAACGGAGTAAATCAATGGCGACTGAGCAAAACGAGCAAGCTCAACAACTTGAGCAAGAGCAAGCGGAACAAGATACAGCGCAAACTCAAGCTGAAACCGAGCAGGCTGAAGTTTCCGTTGAGTCTTTACAAGAGCAGATTGCGCAGCTTGAAGGTGATTTAAAGTTAGAAAAAGCCCGTACCGCCAATGCAGTTTATGAAGCACAAAAGAGTGTTGAACGTATTCAGCGTGAATCTGAAAAGCATAAAGATACAGTTCTGGAAAAGTTCTCTAAAGAGCTTCTAGAAACAGTCGACAATCTGGAACGTGCCATTGTGGCTGCAGGTGAAGAGCAAACACCATTGCGTGAAGGTGTTGAACTGACCCTTAAATCTTTATTGCATACCTTGGAGAAATTTGGGGTTGTGGCAGTGGATACCAACAACGGTTTCAATGCTGACCTGCATCAGGCAGTCGGGATTGATCCAAATGCCAAAGCAAATGAAATTGGGACTGTTTTGCAAAAAGGCTACACGCTTAACAGTCGCTTATTGCGTCCTGCCATGGTGATGGTCGGCGCTTAAGCCAAATAAATTCGGGAGTTTGTGAAATTTTTCAAAAATTTTACTTGAAAAAAATCGAACGGCTCTCATATCGGATAACAAGTGTAAATCACAAAAAAATTTTAGAGGAAACATCCAAATGGCTAAAATCATTGGTATTGACTTAGGTACTACAAACTCATGTGTTGCAGTACTTGAAGGCGACAAAGTTAAAGTAATCGAAAACGCTGAAGGCGCGCGTACCACTCCATCTATTATTGCCTATAAAGATGGCGAAATTCTGGTAGGTCAATCTGCAAAGCGTCAAGCAGTAACGAATCCGAAAAATACATTGTTCGCGATCAAACGTTTGATCGGTCGTCGTTATGAAGACCAAGCGGTACAAAAAGATATCGGTCTGGTTCCTTACAAAATCATCAAAGCTGACAACGGTGATGCTTGGGTTGATGTCAACGACAAAAAATTGGCGCCACAACAGGTTTCTGCTGAAATCTTGAAAAAGATGAAGAAAACTGCTGAAGATTACCTGGGCGAAACCGTAACTGAAGCTGTTATTACTGTTCCTGCTTACTTCAACGATGCACAGCGTCAAGCAACTAAAGATGCAGGTAAAATTGCAGGTTTAGAAGTTAAACGTATCATCAACGAGCCAACTGCTGCGGCACTTGCGTTTGGTATGGACAAGAAAGAAGGCGATCGTAAAATCGCGGTTTATGACTTGGGTGGTGGTACTTTCGACGTTTCAATCATTGAAATTGCGGACCTTGATGGCGACCAGCAAATTGAAGTATTGTCGACTAACGGTGATACATTCCTAGGTGGTGAAGACTTCGATAACGCGTTAATCGAGTTCCTGGTTGAAGAGTTCAAGAAAGAACAAAACTTTAACCTGAAACAAGATCCACTGGCGTTACAGCGTTTAAAAGAAGCTGCTGAAAAAGCTAAGATCGAACTTTCATCTTCAAACGCAACTGAAATCAACCTTCCGTATATCACTGCTGATGCGACTGGTCCTAAACACTTAGTGATCAACGTAACACGTGCAAAACTTGAAGGTTTGGTTGCTGACCTGGTTGCGCGTACGATTGAGCCTTGCCGTATTGCGCTTAAAGATGCGGGTCTTTCGACTTCTGACATCTCTGACGTGATCCTGGTGGGTGGTCAGTCTCGTATGCCAATGGTTCAACAGAAGGTTCAAGAATTCTTCGGTAAAGAGCCACGTAAAGACGTAAACCCTGACGAAGCAGTCGCAATGGGTGCTGCGATTCAAGGTGCGGTACTTTCAGGTGACAAAACTGACGTACTTCTACTTGACGTAACTCCGTTGACACTTGGTATTGAAACTATGGGCGGCGTGTTGACTGCAATCATCGAGAAAAACACCACGATTCCTGCGAAGAAATCTCAAGTGTTCTCAACTGCTGCGGACAACCAGCCTGCTGTAGACATTTCGGTTTACCAAGGTGAACGTAAAATGGCGCAGCAAAACAAATTGTTGGGTAACTTCCAGTTAGGCGACATCCCACCTGCGCCACGTGGTGTGCCACAAATTGAAGTATCTTTCGACATCAATGCTGATGGTATATTGAAAGTATCTGCGAAAGACAAGAGCACTGGTAAAGAGCAATCGATCCAGATTAAAGCAAACTCAGGTTTGTCTGATGCTGAAATCGAAGCAATGATCAAAGATGCTGAAGCGAATGCTGAAGAAGACCGTAAATTTGAAGAGCTTGCAAAAGCACGCAACGAAGCGGATGCTTTAGTTGCTTCTTCACAAAAAGCAGTGAAAGATCTTGGTGAACAAGTGACTGCAGACGAAAAAACTGCAATCGAAACTGCGGTTTCTGAGCTTGAAGCTGCAACTAAAGAAAATGACGTTGAAGACATCAAAGCGAAAACTGAAGCGCTGCAAAACATCATCATGCCAATTACACAACGTGCATATGAAGCAGCGCAAGGCCAAGGCGGTGCGCAAGGTTTTGACCCGAATGCATTCCAAGGCGGCGAAGGTCAATCTCAAAAAGCGGACGACGGCGTTGTAGATGCTGAGTTCACTGAAGTAAAAGATGACAAAAAATAATTTGTCGCTTTAACTGAAAAAACCGCGCGAAAGCGCGGTTTTTTTATTTCTCAACTTGAAGGAATAAAATAAAAATTACCAAAATTTGATCGTATTTTCAGGAAAAGCTGTTTAAGTTAAATCAAACATTAAAATACCCTGAACCCATGAAAATTCTGATTTTGCTGCCTTTATTTAGTTGCTTGGGACTGACGGCGTGTAGTCTGCCCGTTTCATCCTCCCCCTCTCAGATCACTTCAACTCAATCGACTCAAGAAGCCATTGCCCAATTATTTGATCAGGCACAAAGCGCTGGCGTTTTAGTGATTCAGCGTGGTCAGCAGATACAGGTCTATGGTAATGATTTAGGCCGTGCAGATACCGAATATGTTCCCGCCTCTACTTTTAAAATGCTCAATGCCCTGATTGGCCTGCAACATGGCAAAGCCACAACCAATGAAATTTTTAAATGGGATGGCAAGAAACGCAGCTTTACCACCTGGGAAAAAGACATGACTCTCGGCGAAGCCATGCAAGCTTCTGCTGTACCCGTGTATCAGGAACTGGCACGTCGCATTGGCCTTGAATTGATGCAACAGGAAGTAAGACGTATTCAATTCGGCAATCAGCAGATTGGTCAACAGGTCGATAACTTCTGGTTGGTAGGCCCTTTGAAAGTTACTCCAAAACAGGAAGTCCAATTTGTTTCTGCGTTGGCCCGAGAGCAACTGGCCTTTGATCCTCAAGTCCAGCAACAAGTCAAAGCCATGTTATTTTTACAGGAGCGGAAAGCTTATCGACTATATGTCAAATCCGGTTGGGGCATGGATGTGGAACCGCAAGTCGGCTGGCTCACCGGCTGGGTTGAAACACCGCAGGCTGAAATCGTGACATTTTCACTCAATATGCAGATGCAAAATGGTATAGATCCGGCGATCCGCCTTGAAATTTTGCAGCAGGCTTTGGCCGAATTAGGGCTTTATCCAAAAGCTGAAGGATGATGCAAATAAGCATGGGAAAGGCATTAAAATTAAGCTATATTTTTAAAAAATAGACATTTAAATAAAAAATATGCGTCTTCTGCTCTGTCTGCTCGTAGTGGGATTGATCATGTCTGCCTATCTACATATGCAGGCCCAAACCCATCCTCAACTGCGCTATAACTCGCTGGCTGATCGCTTGACGCATCCTTTCGATACACGCTTACGTTTCCGGATTGATCAGGTCGATTCAGGCTTTGGACTAAGTAAAGATCAGGTCATTCAACTGAGCAAGGAAGCGATCGAAATCTGGCATCAGGGAAGCAATCGTGATGATTTGATGGTCTATGATGAAAATGCCAGGCTGAGTATTCACCTGATCTATGATCAACGTCAGCAAGACTATGATGCCTTGAAGAAAGTCGAAAAACAGTTGCTGGCAGATGACGCCAAGTATCAACGTCAGGTCAAAAATCTGGAAGCATCCCATCAGCATCTGGAAAGTCAGCAGCAACGCCTGATCCAGCAAAGAGATCAGATGAATAGTGAATTTCAGGCCTTACAGCAACGACGCCGTCAGCCAAATTTATCTGCTTATGAACATGAGCAGATTGAATATGAGGTTTTGGCTTTACAGCGCAAATCGGAAAGTTTTCAACGGGAACTTCAGTACCTTCAGGAACAGCAAAGTTCCTTTAATATGAATGTTTCCATGCATCAACATGGTCTGCAAAACCATCAGCAGAATATCATTCAAGCCCAACAGCGTTTCCCTGCCCGCGAATTTCATAAAGGCGTGTTTATGGGTGATCAAATTCATGTCTATCAGTTTGATGCAGAAGATGATCTCCGTCTGACTCTGGCACATGAACTCGGACATGCCTTGGGGCTGTATCACCATAATGACCCGGAAGCACTGATGTATCCGGTGCTGGGTAAACAGAATCTGCAACACTTCCAGCTGCGACCTGCAGACAAGACCTTGCTTTATAACCGTTAAGTGATCAGCTTGAATTCCCTAATTAATTTAAGTGTATAAGTATTATAAAAAACACTCTATTCTGATTTCATGTTATTGTGATTGGCTACATTGTTCAGGCCATCTTTGGAGATTCGTGTGAGTTACTACCATATTTTAATTGAAGTAAATGACCACATTAGTACGATTGATGAAACCCGTGATATCGAAATCTTTGATATCGAGGACATCCAACCCTATCTTCATTCGATTTTGCTGCCTTATTTCAATGAACAACTGATTGAACTCGACGATGAAAATCTGGAATATAAAGATATTCTGCATCTGGAAATCAAACAGACCTTATTACCGATCAATGACCTGATCGAAGAAGAACAGCGTCTGTTGCCAAGCGATACCGACATTACCATTAGCGCCTATGAAATTTTCAATAACCGCGAGTTGAGTCAGGATGTCACTACCGTGATCTTTGACCTGCTTGAAGCGGTAAAACTGGATAGCTAAACGTTCTTCCAGATATAAAAAAGTCCTCATTGAGAGGACTTTTTTTTGTGCATGGATTTAGATCGAGAATGAAGATCCACAACCACAGGTCGTGGTCGCATTCGGGTTTTGTACCACAAAACGTGAACCTTCCAGACCTTCTAAATAATCTACCACCGAACCGACCAGATATTGATAACTCAATGAATCGACCAGGACTTTAACATCGCCATTGGCAAATTCTGCATCATCTTCATTCTGGCTTTCTGCAAAATTAAAGCCATAAGAGAAACCTGAACAGCCGCCACCGGTCACATAGACACGGAGCATTAAGTCTTGGTTACCTTCACTGTCACGCAACTGGCGTACTTTATTTGCGGCATTGTCGGTGAGCACAAGCGCTTGGGCATTCATGGCGGATTCCTCTGTTGAATGGAATGTCTTTAAAAAGAAAAGACCATATTTAAGTATAGCACACTCAATATATGGTCAGTCTGCACAGATTAAAAGTCAAATCAGAGTAATTTTATCAGGATTATTTGTAGTTCTCATCCTGTAAGGCACATTCAAAGTTTTTCGGATTCTGTTTGCAGCGGAATTGCCACAGCAATTTCATCATGCGTTTGTCATAAACGCCGCGTTTGGTCAGGTCAATTCGGGAATCCCGCATCATTTTCTGGTAACCCGGTTTGTCTGCTGCAGGAATATCCATCCAGTATTTTGCTGGAATGTCCGCTTTCATTTTCCCCAAAATACCAAAGGCACGTGGTAACTGACTTCTCACCCATTCACGTGATTTCTGTCCGTAACCTGCCGGAAATTTATCTGGACGGATAATGATATTGCCTGTGACCTGCAACACCGGATAATTCACAATCGCGCCTTTGTTACCCAAACCTTTATGTAATTCCAGCGGTTTAAATACTGCTGCTGGTGCACCAATAATATCCACCTGGCCATTGTTAAACTTGGCACCAAAATTGGTGACATCGGCACTCACCGCCTGTGCGCCGACCTGCTGTACCATGATTTTTTGTGCTTCATCATAATCAAGTACGGCAATTTTTTTACCAGCGGCTTTAGCAACGGTATTAATACTGCGGTCGTTCACCAGCAGGAAAGCATCACCCACAGGAATGACACCGACTACCTCATATTTACCTTGCAGCATATGTTTGGCAAAGGTCGGACTGGCCAGTCCCTGCATTACTTTAACTGCCAGATTCAGATCTGGAATCGCGCCAATAGCATCGAGTGAACCGGTAAAATTATTGAACTGACGGCCACGCATCCCGGTCACACTAATGCCGTCACATTTTCCAGCTTTAAAATCTTCTGCAACCACCGCTTCATTGGTATTCACCCGCAGTTCGACATCTGCACCCCAATTTTTGGCCGCCAACTGATAGTCTTTCATCACACTATAGACATCACCGTTTTTACCAACCAGATCAAATACGCAAATCACCTGTTTAGCTTGCGCCAGACCTGAAACAGCCAGTGTCGCCGTAGCCAATGCCAGTGCTTTCCATCCTCTATGCATCATCCTCATTTCCTTATCGCTTGTTTTTGTTATTGCAGTTTTAGTCACATGTGATTGTTTTTTATATAAAAAATGCGAATTTAATAGTTAATCAAGCTTAAGCTATTTTATTCGCTGCACAATGGCAGATCTGACCTGGTTCAGCCATAAAAAAAGCCTAGATCAATCTAAGCTTTTTTCTTTAAAAATCAGATTATTCGCCAGCAATTGAACATTCAAAGTTGGCCTTATCGACAGAACAGCGTGCACGTTTTAAGACCGACATCATGCTGGCATCATAGATTCCGCGTTTGGTCATATCCATCCGGCCATCACGTAACATTTTCTGATACTTGGTTTTATCTTCAGCGCTCAGATTCATTTTATATTTCGACGGAATACCCGCTTCCAGACGGCTGATCATCCCCATGCTCTTTGGCAGGTTTTTGATAAACCAGTCACGCGATTTCTGTCCAAAACCTGCGGGGAATTTTTCCGGACGAATCACAAAATCAGAGGTGACATGCAGTACCGGGAAATTAAACATTGCGCCGTTATTACCCAGACCTTTATAGATTTCTAATGGCTTGTAGGCATAAGCAGGTGCACCGACCATATCCACCTGACCATTGTTAAATTTGGCGACAAAGTTAGAAACATCGGAGATCACTGCCTGCGCACCGACGCGCTGTACCATGATTTTCTGGGCATCGTCATAGCCGAGTACGGCGAATTTCTTCCCTGCGGCTTTTTCAATCGAATTGATATTCTTGTCACGAACAAAAATAAATGCTGAACCCAACGGTGAAATACCGGCAATTTCGTATTTTTTGCCGCCCATATTACTGACCATTTTCGCTGCATTACGTTTGTCCAGAGCAAAACTGATCGCACGCTGGGCAATGGCATTACTTGGTGCACCGCCCAGTGCATCAATAGAACCGGCAAATTTATTGTATTGACGGGCACGCATGGCTGTCATAAACACACCATCACATTTACCGGCCTTGAAGTCATTGTCGGCAACCGCTTCATCCTGACGGGCAATCAGATTGATTTCTGCGCCCCAGCCTTTTGCAGCCAGTGCCCATTCTTGCGCCATCTGGAAAGACTCACCGGATTTACCCAGTAAGTCAAACACACAGATATCGACTTTTTCTGCATGCGCCGCACTTGCAAAACCAAATGCAGAGAATGCAGCCAATGATAAGAGTGTTTTTTTCATTGTAGTTATCCTTTGAAATCTTGTTATTCGCTGAGTGTCCGTACACGGGACAAATATTAAGCAAGTTTAATTAAAAAAAATAGAGCATTTACTCCATTTAAAACCGGCATTTTGGCCTATAAAGATAAATCAGCAATAGTTGCCTAAGTTATTTTTAAATATATATTTAAATATCAATATCTTAATATTTAAAACTGCTTTCTTATAATTACATTTACCCAGATATAGTTACAAAGATATACATGATTTCAGATTTATTCGCCACCAATCGAACATTCAAAATTGGTTCTTTCTACCGTACAACGCGCGCGTTTCAATACGTTCATCATGCCCTGATCATAAATCCCCTGTTTGGTTAAATCGATCCGCCCATCACGCAGAATCTTTTGGTAGGCCACACGATCTTCACGGCTTAGATTCAGAATATATTTGCTTGGAATCTCAGCTTCCATGCGCTTGACCATGGCAAAGCTGCGCGGTAACTGTTTCACAAACCAGTTTCGGGATTGTGCGGCAAAGCTTGCCGGAAACTTTTCCTGACGAATAATCAGATCAGCAGTGACATTAATCACCGGAAAATTAATCATTGCGCCTTGACGGCCTAGTCCTTTCTGTAATTCCAGCGGTTTAAATGCATAAGCCGGTGCAGCGACAATATCCACTTCGCCCTGATTAAACTTGCGAATAAAATTGGAAATTTCCGACATGACCGGTACTGCTTCAATCCGGTCGACCATGATTTTTTGCGCATAGTCATAATGCAGCACGGCAAATTTCTTGCCTTTGACCTGTTCCAGTTTATTTAGACTACGATCACGAACAAAAATATAGGCTGGGCCAATCTGACCAATACCCGCCACTTCGAATTTTTCTTTGCCAATCTGGGTGATCAGGCGTTTGCTATTGCGTTTATCCAGTACATAGCTGATGGCTTTCATGGAAATGTCATTATTCGGCACGCCGCCAATTGCATCAATCGATCCAGCAAATTTGTTATAAGCCCGGGCACGCATTGAGGTCATATAGAAGGCATCACATTTTCCGGCTTTGACGTCCTGATCGACCTTGGCTTCATCCTGATAAGCGCTTAGCTGAATTTCGGCACCCCAGCCTTTTGCTGCCAGCGCCCATTCCTCCAGCAGTTTGTAAGACTCACCAGATTTCCCCAGTAAATCAAAAACACAGACATTCACTCTGGCTTGAGTTGAAGTCGACACCAAAATGCCCAGTGCCGATAAAATTAAACATCCCTTTTTCATTTTTATTTGACTCTATGATATTTTTTGCTCCATCAGCCTGAACTATAAACCACTGTTCATGCATAAAATAGAGCTTTTACTCAACTTATGCGTCCACCCTAGATCAATTGACAGAGGTGAAAAGCACACTCATTTCAGCAAAAACGGTAAGATTTTTCATTTTCACAGGGCTTTCCTTTAGAATAGGCGCATCTTATTTCTTAGCTTTGATTTCTCAATGATTCAGTTAGACCAGTTATCTATACGTCGCGGTGGACGTGTTTTATTTCAAAAAGCGTCGATGCAGTTACACCCAGGATGGAAAATTGGCCTAACCGGTGTCAATGGTGCTGGAAAATCTACCCTGTTTTCAGCCTTGCTGGGCGGCATGGAATCGGACACCGGTTCACTGACCCGACCTGCGGTATGGACCGTGGCGCATATGGCTCAGGAAATCAAAGCACTGAATATGAAAGCCATTGATTTCGTATTGTCGGGCGATGAAGAATACTGGGATATTCAGCAGAAACTCGATCAGCCGGATCAACTGGATGATGCAGAACTGGCCCATTTATATGGCCGTTTTGATGAAATTTCCGGTTATTCAGCTCCTGCCAAAGCCTCACAGCTGATGGCCGGTCTGGGCTTCTTTGAACATCAATCACAACTAGATGTTTCAAGTTTTTCCGGTGGCTGGCGTATGCGTTTGAATCTGGCACGTACCCTGATGAGCCGATCAGACTTACTGCTCCTCGATGAACCAACCAACCATCTGGACTTGGACGCAATTCTCTGGCTCGAAGACTGGCTGAAAGCCTATGAAGGTACGCTGGTGCTGATTTCGCATGACCGGGACTTCCTCGATGCGATTACCGATCACATTTTACATATCGAAAATCAGGAACTGATTTTATATACCGGTAACTATTCGACTTTTGAGCGCACCCGTAGTGAGCGTTTAGCGCAGCAGCAACAGGCGTATGAAAAGCAGCTGGAAACCCGCGCGCATCTGCAAAAATATATTGACCGTTTTAAAGCGCAAGCGACCAAAGCCAAACAGGCACAGAGCCGGATCAAACAGCTGGAACGAATGCAGGAACTATCTGCAGCCCATGTCGATACGCCATTTACCTTCAGTTTCCGTGAACCGACCAAAATGAGTTCGCCGTTATTGCAACTGGAACATGCCGATATTGGTTATGGCGACAAGCTGATTGTCACCAATGTAAATTTACAGATCACGCCAAACAGCCGGATCGGTTTGCTTGGGATGAATGGTGCCGGTAAATCCACGCTGATTAAATCGCTGGTCGGTGACCTGAAACTGATTCAGGGTCTGCGGAAAGATTCAGAATTACTGAATATTGGTTATTTTGCCCAGCATCAAATGGATGCACTGGATGGTAATGCCAGCCCAATGTTACAGCTGGCACGTATCGCAGATAAAAAAATCAGTGAAGCCAGTCTACGCTCCTTCTTGGGTAGTTTCGGTTTTAGTGGCGAACGTATGGATACGCCAAGCGAAAGCTTCTCAGGCGGTGAACGTGCACGTTTGGCCCTAGCACTGATTGTTTGGCAGCGTCCGAATGTACTGATTCTGGATGAGCCGACCAACCATTTAGACCTGGATATGCGTCATGCACTGACTATGGCTTTACAAGATTTTCAGGGCGCGGTAGTTCTAGTTTCGCATGAACGTCAGCTCATCGCCAGCGTCTGTGATGAACTGCTACTGGTACATAATGGTCAATGCCGTGAGTTTGATGGTGATCTTACTGCCTATGCTGACTGGTTACGCCAAGCTCGTATTGAGATGATTAAAAATGGGCAAAAGCCAGCAGAACCGGTGAAATCCCAAGTCGAAGTCAAACCCACTATTTCCAAACTGGACAAGGAAGCACAACGTAAGGAAGCTGCTCGCCAGCGGGAACTAAGTCGTCCGATTCGCAAGAATATTGAAAAATGCGAAGCACAGATGGCCAAACTACAGCCGCGACTGATTGAAATTGAAAACCTGCTGGGTGACAGTGCTTTATACGAAGCATCACGTAAAAATGATTTGCTGAAACTGATGAATGAGCAAACCGAGCTAAAAGCCAAACTGGAAACAGCCGAAGAGCAAATGCTAGAACTGATGATGGAACTGGAAAGTCTGGAACAGTCTTTCTAAAGCTCTTTTAGTAAGATTTAATATAAGAGAGATGGGTAACCAGCGTTGCTCATCTCTTTTTTATTCACTATTTTTAATGTTTTCTCTTCCATTTTTGCACCTGTATTTTTTTCATCTAGTTCTAGATGTTTCTTTAATCCCGTTCTTTTCTATTCATTCGACACATAAGGTCACGAATTACGTAAACCCTATATAAGTTTATTTTTTAAACAGTTGAATGCCTTATTTCATACATTAATTTACAGCACACTGTTTCCTCCTAAGGCTCTAATACAAGTGTTTTTTAATTTTTGGCAGCCTTGCTACGAGTCTGTTTAATGTTGAACTAGAGAGAGGAAATCCGCATGCGTGCTCTTACCTATCATGGTGCTCGGGATGTACGAGTTGAATCCGTTCCAGATCCAGTGATTCAGGAACCAGATGACGTTATTTTAAGGGTGACAGCCACCGCCATCTGTGGCTCAGATCTGCATTTATACCGGGGCAAAATCCCAGCTACTGAAGACGGTGATATTTTCGGCCATGAATTTATGGGAATTGTAGAAGAAGTCGGCCCTGAAGTAACCGAAGTCAAAAAAGGTGACCGGGTGATTATTCCCTTTGTGATTGCATGCGGTCACTGTTTTTTCTGTGAACATGAACTCATGGCTGCCTGTGAAAATACCAATACTGGCCGTGGTGCAATTCTCAATAAAAAACAGATTCCACCAGGTGCAGCTTTATTTGGCTTTAGCCATCTGTATGGGGGTATACCGGGTGGTCAGGCCGAATATGTGCGGATTCCCAAGGGCAATGTCGGACCATTTAAAGTACCAGGTTCCCTGCCTGATGAAAAAGTATTATTCCTGACCGATATTCTGCCAACCGCGTGGCAAGCAGTAAACAATGCCCAAGTTGGTCGAGGTTCCAGTGTGGCGATTTATGGTGCCGGTCCGGTCGGTCTGCTGGCTGCTGCCTGCGCGCGGATGCTCGGTGCCGAGCAGATCTTTATGGTCGATCACCATCCTTACCGTCTGCGTTTCGCACATCAAACCTATGGGGTAATTCCTGTCAATTTTGATGAAGTCGATGCTGCTGAATTTATCATTCAAAACACCACAGGTTATCGTGGAGTCGATGCCGTCATTGATGCGGTCGGTTTTGAAGCCAAAGGCAGCATGCTGGAAACCGTAATGACCAACCTGAAATTAGAAGGTTCGAGTGGTTCAGCGCTAAGACAATGTATTGCAGCGGTCCGCCGCGGCGGTGTAGTGAGTGTACCTGGAGTTTATGCTGGTCCAATTCACGGCTTCCTGTTTGGTGATGCCTTTGACAAAGGTTTAACCTTTAAAATGGGACAAACCCATGTGCATAACTACTTGCCGCAGTTGCTAGAACATATTGAAAATGGAGATCTGTCTCCAGATCTGATTATTACCCATCGCATGAAACTGGAAGATGCTGCGGAAGGTTACCGTATTTTTGATAAAAAGGAAGAAGACTGCCGTAAAGTCATTTTAACACCATAAATATGATTAAAAAAAAGCGCCGTCAGGCGCTTTTTTATTTTTCATCGTCATTTTATCAATCCTCTTTTTCTTGTTCCTAATCAATATCATTTCAGCGATTCCCTCCCTCTTTTCTATCGAGTAATAAAAGAAGTGCCCGATTTTCAATAATGAAATCAAAAAATAAGCCATAAGAGAGAAAAAGAAAAAGTTAAGCGAAAATCGATAAAAGTATGATTCTGAAATAAAAATGAAAGTTCACTTGATTATTAAATCAATTATGTAGTTTAGCTACATCTTGAGTTTTTAGTTAACAATATGTTCCACGCCAATGATTAGATAAACTACACCATATTTATAAGCACTTAATTTATAATAATTTTTTATTTTAAAACCAATCCAAGGAATCGTCTGGTCATACTAGCAATATCTCGCCAAATCCCTTTTAAATTTAAAATGCCATTTTAAATTTAAAAACACTTACCCACAAGACAAGAGAGTTTAAATTTGAATTTAAAATGAAAAATTAATACATGGATTAAAGTTTGTGGAAAAATATTATCTTATTCACATAAAAATTATGGATAACTTCAGAGTTATCCACATATTTGATCAGGATTACTACACACTTAAAGCAATATCACTCACGTATTTTTTAATTTATTACACCAAATTTTTTATAAGTGATTGAGAACTTAGTTTTTCTACATGGGGGAGTATTTATTATTTTCAGCCAAATCCAAACTGAATATTTGATCAGTTTTATTGCATTTATATTCCTCTAATGCCACTTTGACCTATGCAGTTTTCACCCAGCATTCTGGACTGCATATATACTCTTCATCGTATAAAGAGCGTCCTTCTACCTCTCTTTCCTGTTCAAATATTATTCTTCAAAGAATCAATCCTGATTGTCGTTATAACGACAGATTCACTCCATATTTCAGATATTCTCCTGAGCTGATGATGTATACATAAATCCTTCCTTAGAGTCGATCCAGCTTATTCAACTTGGCTTTTAAAAACTAAAATGAACCTGTTCTATATCCAAAAATCTGTCCAAAATTACTTTATTTTGCCTAGCTCACAGGATATGAGTAAAAAAATTGGTCTAAAAAAAGCGCCTCGAAAGGCGCTTTTTTATATCTGATTTTATCCTGAAGGGTTATGCATCAATATCTGCATTCAAGGCATTTTCTTCAATGAAAGCACGACGTGGTTCTACGTCATCGCCCATCAAGCAAGAGAACATACGATCCGCTTCAATCGCATCGGTAACTGTCACTTGCAGCATGTTACGGTTGTCTGGATCCATGGTGGTTTCCCATAACTGTTCCGCATTCATCTCGCCCAGACCTTTATAGCGCTGGATCATCATGCCACGACGTGAGTCCTGCAAGATATGTTGCCAAACCTGATGAAAATTGCTGACCTGAATCTTGCGATCGCCTTTTTGCAAATATGCACCCTCTTCAAGCAGACTAAACCAGCTCTTTGAATTCTTTAATAAACGTGCATATTCACTTGAACCTAACAGTACTGAGTCTAACAGGTAGCTATGTGGCAAGTTATGTACATAGATCGTGATACGTGGCAACCAGCTTGCAGTTTTTTGACCATCTGCCAGTTCTTTTTCAAAACGCTCCAGGGTTAATTCTGGACGTAATGTTGGCTGAATGGCTTCAATCGCTGCACGCAGATTCTCACCCCATGTTTCCACATAGGTTTTGTCTTCCAGCTGATCCAGCTTAAAACCTTCCAGTGAAAGTAGTGCATCAAGCAGACTTGCAGGATAACGCTGGGTCAAACGTGCCAAGCTCTTCTGGGAAGTCTGATAATCAGCAATCACATTTGCCAGTGCTTCACCACGAATCGCAGGCGCTTCTGCACTGATATGCAGTTCCAGCTCATCAATCGCATTCGAAATTAGGTAAGTTTCCAGTGCATCATTGTCCTTGATGTACTGTTCCTGCTTGCCTTTTTTCAGCTTGTACAGTGGTGGCTGGGCAATATAGATATGACCACGTTCCACAAGTTCTGGCATTTGACGGAAGAAGAAGGTCAACAGCAGCGTACGGATGTGTGAACCATCCACGTCAGCATCGGTCATGATGATGATTTTATGATAACGCAGTTTGTCCGGATTATATTCCTCACGACCAATACCACAGCCGAGTGCGGTAATCAGCGTACCGACTTCAGCAGAGGAAATCATACGGTCAAAACGGGCACGTTCCACATTCAGGATCTTACCTTTCAGTGGTAAAATCGCCTGCATTTTACGGTTACGACCTTGCTTGGCTGAACCACCTGCAGAATCACCCTCGACCAGGTACAGTTCAGACAAAGCTGGATCTTTTTCCTGACAATCGGCCAGTTTACCTGGAAGACCGGCAATATCTAGCGCACTCTTACGACGTGTCATTTCACGGGCTTTACGCGCTGCATCACGCGCACGTGCTGCATCAATAATCTTGCCGGCAATCGCCTTGGCTGCTTGTGGATTTTCCAATAAATATTCAGAAAATGCCTTGTTCATGGCTTGCTCAACAGCAGTTTTCACTTCACTCGACACCAGTTTTTCTTTGGTCTGTGAAGAGAATTTTGGATCAGGTACTTTGACTGACACGATGGCAGTCAGACCTTCACGTGCATCATCACCCGATACCGCAACTTTTTCCTTTTTCAGGATATTTTCGCTGTCCATGTAGTTATTTAAACCACGGGTCAACGCAGCACGGAAACCGGCCAAATGCGTACCACCATCCTTTTGCGGGATGTTGTTGGTAAAGCAACGTACATTTTCCTGATAAGAATCATTCCACTGCAATGCGACTTCTACCGTAATACCGTTATCGGCCTGTGCAGCAGTGAAATGGAAAATATCATTCAGGTGAGTTTTGCCTTCGTTAATATATTTAACGAACTCAGACAGACCACCTTCATAATCAAAGACATGCTCGGCATTAATGCGTTCGTCACGCAGCACAATACGCACACCTGCGTTCAGGAACGACAGTTCACGCAAACGACGCGCCAAAATATCAACATTAAAAATGGTCTGACTAAAAGTCTCGGCACTTGGCCAGAAACGGACACGAGTACCGGTTCTATCGGTATCGCCCACTACTTTTAATGGATATTGAGAATCGCCATGACGGTATTCTTGTTCATGAATTTTACCGGCACGGTGAATGGTCAATTCGAGTTTTTCAGACAGTGCGTTGACTACGGAAACACCGACACCATGCAGACCGCCAGACACTTTATAACTGTTGTCGTCGAACTTACCACCGGCATGCAGAATGGTTAAAATCACCTCTGCTGCAGACACACCTTCTTCAGGGTGAATGTCGGTCGGAATACCACGACCATTATCAGAAACTGAAACCGATTCATCTTCATGGATCGTCACTATAATTTCATCACAGTGGCCTGCCAAGGCTTCATCAATCGAGTTGTCGACTACTTCAAACACCATGTGGTGCAGGCCTGTACCATCGTCTGTATCACCAATGTACATGCCCGGACGCTTACGGACTGCGTCTAAACCACGTAATACCTTGATGCTAGAGGAATCATAAGCCTTTTCAATGGTTTGTTCTGTTTGAGAAGCAGCTTGATCTTCTGAACTCATGGTTTCTCCCTAGTGAAAAATAGGTCTATCCAAAGATGGGTAAAACTCAAAAAATATTATTGCACAACTTGAACTGTACCGTTTTCAACACTGAATAACTGATATGAGATAGACAAATCATGTAAGTGCTTTTGTACTGATTCATGGTCTAAGGTGGTAATAAAAACTTGACTACCAAGTTGGCTCAATCGCTCAATTAAACGTTGTTGTGCGGTTAAATCTAATTCTGCTGTCACATCATCTAATAATACCACAGTTTCCTTATTACAAGAATGTAGCATTGCGATTTGCGACAGTTTTAGTGCGATCATCAGCAGCTTTTTCTGCCCGCGCGACAGGATCACATCAGCATCCCCCATCGGGGTCTTTAAACGCAAATCTGCGCGATGTGGGCCATATTCGGTATAGCGTCGCTCACAGTCTTTTTCATGCTGGTTGGTCAGATCATTTAGCAGGCCGGTTTCACTATGAAAGCCCGGACTGTATTCCAGACTGACTTGCAATTCAGGTAATAACTGTTTCAGATCATCTTCAAAAAATGGCTTCCATTGTTCCACAATCCCGACACGTTGCGAGTGCAGGATTTCACCATATTCACTCAGCATCTGGTTCCACGGTTCCAGATCAGACAGACTGAGAAAGCGTTTGCTTTTGAGCAGACTATTTCGCTGTTTCAGCGCACGAGAATAATATTGCCAGGCATGATAAAACTCTGGTTCCACGTGGAACATTAACCAGTCGAGCAATTGACGTCGTGGTTTAGCCCCATGATCGATAATATCAGTACTTTGTGGGTCAATCAGCTGCAAAGGTAACAGTTTGGCCAGTTGCCCCTGAGTCGCGACCAGATCACCATTGACCTTGATCAGTTGCTCCCCACTGGCCATTTTTTGCATGCCAATTTTTTCAGTCGCAGATTGTGCAAACACAATCGCATCTTGGGCGCCATGCTGGATATAGTTTTTAGGGATATGGGTACGGAAAGAACGACCAGCAGCCAGTAAATGAATCGCCTCTAAAATCGAGGTTTTACCTGAACCATTCTGGCCATAAAAAACATTAAACGGCTGCAATCCTTGGAGAGCAACCGTCTTTAAATTCCGCACACGCTCAATATGTAAACGCGTAATATGCATGTCTTATATGAGTATCAAGAGCCGCGGCTTAAACACGCATCGGCATGACGACATAAGTCTGATCCGTATGCGCCGGGTCCTGTACCAAGACCGACTGGTTGGCTTCAGTCATGGTCATTGACACATCATCGCCATCCAGCACACCGAGGACTTCAATCAGATACTGCGCATTAAATGACATTTCTAGCGGTGAATCAGCATATTGAATCGCCAGATCTTCAATCGCTTCATCCTGCTCCGGGTTATTGGCACGAAGTTGCAAAGAGTCAGCATTGAAGTTCAAAAACACACCGCGAAGTTTTTCATTACTTAAAATCGCCACACGTTGCAAAGACTGCTTGAATACGTCATGCGCGATCATCACCACTTTGTCGCCCCCACGTGGAATCACACGGCGATAATCCGGGAACTTACCATCAATCAGCTTGGTGGTGAAACGCACGGTAATATCCGCCTGTTCCTTGTCACGGCTTGGCATCTTGATGGTCACATTGAGCAGTTCACGACCAATCAATAGAGATAATTGTTCATCTTCAACGCTGAGCAGGCGCTGTAATTCTGCAACGGCCTTACGTGGCACAATCGCCTGAATCGGTTGTGTTGCAGTAGATTGAGCCACTGTTTCACACAGTGCCAGACGGTGGCCATCGGTGGTCACAGCACGTAGCTGATTGGCATCAATTTCCAGCAAAGTACCGGTCAGGTAAAAACGTACATCCTGAACCGCCATGGCAAAAGCAGTTTTTTCGAACAGGCGTTTCAGCTCACGCTGTGTCACCGTCACTTGCGTGCCTTGGGTGTTTTCAGTGTTTAGTAATGGATAATCATCAGCGGGCAATGTCCCCAGTACAAAACGGCTGTTGCCTGATTTAAGAATGCAGCGTTGATCTTCAGTAATATGCAAATCCACGAGCGCCGCTGAAGGAAGTGACTTACAGATATCAATCAGCTTACGTGCAGGAACTGTGGTCTCGCCTTCCTGCAAACATGCACCTTCAGCCAGTGCTGTACTCGCCACCAGTTCGACTTCCAGGTCGGAACCGGTCACGGTCAATGCTTGCGCAGTCACCTGAATTTTCAGGTTAGACAGGATATTCAAGGTATGGCGACGTTCAACCGCTCCTACGACATGTGAGAGAACATTCAGTAAGCTTTCTTTCGCGATTTTTAAACGCACGGTGCATTCCTCTAAAGCTGAAGATTAATATAGAAAAAGTGATTTTTTTGACGGTTTACTATGCGGCAAAAGCAGCCGCATAGCAAGAATAGAATTTGAGCGATTTAGGTCAACTTTGCAACAGACGTTGCAGGTTTTTATAGTCTTCGTTAAAGATCGGATCTTCTTCACGCAGGCTCTGTACTTTCTCGCAGGCGTGCATCACGGTACTGTGATCACGACCGCCAAAAGCCATGCCAATTTCCGGAAAACTGTCGCCGGTGAGTTCACGGGCCAGCCCCATCGCCAGCTGACGTGGGCGGGCATAAATCCGGGTGCGTTTTGGACCAACCAGTTCTTTCAGTGGAATACGGAAATACTCACTCACCACACGCTGAATGTTTTCGGTACTAATGGTACGGGCACGAATCGCCAGCACATCTTTTAAAGATTCACGCACTACATCCAGATCAATTGGTGTGCCTTTAAAACGTGAAATCGCTACCACTTTGTTCAGCGCACCTTCAAGCTCACGTACGTTAGCCACCACCTGCTGGGCAATAAACAGCGCACAGTTACGTGGTAAATCGACTTGGTTGCTTTCGGCTTTTTTCAGCAGAATTTCAATTCGGGTTTCAATATCGGGTGGTTCAACTCCGACCGACAAGCCCCAAGAAAAACGTGAAACCAGACGTGGATCCAGTTCGGTTAGTTCTTTAGGATAACGATCCGAAGTCAGAATAATCTGTTTGGACTCATCCAGCAGTGCATTAAAGGTGTAGAAAAACTCGACCAAGCTGGCTTCTTTACCGGCCAACAAGTGAATATCATCAACCAGTAATAAATCCAGAGAACGGCAATTTTTCTTAAACTCTTCGACTTTGCCCTGCTGTAACGAGCTGACAAAGTCCTGTACAAAACTTTCTGCGGTCATGTACATGACACGTGCATTTGGCTTGGCCTGCAACAATGCATTACCGACCGCCTGCATCAAGTGAGTTTTACCCAGACCGGTCGGACCATATAAAAATAAGGGGTTGTGCTGTGAAGCACCCAGCTGGGTCAGTACCTTGCGACAGGTTTCTGCCGCCATCTGGTTAGATCGGCCTTCCACAAACAGCGAGAAGGTAAACAATGGATTCAACTGACGTCTACGGCTATTTTTGCCGCTGTCTTCTTTTTCTTTCTTAGGTTTCGGCACCGGCATCGGTATCGAAGTCAATGCCGCAGTCGTAGTCGCCGGTTGTTCACTGGCAGATAAAATTGCCCCTGGACGTGAATCCACTAAAATTTCGACCTTGCGTACCCGTCCTTCAGACAATTGCTCTGCCAGAATCGTGATCAGTTCCAGATGATGTTCTTGAATGTAACGCGTCCAGTAAGGATTAGGTGCATACAAACGCAAGCTGTCTTCCAGCTCTTCTGCAACCAATGGGCGAATCCACATTGTAAAGACATTTCCAGAGAGCTCTTGTCGCAGGCGATTTAAGCAGTCCGTCCAAAGCATGTGAATCCCCTATTCATTCCATTGTTCATTCAAAAAAGATGACCGCGACCAAAAGCGGGTCGCCATTCTAACCAAGTTATCCACATCTGTCATGGCAATTTCCACAAAAACTGTGCAAAAAGAAATCACCATGCATAAATTTAAATTTAAAACCTAGTGTGGATAAGTTTATCCGCAAGCTGTGGATAAAATATATCATAAAGTTATCCACAAAGTATAAAATTAATAGAAACAGTTTTATCCACAATATAAGTTCATGTTTAAATAAATAAAAAGTGGCTTATCCATAGAAAAAGCGCTCCCTAATAGTAATAAATTTAAATTTATAAATTTGAATTTATTTATAAGATCACTGGTTTTTGTGGATAACTCAAAAAACTTCAAATTTAAATTCAAAACCGTAAGTTAAATTTAAACTCTGGATAATATGTGGATAACTTTGTTGATAGAGTTGTTCATAACTTATATATCTTTATATAACAATAACTTAATTTGTGATTAACTTAAGTTGAACTATTTTTTATTCAGTTCTCTGAACAACTAGGGTCTTTATATTTTTTTGATCTTATTTGAAAAGAAAACCGCTTTTGCATTGACAGCTCAAGCAATGAGCACTAAAATCGCGGACCTTCATAGAAAGATCATTTTTTGGAGTTTCAATATGAAACGTACATTCCAACCGTCTGAATTAAAGCGTAAGCGTGTTCATGGTTTCCGTGCTCGTATGGCTACTAAAGCTGGTCGTCAAGTATTAGCTCGCCGTCGTGCAAAAGGTCGTCATAGCTTAACTGTTTAATCAGTTACGCTAAGACGATTTTGGGTGTTATGACAAAACTTTATAGTTTTGGCACAGAGTTGCGATTACGCTGTGCTGCCGATTATAAAGGTGTCTTTGATGGTGCGCTTTTTAAAGTGCATCAACCCCATTTCTTATTTCTTGCAAAACATTCCGAACTGCCAAATAGCCGTTTGGGTTTAGTTGTTGCCAAGAAGAAAGTGCGACGCGCACACGAAAGAAATCGAGTAAAACGACTTGCTCGCGAAAGTTTTCGCCTGCATCAACAGCAATTAGATGACTTAGACATTGTAATCATGCCGAAAATGGGTGTTGAAGCAGTGCCTAATGCAGAATTGCACCAGCAATTACAATTTGCCTGGCAGAAACTGAACCGTCTCGCCAAAAAGCATTCAAAAATAGCCCCCTCCCTACAAAAGTAGAGTTGGCCAATGGTACGTTTACTGCATTGGTTGATCCGTTTCTATCAGATTGCGATTAGTCCTCTTCTTGGACCGCGCTGTCGTTATATTCCAACTTGTTCTCAATATTCCTTGGAAGCAGTCCAGATGCATGGCGCTGGGCGTGGAGTGTGGCTGGCTACTAAACGTATTTGCCGTTGTCATCCGTGGGGGGGCTCGGGATATGATCCTGTTCCCTCAAAAGCGATTCGTTTTATTTCATTTCAGCAAATAGATTCTCAAACGCTTCACGTTGCTGTACCCTTTCGTGATCGTTTATTGAACCAAAATCACTCTCACCACTTGGGGTAATACATATGCAACAATGGGCCAGGATTGCAATTCTCGGAGCCATGTTTGTTGTCGCATATTTGCTCATTTTGGCGTGGCAAAAAGATTATGGAAATGCTGAAACAAAACCGCAGCAGGAAACTGCTGTTGTTTCACATGACGTATCTGCAGATTTGCCAAATGGTCAGACGGCTACAGTTGCCTCTGATCTGCCACAAGCAAATGTGCCAGCACAGCAAGCCACGGATGCCACAGCACCTGTAAGTCAGCAGCTTATTTCAGTACAAACTGACCTTTATCATCTTTGGATCAATCCGAAGGGTGGTGATATTGTTCGTATTGAATTACTCAATCATGACAAGAACAAAGACAGCGATGAGCCGTTCGTCATGCTGGAAAGCGATGCGAAACGTACTTATGTCGCCCAGTCTGGCCTGATCGGTCTGAATGGACCGGACAGCAGCCGTAACGGCCGTCCAATGTATGAGCTGGAAAAAACTGCTTATACCCTGGCAGATGCGAAAACAGTCAAATCCAAAGATGGTGAAAACCTGAAAGTATTGTCTGTACCGCTAGTGTTTAAAACCGCTGACGGGATCGAGATCATTAAGACCTTCAATTTCACTGAAGGTGAATATCCGGTCGTAGTGAACCACAAAGTGGTCAACCGCAGTGGCCAGACCTGGCAAGGTCAGATGTTCGGTCAGATCAAACGCGATAACTCGGAAGATCCAGGCAAATCTGATCAGGGGATCTTCACGCTGGGAACATTCCTGGGCGGTGCATGGGGTACCCCGGACGAGCAGTACAACAAGCTTAAATTCGACAACTTTGTTGAAGAAAAAGTCAGTACTGAAGCGACAGGTGGTTGGGTGGCAATGGTACAGCACTACTTTGTCAGTGCATGGGTTCCAGGTCAGCTGAAGTTGACTCAAGGCAATGGCGAAGCTTATAGCGCCAAGCTTGAATCACGTAAATCAACCGATAACATGAACATCATCGGTTTTACCTCACCGACATTCAATGTGCCTGCAGGTACAGTGGCTGAAATTGATGCGACTTTCTATTCAGGTCCAAAAATCCAGTCAGAACTGAAAGATTTGGCTGCGGGTTTAAACCAGACCGTTGATTATGGCTGGTTATGGCCAATCGCGAAATTACTGTTCGTGGGTCTTGAATTCTTCCATGGTCTGGTAGGTAACTGGGGCTGGGCAATTATTCTGTTGACCGTTCTGGTGAAACTGATCCTGTGGCCATTGTCGTCGAAGAGCTATCGCTCGATGGCGAAAATGCGGGTGATTGCGCCAGAAATGCAACGCATGAAAGAAGAGTTCGGTGAAGATCGCATGCGCTTCTCTCAAGAAATGATGGCATTATACAAACGTGAACAGGTCAATCCGCTTGCCGGCTGTTTACCACTGTTATTACAAATGCCGATTTTCCTGGCCTTGTACTGGGTATTGATGGAATCTGTGGAACTGCGTCATGCGCCATGGATGCTGTGGATTCAGGATTTGTCTTCAATGGATCCTTGGTTCATTCTGCCGTTGTTGATGGGCTTGACGATGTATATCCAACAGTCGTTAAATCCACAACCGACCGATCCAATGCAGGCAAAAGTCTTCAAGTTTATGCCGATTATCTTTACCGTATTCTTGTTGTTCTTCCCGGCAGGCTTGGTTCTGTACTGGATCGTCAACAACTTGATCACGATTCTGCAACAAACTTTGATTAACAAGTCTGTTGCCAAAGATCGCGCGAAACGTGATGAGGTTACTCCAGTCAACTAAGTTGTACGGATAGGCTGAATAAATCCGCTTAAGATGGTAATCTTAGGCGGATTTTTTTTTGCTGTACTTTTGAGTCTTTGCAGGTGAATTTTATGCTCAACCGAACCACAACTATTGCTGCGATTGCAACTCCACCAGGACGTGGCGGCGTTGGGGTGATTCGCCTGTCAGGCCCGAAATCCTATGAAATTGCCCAGCAACTGACACAAAAAGAGCTGCCTAAAGCCCGTTTTGCCGGTTTCCGCCAGTTCTATGATGCGGCCGGCGAAGTCATGGATGAAGGACTGGCGATTTGCTTCCCGAATCCAAACTCTTTTACCGGTGAAGATGTGGTCGAGCTGCAAGGTCATGGCGGGCCGGTGATTCAAAATGCTCTGCTTGGTCGTTTACTGGAGCTGGGCGCCACTGCAGCCAAGGCCGGTGAATTCTCGATGCGTGCTTTTGAGAATGGCAAGCTGGATCTGGTGCAGGCCGAGGCGATTGCCGACCTGATTGATGCAACTTCGCAAGCGGCTGCACGTTCTGCAGTGCGTTCTTTACAAGGGGCTTTCTCGACCAAAGTCAATGCAGTCCTTGAGCAGCTGATTCACCTGCGTCTGCATGTGGAAGCGGCAATTGATTTTCCGGAAGAAGAAATTGATTTTCTCGCAGATGGCAAGATTTTAAATCTGCTAGATGGCGTATCCAGTGCCGTCACTCAAGTACAGCAATCCGCACGTCAAGGTCAGTTGTTACGTGAAGGTTTACAAGTCGTAATTGCGGGTAAACCGAATGCCGGTAAATCTTCGTTGCTGAATGCATTGGCTGGAATTGAACGCGCAATTGTGACTAATATTGCCGGCACCACCCGTGATGTCTTGCATGAAAAGATTACTTTAAATGGTCTGCCGATTACCCTGACTGATACTGCGGGCCTGCGTGAAACTGGCGATATCGTGGAAAAAGAAGGGATTCGCCGCGCGATTAAAGAAATCGAACAGGCCGATTTATTGCTCTTGGTCTATGACTTAAGTCAGGGCGAAGATCCGCTGCAACTTGCTCAGGAATATTTTGCTGAACATATAGAACCGAAACGTTTAATGCTGATTGGCAATAAATGCGACCTGACCGGTGCTGAAGCCGTGATTGGCGATTTAAATGGTTTCCGGCATATTGCAGTCTCTGCCAAGCAGGAAACCGGCGTTCAGACGCTCATAGAAGCGATTACAGCGCATGCAGGCTTCCAGCCTGAGGAAGACACCTTTATCGCACGTACCCGTCATTTAGACGCAATGAAGCGCACTCAGCTCTATCTGGCTGAAGCGCGTGAACAACTGGTGGTGTATAATGCCGGTGAACTGGTAGCGGAATCCTTACGTCTGGCGCAAAATGCTTTGGGTGAGATCACGGGTGATTTCAGTGCAGATGACCTGCTGGGCAAGATCTTCGGTTCATTTTGTATTGGTAAATAATTATTTAATAAGCATCAAGAAAGCCCTCAACTGAGGGATTTTTTTAGGCTGGTCGATGAGATTTTTGATAAGCCCACCATAGTGCAAAACACAGCAAACTAATCGCGATACAAAAGCTGATTACAGCGAAATCCAGCCCCCAGTGATCGGCCAGATAACCCACGGCAATGATAGGGACAATAGTGCCCAGATAGGCAATAAACAGATAGGTTGACATGACGGCTGCACGGTTGTCTAAGCTGGTCATTTGATGAATCAGGGCAAAAGCACCCATCAGGGCAAAACCATGGCCAATTCCAAAGCAAATATCACTGATAAAAAATAGCAGGCTGATTTTCGAATACATACATAGCGCTAAAACCATCAGGCTCAAGCACATCATCATCAGGCCGATATTCAGACATTTGGACGCTGCAACCGCTTTGGCCATAAATTGCACGATCACTGAAATCACTAAGATACTGGTAATGGCCAGCCCACTGACCAGAGGGCCATGCCAAGGTAAAATATTGCGGACAAAAGATGGCGACAGTGAAGCAAACAGGCTAAAGGCAGCAAAGGCACTAAAAGCCGTCACTGCAATAATCATAAACACCCGATGAAACTGCGCTTCAGGTCGTTGCAGTTTAGGCGCCATGCTAAAGGGCTGCGCCTCAAACTTGGGTGCTTTGATCCAGAACAGGCCAATCAAACACAGCACGGCGCCCAAAATCACCGGTAAATATGGCATTATCAAGGGGGCAGCGGAAAACTGCGCAATCACACCACCGACCAAGGGTCCCAAACCAAAACCCATTGCGGTGATGATTGAAATCAGTTGTGGTGCAGTGTGTTTATGGCTTTCTGGGATGGTATGCATTAAACCCATCATGGCAGAAGTGGTCATCAGGCCCGAGGCAATCCCAATAATAAAACGGCCAATCGAGAGGATCAGTGCATTCTGGGCAAAAACGGAAATGATGAGACCTAAGGTGATTAGTGCCAGACCAATTTGCAGGGTCCGTAAAAATCCGATGCTGTTACTGGTTCTGCCCAAAAACAACAAGGTCGAGAGACAGCCAAACATATAGGCGACAAAAATGTAGGTGATCTGGCTGGGCAGCAAATGCCAGAGCTGTTGATAAATCGGATAAAGCGGACTGGCCAAAGCGGTGCCAATCGTTCCCATCATTAAAGCTAGGCTGACCATCAAGAACGGTCGCCAGCTGGTCGTTATTGTCATGAAAATGCCGTTATAGTGTTGATCCTTGGCCAATCCATGTCAGGGCGTAGCGAGGAATATAGAAAGTGTCTGCAGTTTAGAATGGATACAGAAAATCGGTCAAGGCTGAATGAGTAAAATGTTTATCATTTAAAATATTTTAACTATATAAAACAATTATTTATTATGAATATTGATGTATTTTCTAGATAGATTGGAGTTCAAGCTAACGCTATACATGGTGTTCCACGTGAAACATTATGAGCTTATTTAACTGGGTGTAAACAGTAACATAAATGTTTGAGAAATTTAAAAGCAGAGCGATTAGAATCGAAGCATATTCTTATCCAATTCATGTAGAACATTCATGTTAAAAAAAACACTGATCATTAGTTTAAGTACATTGGTTTCAAGCTTTGCATTTGCCAATATTGATACGGTACAAGCTAACTTGGCAAAAAACAGTCCCAATTTAAAAATTGAAAATATTCAGACCACCGAGATGAAAGGCATCTATAGCGGTTCCATGCAGGGCCAAGTGGTTTATTTGAATGAAGATGCCAAGCATCTGATTGCTGGCCCGATGCTGCGAATTCAGGATCAGCATAATCTGACCCGTGATTTAATGTTGAAGCAAAATAGTATCGACTGGAAAAAATTACCGCTTCAGGATGCTGTGAAAAGTGTAAGAGGTACGGGTAAACGTCAGATTGCGATCTTTTCTGACCCAAATTGCCCGTATTGTAAAAAGCTTGAGCTAGAGCTGAAAAAACTGAATGACTTGACCATTTATACCTTTATTCTTCCTTTAAAACCCCAGTCGGTTGCTCCTTCAAAACAGGTGTATTGCGCGTCTAATCCAGCTCAGGCATGGGAAGATCTGATTGCTCAAGGAATTCAACCTAAATCGAAAAAAAGTTGCACCAATCCAATTGAGCGGAATAAAAAACTGGCTCAGTCTATGGGCGTGAATGGTACACCTGCGATTATTTTTTCCAATGGTTTTAAAGTGATGGGTGCCTATCCGGCAGAGCAGATTGAGCAGATCTTTAAAGAATTCAATTTATAAAAATTAAATAAAGCTATCAGTCGCTCAATATAAAAAAGCACCTTTTCCGGTGCTTTTTATTCAGGTCGTCAAATCAACCTCAGAAACATCTGAATGGTTTAGACTGTACGGCGTTTGGTTACCATATTATAAATAAACAGAATAATCACAGCACCAATCACGGAAGCAATCAGCCCTGCTGCGGAATCTGCCGAATATAGACCGAGCATACGGCCACCAAAAGTCGCCAATAAGGAGCCAGCAATACCCAGCAAGGTGGTCATGATAAAGCCTGCCTTGTCATTACCCGGGTGAATGGCACGTGCAATCAGACCTGCTACAAAACCAATGACGATCGCCACAATAATTGTCCACATATGCATACTCCTTCTTATCATGTCTTTGTTTTCACATCTGTTTAATCATCTTGAAATAAAGTCAGGATTATAAAAAGTTGAATCCTGAAACGAGATGTTATTTTTTGTTCCCGGTTTCCTGTCCATTTTAGGCATAAAAAAAGTGGCTTATGCCACTTTTTTCAACCTGATTTTAAAGACCGATTTCACCAATAAATGGCAGGTGACGGTACTTCTGGTCATAGTCTAGGCCATAACCCACAATAAATTTATCTTCAACTTCAAAGCCCATAAATTCGACTTTCAGATCGATTTCACGACGCGATGGTTTACTTACCAAAGTACACAGTTGAATCGAGTTAGGTTCACGGGTTTGCAGGATTTCGAGTACCTTGCTTAAAGTGTTGCCTGAATCAATAATATCTTCAACCACCAACACATCTTTACCACGGATTTCACCGTCTAAATCTTTCAGGATTTTTACATCACGTGACGATACCGTGCCACCGCCATAACTGGACACAGTCATGAAATCCAGTTCATGCGGTTTTGAAATCACACGACATAAATCAGCCATAAAAATCACTGAACCACGTAATAAACCGATGAGCACAAGTTCTTTGTCACTATTGGCATAGTGTGCATTGATTTGAGCACCAAGCTCTTTGACTTTAGCTTGAATTTCTTCAGCGGAAATCATTACGCTCATTTGAACGGTCATGGGTAGATACCTAAAAAGTAAAAATAGCAAAATAAAAAAGGTGTTGACCTGCAACACCTGAATACGTCGCAATTTTAATACATCCCTAGCAGAGATGCACCTGTTTTGCTGGCTGTAAATGTAATCATTTTTTAGCCGCTGTTGAATCGCGTTTCAATAAAAAAACACAGCCCAGTGCCATTGCAGACAGGATCAAGTATTGGCGACGGCGGGATTTTTTCGGTTTATTCACTGGCTGCTGCTTTGACATAAACGGCTGCTCCATAGACATAGGTGGCTGCAATATTACGGTCATCGCCAAGCATGGTCAGTGCAAAAAATGCATCTTCAATATTTTTAGCTCTGCTCTGGCGTAACTGCTGTAAGGCAGTTGCATTGAGATTCAGCACCACAAAGTCGGCTTCTTTGCCAATATTAAAGTTCCCCAGGCGATCATCCAGACTCAAGGCTTTGGCACCGCCTAAAGTGGCATGATACAAGGCCTCAAAGGCGGAGAGTTTTTCGCCCTGTAACTGCTGCACCTTATAGGCTTCATTCAGGGTTTGCAGCTGATTAAATGATGTTCCTGCTCCAATGTCTGTGCCTAAGCCGACTTTGACCCCTTTGTCCCAAGTTTTTTTCAGGGGAAATAAGCCACTGCCAAGGAATAGATTTGAGGTCGGACAGAAGGCAATGGCGGAGTCGGTCTGATGCATACAATCCCATTCCTTATCTTCCAGATGCACACAATGTGCAAAGACGGACTTGCTCCCGGTTAAACCATAATGATGATACACATCCAGATAACCTTCACGTTCAGGAAAGAGTTCTTTGACCCAAGCAATTTCATTTTTATTTTCACTTAAATGGGTATGCACATAGACATCCGGATATTCGGCTTTGAGCTGCCCGGCTTTTTGTAGTTGTTTAGGTGTTGACGTCGGTGCAAAGCGTGGGGTAATCGCATACAGGTTCCGTCCCTGTCCATGCCACTTTTCAATCAGCGCTTTAGAGTCAATATAAGCCGTTTCTGCTGTATCCGTCAGCGCTTCCGGTGCATGACGATCCATCAGGACTTTACCTGCGATCAAACGCATATTGCGTGTGGTTGCGGCATTAAATAAAGCATCTACGGATTCAGGATGAACGGTACAAAAGACCAGGGCAGTGGTGGTGCCGTTTTTAAGCAATTCCTGCACAAAAAATTCGGCAATTTTTTCGCTATAGGATGCATCTTGAAACTGGATTTCAGTGGGGAATGTATAGGTATTTAACCATTCCAGCAGTTGTTCACCATAAGCCCCGACCATTTCCGTTTGCGGGAAATGAATATGGGTGTCGATAAATCCGGGAACAATCAGTTGATCTGGATAGTGTTGTAATTCAGCATTGGTAGGAAGTCGTGACTGCCCTTCTTGCCAAGGACCAAACCACTGGATTTTACCTTCGTGAATGATGACTAAACCATCTTCTACATATCGCACTTGGTCGTGTATATCACGTGCTTGGGCAACTGTATTCTGAATGTCGAGGAAGCGACCACGGATCGCTGTCGTTGCAATTACAGAAGACATTTTAAACCTACGCTTTTTGATTTTTTCGATTGATTGTAGCTGAAAAAATTGCCATGTTTGTATGAACATTCATATTTAAATAGTGATCCCGATTCTTTTATGACCCCATCCAATTATCATGATCAATTTCAACAGATCGTGCGTGCGCAGCTGACCTTAATGCGCATCTTGCATCAGTTAGCACAATTGCACTCTGACGCTTATGTCGCAGCGGGTGTGTTAGGTCATGTGATCTGGGCGCATTTACATGACTGGGAATATGAAATGAATCATACTGAGGTCGATGTAATTTTGTATGACGAAAATAAGCAGGCTCGCGCTATAGAACAGCAACTTGCAGATCAGTTAAAAGAGTATTTTCCAGATATCTGTTGGGATGTGACCAATCAAGCCTTTGTACATGAGTGGTATCGTACCGATCAAAATGAAAGTATTGAGCCTTTAACTTCAATTAGTCATGCGCTGTCATTATGGCCAGAAACTGTCACGGCCTTGGCACTGCGCCTGAAAGATGATGAATTGGAGTTAATCGCTCCTTTCGGTTTAGCAGACTTATTTGAGTTAAAGCTGCGTTGGAATCCGAATTTAGTCAGTTATGCCGTGTTTGAACAACGCATGCTGAGCAAACAGTTTTTGCAAAAATGGCCCAAATTATCCCTGATAGAACAATAAAAAAAAGCCTGCTGATGCAGGCTTTTTTGATGATTACTTTTTACAGGGTGGTTTCGTTATATTTCTTGCTATGACGAATCGACAAGATCGCGGTCACAGTCAGGACAATCACAATAAAGCTCAAAGAAATCCAGATCGGCATATGGAACACATCCAGCATCAGCATTTTAAAGCCGATAAAGACCAGAATGATCCCGAGACCATAAGGCAGATAATGCATTTTTGAGGCTGCGCCCGAGAGCAGGAAGAACATCGCGCGTAGGCCTAAAATCGCCATCAGGTTTGCGGTAAGGACAATAAAGGGATCGGTGGTGACGGCAAAAATAGCTGGAATAGAATCGACGGCAAAGATGACATCAGAGGCTTCAACCAGGATCAGGACCAAGAACAACGGCGTTGCCCAGAGCAAACCATTCTGACGGACAAAGAATTTGTCGCCCTGAAGTTGCGGGGTAATACGCATATGTTTACGTAGCCATTTCAGAATCGCCATATCTTCAATATTGCTGTCTTCTTCATGCTGACCACGCAGGAATTTGAAGCCGGTATACACCAGGAACGCACCGAAGATATATAGAATCCAGGAGAATTCCTGCACGAACCACGCGCCAATAAAAATAAAGATGGTTCTGAGTACAATCGCACCCAGTACGCCATATAACAGCAGTTTACGTTGCAGTGCGGGTGGAATGGCAAAGGCCGCGAAGATCATCAGCCAAACAAAGACGTTATCAATCGCCAGGGATTTTTCCAGCAGATAACCGGCAAAGTATTCCATGACCTTAGCATTGGCAATTGCCGTGCCTGCGGTCTGCTCCAGATACAGCCATAAGCCGCCACCAAATAAAGTCGCGACACTGACCCAGGCAATACTCCAGTAGGCAGCAGTACGGACTTTAACTTCCTGACCATGCTGATGCTTAAAGCCGACAAAATCGATTATCAGCATGACTGCGACAATCGCGAAAAAGACGAGATACAGCCAGAGTGTACCAATGGTTTCCATGTGAATTCTCCACATCGGACAACTAGCCATAAAAAAACCTTGACCAGTTGCCAGATGAAAAACATCTATAACAACATGATCAAGGTCTTGCCTACATCTTACTGTTCCACTTTTTTATATAAAGTGTGACTTCAAGATGCTCAGATACCGACTTTTTGCAAAGTGTAATGACGATATTCTGACACGTTTAAAAATTGAAATTTCATTCTTAAACGCTTGGAGGAGGCTACTCCCCTTGTTCAAACTAAATTTTATTTGAGCGGTAGCTCAATGTGCAGCAAGCATGACAGATTTTTGCTAAGACTACAATTTCATTTACAAAAATCATGCTTCAAGGCGCTTTCTTACCTAAGAAATCCGGACGCTGAATCAGGTATAAGCTGATCAGAAAACCCAAGCTGGCCAGGATTGCTCCTACCCAGCCAATACTATGTAATCCGATATGTGCCGTTACCAGACCGCCGAGTAAGGCACCGCCACCAATCCCGACATTGTACAGACCTGAAAAAATTGCCATGGCGACATCGGTTGCATCAGAAGCCAGATTTAAGGTCTTGGCTTGTAGAGCCAGACTAAACCCAATAATGCTGATGCCCCAGATTAACGCCAAGCTATTAAGCTGAAATACACCCTGAGACAGTGGCAGCAATAACAGTAGCGAGATCCCTAGCCCGAATGTAAATAGCGGAATGGTGAGTCGGGGAAAATGCGGTGCAAAGCGGCCAAATACGTAAGAGCCGATCAGACCCGCAGCGCCATAAATTAGCAATAAGCTGGTGGTTTGCGCAGAGCTGAATTGCGCAATATTCAGCGCAAAGGGTTCAATATAACTATAGGCGGTAAATTGCGCACTAATCACAAGCACGGTAAGCGCAAAGACCAGCATCAGGCTGGGACGTTTTAGCAAGTTTTTTAAACTGCTGAGTGAACCTGAATTGACACTTGGCAATAAAGGCAAGGTTTTGGCCAGCAATACGCACACCACGCTCGCCACAATCCCAATCAAGGCAAAACTATTGCGCCAGCCATAGGCCTCCCCGACCATCCGGCCAAAGGGAATTCCCAGAACCATCGCCATGGCGGTACCGGTAGCCAATAAGCCCAGTGCCTGAAACTCTTTGCCCTTTGGCGCAACCCGCACAGCAAGCGACGCCGTAATTGACCAGAACAGCGCATGCGCCACGGCAATACCAATCCGGCTCAGCACCAGAATGCTAAAGCTCCAGGCAAAATAGGACAGCACATGACTGAAAATAAACACCGCAAATAAAACCATCAGCAGAAAGCGCCGTTCAATATTTTTGGTCAGTAACATCATTGGCAAAGACAACAGCGCCACGACCCAGGCATAAATTGTCAGCATCCACCCGACCTGGGTCGGTGACATGGCAAAACTGGTACCAATATCACTTAATAGCGCCACCGGGATAAATTCGGTGGTATTGAAAATAAAGGCAGCAGAGGCTAAAGCAATCACACAAACCCATTGACGTGTCACCGAAGAGGTGGAAGAAGAGCTAGACATACATATCTGATAAAAAGAACCGGCCGGCAGTTTAAACCTGTTCAGCAGAATGCGGTATTGGTCAGAAGGATAGATTCACAATCCTTTAAAAGAAATCTAACAATAGTGCAGGGAAAAATATGTCAGTCTGACTTAAAAACAAGGAGAGGATCGGCATGTTGATCGAGCATCAGCAACAGGACACTGGAGGTTTATGGTTTGTAGAGCCAAATGAAAAACGTCTGGCAGAAATGAGTTATTCAAGAGTAAATGAAGATCAATTAGTGATTGAACACACCTGGGTCGATGACAGCCTACGCGGACAGCACGTCGGGTATTATCTGGTCGAGGCCGCTGTGAATTTTGCCTGTGAACACGGCATCAGGATTATTCCAAAATGCCCTTTTGCCAAATCCGTGTTCGAGCGAGAGCCTCGCTTTAATGATGTTTTATAATTTAAAAATGACAATAAAGGTTTAGATTCGTATGGAAATTAAATATCAAGATTCAAAACGTGGTGGTGTATTTTTTATGGAAGCTCAAGGACGCCGCCTGGCCGAGATCACTTATCAATGGCGGGGCGATGCAGTCATCATTGCCGATCATACCTGGGTCGATGATTCCTTGCGTGGCCAAGGTATTGCCCGGAAAATGCTAGATGTACTGGTCGATTTTGCCCGTGAAAAAAGTTTAACCATCATCCCGCAATGTTCCTATGTGGATGTCATGTTTAAACGTGACCGTAGTCTGGCAGATGTCGCGGCAACGACTATTTAACCATCCAAGGGGATTTCCCGAAAGATAAATGCAATCTTTCTTTCAAGGCAGGAATCAATATAACCTGTAACAGGGTATATAAACCGAAACCTGCCATCACCCCGGTCATCGCCCAGAAAATTTCTTCAAACTGTTGCAGCATCACTAAAATTGCCATAATCAGCAGGTAACTGGCATGAAAATAAATACGATGCCCAACAAATTTCAAGATCGTCCAGCTAATAAAAATTGAACTGATCAGCAGATTAGTTTGAGCGCTGAATTGCCAATTATTTAAAGTGATGATCAGGATAAAACACACACATAACAAGGCGAGGGTTAAAATCAGATCTTTTAACATCAAGTGATCCTCATGTTCATGGTAGGTGTATGAAAATATTCGTTTAATAATTTAGGCACTATTGTTAAAAGTTTAATCCAGAAATGCAAACTGAAAACCGTGTAAGCAAAAACGGATATTTGCTTAAAAAATAGTCGACTTAATTTAAAATTATTGATTAAATTGTGTTTTTAATTCTTCCCTCTAGAGAGATGGCATGATGCTACAGCTTTGCTATGCCAGTGAACGCATAGAATCTGAACAAGAGTTGTTACAAGATTTGAGCGATATTTTGGCCACTGCCCGGAAGTTTAACCTTCAGCATCAGATTCATGGGGTGTTGTATTATTCCCATGGCAAATTTTTCCAGTGCCTTGAAGGTCAGGCTGAAGTAGTGGAAAGTTTATTTCAGAGCATTTGTCAGGATGCCCGCCATCATAGTATCTTGCGTTTTGCAGATGCGATGGTAGAGCAGTCTCATTTCTCGGAATGGTCAATGAAATATGTGCATAAACACAGTGAAATTTCTTCTTTATTTTCACGTTTAGGTTTGAAGCAATTTGATCCACATGCCTTGCAGCAGTCAGGAATTGCCGAATTCCTCAAAGTGCTGTATCGCCTGGAAGAAAATCAGGCCAGTCTGGCATCGCCAAAAGGCTACAAGCAGCGTGGTTATGTCCCCTATTTTTGATCTGATGGATCAAAGCTGAAAATAAAAAAGTCCGCATGGCGGACTTTTTTGTCTGATGTGGATTAGGTCATGTCAATCATGACTTTTAAGGCCTTTTCATCAGAGGCATGTTTAAAGACATCATAGGCTTTTTCAAAATCGGAAAATTTAAAATGATGGGTCGCCAGTTTTTCTAGGGGCAATTTGCCGGAACAGCAGGTTTTCAGCAACATCCCTGTAGTATTGGCATTCACCAGGCCGGTGGTGATGGTCAGGTTTTTAATCCAGAGTTTGTTCAGTTCAAAACTCACCGGTTTACCATGTACGCCGACGTTGGCAATATGCCCGCCCTCTTTCACGACATGCTGGCAAATATTCCAGGTCGGTTCTACACCCACTGCTTCAATGGCACAGTCGACCCCGCGTCCATCGGTAATCTCTAAAATCTTTTGAATGGCATCTTCTTTGGCAGAGTTGATGGTATGCGTCGCGCCGACAGTCTTGGCAAATTCCAGCCGGTTATCATCCATATCCACCATAATAATATTGGCAGGTGAATAGAACTGGGCAGTGAGCAGACAGCTCATGCCGATTGGTCCTGCCCCGACAATCGCCACGTTGTCTCCCGGTTTGACATCGCCATATTGCACGCCAATTTCATGTGAAGTTGGCAGGATATCTGAAAGGAACACGGCCACATCTTGATTCAGGCCTTCGGGTAAATGATAGAGTGAGGTATCGGCAAAGGGCGTGCGTACATATTCGGCATGGGTGCCATCAATCATATAACCCATGATCCAGCCGCCTTCATTGCGGCAATGTGCATAGAGCTGTTTTTGGCAGTTTTCACAGGTTCCGCAGCGGCTGACACAGGAAATAATCACCCGGTCGCCCTTTTTGAAGTTCTGCACGGCGGAACCAACTTATTCCACAATGCCAATACCTTCGTGACCTAAAATACGCCCCTTAAAGCTGCCCTCTTTACGCGTGGCCTCCTGCTCAATTTCCGGGTTTTTACCTTTCCAGATACCCAAGTCGGTACCACAGATGGTAACTTTTTCCAGTTTAATGATGGCATCGCCGGGATGTAAAATGGTGGGAACCGGGCGGTCTTCAAAGCGAATATCATTTGCGCCGTAATAGACCATCGCTTTCATCGTTGTCATGACACATCTCCTAATGGAATAAGGAATGAGAATGACCTGAATCAACGAGAATAATGAACGCCTCGATTGCTTTTATATAATGACAGCGATGGGCTGATTCATGATCTGGCTTTCAGGCCTATAAATACCTGTGTTCTTCTCGATTGTGCCTTGAGTGATATGACGCTGCAATGAGTCTTGTGTACAGATTGCAACAAAAGATCATCCGGGATAGTTCAAAGATAAATCTGCTCTTTGGGTCAATGTTTAAATCAGGAAATTCCAGAATAGATATACCCCTTCACTTTTGCTCAATCAATATTTTAATATGCTAAAAAAAGCCCGCTAGGCGGGCTTTTTTACTTCACTTAAATCTGTTTTATGCTTGTAAAACAGTGATCAGCTTCTGATGCAAACCGCCAAAACCGCCATTTGACATAATTACTATGGCATCGCCCTCACCTGCTTCAGCGACTACGGTCTGAATGATGTCATCCAGTGTGCGTGCAACTTTGGCCTTGTTTGGCGCAGCCTCAATGACCGGTTGCAGATCCCAATCCAGTCCTTCCGGTTGATACCAGATTACTTCATCGGCCAGACGTGCAGAATGGGCCAAGCCATCTTTATGACTACCCATACGCATGGTGTTTGAACGCGGCTCAATAATTGCCCACAGTTTACGTTCGCCTAAGCGTTTACGTGCGCCGTCAAGCGTGGTTTCAATTGCGGTCGGGTGATGGGCGAAGTCATCATAAACTTCAATTCCTTTCACGGTATCCAGCAATTCCATACGGCGTTTTACACCGCCAAAGTTTGAAAGTGCTTCACAAGCTGTTTCAATGGATACGCCCACATGTTCAGCCGCTGCAATGGTCGCCAAAGCATTGGCCACAGAATGCTGACCGGTCATGTTCCATTTAACGGTACCTTTAACCACGCCATTTTCTAACACTTTAAAGTGAGAACCATCTGCAGAAAGTTGCTCAGCAGAAAGTGATGCTTTTTCATCGGCATTCAATGAAGTGCGTACCACCGGTGTCCAGCAGCCCATGTCCAGAACTTCATCAATATTAGTTTCAGTAATTGGGGCAATAATGCGGCCTTCACTTGGAATGGTACGCACCAGATGATGGAACTGTTTTTGAATTGCGGCTAGATCATCGAAGATATCGGCATGGTCAAATTCCAGGTTATTTAAAATTGCGGTTTTTGGATGGTAATGCACAAACTTGGAACGCTTGTCGAAGAAAGCAGAATCGTATTCATCGGCTTCGACACAGAAATATTTCCCGCCACCGAGACGCGCACTTTCCGAAAAGCCCAATGGCACACCGCCAATCAGAAAACCTGGCTCCAGACCGGCTTGATCCAGTACCCAAGCCAGCATCGTGGTGGTCGTGGTTTTACCATGTGTTCCGGCGACACCCAGCACGTGTTTACCTTGCAGAACATGATCAGCCAGGAACTGCGGACCTGAAATATAAGGCAGACCTGCATTCAGCATATATTCGACTGCATCAATACCACGCTTCATGGCATTGCCGACTATCACCAGATCCGGATGAGGCTGTAAATGACTGCGGTCATAACCCTGCATTAAAGTGATGCCCGCATTTTCAAGTTGGGTCGACATGGGTGGATACACATTCAGGTCTGAACCTGTTACCTGGTGGCCCAGATCGCGTGCAAGTAGCGCTAACGAGCCCATAAAGGTGCCACAAATACCCAAAATATGCAGATGCATCTACTTTACTCCGTTCCTGTCTGACCCATCACTTTATATTGGTGCTGTTGTCATGATTTATTCAATTTGCAAGCAACGATAGCAAGGCTTTAGCTGAAAAGATAGTGAAAATTCTGGCCTTGTTGTGGGATTTTTTAAATCCTGTTTCACGGATAAATTCAAAGAAAATTTCAAAGCGATGCAATATCTTTTCGCCAAATAAACCGTAAAATAAGTTCGACTTTTTTGCAGAGTGCATGCAAATGCTGCCGGCTTTATTTCTTCTGGTAATTGCCAACTGTTTTATGACCCTGGCCTGGTATGGGCATTTAAAATTTTTGCCGCATGATGCACCGCTCTGGCAAGCGATTCTATTTAGCTGGGCCATTGCCCTGTTTGAATATAGCCTGATGATTCCAGCGACCAAATTACTGGCGCAGCAAGGCCTGGCAGTGGGTCAAATGAAAATCACCCAGGAAGTCGTGACCCTACTGGTCTTTGTTCCTTTTATGATTTTTATGTTTAAACAGCCTTTTAAACTAGATTATCTCTGGGCCGCTTTATGTCTGTGTGGATGCATCTATTTTGTCTTCCGCAGTTCCTAAATAGTTGTAACTGCAGCTACTCCCCTATTTTTATTCCAGTTTTTGAAAATTCGATAAAAAAACAAGAAAAATCGAGCCTTGCTTTGACCGTTAAATTTTATGAAGCTGAATTTTCAGTCTATAATACGCACTCCTATTCAAGCTTGGCTCTCTCGTCGAGATTTATCTTTTCTCACTTTAATCTCTGGAAAATTTGCAATGAATGCGGCTGCTGCACAAGATACTCCTCTCGTAGGTATTATCATGGGTTCTCAATCAGATTGGGCAACTCTCGAACACACTGCCAATATGCTCAAGCAGCTTGGTGTCCCATTTGAAGCCGAAGTTGTTTCTGCACATCGTACTCCAGACCGCCTGTTTGAATATGCTGAGCAAGCGCGTGATCGTGGTATTCAGGTGATTATTGCTGGTGCAGGTGGTGCAGCGCACTTACCGGGTATGTGTGCGGCGAAAACTGATCTTCCAGTTTTGGGTGTACCTGTGAAATCTTCGATTTTAAACGGTATTGATTCATTGCTGTCTATTGTGCAAATGCCAGCTGGGATTGCGGTTGGTACCTTGGCTATTGGTCCTGCCGGTGCCACCAATGCTGCCATTATGGCCGCGCAAATTCTGGGTTTGACCCGTCCAGAAATCGCAAAAAATGTTGCAGATTTCCGTGCAGCGCAAACAGATAAAGTAGCAAGCAACAATATTCCAGGCCAGGCTTAAGTCGAGACACAGATTATGGATAAAACCATCGGTATTTTTGGTGGCGGTCAGCTGGGTCGTATGATGGCGCAAGCGGCACTTCCATTAAATATTCAATGTACATTTTTTGAAGCCAGCACAGACTGCCCTTCTGCTGCTTTGGGCCCGGTGATTTCGAGCCAGGCTGAAAACGGTCTACAAGACTTTATCAGCAGTGCAGATGTATTTAGTCTGGAGTTTGAAAACACGCCCCTTGCAGATGTTGATGTACTCACACAAAGCAAGCAACTGCATCCGCCACGTCAAGCTTTAGCGATTGCCCAGCATCGTTTGTCTGAAAAAGCCTTGTTTGATGAACTGGCTATTCCGGTTGCACCGTACAAAGCGGTCACTTCACTGGAAAGCTTACAGGCTGCTGTAGCTGAACTGGGTTTGCCGATCGTACTGAAAACTTCACGTGGCGGTTATGATGGCAAAGGCCAATTCGTTTTACGTTCGGCCGATCAGATTGATCAGGCTTGGACAGAATTGGGCCCTGCGGGTGAACTGATTGCTGAAAGTTTCGTGACTTTCTCGCGTGAAGTCTCGATCATTGCAGTGCGTGGTCAGAATGGCGATGTCAAAACCTGGCCTTTGGCAGAAAACCATCATCATAACGGGATCCTGTCGCACTCGATTGTGCCTGCACCAAACAGTGCAGATTTGCAGCCTGTGGCGCAGGACTATATCACTCGCCTGCTGAATCATCTGAATTATGTTGGTGTCCTGACCCTTGAGCTGTTTGTGACAGACAAAGGCCTATATGCTAACGAGATGGCACCACGCGTGCATAACTCGGGACACTGGTCGATTGAAGGCGCCGTATGTTCGCAATTTGAGAATCATGTACGTGCAGTGGCTGGTTTGCCTTTAGGTTCAACTGAAGTGATCCGTCCAACTGTCTTGGTGAACATCATTGGTCAGCATCCAAAATCTGCAGATGTTCTGGCTCTGGAAGGTGCGCATTTGCATCTCTACAACAAGTCAGAGCGCGAAGGCCGTAAGATTGGTCACATCACCTTGATGCCAAATGACAGCGCGCAATTGTCTGTGCTTTGCCGCCAACTGGCGAAAATTTTACCGAATCCATTGGCATTGAGCGAAGATATGACCATCTAGGCTTTAACTTGCTGATAAAAAAAGCGATCACTTCGGTGATCGCTTTTTTATTTGTCTGCTTTCAGGCATGATTGCGCCTCTTCAAAAATACCTGCCATTGGTCGGATCAGTTTTTAAATCAATTGCTTACAAACTGATCAATTGAGTATAAATATAACAATCCAATAAAACCTTTTTTACAGCTGAATTTTGCCATATTCAGTGTAATTAGAGCATGTTGATGATCGTGACTCGCTTTTCCTGAAACAAGTTATCCCCAGTAATTTTTAAATTCAAAACTAATTGCAAGTGTTTTGAATTTGAATTTAAAAATCCCGCTGATTTGAATTTAAATCAGGCTTGTGGATAACTCATGTTTAAATTTAAAGATTACAAAATGAATTTAAAAGTGTAGGAATTATGAATTTAAATTTACGCATTGGCGCTTTAATTTTCATCATGAGCTGCTAAGGTAGAAACATAATTCAAAATCTAAATACTCAAGGGTCTTATGCAACGGCTTGCACTTTTTATTGGTTCTGTGGTCTTGGCTGCTTCACAGGCACAGGCTGAACTTATTATTAATGGTCAACGTGTCACGCCGACTGATTTGACCTCTAGTTCAAATATCCCGAATTATGCCTCCCAAAATAATTTTCAAAACTGTCTCGCTAATTTGCGCAGTCAAGCTGTTGCTAGAGGTGTAAGCGGCAGTACCTATGATCGTTATACCCAGAACTTAAACCCGGATTATTCAGTGATTGAACGCCTGAATTACCAGCCTGAATTTTCTACCCCGATTTGGGATTATCTATCTGGTTTGGTGGATGAAGAACGGGTTCAGCTCGGCCGGCAAAAACTACAGCAACATCGTGAGGTGCTCAATCGTGTTGCTGCTACCTATGGTGTACCTGCAGAAACGGTAGTTGCGGTATGGGGTGTCGAAAGTAATTTTGGTGATATTTCGGGGAAATATCCTTTATTACAGGCTTTAGGAACTTTGAGCTGTGAAGGTCGTCGCCAGAGTTATTTTCGTGGTGAGTTTTTTACCACAATGAAACTGTTACAGCGTGGCGATGTGCGTGAAGAACAATTAAAGGGTTCCTGGGCAGGCGCATTTGGTCATACCCAGTTTATGCCATCGACTTATGATGAACTTGCAGTTGATTTTGATGGTGATGGCCGACGTGATCTGGTTTCGAGCATTCCTGATGCACTGGCATCGACCGCCAACTTTTTAAGCAAGCGTGGCTGGCAGAGCGGGCAACCTTGGGGCTTTGAAGTCAAGATTCCGCAAGGCATGTCGGTTTCCGGTGAAGGCCGAAGAAATAAAAAATCCTTGAGTAGCTGGATCAATCAAGGGGTGGTTCGTGCCGATGGTTCGGCATTGGTTCAAGGAAATTTATCGCAATCTTCTCAGGCCGGATTGGTTACACCTGCAGGCCCGAGTGGTCCAGTATTTTTGGTCTTTAAAAACTTTGATGCCATTTATAGCTATAACGCGGCAGAAAGTTATGCCTTGGCGATTGCGCATTTATCCGATCGCCTGCAAGGTAAAGGCTCATTTATGACCACATGGCCTACTGATGATCCGGGAACTTCTCGTGCAGAACGTCGTGAGATCCAGCAATTTTTATTGAATCGAGGTTATAACATTGGTGCGGTAGATGGTCTGATTGGAGATAAAACCCGTCAGGCGATTCGTCAGGAACAGCAGCGTTTGGGCTTAAGTCCTACAGGTCGTGCCGGTCAGCAGATTTTGCGTGCCTTTAGAAATGAAAATGCCAAAAATTTAATGCAATAAAGAGTATTCAAAAAGGAAAAAGGTCTGCATGAATGCAGACCTTTTTTGATGACTTTTTTTGAGTAGCTATATAGTCATGCAAGATAATAGTAATTCGCTGAATTTAAACAGCAGTAATCGTACCAAGCACACGATAACCAGCGGCACCAGTGACTGCAGGTAGGTTGCCATTCAGTTGATTCATAAAACGCATGGCCAGCCAGGCAAAGGCGGTGGCTTCTACCCAGGTTGGACTGAGGCCCAGATCGGCGGTAGTCTGTACGCTCCATTCATGTTTGCGCAGGCGCCAGCGCAACTGCTCCAGTAAATGTGAGTTGTAGGCACCACCACCGCAAACAAAAACCTGTCCGGTATCCATGCCAGAGCGGTAAATTGCTTTTTTAATGGCTCGGGTGGTGAGCTTTAATAAAGTCGCCTGTACATTTTCCGGAGTGTCTTCCAGTTCATCGTATTGTAGGTCATTGCGCCAGTCGGCAATCTGTTCATCTAGCCATTCCAGATTGAAATCTTCACGACCGGTACTTTTTGGGGGTTCTTTAGAGAAGAATTCGTGTGACTGCAAGCGATCAAGCAAACTGCGAATCGGGGTGCCATAGGCTGCCCAGTTACCATTTTCATCAAAAGGCTGACCGGTATAACGGGAACACCAAGCATCCATCAGGATATTGGCCGGTCCGGTATCAAAACCATACACCTCTTCAGGCTTGCCGGCAGGCAGCAGGCTGACATTCGCTATACCGCCCAGATTTAAAATTACCCGGTGAATGCTGTTATGCTGGAAAATATCCTGATGAAATGCTGGAACTAAAGGTGCTCCCTGACCACCTGCTGCCAGATCACGACGACGGAAATCTGAAATCACCGGAATCTGGGTAATTTCAGTAATGATGTTCGGGTCGCCAATTTGCAGGGTGAAGCCATGTTCAGGACGATGCCGGATAGTCTGGCCATGCGAGCCAATCGCCTTAATTCTGGATTTATCCAGGTTATTTTTTTCAATCAGCGCATTAATACCATGACCAATCATTTGTGCCAGTGCAACATCGGCCTTACCCATGCGGTCAATTTCATTGTCATCAGGCAAAGTCAGTGCCATCAGTTCATCCCGAAGGTCAGGATCAAATGCCAAAGTGAATGTGGCGTGAAGCTGGAGTGGATCAAAAGAAGCAGCAACAATATCGACACCATCCATGCTCGTGCCGGTCATTACCCCAATATAGATCGCTGTCATGATTATTCTTAAGCCTGCAATGTGCTGAAAAAGTGTTAGTATATCGCACAAATTGAATAACTGATGTGTTTGGGTTTTGTGATGTCAAATTTCCTGCCGGCTGAAGAACAACTTGCCCTCATTCAACGAGGCACCCACGAAATTATTTCTGAAGAAGATCTTCTCAAGAAATTAAAATTGAATCGTCCATTAAAAATTAAAGCGGGTTTTGACCCGACTGCGCCTGATTTGCACTTGGGCCACACGGTTCTCATTAATAAGTTAAAAGTATTCCAGGATTTGGGTCATGAAGTATTGTTTCTGATCGGTGACTATACTGCGATGATCGGTGACCCGACCGGCAAGAGCGCAACACGTCCACCATTGTCACGTGAACAGGTTTTAGAGAATGCTAAAACATATCAAGAACAAGTATTTAAAATTCTTGATCCAAACAAAACCAAAGTGGTGTTTAACTCGGAATGGTTTGCACAAAAAACTGCGGCTGATTTGATTCAACTGGCATCACAGCAAACGGTTGCGCGTATGCTTGAACGTGATGACTTCACCAAGCGTTATAACAACCAGCAGCCAATTGCGATTCATGAATTTTTGTACCCATTGGTACAAGGCTATGACTCTGTTGCGCTGG
>JADHEF010000424.1_pt1 | contig 44852 bp, 39 predicted proteins | sample 8952391 | NCBI WGS metagenome assembly JADHEF01 (sample SAMN16124439, study PRJNA663245) | bioreactor sludge metagenome | isolation source: sludge (nitrite) | place: India:Bengaluru | collected 2019-02-28 | reverse complement strand
TCCTCCTGAACGCGAAGGTGACGGCGTCCCTCGACCCGCTCGCGCCCGGCCTCGAGCTCTTCCTCTCGGGCGAGAACCTGAGCAATTCCGACTACGCCTATCGCCCCGGCTACCCGATGCCGGGAGCGTCGTTCAGCGGGGGCGCGAGCCTGAAGTTCTGAGGGGAGCCTCAGGCGGCCCCGGCCCGCCGTCCGCGCGCGCCTCTACGCCTCGCCGTTCCCGGTCGCGTCGCCCGCGTGCGGGCAGGGAAGGACCTCGACGTTGACGTGGGCGAGACCGAGGTCGTCGGGGAGGAGGGCGCGATACCCGTCGGGAGCGAGCGGGTCGGCGCTGACGACGGAGACGATCGCGGACCAGCCTTCGGGGGAGATGCGCCAGACGTGCAGGTCGGAAACGCGGTCGCCGGCGCGCGCCTCGATCGCCTCGCGAATCGCCGAGAGGAGCGGCTCGGGCGCCTGCCGGTCGAGGAGGACGTGTCCGCTCTCCCGGAGGAGGCCGACGGACCAGCGCGTGATCACGGCGGCGCCGACGATACCGATCAGCGGATCGAGGAACTGCCACCCGAGGAACGCTCCGCCGAGGAGGGCGCCGATGGCCAGGAGCGACGTGACGGCGTCGGCCAGGACGTGCAGGTAGGCGCTCCGGAGGTTGTGGTCGTGGCCGTGGGGGCTCGCGGCCCGGCCCGGAGCCGGCTCGCCGTGAGGACCGTGCCCGTCGTGCGCCTCCTCGCCGCGCGTCAGGACGAGCGCGCTGGCGGCATTCACGGCGAGGCCGAGGACGGCGACGGCGATCGCCTGCCCGAATGCGACCGGGACGGGAGAAAGGAGCCGTTCGACGCTCTCCCAGGCCATCAGGAGGGCGAAGCCCGCGAGGAGGCCGGCGCCGGCGAAGCCGGCGAGGGCGTTCATCTTCCCCGCGCCGAAGCTGAACCGCGGGTCGGCGGCGTGCCGCCGCACCCAGGCGTAGGCGAACGCCGAGATGCCGAGGGCCGCGGCGTGCGAGCCCATGTGGAGGCCGTCGGCGAGGAGCGCCATCGAGCCGAACTTCAGCCCGGCGCCGATCTCGAGGGCCATCGTGACGACGGTGAGCGCGATGACGATTCGCGTCCCGCGCTCTCCGGGCCGCGGCCGGTCCTGGCCGAAGACGTGCTCGTGGCGGCGCCCCGTGGCGCAGGCTTCGTGGGCCGCGGCGGCCGGGTCGGTCGGGGTCACCGCGGCCGGATCCTCGCGACGACCGGGTCGTGGTCGCTCGTCCGCTTCTCGTCCGAGCAGTCGGAGTTGAGGTGGAGGATCTCGATCTCGGCGTCCTTCGCGAGGGCGGGGGAGACGACGACGTGGTCGAGGACCTGCGACGCCCCCTCGAAGTTGAACGTGTAGCGGCTCGCGATCGGCACCCTCAGGATGAGGTTCTCGAGCGGAGGAGCGGAGAGGTGCCGCACCGCCTCGGAGTGCTCGAAGTCGTTCAGGTCGCCGAGCAGGACGACGCGGGCCTCCGGGTCGGCGGCGAGGAGGCTCTGGGCGAAGGACCGGATCTCCCGCGCCTGGGCGAGGCGGCGCGCCACGGTCGGAGCCCTCGGGGGCTGCGCGGAGCCGAAGGCGCGGTCGTCGTCGGACTTGGACGAGAGGTGGTTCGCGACGACGAAGAGCTTCTTCCCGCGGAAGAGGAGCTCGACCGCGAGCGAGCGGCGCACCCCCTCGCCGTCCGTCGGCGAGAACGCCTCCGAGGCGGGGGCGACGCGCCCCGGGCTGAGGGTGAGGCGGAGGTCCTTCCCGGTTCCCTCGGGGGCCGTCGCGTCGAGGGGGCCGGCCGCGCCGCGGCGGACGAGCGTGACGCGCGCGGGATTCAGGAGGAGCGCGACCCGGATGTTCCCGCCCGGCTGCCCTCCTTCGCGACCCTCGACAGGGTCGATCCAGACGGCCTCGTAGCGCGGACCCCCGGCGGCCACGACCGCTTCGACGAGCGCCTCGAGCGTCCGTCTCGACGTGACGACTCCGTCGCCCTTCCCGGCCGGGCCGCTGTCGTCCTGCACCTCCTCGAGCGCGACGACGTCGGGGGCGAGCATCGCCCTCGCGATACGTTCGCCGATCCGTGCGAAACGCCCGGCCGGACCGGCGACGGAGAGGTTCTCGACGTTGAACGACGCGACGGAGAGCCGGCGGCGGTCGCCCGGGAGCGACGTCGTCACCTCGCAGCGCCCCGCCGCCGCCGTCACGACGGGAGCGGCGAGCGGCCGGACGCGGTAGGTCCCCCAGGAGTAGTCGACGATGCCGACGAGGGGCGCGTCGACGCGGGCGCCGACGTCGACGGCCGCGGGCTCGCCGGAGAAGGGGCGCGAGAGGAAGACCCGGTCGAGGGACGGCCCCGTCTCGGGGAGGAGGACGCCGCCGACGGCGGTCCGCGCGATCTCCGGCGAACCGTCCGGCCGGAGGACGAAGTCGCCCCGCCGGGACGAGGGGCCGACGACGGCGCCGGCCGGGACCTCGATCCGCATCCCTTCGAGGCTCTCCCAGAAGTCGAGCGCGTCGGATGCGGGCTCGAAGCGCGAGAGCGCGTCGTCGTCGACGACGGACGGCACCGGGCCCCGCGTGAACGGGCGGGCCGGGGGCGGGAGCTCGACCGGGACGCCGAGCGGGACGACCTCGCTCGCCAGGAGGCGCGTGACGGAAAGGCTCTTCGGCTGCTCCGATTCCTCGACGCGCCCGGCGACGGAGACGGCCTGCCCCGGCGCGAGCGACGCGGCCGCGGGCCACGAAACGAACACCCCCTCCGAGGTCGACGGGTCGTCGTCGGGTCTTTCGGACTCGAGGAAGAAGCCGAGGCTGCGCGGATCCCGCTCGATCGCCGTGACGACGCCCTGCGCGCCCCAGACGCGGCTCCCCTCGAGGGGGGAGCGATGGCCGGCGCCCTGGATGCGGGCCGGGGTCACCGGGGCGCGGTCGACGGCGAAGACGAGGAACGTCGTCGACTCCTGCTCCGGGTTGAAGTTGTCGTCGCTCACCACGACGAGCGAGGCGCGGCCGTCGGGGAGCGTCGGGCCGAACGCGAGGCCTTCGAAGTTCTCGAGCGCGACGCCGGTCTCGGCGAGGTCGAGGAGGAGCGTCTTTCGGGCCGGGACGTACTCGGCGCCCGCCAGCGACTCGAGCGAGGAGACGTCGGTCGCCCCCTCGAGGGAGACGTCCCAGATCCGCGCGACGTTGCCGGTCCCGTCGACGAACTGCCGCTCGAGGACGAGGAGACGGTCCCGGCCGAGCGGGAGGACGTCGGAGAGGCCGTTGACCCGGAAGAGCCCCTCGTGCGTCGGGGCGGGCGAGACGGGGTCGACCACGTAGACGAACTCCGCGGGGGGGCCGCCCGCGCGGAGGTCGAATCGGAGGATGCGCGCCGGGCTCGGCGTTCCGACGTCCGCCGGGGCGCCGTCCTGCTCGAGGGCGTTCTCGAGGCCGGCGAAGAGGAAGCGGCCGTCCGGGGTCGCCGCGAGCCCCTCGAAGCCGAGGTTGTCGCGGACGCCCCGGCCCGGAGCCGGGCGGAGCTTCGTCGGGAGGACCTGCTCGCGGACGAGGCGGCCGTCCGGGGCGTGCTCGGTGATCGCGGCGGCGATGCCGTGGCGGACGATCGCCTCCGTCGAGACGAGGAGACGCCCCGGGAGGAGAGCGATCCCTTCGGTGTCGATCCGCGACGGGACGAATGGCCGCCCCTGCGCGTCGGTCAGGAGCGTCATCCCGTCGACGGAGGCCGTCGCCGTGAACGGGAAGCGCCCGTCGCGCCCGGGAGCGACCTCCAGGCGGATGCGGTAGACGCGGACCGGTCCGAAGCGTCCGCGATCGTCGGAGATCGCGAGGAATCGGCTGGCCTCCCCGTCCCAGGCGAGGCCCGAGAGGCCACCGACCCGCGTCTTCTCGTGCTCGAGGTCGCGGGGAAGGATGGCGCGGCCGACGAGCGACAGAGCCGTGAAAGGCGAGGGCGCCGGCGGAGGAACGGCACGGGCCGGCGAGACGGCGAGGACGGCGGCGAGTGTGACGAACGAAAGGCGCACGAGGATCGAACCTCCTCCGAGAGGGCGCAGCATAGGCGGTCGTGTCCGTGGCGGAAAGGACCCGTCGGAGCGTCGGACCACCGGCAGGGCCCGACACTCCCGGGATTCGGCCTCAGCCCTTTCCGTGGAAGATCTGGTCCAGCCGGTTCTCGACGACGTCCTCGGCCGAGAAGCCGAAGACCTGGAGGTAGTGCTCCGCGGACGCGATGAGCGCCTGTTGCGGGACGAGCCCGACCATCTCGACCCGGCTCACCCGCGTCCCGAAGCGCCGGAGCTCGGTCTTCACGGCCTCGAGGATCCGGTAGAGCGGAGTCGCCTGGAAGTTCCCGACGGTGATGTTCAGGAGCGCCTCGTTCCGCGTCCGGTCGAGCGCGGGGTAGAAGTGGACGCCGGAGAACCCGGTCGCCGGGTCGGAGAGGACGTGGGCGACCCACTCGGCCGCTTCCTCGCTCGACGTCGCGAGGTAGGCCTTGAAGTTCACGATCGGGAGGCGCGCCCCGATGATCGTGGCTCCCTTGTCGGGCGGGAAGACGTCGGGCCCGAAGTCGGGCTTCCACTCCGGCGCGTTCATCTTCGCGGCGAAGCCCTCGTACTCCCCCTCGCGGATGTTCTCGATGTCGCGCCGCGCCTTCACGCGCGCCGACTCGGCGAAGAGGTACACCGGCACGGCGAAGCGCCGGGCGACCTCCTCGGCGAACTGGACGGACCAGTCGACGACCGTCGGGAGCGGCGCGTCGCGCAGGGCGACGAACGGGAAGACGTCGACCGCCCCGATGCGGGGGTACTCTCCCTCGTGCTGGCGCATGTCGATCTTCCCGAGGGCCTCCTCGTAGAGGAGGAAGCCGCCCTGGAAGATCGCCTCCTTCGACCCGGTGAAGGAGAAGATCGTCCGGTTCCGGACCTGGTCCATCGAGACGTCGAGGACGACGAGGCCCGGAACGGTCTCGAGCCGCTCCTGGACTTTCGCGACGAACGCCTCGTCCCGGCCCTCGCAGACGTTCGGGACGACGGAGATGATCTGGGACATCGGCTCCTCCTCAGGATCGCGCCGGCAGGCGCGGCGTTCGGTTCTCGTGGGGCGCGGTGCGCGGGCTCATGTCAGAAGAGGCCGAGGAAGACGCCGGCCGCGAGGGCCGAGCCGATGACGCCGGCCACGTTCGGCCCCATGGCGTGCTGGAGGAGGAAGTTCCCCGGGTCCTCGGCCTGGCCGACCATGTGGGCGACGCGGGCCGAGTCGGGGACGGCCGAGACGCCGGCCGCGCCGATGAGCGGGTTCACCTTCTCCTTCGCGAAGACGTTCATCAGCTTCGCGAAGAGGACGCCGCCGGCCGTCGCCGTCCCGAACGCGACGCAGCCGAGGACGAAGATGAGGACCGACTGCTTCGTGAGGAAGACGCCGGCCGAGGTGGAGGCGCCGACGGCGAGGCCGAGGAGGATCGTGCAGGTGTCGAGGATCGCGCTCGAGGCCGACTTCGCCAGCCGGGTCGTGACGCCCGACTCCTTCAGGAGGTTCCCGAAGAAGAGCATCCCGAGGAGCGGGAGGCCGCCCGGGGCGAGGAGCGTCGTGACGAGGAGCCCCATGATCGGGAAGGCGATCTTCTCGAGCTTCGAGACCTTCCGTCCCGGCTTCATCCGGATGAGCCGCTCCTCCTTCGTCGTCAGGAGCTTCATGATCGGCGGCTGGATGATCGGGACCATCGCCATGTAGCTGTAGGCGGAGATGGCGATCGGGCCGATCAGCGCCGGCGCGAGACGGCTCGCGGTGAAGATCGCCGTCGGGCCGTCGGCGCCGCCGATGATGCCGATCGAGGCGGCGCTCTGGGGGGAGAAGCCGAGCCAGAGCGCCCCGATGAACGTCATGAAGATGCCGATCTGGGCGGCCGCCCCGAGGAGGAGGCTCTTCGGGTTCGAGAGGAGGGCCGAGAAGTCGGTCAGGGCGCCGATCCCGAGGAAGATGAGGGGCGGGAAGACGCCCGCCTTCACGCCGAAGTAGATGATCCCGAGGACGCTGTTGGCGCCCGTGTTGAAGACGTACTCGTGGGAGACCGGGTCGATCATGTAGAGCGAGACGCTGTTGAAGATCGACAGCGGCATCGGGATGTTCCCGACGAGGATCCCGAAGCCGATCGGCACGAGGAGGAGCGGCTCGTAGTCCTTCGCGATCGCCAGGTAGATGAAGAGAAGGCCGACGAGGACCATGACGACGTTGCCGGCCGTCAGGTTCGCGAAGCCGCTCCCCTGGACCACCTGGTCGAGGAATCCGGTGATGTCCCCGCCGACGACGTCCTTCGCGAAGAACCCCTGCTCGAACTGGGTGACGTAGCCGAGGCTCTCGGACTCGCCGACGGTCACGACGGTGTAGATCGCCGCGACGCGCCCGTCCGCGTCGAAGAGGCGCCCCTTCGAGGCCCGCTTCAGGACGTCGGGGGAGAGCTGGGCCCGCCCCTTGTCGATCCGGAAGTAGAGCCCGGAGGGCTCGACCGTGAAGGGGAGGAACCCGAGCTTCAGCGACGGGATCGCGAGGTGGTCGACGTCGGCGAGCGACCTTCCGGCGGCGAACGAGGCGACGCGCACGACGGCCTCGAAGTCGTCGGCGTGAATGGTGACGAACGACCCGACCTCGCGCTCGTGGGCGTCCCGGAGGACGCCCGCCGTCGCCTTCGGGCCGAGGTAGTCGTTCACGAGCCCGTCGCGGGTCCCCTTGTGGATCCGGAGGTGCGTGAACGTCCCGTCGAACGCCGCCCGGAACGTCGGACGCTCGGCGGCGCCGGCGGGAAGAGCCGCGAGCACGAGGAGGAGCGGGAGGAGGCGAAGCCGCATCGGCGTCCGTCCCTCAGAGAGCCGTCATCTTCGGGCGCGCCACATCGACGAGGAGGTCTCCCTCGCCGATGGAGTCGCCCTCTCGGACGTAGACCTTCGCGACGGTCCCTGCGTAGGGGGCGGCGACGGCGTTCTCCATCTTCATCGCCTCCATCACGAGGAGCGTCTGGCCCGCAGAGACCGTGTCCCCCTCCTTCGCCTTGATGGCGAGGACGAGGCCGGGCATCGGGGCGACGATCCCGCCTTCGCCCCGGCCGGTCGGGGCGGGGCGGGATGCGGCGGGTGCGGGGGCGGGGGCGGGAGCCGCCGGTCGAGCGCCCGAGGCGCTCGGAGAGGACGGCGGTAGGACCGCCCGCACGGCGTCGGCGGTGAGTGTGCGCCGGCCGAGCTGGAGGATGTCGACGGCGTACTCCGTCCCGTCGACGACGACCGTCGCGCGCTCCGGAGTGAGCTCCTTGATCTCGGCCTGGTACTCGCGGCCGCCGATGCGGAGGACGTGCTGGCTCATGGGGACCTTTCTTCCCGAGGGGGTCAGCGCGGGAGCGCGGGTCGGCGGAGGGTGACGCGGGAGCCCGGACGGTTCAGGTAGAGCTTCCGCTCCACCTCGAGGACCGTGGCGAGGACCGCGAGGACGTCGGCGGGGATCGGCTCAGCCGGCGGGAGCTCGGCCGCGGGGGCGGGAGCCGGCTCGGCGGCCGGGGCGGCCCCGTGCCCGTGTCCCCCTTCGGCCCATTGGACGCGGCCGGCGAGGCGTCCGATGAGCTGGATGAAGAAGATGCACGCCACGAGGCCGATGAAGACGACGGCCATCCCGAGCGCGGTGATCGTCAGGGCTTCCAGCTGCGACATCGGCGCTCCTCAGAGGGGGATGTTCGTGTGGCGCCGCGCCGGGTTGCCGTCGCGCTTGTCGGCGAGCATCTCGAGCGCCTTGATGATCCGGAAGCGTGTCGTCGCCGGCTTGATGACGTCGTCGATGTAGCCCTTCCGCGCCGCCACGTAGGGCGTCGCGAAGAGCGTCGCGTACTTCTCCTTCAGCTCCGCCGCCTTCGCGGCGACGTCCTCGGCGGCGTCGAGCTCCTTCTTGTAGATGATCTCGACCGCGCCGTCCGGCCCCATGACGGCGATCTCGGCCGTCGGCCAGGCGTAGTTCACGTCGCCCCGGAGGTGCTTGCTGCTCATGACGCAGTAGGCGCCGCCGTAGGCCTTTCGGAGGATGACGGTCACCTTCGGGACGGTCGCCTCGGCGAACGCGAAGAGAAGCTTCGCGCCGTTCCGGATGATCCCGCCGTACTCCTGCGTCGTCCCGGGCATGAAGCCGGGGACGTCCTCGAGCGTGACGAGCGGGATGTTGAAGGCGTCGCAGAAGCGGACGAAGCGCGCTCCCTTGATCGAAGAGGCGTTGTCGAGGACGCCCGCGAGGACCTTCGGCTGGTTCGCGACGATCCCGACGGAGCGCCCGGCGAAGCGGGCGAAGCCGACGACGAGGTTCGCGGCCCAGGCCTCGTGGACCTCGAGGAACTCGCCGCAGTCGACGATCGCCCGGACGACCTCCTTGACGTCGTACGGCTGGTTCGCGCCGTCCGGCAGGACGGCGTTCAGCTCGGGGACGGCGCGGTCGGCCGGGTCGTCGCACGTCACGAGCGGCGGCTTCTCCTGGTAGTTCTGCGGGAAGTAGCCGAGCATCCGCCGGACGAGCGCGAGCGCCTCGTCCTCGTTCTCGGCGACGAAGTGCGCGACGCCGCTCTTGCCGGCGTGGACGTCGGCGCCGCCGAGCTGCTCCGTCGTCACGGTCTCGCGCGTCACCTGCTTCACGACCTTCGGCCCGGTCAGGAACATGTAGCTCGTGCCGCGCGTCATCGCGACGAAGTCGGTGATCGCGGGGCTGTAGACGGCGCCGCCGGCGCACGGGCCGAGGACGAGGCTGATCTGCGGGACCACGCCGGAGGCGAGGACGTTGCGCAGGAAGATGTCGGAGTAGCCCGCGAGGGCGTCGACCCCTTCCTGGATCCGGGCGCCGCCCGAGTCGTTCAGCCCGATGACGGGGGCCCCGACCTTCACGGCGAGGTCCATCACCTTGCAGATTTTCTCCGCGAAGGCCTTCGAGAGGCTCCCGCCGAAGATCGTGAAGTCCTGGCTGAAGACGAAGACGAGCCGGCCGTGGATCGTCCCGTGGCCCGTGATGACGCCGTCCGTCAGCGGCTGCTCCTTCTCCATCCCGAAGTCGGTGCAGCGGTGCGTCACGAACGTGTCGAACTCCTCGAAGCTCCCCTCGTCGAGGAGCTTCTCGATCCGCTCGCGCGCCGTGTACTTGCCCTGCTCGTGCTGCTTCTGGATCCGCTTCTCGCCGCCGGCGCGATGCGCCGTCTCGCGCAGGTGCGCGAGCTCCAGGATCTTGCGTTCGATGCTCATTCGGGGGCTCCGTGCGGCCGCGGTTCGGTTCCGGACCGGGGGCTTCCGGGGCGCGACCGGCGAACGGCCATCGTAGCATCGCGAGAGGGCCGAACGCCCGTTCGGGAATGGGGACGGCGGCGCCCGGGGAGCCTGTCGTACAGGCCCCGCCCGGGACGGATTTCGTTCGCTCCGAGCCACTATGATGTCCGGCCGGAGTCGAACAAATGAAGCGTTCCACCCTGCCCATCGTCGTCGCTCTCGCCGCGCTCCTCCTCGCCGTCCCGCTCCTCGCGATCGAGGTCGACGCGGAGACGGAGGCGCGCGTTCCCGCCCTCACGGCCTTCCACGAGGTCGTTTATCCGCTCTGGCACGAGGCGTGGCCGAAGAAGGACGTCGACGCCCTCGCGGCGCTCGCACCGAAGGTCGACGCCGGCGTCGCGGCGATCGCGAAGGCCGAGCTCCCCGGGATCCTCCGCGACAAGAAGGGGACCTGGGAGTCGGCCGTCCAGCGCCTCGAGGCGATCGGGAAGGAGTACGCGGCCGCCTCGGCGAAGAAGGACGGCCCCGCCCTCCTCGCGGCGGCCGAGAGCCTTCACTCCCAGTTCGAGCGAATGGTGCGGATCGTCCGCCCCGTTCTCAAGGAGCTCGAGGCGTTCCACGCGACCCTCTACGTCCTCTACCACCGCCAGCTCGACCCGTTCGCGCTCGAGGCCGTCACGGCGTCGGTCCGGACGCTGAACGAGAAGATGGTCCCGCTCGCGGCCGCGGCGCTTCCCGAGCGCCTGAAGGCGAAGGAAGAGGCGTTCCTCGCGGCCCGCGGCGCGCTGTCGGCGGCGGTCGACGAGGCCGCCGCGACGCTCGGCCGGAAGGACGAGAAGGAGATCCGCGCGGCCGTGGAGCTCCTCCACACCCGCTACCAGGAGCTCGAGAAGGTCTTCGACTGAGGGCCGGGTTCGGCGGGGGCGCGACGCCGCGCCCCCCGCCGAACGTCCCGTCGGGCCATCGCGGCCGTCTCAGCGACCTTCCAGAAGCCTGGCGACCTCTCCCGGCTGCGGGAACCGCCCCGTCTCGCGCTTGGAGTAGACGAGCGTCCCGTCGACCACGACGTCGAAGACGCCGCCGGAGCCCTTCGTGAGCTTCGCCTCGACCCCGAGCGCGTCCTTCAGCTCGGCCGCCAGACCGGCGGCCCGCGGCTGGTAGTTTCAAACCACGCAGTAGGTGATCTCGATCTGCATCGGGTCCTCCTCAGGTCGGCGCATTCTAGGATCGTGCCCCGCCCGCACCCGAGCCCGGGGGGGAACGTCTTCGGGGGAGACTCCGTTAAGAATTCGGGAGGAGGTCCGTTTCATGGGTGATGACCCGAGACAGGAGGCACCCGTGAGCGCGGCGAGACCGATTCCCCGGCCCGTTCCCCAGACACCCCTCGAGGAGGTCTTTCGGGAATACGGCGACCTCGTCTTCCGGACGGCGTTCCGCGTCTCCGGGAGCGCCGCCGACGCCGAGGACGTCCTCCAGACCGTCTTCCTCCGCCTCGCCTCGCCGGGGAGGGCCGAGCGGCTCGGCGCCGAGCCGCGGGGCTACCTCCAGCGGGCCGCTGTGAACGGGGCGCTCGACCTCGTTCGGACCCGGCGGTCGGCGGCGGGGACGGTCCCGATCGAGGGGCGCGAAGGGGCGTTCCTCGCGAAGGAGCCGCTCCCCGACACCGCCGCCGAGACCCGCGAGCTCCGGGGCCGCCTCCGTCGCGCGCTCTCACGGCTCGCCCCCCGCCCCGCGGAGGTCTTCGTCCTCCGCGCCCTCGAGGGACTCCAGAACCGCGAGGTGGCGCGCCTCCTCGGGTCGTCTCCCGCGACCGTCGCCGTCCAGTACTTCCGTGCCCGAACCCAGCTCCGGAAGGAGCTCCTCGCCGAAGGGGGAGACCCGTCATGAGAGACGACATCTTCGAGAAGGCCGTCGAGGCCGTCCGCACCCAGGATCCCGACCCGGCCGCCGTCGACGCCGCGCTCGCGCGCGTCGCGCCCGCCGTCCAGGCTGCCGCTCCCGGCCTTCCGGTCGCCGCGAACGAGGCGCCGGCCGTCCTCCGGAGCTGCGCCGACATCCAGGCGTCCCTCCCCGCGTTCGTCGCCGGGAGCCTATCTCCGGACCGGGCGCTCCTCGTCGAGGATCACACGCGCTCCTGCGTCCCGTGTCGCCGCGCCCTGAAGAACCTCCGATCCGGCGCGCCGGCCGAGGCGCCCGCCGTGCCCGCGGCGCGTCGCCGGCCGTACGGCGCCTGGGCTCTGGCCGCGTCGGTCGTCCTCGCGGCGGCGCTCGGCGCCCTCTGGTTCGTCTCGAGCCGCGCCGCCGCCGGCCCCGTCGCCCGCGTCGACGTCGTCGACGGCCTCCTCCTGCTGCCGGCCGAGGGGCGACCCGTCGCGCCGGGGGCCGAGCTGGCCGGCGGGCAGGCCGTCCGGACGGGCCGCTCGGGCGGCGCCGTCCTCGTCCTCGCCGACGGCTCCCGCGTCGAGCTCGCCGAGCGCTCCCAGCTCTCGATCGCCCGCGGCGCCGGCGGCACGACCGTCTCCCTCGCGCGCGGGCGCGTCATCGTCCAGGCGGCGAAGCAGCGCTCCGGCCACCTCTTCGTGAGGACCGACGACTCGCTCGTCTCCGTCACCGGGACGGTCTTCGCCGTCGCGAAGGGGGCGAAGGGGACGCGCGTCTCCGTCCTCGAGGGCGAGGTCCACGTCGACGACGGAGAGGACGAGAAGGTCCTCCGCGGCGGCGACCAGACGGCCTCGCACGGCGCCGTCGCCCGGGTCTCCCTCGAGGAGGAGTTCTCCTGGAGCCGCGACCGCGTCGCCCTCCTCGAGCTCGCGGGCGAAGTCGCCCGCGTGCAGAAGGAGCTCGCGGCGGTCCCGGCCGCCTGGACCGGCCGGACCTCGACACGGCTCCTCGACGCGATGCCGGACGGCACCGTCGTCTACGCCGCCCTCCCGAACCTCTCCGGCACCGTGGCCGATTTCTACGACGCCCTCGCGCCGCGCCTCGCCTCCAACCCCGTCCTCGCCTCCTGGTGGAGCGAAGGCCCGGGGGCGGCCGAGCGCCAGGCCGAGGTGAAGAAGCTCCTCGACGGGCTCCGCAGCTGGGGCTCGTACCTCGGCGAGGAGGTCGCCGTCGGAATCGCGACGGACGGTTCGGGTCATCCCGGAGCGCCGATCGCTCTGACGACGGTCGTCAAGGCCGGCTTCCGCGAGTTCGTCGAGGCCGAGATCGCCCGCGTCGGCGCGGGCGCGAAGGTCCGGATCGTCTCGGGCTCGGCCGAGGCGGCCGAGGACACTCTCAACCTCTGGCTCCGCGACGACCTCCTCGTCGCGGCCCCGAACGCCGGCGCGCTCGCGCGGCTCGAGTCGGCGATCGCCTCGCCCCGCGGCCCCGAACGCCGGCGCGCTCGCGCGGCTCGAGTCGGCGATCGCCTCGCCCGGCGCCTTCCGGACGGGGACGTTCCACGCCCGCCTCGCGGAGGCCTACCGGGACGGCGTCGACCTCCTCGTCGGCGTCGACGCGAGGTCGCTGCTCGCCCGGGCCTCGTCCGGGACCGACGCTGAAGCCGGCGGCTTCCTCCGGGCGAGCGGCCTCGTCGACGTCGAGCACCTGATCGTGGAGCGTCGCTCCGCGGCGGGCGCCTCGAGCGGCCGCGCGGCCCTCACGTTCGGCGCCGAGCGCCGGGGCCTCGCCGCGTGGATCGCCGCGCCCGCCCCGATGGGCGCCCTCTCCTTCGTCTCCTCGAGCGCTTCCGGCGCGTTCGCCGTCGTGACGAAGGAGCCGGCGCTCCTCGTCGACGACCTCTTCGCGATGCTGACCGCCGGCCGCCCCGAGTTCCCCTCGAAGCTCGCCGAGGCGGAGGCGAAGCTCGGGTTCCGCCTCCGGGACGACCTCGCCGCCGCGATCGGCGGCGACGTCGCCCTCGCGGTCGACGGCCCGCTCCTCCCGACGCCCGCGCTGAAGCTCGTCGTCGAGGTCTACGACCCCGCGCGGCTCCAGGCGACCATCGTGAAGCTCGTCTCCCTCGCCGACGCAGAGTCCCGCGCGCACGGCCGCCCCGGCGCGAAGCTCGTGACCGAGGAGGTCTCCGGGCTGACGATCCACTCCCTCGTGACGGGGGAGGGGACCTCTCGTCTACAGTACGCGTTCGTGGACGGGTACCTCGTCGTCGCCCCCGAGAAGGCGCTGCTGGTCCGCGCCGCCGAGGCGCACGCGACGGGCGACACGCTCCTGACCGCGCCGAAGCTCGTGTCGCTCCTCCCGAAGGACGGGCCGCTCGACTTCTCGATGCTCGCCTTCCAGGACGTCGGCGGCGCGCTCGGCGCCCTCGCGAGCGCCGTCGGCGCCGCGCCCGGGTCGGCCGCCTCCGAGCTCTCCGGCTCCGGCGCCTCGCTCGCCTGGGCCTGGGCCGAGCCGACGCGCGTCGTCTTCGGCTCCTCGGGCGCCGGCCTGACCGAGCTCGGCTCCCTCGTCGCGGCCGGGGCCGCCCTACACGCCCCCGCGAGCGGAGGCCGGTGACCGCCTTCCTCGAGCTCGACGGCCTCTCGGTCCGGCTCGGCCGGCGGGACGTGCTCCGGGACCTCCGGGGCACGCTCTCCGGCCGGGCCATCGGCCTTCTCGGGCCGAACGGCGCGGGGAAGACGACGCTCCTCCACACGCTCCTCGGGTTCTTCCGCCCGTCGTCGGGAACGGCCCGCCTCGAGGGCCTCGACGTCGTGCGGGAGAGCCGCGAGGTCCGGCGGGCGATCGGCTACATGCCCGAGAACGACGCCTTCGTCGCGGGGATCTCGGGCGTCCGCTACGTCGCCATGTTCGCGGAGCTCTCGGGCCTTCCGCGCGCCGAGGCGCTCGAGCGGGCGCACGAGGCGCTCTTCTCCGTCGGCCTCGGCGAGGTCCGCTACCGGAACCTCGAGACCTACTCGCTCGGGATGAAGCAGCTCGCGAAGCTGGCCCAGGCGATCGCCCACGGCCCGCGGGTCCTCTTCCTCGACGAGCCGACGAACGGCCTCGACCCGCCGGCGCGGCAGCGGATGATCCGGCTCATCAAGGAGATCCGGGAGGCGGGGGAGATCCGCGTCGTCCTCTCGTCGCACCTCCTCCGGGACGTCGAGGAGTGCTGCGACGAGGTCCTCATCCTCCGCGACGGCCGGATCGCCGCGCTCTGCGACCTCGAGGCGGAACGCCGTGCGAACCGGCGCCTCGTGGAGCTCGAGGCCGTGGGCGGGAACGGCGACTTCGCCGCGTCTCTCGCGGGACTCGGATGCGCCGTGGCGCCCGGCATCCGCCGGCGGCTGAAGGTCGTCCTCCCCGACGGCGTCGGCCCGCGCGAGCTCTACCGCCTCGCCGGCGAGACGGGAGTCCAGCTCCGGCACCTGACGTACCAGCGCGACTCGCTCGAGGAGATCTTCCAGAGGGCGATGGAGAACGGCGCATGACGGTCCGCGCGCGCCGCTTCCGCCCCTTCGCGGGGACTCCGACGTCGACGCTCACGCGGCTCCTCGTCCTGCCGCGCTACGCCTGGAAGGAGGCGTTCGCGGGAAAGCTCGTCACCGGGGCGTTCACCTCGGCGTTCCTCGTTCCCGTCGGGGCCCTCGTCCTCGTCTGGCTGAAGCACAACGTCGCCGCGCTCGTGAACACGCCGTTCGCGGGGGGGATCCCCCTCCCGATCGACGCCCAGTTCTTCGGCTGGCTCCTCGTGGCGCAGTCGTACTTCGCGTTCGCCCTGACGCTCTTCGTCGGGCCGTCGCTCGTCTCGCCCGACCTCGTGAACGGCGCGCTGCCGCTCTACTTCTCGCGCCCCATCTCGCGCTGGCAGTACGTCGCCGGCAAGCTCCTCGTCCTCGCGGCGCTCCTCTCGGCGATCACCTGGGCCCCGCTCCTCCTCGTCTTCGTCCTCCAGGCCTCGCTCGCCGACGGGAGCTGGATCGCCGGGCACGCCGGAATCGCCGGGTCGATCCTCCTCGGGTCGCTCCTCCTCGTCCTGTTCCTGTCGCTCGTGTCGATGGCGGTCTCCGCCTGGGTGAGGAACCGGGCGGTCGCGCGCGGCCTCCTCATCGGCCTCGGCGTCGTGCCGGCCGTCTTCGGCCAGGCGCTGAACGCGACGCTGGACGTCGAGTGGGGCGGGGTGCTGAACATCGGCCTCGCCTGGGGGCGCGTCCTGGAGGGGCTCTTCGGCATTCCGGTCCGGGCCGGAATCCCGCTCGGAGGGGCCTGGGCGAGCCTCCTGACGGCGACGGCGCTCGCGCTCCTCCTCCTTCGGAGAAAGCTGAAGGCGTTCGAGGTGGTCCGGTGAGCGCGGCGCCCGAGACGGACCTCATCGTCTTCGAGGAGGTCTCGAAGTTCTACGGCGAGGTCCTCGGCGTCGACCGGGTGACGCTCACGATCCCTCCCGGGATCACCGGCCTCGTCGGCCCGAACGGCTCCGGCAAGACGACGCTCATGAACCTCGCGACGGGCCTGATCCGTCCCACGCGCGGGCGCGTCCGCGTCCTCGGCATTCCGCCCGACGACCCCGAGAGCCTCTTCTCCGCCTGCGGCTATTGCACCTGCTTCGAGGCGTTCCCGGCGGGGGCGACCGGGTGGAGCTTCCTCGAGGGGGTGCTCTCCCTCCGCGGCGAAGGGCGAGCCGCCGCGCGGGCGCTCGCCGGGAAGGCCCTCGAGCGGGTCAGCCTCGTCGACGCCGCCGGGCGGAAGGTGGCCGGCTACAGCAAGGGGATGAAGCAGCGGCTCCGCCTCGCCGCGGCGATCGCGCCCGACCCGCGCGTCCTCCTCCTCGACGAGCCGCTGAACGGGCTCGACCCGATGGCCCGGGCGGAGGTCCTGGAGCTCTTCCGGAACCTCGCAGCCGAGGGGAAGCACGTCGTCGTCTCGAGCCACATCCTCCACGAGGTCGACCTCCTCGCCGACCGCGTCGTCCTCGTGAAGTCGGGCTACGTCGTCGCGGAGGGGGAATCGCACGGCCTGCGCGAGGAGGTCGTCGAGCGGCCGATGCAGGTCCTCGTCCGGTGCGACCGGCCCGGCGCCCTCGCGGCGCGCCTCTTCGGCGAGGGTCTCGTGACGGAGGTGGAGCTCCACGAGGACGGCGGCGGGCTCCTCGCGCGGACGCGGACGCCCGACCGCTTCTTCCTCGCCCTGAACGACGCCGTCCTCGAAGGCGGCCTCGAGGTCGAGACGGTCACACCGGCCGACGACGACGTGAAGGCGGTCTATCGCTACCTGATCGAGGGAGGGGAGGGCGAATGAGGCGGGACGCGAGGCTCCGGCAGCTCCGGGCGGTCTTCGTCCTCGAGCTGAAGCGCCTCTTCCGCGGACGGGAGGGGCGGGCGACGCTCTTCTTCGCCCTGGCGCCGGTCCTCCTCTCGATCGTCGGCCTCACGACGCGGGACACGCCCCTCCCGGCCGCGCGGGCCGAGAACTCGTTCGCCTTCATCTTCCAGAACCTCGTCCTGCAGGGGACGCTCTACTTCGGGTGCCTCTTCACGTTCGGCGGCCTCGTGCGCGGCGAGCAGATCACGAAGACGCTCCACCACCTCTTCCTCGCCCCGGTCCGCCGCGAGGTCGTCCTCCTCGGCAAGTACCTCGCCGCCTTCGCCCTGACGGCGACGCTCTTCGGCCTCACCTCCGCCGCCTCCTATCTCCTCCTCCTCTCGGACTCGGGGCGGCCGGCGATGCTCGCGCACCTCGGCGCGGGCGGCGCGGGGCGGACGGCCGCCTACGTCTTCGTCGCGGTCCTCGCCTGCGCGGCCTACGGCGCCGTCTTCCTCGCGTTCGGCCAGTGGGTGAAGAACCCGATCTTCCCGGCGCTCGCGTTCTGGGGGTGGGAGCACCTGAACTTCCTCCTCCCCGAGGGGCTCAAGCGGCTCGGCCTCATCCACTACCTCCTCTCGCTGACGCCGGTCCGGGTCCCCGAGAGCTTCCTCGCGATCCTCGGCGAGCCGCTTCCCGTCTGGGTCTCGATCCCGGTCCCGCTCCTCTTCACCGCGGCCCTCCTCGCGTTCGCGGCCTGGAAGGTGCGACGGACCGAGGTCGACTACGGGATCGAATAGGGGAGCATCGCCGGCGCCGTCACCTGGCGGCCCCGCACCCGGGCCTCCCGCGGGATACTCGGCGTCCATGAGCCGGCCCGCTCCGTACCCTCACCTCCTCGCGCCCCTCGACCTCGGCTTCACGACGCTCCGGAACCGGGTCCTGATGGGCTCGATGCACACGGGGCTGGAGGACAGGGAAAGCCGGTTCCCGCGGCTCGCGGCCTACTTCGCGGCGCGGGCGCGCGGCGGGGCGGGGCTGATCGTGACGGGCGGCTTCGCCCCGAACGTCGAGGGGTGGCTCTCGCCGTTCGGCGCGCGCCTCGCGAGCGCGCGGGCCGCGCGGGCTCACCGGCCGCTCACGGACGCCGTTCACGCCGAGGGGGGGAAGATCGCGCTCCAGATCCTCCACTCGGGGCGGTACGGCTACACGCCGCTCGCCGTCGCCCCGTCGCGGGTCAAGTCGCCGATCTCGCCGTTCACGCCGCGGGCGCTCTCGGCGCGCGGCGTCGAGCGGCAGATCCGGGCGTTCGTGAGGTGCGGCGTCCTTGCCCGCGAGGCGGGGTACGACGGCGTCGAGGTGATGGGCTCGGAGGGGTACTTCCTCAACGAGTTCCTCGTCACCCGGACGAACCGGCGCACCGACCGGTGGGGCGGGCCGTACGAGAACCGGATGCGTCTTCCGGTGGAGGTCGTCTCGCGCCTGCGCGAGGCGGTGGGGAAGGACTTCATCCTCGTCTTCCGGATCTCGCTCCTCGACCTCGTCCCCGACGGCAGCAGCTGGGAGGAGGTCGTGGCGCTCGCGAAGGCGATCGAGAGGGCCGGCGCGACGATCCTGAACACGGGGATCGGCTGGCACGAGGCGCGCGTCCCGACGATCGCGACGAGCGTGCCGCGGGCCGCGTTCGCCTGGGTGACCCGGAAGCTGAAGGGCGAGGTCGGGATCCCGCTCTGCACGACGAACCGGATCAACGCGCCCGAGGTCGCCGAGGAGATCCTCGCCTCGGGCGACGCCGACATGGTCTCGATGGCCCGGCCGCTCCTCGCCGACCCCGACCTCGTGCGAAAGGCGGCGGAGGGGCGCGCGGACGAGATCAACACCTGCATCGCCTGCAACCAGGCCTGCCTCGACCACGTCTTCGCGGGGCAGGAGGTCTCCTGCCTCGTCAACCCGCGCGCCTGCCGCGAGACCGTCCTCGTCTTCCCGGCGGCCACGGCGCGCAGGAAGGTGGCCGTCGTCGGCGCCGGACCGGCCGGCCTCGCCTGCGCGACGGAGCTCGCCGCGCGCGGGCACGCCGTCGACCTCTTCGAGGCGGCGGGGGAGATCGGCGGTCAGTTCAACCTGGCGAAGCGGGTCCCCGGGAAAGAGGAGTTCGCCGAGACGCTCCGCTACTTCGGGAAGCGGATCGAGACGACGGGAGTGGCGCTGAAGCTCGGGACGCGCGCGACGGCCGAGGCGCTCGTCGCGGGGAGGTACGACGCGGTCGTCCTCGCGACCGGCGTCGTGCCCCGCAGCCCCGGCATTCCCGGGCAGGAGCATCCGAAGGTCCTCTCCTACGTCGACGTCCTCCTCGGTCGAAGGCCGGTCGGCGAGCGGGTCGCGATCGTCGGCGCGGGCGGGATCGGCTTCGACGTCGCGACGTTCCTGGTGGAGGAAGGCGAGCCGCGCGGGCTCGACCTCGAGCGGTGGAAGGCGGAGTGGGGCGTCGCCGATCCGGCGGCGGCGCGCGGCGGCCTCGTGAAGCCGCGGCCCGCGAAGGCGGCGCGCCGCGTGACGCTCCTCCAGCGCAAGGCCACGAGGCCGGGCGCCGGCCTCGCGAAGACGACGGGCTGGATCCACCGCGCCGCGCTGAAGGCGAAGGGGGTGGAGATGCTCGCGGGGGCCCGCTACGACCGGATCGACGACGCCGGGCTGACGGTCACGCTCGGCAAGGAGCGCCCCGAGACGCGCCTCCTCGAGGTCGACACGGTCGTCCTCTGCGCAGGGCAGGAGCCGCTCCGCGACCTGGAGGCGCCGCTCCGCGCGGCGGGCGTCTCGCTCCACCTCATCGGAGGCGCCGACGTCGCGGCCGAGCTCGACGCGAAGCGCGCGATCGAGCAGGGGACTCTCCTTGCCGGCCGGCTCTGAAACCTCCGCCCGTCCGGGCGGCTTCGCGGAGGTCGACTGGTCGCGCTGGGAGCCGACCGAGCGCGCCGTTCTCTGCTTCGTGCGGGACGGCGAGCGCCTCCTCCTGATCCACAAGAGGACCGGCCTCGGCGCCGGGAAGGTGAACGCGCCGGGCGGGCGGATCGACCCGGGGGAGACGGCCGAGGAGGCCGCGATCCGCGAGGTGCGCGAGGAGGTGGGGGTCGAGGCGTCCGGCCTGACGAAGGCGGGCGAGCTCTCGTTCCAGTTCGTCGACGGCTACGCGCTCCACGGGACGGTCTTCTTCGCCTCGACGCATTCCGGCACGCCGCACGCGACGCGCGAGGCCGACCCGTTCTGGTGCCCGGTCGACGAGATCCCGTACGAGCGGATGTGGGAGGACGACCGCTACTGGCTCCCACTCGCGCTCGAAGGGAAGCCGTTCCGGGCCTTCTTCGCCTTCGACGGAGACCGGATGCTCAGCCGGAGGATCGACCTCGACTGAAGGCGGGCTCGGCGGCCGCCGGGAGGGCCGGAGCCGACCCTGCGGCGAGCGCGCGGTCAGGGCTTGAGAAGGACCTTCGTCGTGACCCGGAAGTCCCACGCGACCGCGTAGTCCCCGTTCTTCCCCTCGCCCCGGGACGCGACCGTGATCGACTCTCCCGCGGCGAGCCGCCCTTCGAGCCGGCCGTTCAGCTTCTTGTCCTGGCAGTCGACGAAGCTGTTGACGGCGTTCTTCGCGACGTCGTGCTGGAACAGGGTGCACATGTTCAGCTTCTCGGCGTCGCCCGCGGCCTTCGGATTCCAGGACCAGCCGAGGAGGAAGTAGGCGTGCGGGTTCCAGCGCGGCCACTTCTTCGGGTTGACGAGGGCTCGCTTGTCCAGCCACGTCGTGTCCCCCCGAGCGAGGCGCTCGGTCTCGGCCGCCGTCGGCTCGAACGGGAGCAGGAAGAGCTGGAGCGTCGTCCCCTTCGCGTCCCACACCGCGACGCCGGCCTTCACCGGCATCTCAACGCCGTTGCACGTGACGGAGGACGGGTTCGCCGCCGGGGCGGCAGTGGAGAGAACGAGAGCGCAGGCGGCGAATGCAATCCCTGCACGAGAGCTCATGGGAGTTCTCCTTTCGGCGGCACTTCGGATGGCGGGCAGAGGATAGGCGAGAGCCGCCGCCCGGGGAAGCGATCGCCGCCGCCCGGCCGGGCTAGAAGACCGGCCCGAACTCCCCGTCGCGCATCAGCGCGAGGCGTTCCCCGTCCTCGAAGACGAGGTCGACGCTCGCGGGGAGGACGTCGGGCTGCGTCTCGGGAACGTAGACGCGGTCGATGTGGACGACCGCCTCGGGCGAGGAGAAGGCGTCGGGGCCGACCTGCCCGCCGAAGTGCTCGCTCCTCCCGAACGCGATGTGGAGGCCGAGCTTCTCGTCGAGGAGGACGGAGCCGACCGGCTTGACGCCGAACGCCGCGAGGACGCCGAGGCCGAGCTCGGCGAGGTTCGCGTAGGCGGGCTCCTTCGCGAGGAGCGCCGCCTCCCGCTCCGACTCGGGGCCGCGCGTGAGGACCTCGACGGCGCGGTTCCGCTCGACGCGGTAGCGGACGACCTCCTTCCCGAACTGGACCGGGAGGACGCCCTCCGAACGGCTCGGGTCGCCTTCGACCTCTCCCTCGTAGGGGACGATGTACGACTCGCCCGAGGGGAGGTTCCCCGCGACGCCGCGCTTCGGGAGGAGGCCGCCGGAGGCGTGCCCCGTCCGGTGGCGCAGGTCGAGGTGGAGGCGGTCTTCGCCTCCGGGGTGGCGGAAGACGAAGTCGGCCCCCGTCGCCCGGTCGAGGTGCGCCTTCAGGATGTCGACGCGCCGGTTCACCTCGCCGTAGTCGAGGCGGAGCGCCGGGATCATCGCGGCCGAGAAGCCGGGCATCGTCGCGGCCCTCATCGGGTGCTTCTTCGCGGCCATCTTCAGCGGCGCCGTCGAGCTGAACTTCGTCAGCGCGAGGAGCATCGGGAAGGAGTCGAAGGCCTCCGCCATCGCGACCGAGGCCGCCGGGTCGAGCTCCGCGGCGCTCGCGGGGAGCGGTCCTCCGGGGTGGATCCAGCAGCGGGCGGGAAGGTCGCCGTTGTTCGTATGGACGTTCGGGTAGAGGAGGAGGCGCGTCTCGTACCCGGTCTCTCGCGCCTGCATCTCGAGGAGCTCCGCCCAATCGGCGGCGATCTCCCGTCGCGCCGTCCATCCGGCGTCGTCGGGGACCTTCTCGTCCGGAAGGTCGACCATGATTCCGAGGCGGGTGTCCCCGGGGGTCGGCTGGAAGACGCGGGAGACGAGGGCGGCGAGCTCGAGAGCGGTGATCGATTCGGGCACGGGGGCCTCCTCGGCGCGGATCGTGCCCGAAGCGCGCGGGGGTGTCGACCGGGCCCGGCTTCAGCGGGGCGGCCGCGCCGAGGCCGCGACGAGAAGGCCCATCCCGACCGCCCGGGGCGCCGCGAGCGCGAGCGCGAGGACCGCCCTCACCGGCCGCCTCGCGCGTGCCGGCAGGCGTCGACGCCGTGGCGCGTCCCGTCCTCGAAGCGGTCGCCCGCCGTCTTCAGCCGGAGGCGCAGCTTCACGAGAGGGCCGTGGAGCGGGTGCTCCTCGACGGCGCGCACGTACGCGAAGGGGCCGAGGGAGGCGGAGCGGCGCCGTTCGGACTCGGGGACGAGCGGGTCGTCGTCGAAGAGGAGGTCGTTCCCCCACTGGGCCGGCCAGCCGGCGCCCCAGAGCTGGTGGTGGACGTGCGCGGGGTTCCGCCCGCCGGGGTAGGACGCGGGACGGATCGTGTCGTACGCGAAGCGGCCGTCGGAGTCCGTCCTCATCCAGGCCCTGAGCCGCGGAGGCCGGTCCGGGGGCGCGTAGACGCCGGTCGCGTCGGTCTGGTAGGCGTAGACGACGACGCCGGCGGCGGGGGTCGTCCCGTCGGGAGCGAGGACGAGACCCTCGACGCGGAGCCGCGAGCCCGGCTCGCCCGGCGGCGCGAGGCGCGCCTCGGGGCGGGCGATGAGGCACGGGTCGTCGTCACGGGAGGCGGCGAGGGCTCCGCCCCACGCCGCGGCGACGGCGCCGAGGCCGAGGGCGAGGAAGCGGCGTCGGGTCGGGACGGGGCGGTCGTTCATGGGCGGCCTCCGTTCGCGTGCACTTCGGTTCGTGGAGGAGGACGCGGCCGCGGGGGGCGCTGTTAACGTAGCGGTGGTGTGAGCAAGGCTGCTAACGGTCCGGCCCCGGCGCGCGTCCTTTCGGGACGATGGAGGAGAGCGCGGCCCTCGCGGAGCGGTCCGTCGTGGGGCTGAGGCTCGCCGCGCCCGGGCCGGACGCGACCGGCGCGGAGCTCGTCCACGCGGCGCGGGACGGGGACCGCGACGCCTTCGACGAGCTCTACCGGCGTTCCTGGCGCCTCGTTCGTTCCGTCCTCCTCGCGCGCCTCCCGCGCGCCGACGCGGAGGACCTCGCGCAGGAGGTCTTCCTCGCCGCCTGGGAGAAGCTCGGTGACCTCCGCGACCCGGAGGGCTTCGGGGGATGGGTCGCGGCGATCGCGCGGAACCGCGCGGCGAGCCACGTCCGCTCGGCTCCTCGCCACGCGCCGCTCCCCGAGGACCTCGCCGGGGGCGCCCGCGCCGACGAGGGGCCCGGGGCGGTCCTGGCCGCCATCCGCCGCCTCCCGGAGGCCTACCGCGAGCCGCTCGTCCTCCGCCTCCTCGAGGGGATGAGCGGACCCGAGATCGCGCGCGAGACGGGACTGACGGAAGGCTCCGTCCGCGTCAACCTCCACCGCGGCTTCGCGAAGCTCCGCGAGCTGCTCGGAGGACGCCGATGAGCGACTACCTCTGGAACCCCGCGCACGAACCCGATCCCGACGTGAAGGCGATCGAGGAGCGCCTCGCCTCGCTGCGTCGCGAGCCCCCTTCCCTCCGGGAGCTCCCGGACCGCTCGCCCTCCCTTCCGCCCTCCTGGCGGCGCCTCTTCGTCGCGGCGCCGGCCCTTCTGGCGGCGAGCCTCCTCGTCGCCGCGTCCCTCGCGTTCCTCGCGCGCGGGAAGGGCTGGGAGGTCCGCTGGGAGGGGGAACGGACGACGCGCCTCGCGCGCGGGGAGTGGCTCGAGACGGGCGCCGCGACGGCCCGGCTCCGGGTGGGGCGGATCGGGACGCTCACGCTCGAGCCCGGGACCCGCCTCCGCCTCGTCTCCGACTCTCCCCGCGACCACCGGGTGGCGCTCGCCCGTGGCACCGTCCACGCGGAGATCCAGGCGCCGCCGCGGCGCTTCTTCGTCGAGACCCCCGTCACGACCGCGATCGACCTCGGCTGTGCCTACACCCTCTCGACCGACGAGGCCGGGAACGGGCTTCTCCGGGTCCGCGCCGGGTGGGTCTCGTTCGAGAGGCGGACGGCCGGCGCGCTCGACGAGGTCGTCGTCCCGGCCGGCGCCTCGTGCCGTGTCTCGGCGCGGCGGGGACCGGGCGTCCCGGCCTGGGACGACGCTCCGGAGCCGTTCCTCTCCGCCCTCGCGCGGTGGGAGGAGAGCGATGAGAGCGCCGGCGACGCCCCGCCGCTCGACGACCTCCTCCGCGCGGCGCGGCCGCGGGACGGCCTCACGCTCCTCGCCCTCGCGCCCCGCCTCGACATCGCGGGGCGCGAGGCGGTCTTCGACCGCCTCGCGGACCTCTCGCCGACGGCGGCGCTCCCGTCGCGCGACCGCTTCGTCGCCGGAGACGCCGGCGCGCGCGAGGCCCTTCGCCTCGTCCTCGGCCTGCCGACGCCGTGAAGGGGCGCGCGAGCTCCCGCTCTCAGCCTCCGACGAGGACGACGGTGAGGTCGTTGACGTTCGTCCCGGTCGGACCGGTGAGGAGCTGGGCGCCCGCGGCCTCGAGCGCCGGGTAGGCGTCGTTCGCGGCGAGGGCCGCGGCCGGGTCGAGGCCCGCTGCGCGGATCGCCCCGGCCGTCGCGCCGTCGACGATCGCGCCGGAGGAGTCGGTCGGGCCGTCGGAGCCGTCGGTGGCGAGGGCCATCACGGAGATCCCGTCGATCCCCTCGAGCGCGAGCGCCGCCGCGAGCGCGAGCTCCTGGTTCCGGCCGCCGCGGCCGCTCCCGCGGACCGTCACCGTCGTCTCGCCGCCGAAGACGAGACAGGCGGGCGGCGGCACCGGGTTGCCGTGCGCGAGGACGCCGCGGCCGAGCGCGGCGGCGACGCGCGCCACCTCGCGCGCCTCTCCTTCGACGAACGTCGAGAGGAGGAGCGTGGTGTAGCCGAGCGCCCGGGCCTCGCCGACGGCGGCGAGCGCGGCGAGACGGTTCGAGCCGACGAGGACGTTGTGGACGCGGTCGAAGAGCGGGTCGCCCGGCTTCGGCGTGTCGGGCAGGCGCCCCTCCGCGCCGGCGCGCAGGCGGGCGCGAACGGAGGCGGGGAGCGCGCCGGCCAGTCCGCGGCGCTCCACGACGCTCCACGCGTCGGCGAACGTCGTCGGGTCGGGGGCCGTCGGACCGGAGGCGATGACGTCGAGCGGGTCGCCGACGACGTCGGAGAGGATCAGCGAGACGACGGTCGCGGGCGCGGCGAGGCGCGCGAGCTGCCCCCCCTTCAAACGCGAGAGGTGCTTCCGCACCGCATTCAGCTCGACGATCGACGCGCCGGAGCGGAGGAGGAGGCCGGTCGTCGCCTGGAGCTCGGAGAGCGTGATCGGTTCGGCCGGGTCGGCGAGGAGGGCCGAGGTGCCGCCGGAGAGGAGGGCCACGACGACGTCGGCCTCGCGGCCTTCCGAGAGGAGCTTCTCGACGCGGGCGACGGCCGCGCGTCCCGCGTCGTCGGGCACCGGATGGCCCGCCTCGAAGACCTCGATCGCGGGGGGGAGCGCCTGGCCCGCGAGGTGTCCGTGCTTCGTGACGAGGACGCCGCGCTCGAGCCGCCCGCCGAGGAGCGAGACGGCCGCCCCGGTCATCGAGGCCGCGGCCTTTCCGGCCGAGACGAGGCGGACGGCGGCACCGTCGCGGAGCGCGAGTCGGGCCTCGCCGGCGCGGAGCGTGTCCCCCTCGAGCGAGAGGAACCTCCCCACGGCCCGCGCCGGCTCGACGGCCGCGAGCGCGGCCACGCGGATCTTCTCGAAGTGCTCGCGGCGGAGCGCGCTCCCGTGCGGGTCCATGAGCGGCATTGTGCCCCGGGCGCCGGCCCGACGCCTCGCCCGGGCGACGCGGGAGCCATCCCGGGCCAGAGCCGGCCTCGAACGTGTTGGGCCGCTCGAGGCCCCGTCGGAGCTCCCTCCCGGGGCGGGCCCGACGACGGTGCCTTCAGACGTCGAGCGCGGGCCGCAGGGGCTCGTCCCCGGCCAGTCTCGAGCGACCGTAGACCTCGAGAGCCCAGAGCGCGCAGGCGACCACGACGGGCCCGACGAACACGCCGGCGAAGCCGAACACCTCGAGACCGCCGAAGACGGCGAGCAGCGCGAGCAGCGGGTGCATGTCGTCCTGCGAGCCCTGGACCCAGGGCCGAATGACGTTGTCGGAGAGACCGATGAGGACTCCGGCCACGCCCATGACGATGCCGCTCACCGGGTGGCCGGTGGCGAACAGGTAGACCGTCGCGCCCGCCGTCACCGGCGCGGTCCCGAACATCGGGATGAAGGAGAGCACGAAAGCGAATGTGCCCCAGACGAAGGGGCCGGGCACGCCCAGAAGGAACAGCATCAGGATGCACAGGGCCGCCTGCACGGCTCCCGTGGCGGCCGAGCCGAGGATCGCGCCCTTGACCGTGGCGTGCACCGACGAGAACAGCGCGTCGACGTCCGGCGCCGGGAACGGAAGCAGGGCCGCCAGGCGCCGGGCCATCGCCTTGCCGTCGCGCAGGGAGAAGTAGAGGCCCATCACGAAGAGGAACGAGGCCAGCACCAGCTGCGGGGTGCCGGAGGCGAGCCCGCCCAGGAATTCGGCCAGCCGCTTGCCTCCCTCCTGGGCGCTCGTGACGAGAGTCTCCCGGAGCTTCTCGGGCGACGTCTCGAGGCCCACGGTCTCGAGCAGCCCGCCCAGGCTCACGAGCTGCCGGACCACCCAGTCGCTGATGTCGAGAATCTTCTGGTCGAAGTCGCTCGAGAAGAAGGTCCGCACGGAGCGAATGGCCATGAACACGACGAAGAAGAGCGGCAGGAACACGACGAGGATGGAGCCGGCCGTCACGAGCGCGGGAGCGAGGGAGGCGCGCTTTCCGAGCCGCTTCTGGAGCCTCGTGAGCAGCGGGTGGAGCAGGATGGCGAACAGGGTCGAGACGATCACCGGCAGCGCGACGCCGCGGACCATCCAGAAGAACAGGAGCAACGCCCCGGCGATGACGAGGAAGGCCAGGCGACGTATCGGAGGCGGATCGGGGTTCATGGCGCGCCCGGCTTCCCGCGTTCATCCAGGGTTGCGAGCACCTGATCCGAGCTCATGGCACGCTGCAGGACCGCCGCGTCGGGATCGTGGCGGTTGAGGACGTCGGGCAGGTCGCGCCTCAGCTCTTCCATCAGGTCGATGAGCTTCGCGGTCTTCTGCTCGGTCATCAACGTCACTTTCAGGTCCAGGTGCGCCCGCTGCTCGGCCAGCTTGGCGAGGCGGCTCTGCCTGGAGAGGACCACGAGCGCGCTCAGCAGAGCGCCGAGTCCGACGACGCCCTGCAGCCAGAAGAAGGGAGGAGCGTCGAACGCGGCGGTGCCGGCCCTGCGGAACGCGGAGTTGGCGAGCACCCATGCCGCGACGAGGATCAGGATGAGGCCGAGGAATGCCGGCTGCCCGATGAGGAGGCTGATCCGTTCGAGAAGCCTCTGCGACCTGCTGACCTTCCGTTCCTCTCGCGCGTAGGAGTCGAGAACGGCTTCGAGGTTCTGGCTGATCTGTTGGTGCTCGGGTCGCGCTGCCGCGTCCCCGGGACCTGGCGCCGGTAAAGCGGTTTCGTCTGCTCGCATCAGCTTCATTCGACCCTTCGATCGGAGGGATTCCCTGCGAGATTCGAGCCAGACTCCGGCCGGTGGAGCCGGAGGCGGCCCGACCGGAGCCCGCGAGCCTGCTCGCCCGTGGGAACGAACCGGAGCACGGGAGAACGTCTCGGCGTTCGGCGGAGGGGCGGTCGAGCCGGCCGACCGGAAAACTCTGCATCTGGAGATGAAGCGTTTTCAACGGTGCCCGGTCGGCGATCGGGGCGCGCGGGACGCCGCTCGCGCTCTTGCCGCGTGTCCGCCGCCCGATTCGCCTGCCGGGAAGGGAGCAGGTCCCGTGCGGGCCGAGGCGGGAGCGGGGGACGAGCGGGGTGGAGCCCGGCCGATTCCACGGAAGCGACTGTCCGAAGCGTCAGACCACGTGCATACTCCCGGGTTTCATACGGACGCTACAGCGGTCGGACAGGACCGGGGAGTGCCTTTCGTGCCGGACGATCCGAGGCCGAACCTGATGCTCGATCACGATCCCCCGGCCCGCCGGCCGCGCGGGATCCTTCCGTACGACTTCGCGAAGGTCGGCTTCTTCCTTTTCGGCATCCCGAGGAACGGGTTCGGCTCGATCGACGTCTCCAAGGAGTGCAACCTCCGCTGCTCGCACTGCTATTTCTTCGAGGGGGGAGATGGGGCGGCGCCCGCCTACGCGGGACGGGACGAGCTCTCCATCGACGAGTGGATCGCGAAGCTCGAGCAGCTGAAGCGGAGCACGTCGCGGGTCGGCTTCCCGTTCTTCCAGTGCACCTGGGTGGGCGGCGAGCCGCTCATCCGCAAGGAGCTGATCGAGCGCGGCCGGAAGTACTTCCGGTTCAACACGGTCGTCACGAACGGCACGATCCCCCTCCCGGACTGGCCGGACGTGAGCTGGTGCATCTCCATCGACGGCGACGAGGAGACGCACGAGCGGATCCGGCGCCGGAAGGGGATCTACAGGCGGGCGATGCAGAACGTCGCCGAGCGACCGAACCTGAGCGTCACCATCGCCTACTGCATCACTCGGGCGAACGTCCACTGTCTCGAGCAGGCCGTCATCGACTGGTCTCGCGCCGGCGCGAGGGACATGACGTTCGACTTCTACACGCCGATCGGCGACATGTGCGACGGGAGCGGCGAGCTCTTCCTGCCGCTCGCGGAGCGGGACGTCGTCCTCGACAAGCTCCTCGCGCTGAAGGCGATCTACGGGGACTTCTTCGTCCTCCCCGAGCGCGCCTTCCGGATGATGAAGTCGGACGTCTGCCGGAAGGTCACCGACAGCTGCCTCTTCGCGAGGAAGTCCTTCGCGTTCGCCCCCGACGGAGTGCAGAAGGAGAAGTGCATGATGGGGCCGAAGGCGGACTGCGACCGGTGCGGCTGCGTCGTGCCGTTCTACCTGGCGTCGCTGACCGACCGGGGCCGCATCCTCCGGGACCTTCGGGACGAGCTCTCCCACGCCGCGCGGCGGGTCGCCCGGGGGCTCTTCACCGCGGTCCCGGGCTGAGAACCCGGGCTCGGAGTCGCCGCAGCGCCGGGACCCGGGCCGGGGCCTTCCGCCAGAACCCGGAGCCCGCCGCCTGCGTAGAACGAGGACCGTTCCAGGAGGAGACGATGGAGCAGGCTCTGTCCACCCCGCAGATCGACTTCCGACCCGACCTCCTCGACCGCCGCGAGAAACTCCTCGCGTTTTCCCGCTCGCGCCCCGAGGACGAGAGCCTCTCGCGCCTCCTCGCGGAGGTCGACGCCGCGCTCGACCGGCTCGAGGCCGGGACGTTCGGCTACTGCGAGACCTGCCACGACCCGATCGAGCCGGAGCGCCTCGCCGCCGACCCGCTCGCCCGGTTCTGCCTCGGAGACATGTCCCCGGAGGAGCAGCGCGCCCTGGAGGACGACCTGGAGTCGGCCGCGCGGATCCAGAAGGCCCACCTGCCGCAGCTCGGGAGGGAGGTCGCGGGCTGGGACTTCGCCTTCGCCTTCGAGCCGGCGGGACCCGTGGGCGGGGACTGCTGCGACGTCCTGATGCACGAGGGAAGCGACGAGGTGACCTTCCTCCTCGGCGACGTCTCCGGGAAGGGAGTCCCCGCCGCGATGCTCGCCTCGAGCCTCCACGCCACGATCCGAAGCCTCGCCGGACCCGGCCTCCCGGTCGGGAGCCTCGTCGAGCGGGCGAACCGGCTCTATCGCGCCGCTTCCGTCTCGCGCTCGTTCGCGACCCTCGTCTGCGGGCGCGCCTCGGCGGGCGGGTCGCTCGAAATCTGCAATGCCGGCCACTGTCCACCGCTTCTCCGCTCGGAGGGGAGCATCCGCGAGGTCGCACCGACGGGCCTGCCGGTCGGCACGTTCCTCAGCGCGGCCTACGGCAGCCACGAGCTGCGCCTCGCGGAAGGCGACTACCTGGTCGCGTTCACCGACGGCCTGACCGAGGCCCGCGACGCGAACGGCGAGGAATACGGCTCCGAGCGGCTCGCAGCCCTCCTCGCGAGCCTCGAGCGCCCCTCGGCGCACGCCGTCGTCGACGCCTGCCTCGCCGATCTCCACGCCCACACCGGCGGCGCCCGCGAGGACGACCTCTCGCTCCTCGTCGTCCGGCGGGCGGCAGGCGACGCACGCGCCCCGCGTTGACGGGCCGACCGTCGCGGCCCGGGGGGGCTCAGCGCTCCGGAACGACGACTTCCAGCCCGTCCGGCGCGAGCCGGGAAAAATGGCGGCCGTTCAGCGTCAGGATCCGCGCCGCCCCGCCCTTCACGGCGGCAGCGACGATCCGGGCGTCGTAGACCGCGCCTCCGGCGATCGCGTTGACGGCGAGGGTCCGCAAGAGGCGCCAGGTCTCTGTCGCGGCGAGCGCGACGGTCCTTGCGTCCGCGAAGTTCTCCTCGAGGAGACGAAGGGCGTCGACCGGCGAGAGACGATGGGGCGACGGAAGTCGCGTGAGGACCGAGTAGGTCTCGACGAGGACGTCCGCGGGAAGAACGAGCTCGCCCGCGGGCCCCATGGCCTGCTCCAGCGCCCTCCGCGACTCGTCGTGGTTCTCGTGCCACGAGGCGAGCGCTGCCACGAGGATGCTCGAATCGACCGCCGTCGCCCGCGTCACGACGAGGTGTCCCGGCCGGAGCGGATCGCCTCGAGCGTCTTCCGGACCGTCGCGGCCCTGAGCGGCTCGGCCGGCGAGACCGGCACCGCCACCTTCAGCTTGCCCTGCCGCTCGATCCGTACGTCCCGCGGCTCCGGCTCGATCTGGATCCGCCCGTCGACGACCTCGAGGACGAGCCGCACGCCGGGCTGCAGCTCCGCAGCCTCCCGGACCGCTTTCGGGATTACGAGCCTTCCCGCGAGGTCCATGGTCGTAACGATGGCAGGCTTCATGGCAGAAAGCATACCATCTCCGTTTCGCGAGTGGTCGCGGCGAGGAAGAGGCGGGTTCCGCCCGTCGGTACATCTCGATTCCGGAGGCGGACACGCAGGTCTCGCCTGACCTGCGTTCTCCTGACGAGCTCCTGGCGCCTTGCCGCGTTGCACGTTCGGGCCGGGGACGAGCGGGTCAGCCCCTCCTCGAGGCGAGGCGGTCGTCCAACTCCACGGCCGTGATCAGCCCCTCGCTCGTGCCCCGAAGGGTACAGGTGTGGCGGGCGGCGATCTGGCCTCTGAGAACCGACTCCTCGAGCGGGCGACCCTCCAGCACCCGGCTCGTGAGGAAGCCGACGGCCAGGCCGTCTCCGGCCCCGTTCGTGTCGACGACGGGCCGGTCGTCGGGGACGGGAGGGAAGCGCCGCACCTGCCCGGCGACGCCCAGGGCGCAGCCGCGGGCGCCCATCCCGACCACGATGATCAGACCTGGCCGCCGCGCCCAGAGCTCGCCGGCCAGCCGTTCCGGCTCGTGGTTCGCCGCCGAGCAGAAGACGACGTCGGCGGCCTCCACGAAGTCGCGCCGGTACGGGTCCGCCGGGTCGACGACGTCCTGCAGGTCGCACGCCACCGTGAGGCCCAGCTCGCGGGCGAGCGGCAGCAGCCGCCGGGCCCAGTTCGGGAGGTTGACGTGCGCGAGGCGCGCGCCCTCCATCACCGTCCGGCAGAGCGCCAGGTCGGGAACGAGCCCCATGTGGCCCTTGCCGTCGTAGAAGTTCTTCCGGCGCCCGTCGCGGTACATGAAGTTGACGCTGCGGGCGGTCCCCTTCGGGTCGACGAGGAGCGCTCGAGTGTCGACGCCGTCCCGCGCGAGCGTGGTGCGGACGAGGTCGCCGTCGTGGTCCGCGCCCACGTGCCCGATGAACGCGACGCGCCGTCCGAGGCGGGCGTAGCCGCGGCTCGCGTAGCCGCCGGCCTGTCCCACCGTGTCGAGGTTCTCGGTGAAGTTCGCCTCGACGCTCCAGTCGATCTCGTCGCCGTACGGGTAGACACAGGTGTCGACGCCGACGTTGCCGACGACGACGACCTCCGCGGGGTTCGCGGTCCCGTTCATCCTCGCCTCCGGGGTCAGTGCCGCGTGCGCTTCAGCCGGGACGTGTCGTAGCTCTTGTCCTTCAGCCGCGCGAGGATCCCCTCGTACGTCGCCTCGGGCATCTTCGGGGCCCTGCCCAGGATCCAGAGGTAGTCCCGGCCCGGGTGGCCGACGACGGCGTACTCGTAGTCGGCGCCGAGGTCGACGATCCAGTAGTCGCCCCAGAACGGGCGGAAGAAGCTCACCTTCAGCTTCGCGTTCGTGGCGGCGTCCACGACCCGGGCGCGCCCGAGGACCGACTTCTCCGGTCCTTCGAGCGCGTCCTTGCGGCAGCGGTTCCGGACGTCGATGTCGCCGTCGGCCCGGATGGTGTAGGTGGCCGTCGTGGCGACGCAGCCCTTCTGGAAGCTCTGCGGGAAGGCGGCGATCTCGTACCAGGTCCCGACGTATCGCGCGAGGTCGACGCGCGGCACGGTCTCGAGGGGCGGCAGCCCGAGGCGCTCCGTCGTGCTCGTCGAGCACCCGGCGAGGGCGGCCAGCGAGGCGAGGATCGCCAGAGGCTTCATCGTGTCTTCCTCTCACGCGAATATACGCGCCGGGCGCGAGACGGATTCCGGGCGGTGTCGCGCGAGGATCGCCTTCGCCAGACCCCGGGCCGTCGCCGGCGGGGACCCTTACCGGCGCCCCGCGAGCGCCGTCCAGTCGGTGAGGAGGGTGATCGGCGAGGCGTCGCCCTCGGCGAGCGGCTCGCGCACGAGGAAGCGCGTGCCGTCGGCCGTGACGTCGTAGGTCCAGCCGGTGAACTCGACGATCGGGAAGAGGGGCGTGGGGGTTCCGACCGAGATCGTGCCCGAGCCGGTCTCGATGGGCACCGCGGTCAGGACGTTGTCGGGCGTCTTGAGGAGGATCTCGCCTCCCGCCGGGTTCCACCGGGGCTGGGTGCCGCCCTCTCGCGAGACCTGCACCCTCGACCCCCCGCCCGGGAACGGCGCGACGTAGACCTCGTACCGGCCCGAGTCGTCGGACGCCCACAGGAGCCAGCGGCCGTCGGGCGAGATCTGGCCGTAGGCGTCGTCCCGGGGCGTCCGGACGAGCACCTTCGTCTCTCCCTTCCCGTTCGAGGGCCGGAGCACGAGGTCGGCGTAGGCGAGGCGGCTGCGGTCCTCGCAGGTCATCGACGTCCCGTCCGGGGAGAACGACATCGGACCCATGCTGTAGACGTCCTTCAGCGCGAAGAGCGTCGTCTCCGCCCCGCTCGCGAGGTCGCGTCGAACGAGGGCGGAACCCTCGTCGCCGGACGAGCCGAACGTGAGGGTGCCGCCGTCGGGCGAGAAGAGCGGGTCGCTCTCGTCGGTGCCCGGACGGGCGAGGCGGGTTTCGGTCCCGCGGACGACGTCGTAGAGCCAGATGTCGGCGTCGCCCTGCGCCTCGTCCACCCGACCGACGGCCGCCCAACGGCCTTCGCGCGAAAGGGCGAGGCCGCCGAACCCGGAGAGGTTGCCCGGCGTGCCGAGCTCGCCGAGCCGGCGCCCGGAGCGGTCTCTCCAGGCGAGCCGGCTCAGGTCTCGTTGCTTGCCTGTGAGGAAGACGAGGACGCCGGCCTCGCTCGCCGAGAAGACCCCGTAGGTGAAGCGGCGATTGACGAGGAGGTCCTCGACGAGCACCTTCGGCTCGCCCGTCAGGACGAGTCCCATCGGGTCGAGCCGCTGGGCGACCAGCGCGCCGTCGCGGACGTAGAGGAGCCGGCCGTCCGCGTGGACCGCGTTCGTCGCGCCCTCGAGGAGCCGCCGGGCCGGCCCGGCCTCGCCGAGCCGCGCGATCATGACGCTGCCGGCCGCTGAGCCGATGCGTCCCGAGCGGTCGAGGTAGACGAAGTTCTCGCCGTCCGGCAGGAATTGAGGGAAACGGTGCGTGCCCGTCCCGATCTCCGCGGCCGAACCCGTCACCTCTCGCGCCTCACCCCCCCGATCGGAGATCGCGAGAAGAGGGCCCGTTGCGAAAGGAGCGAACACGATCGTCCCGTTCGGGCTCCAGGTGCCGCCGCGCGAGTCGCGCGCCGGGGCGAGACGCGCGACGGCGCCTCCCTCGGACGGGGTCGTCGCGAGGTGCCCCCAGGTGAAGAAGCCGATCCTCCGCCCGTCGGGAGACCAGAAGGGCCGGTAGCCCTCCTCGGTGCCGGGGAGCGGGCGCGCGACCGCGGTGCCGAGGTCGTGGACCCAGATCCGCATCGGGCCGGCCCCCTCGCGCGCGCCGAAGGCGACGCGCCGCCCGTCGGGGGAGACGGCCGGCATCCCGGCGCGCTCGCCGTCGAGCTCGATCGAGACGCCGGCCGGGAGCGGCAGCGTGGCGCGGATGACGCGCGGCGCGGTGGGCTCGGCGGCGTCCCGCCCGAGGAAGAGGCCGCCCGCCACGAGCAGCGCGACCGCGGCGAGGGACCAGGCGGCGACCTCGCGCCGCCGACCGCGCGGGTCGGACGCCGGGGCGGGGGCGCGCGTCTCGTCCGCGATGCCCGCCTCGAGGTCGACGAGGACGAGCCGTGCGTCCGCCGCGTCGTGCAGGCGGTTCTTCGGGTTGCGCTCGAGGCAGCGGCGCAGCAGCCGCCGGAGCGCGGGGGGCGTCCCGGCCGGCAGCTTCGCGAGGTCGATCTCGGCCCGGAGGACTCCGGCGAGCGTGTCGCTCACCGTGTCGGCCGCGAAGAGCGACCGGCCGGTCAGCATCTCGTGGAGGACGACGCCGAGAGCCCAGACGTCGGCCCTCTTGTCGACCGCTCCGCCGCGGGCCTGCTCGGGGCTCATGTAGGCTGCGGTGCCGAGGATGATGCCGAGCTGCGTCCCCTGCGCGGCGGTCATCGTGGGGGAGTTCATGAGCGTGGGCGAGTGCGCGAGGTCCGCGGCGGACGCACTCCCCGCGGGCGGGTCCATCGCCTTGGCGAGGCCGAAGTCGAGGACCTTGACCTTGCCCTCCGCCGCGAGCTTCACGTTCCCTGGCTTGAGGTCGCGGTGGACGATTCCCTTTTCGTGCGCGGCTTCCAGTGCCTCGGCGATCTGCCGCGCGACGCCGAGGGCCTCGTCGAGAGGGAGCGCGCCGCGCTTCAGCCGCTCGGAGAGGTCTTCACCCTCCACGAGCTCCATGACGAGGGCGCGGACGCCGTGCGCCTCCTCGAGGCCGTAGATCGAGGCGATGTTCGGGTGCTGGAGCTGGGCGAGGAGCTGGGCTTCGCGCTCGAAGCGGGCGAGGCGATCGGCGTCGGCGGAGAACGCCTCGGGGAGGACCTTGATGGCGACCTCGCGCTTCAGCTTGCTGTCGGTCGCCCGGTAGACGACGCCCATCCCGCCCTCGCCCAGGGGGCCGGAGACCTCGTAGCCACCGAGGCGGGTGCCGGGGGCGAGCGTCATGCGCAGCACCGTGGGGGGACCGGGGGGCGGCGTTCGGCGTATCGAATCGCGTCGCCTATGCCGTTCGCCGCTTCGTGGACCCTGGGGGGTCCGGGGGGTGGCGAGTAGCACCCCCCGGGAAGCGCGCCCCCCGGAGAGCGGCCAAGGCGAACGCCGGGAGCGAGGCTCATCGCGGTCGCGGCTCCTCGGGCGGAGCGCGGCGGCCCGCGGCGGCGGCGAAAGACTCACTCGTCGGCTGACGGCCGGCTCGGGAAGACTGCTCCAAGGCAGGCGGATGATAAGGACTCTGGCCGGAAGAGCCCGCATCGGCGTGCGCGTGGCGGCCCGGGCTCCTTTCGGGGCGGAGAAGAAGGAGCCCCAGCGGATCCGGGGTGGCGCCCGCGGTCCCGTCTCGGTGAGAATGCGCGACCGTGGGGTCGCGCATCCTCTTCGTACTGCCGGGCTGGCCGAAGGGGCGTCTCTGGGGAGAGATGTCGTTCCGGTTCCCGAGCCTCTCGCTCGCGGTCGTCGCCGCGTCGACGCCCGAGGGGTGGGAGACGGAGCTCTGCGACGAGGGCTTCGGGCCGGTCGACCTCGACGACCCGGCCGACGTCGTCGCGATCACCGGCATGACGGCGCAGGCCGTCCGCGCCTACGAGATCGCCGACGCCTTCCGGAGCCGCGGGAAGACCGTCGTCATGGGCGGCTTCCACGCGAGCAACCTGCCGTGGGAGGCGCTCGGGCACGTCGACGCCGTCGTCGTCGGCGAGGCCGAGGCCGCCTGGCCGCGGCTCCTCGAGGACCTCCGGGCCGGCCGGCTTCAGAAGGTCTACAAGGCCGACGCCCTCGTCGACACCGCGGCGATCCCGGTCGCCCGCCGCGCCATCTTCGACGGCAAGGGCTACCTCCTGACGAACACGATCCAGACGACGCGCGGCTGCCCCTACGACTGCGAGTTCTGCTCGGTGACGGCCTACTTCGGCCGGAAGTACCGCAAGCGCCCGGTGGACGCCGTCCTCGCGGAGCTCGCCGGGATGCGGAAGCGGGGCTCCTACGCCTTCTTCGTAGACGACAACATCGTCGTCGACCGTAGCTACTCGCTCGCGCTCTTCCGGGGGATGAAGGGGCTCGGGATGAAGTGGCTCTCCCACGCCTCGCTCGACCTCGCGGAAGACCCCGAGCTGCTTTCGGCGATCGGGGAATCGGGCTGCATCGGGCTCTTCGTCGGCTTCGAGTCGCTCGACGAAGGGGCCCTGAAGGCAATGGGGAAGAAGACGAACAAGGTCGCGACCTACGTCGAGGCCGCGCGCGCGTTCCGCGAGAACGGCATCGGCATCCTCGGCTCGTTCGTCCTCGGGCTCGACGGCGACGGCCCCGAAGTGTTCGAAAGGACGTTCCGCTTCTGCGAGGAGGCCCGCCTGGAGGCGGCGATCTTCCCGATCCTGACGCCCTATCCCGGGACGAAGATCCGCGAGCGCCTCCTCGCGGAGGACCGGATCCTCTCGAGCGACTGGCGCAACTACGACATGGAGCACGTGAACTACCGCCCGAAGGGGATGACCGTCGAGGAGCTCGAGCGGGGCTACGACGAGCTCACGCGACGCTTCTACTCGTTCGGGTCGATGTGGCGGCGCCTGTCGCTCCACCGCTCGCTCCCGGCCTTCGGGCCGATGAACTTCGGCTTCCGGAGCGCCCTCGGGCGCAAGGTGGCGGATGCCTGAAATCCCGGGCGGAAGGACGGTCGCGGCTTGAAGGTCCTGATGATCTCGGCGAACCGGGAGAGGGACCCCTCGCCCGTCTTCCCCCTCGGCCTCTCGTACCTCCTCGGCCCCCTCGCGCGGGCGGGGCACTTCGTGCGCCTCCTCGACCTCTGCTTCGAGGAGGACGTCCCGGCGGCGGTCGTCCGCGCGCTCGACGAGGCGCGGCCCGCGGTCGTCCTCGTCTCGATCCGGAACCTCGACAACGTCACCTGGCCGGTCAGCCGGTCGTACGTCGACGGCGTGCGCGAGGTCGTCGGCCTCTGCCGGGACCGGGCCGTCGTCGTCCTCGGGGGCTCGGGCTTCTCGCTCGAGCCGCGCGCCCTCCTCGCCGCGACCGGGGCCCATTGCGGCGTCGTGGGCGAGGGGGAGGAGGTCGTGCCGCGGCTCCTCGAGCGGATCGAGGCGGGGATCGCCCCGTCCGGGCTCCCCGGGGTCGTCGTCCCGGGCGACGGCGTGCCGGCGAGCCCGCGCGTCCCGGCCTCGATCGGGGTCCCGAACCGGGAGCTCTTCGACGTCTCGCGCTACCTGACGGAGGGCGGGGCCGCGAACGTCCAGACGAAACGCGGCTGCCCGTTCGCGTGCGTCTACTGCACCTACCCGGTCCTCGAGGGGAGCCGGGTGAGGACCCGCCCCGCCGCCGAGGTCGTCCGCGAGCTCCGGACCCTCGTCGACGACCATGGCGTCGACTACGTCGAGTTCTGCGACGACATCTTCAACTTCCCCGAGCCCGCGGCGCGCGAGCTCTGCACGGCGATGATCGAGGCGGACCTCCGGCTCTCCTGGTCGGCCTTCGTGAACCCCGGCCACCTCGACGCGGGGCTCCTCGACCTGATGGTGCGGGCCGGCTGCGACGCCGTGGAGCTCGGGACCGACTCGGGCTCGCCCGCGATGCTCCGGAGCCTCGGAAAGTCGTTCACGGTCGACGAGGTGCGCGAGGCGGCTCGCCTCTGTCGCGAGGCCGGTGTCGCGACGGCCCACTACCTCCTCTTCGGCGGCCCCGGCGAGAACGACGAGACGATCGCCGAGAGCGTCGCGCTCATGGACGAGCTCCGGCCCGAGGCCGTCATCGTCATGGTCGGCATCCGGATCTACGCGGGGACCGAGCTCCACGACGTCGCCCTCCGCGAGGGCGTCGTCGCGCCGGACCAGTGCCTCCTCGACCCCGTCTTCTACCCGGCGGAGCCGGCGCTCCGGCGGATCGCGGCGCGGGTTGCCGACGAGGCCTCGCGCCGGAGGAGCTGGATCGTCCCGGGGCTCGACGTGAACACCTCGACGGGGGTCCTCGAGATGCTCCGGCGCCGACACCAGCGCGGCCCGCTCTGGAAGGTCCTCGGCCAGCGCGAGAGCTGGCGGGGGCGCGAGCGCGCCGCGAGCGCCTCCTCCGGCCGGTCCGGAAGCCCGCCAGCCGGGCGTAACCAGGGCTGACGGGCTCGGTCGGGGAGCTGCGGGGCCTCCGACGGCCCCGGCCGGACGGAGGCACGAAACATAGCGGCGCCGGGATGCGTAGCCGGGGGGAGGAACCTGCAGGTGCCCCGTGCGTTCCGTCGACCGGGGCGGAAGAGAGGTCCACATGCCGCGTGTCCCGTCCGTCCTCGTCGCCTCCCTCGCGCTCGTGGCCGCGGCCTGGTCGGCCCCCGCCGCGGAGCCGATCACGATCGGCGAGACCCTGAAGCTCACCTCGAAGGTCCTCGGGGAGGAGCGGACGATCCTCGTCTCGACGCCGCGGGGGTACGAGCAGGGGACCGCCCGCTACCCGGTCCTCTACATGACGGACGGCGACGCGCACCTCGTCCACACGCGGGGGACGGTCGACTTCCTCTCCCGGAACGGCCGGATGCCCGACGTCATCGTCGTCGGCGTCGCGAACACGAACCGCACGCGCGACCTGACGCCGACGAAGGCCTTCCGACGCCAGGCCGACGGCACCCGCGTCCTCGTGGAGGGAAGCGGGGGCGCGTCGCGCTTCCTCGACTTCTTCGAGAAGGAGCTGATCCCCTTCGTCGAGGCGAAGTACCGGACCGCGCCGCTCCGCGTCCTCGCGGGGCACTCGCTCGGCGGCCTCTTCGTCCTGACGGCGCTCGTCGAGCGGCCCGGCCTCTTCGGGGCCGCTATCGCGGCCTCCCCGTCGCTCGCCTGGGACGACGACGTCATCCTCGGCCGCCTCGCGCGGTTCCTCGAGTCGAGGAAGGAGCTGAAGCAGACGCTCTTCGTGACGATGGCCGACGAGGAAGAGGGAGAAGCCGCGCCGACGCGGTTCGCCCGGCTCCGAAAGACGCTGAAGTCGGCGAAGCTCGCGGGCTTCTCCTGGGGCGCGCAGCAGCTCCCCGACGAGGACCACGGGAGCGTCGTCCTCCGGACGCACGACCTCGGCCTCCGAAAGGTGTTCGACGGGTGGCGGCTCCCTCTCGACCGGAAGGCGGGCGGCTTCGCCGGCAGCCTCGACGACCTGAAGCGGCACTACGCGACGCTCTCGGACCGGCTCGGGTACGAGATCCCGCCCCCCGAGCTCGTCGTGAACCTGATCGGCTACCAGCACCTCCTTCAGAAGGACGTCGACGGGGCCCTCGCCTTCTTCCGCTGGAACGCCGAACGCTACCCCGACTCCGCGAACGTCCACGACAGCCTCGGCGAGGCGCTCGAGGCCGCGGGGAAGCCGGCGGAGGCGGCCGCCTCCTACGGGAAGGCCGTCGAGAACGGCCGGAAGCGCGCCGACCCCAACGTCCCGATCTTCGAGCGGAACCGCGATCGCGCCGCCGCCGCGGCCGCGAGGTGAATCGGCCGGCCGACGGACCGCGGCGCCCGGGAAGCGCTCCGTGGCCGGTTCCGGCGCGGGGGCGCTGAAGGCCCTCGCTAGCGCTCGGCGCCCGCCCGGACGCCGAGCGTCGGGTCGTAGAAGTTCTCGGACGGCGCGCCGGTCCGCCTCGCGAGGAGGCGGACGAAGCCGATCGTCCGTCCGGCGTCCGTCTCGAGCGCGTCGGCGTCGGACGGGAAGATCCCCGTCCCCGCGGCCTCGATCGCGCGCTCGAATGCGGCCCAGTGCCGCCAGCCGTCGGGCTGGAGGTCCGCGGAAACCTCCGTCACGGCCGGCGAGCCGCGCCAGATCCCGCGCCAGGCTTCCGCCGTCAGGAAGGAGCGGCAGGAGGGGTCCCAGAAGACCTTCCCGTTCGCCTGCGGCTCCGCGAGCCAGGCCGGCACGTCGCCGTCGACCGGGTGGACGAGCCCCGGCACGACGACGCCGATCTGCCCGCCGGGGCGGAGGAAGCGGGCGAGGTAGTCGAGGTAGAGGAGGTCGGTCCCGAAGTACTGGTACGCGTCGATCGAGACGATCGCGTCGAAGTAGCCGGCCGCGAAAGGCAGGGAGTGCGCCTCGGCCCGCATCGGGCAGACGCGGTCGGCGACCCCGGCCTCGACGAGCCGCTTCCAGCTGTTGTCGGGGTCCATCCAGAGGTCGACGGCGTGGACCTTCGCGCCGTACTCGCGCGCGAGGAAGACCGACGTCATCGCCTTCCCGCAGCCGAGGTCGAGGACGCGCGCCCCGGCCTCGAGCGAGAGCCGCTCGCAGAGCCACTCGAGGAGCCACATCGCGCACGGCCCCATCTGGTTCTCGAGCAGGAACTCCGCGTCGTAGCGGGCGGAGCGGGGGAACTCGGGGCGCGCGAGGTCGACGGGGGCGTTCGGCATGGGGGCTCCTTCGTACGGCGATCCGGACATTCTGCCGCGATCCTCGCCGGCCGGGCGCCGGGTTAGTCTCGGCGCCGTCCGGAGGCGACGATGGCCGAGCTGAAGACGAAGAAGACCGATGCGAGCGTCGAAGCGTTCCTCGACGGCGTCGCGGACCCGAGGAGACGCGAGGACGCCCGGGTCGTTCTCGGTCTGATGAAGCGGATCACGGGGGAGGAGCCGAAGATGTGGGGTCCCAGCATCGTCGGCTTCGGCTCGTACACGTACAGCTACGCGAGCGGCCAGACCGGCGACTGGCCGATCGCCGGCTTCTCGCCGCGCAAGCAGGCGCTCACGCTCTACCTCATGCCCGGGTTCGAGAAGGACGCCGACCTCATGAAGCGCCTCGGGAAGCACAAGACGGGGAAGTCGTGCCTCTACCTCAACCGCCTCGCGGACGTCGACGCGGGCGTCCTCGAGGAGCTCGTGCGCCTCTCCGTGGAGAGGATGAGGAACCGAGGAGACTGAGGCGACGGAGACGACGGGGCGAGGCCCGGTTCCCTTCCGTCGCCCGCGCAGGAAGCTCAACGCACCTGGATTCGCCCGGTTCCCGCGCCCGCGACCCGCCCGATCCGCCGGGCGTCCGTGACGTCTCGAAGGTGGAGAACCGAGAGGAGCGCTTCGCAGCGCTCCTCGGGTAGGGTGATGAGCAGGCCGCCGGAGGTCTGCGCGTCCGCGAGGAGGAGGCGGTCGACGCGCGAGAGCCCCGGCGCGAAGTCGACGTGCCGCGAGACGTGCTCGAGGTTCTCGAGCGAGCCGCTCGGGACGCAGTCGGCCGCGGCGAGATCTCGCGCTTCGGACAGGAGCGGCACGGCGGCGGCCTCCACCTCGACGTCCACCCCCGACGCGGCCGCCATCTCGCGGAGGTGCCCGAGGAGGCCGAAGCCGGTCACGTCGGTGCAGGCGGACACGCCGACCTCGAGCATCGCCTCGGCGGCGGCGCGGTTCAGCGCGCGCATGACGGCGACGAGGCGGCGTTCGGCGTCCGCGCCGGCGAGGCCGCGCTTGACCGCCGTCGCGAGGATCCCGGTGCCGATCGGCTTCGTCAGGACGAGGGCATCGCCGGGGCGCGCCCCGGCGTTCGTCACGACGCGCTCGGGGGGGACGACCCCCGTCACGGCGAGGCCGAACTTCGGCTCGGTGTCGTCGACGGTGTGCCCTCCGACGATCTCGATCCCGGCCTCGCGCGCCACCTCCGCGGCCCCTGCGAGGATCCGCTCGAGGACGGAGAGGGGGAGCCGGCGCGACGGGAAGGCGACGACGCTCAGCGCGAAAAGGGGCCGGGCGCCCATCGCGTAGACGTCGCTGAGCGAGTTCGCGGCGCTGATCGCGCCGAAGTCGAACGGGTCGTCGGCGATGGGGGTGAAGAAGTCGACGGTCGCCACGATCGCGACGTCGTCCGAGAGGCGGTAGACCGCCGCGTCGTCGGAGCGGTCGGGGCCGACGAGGACGGCCGGGTCGATCCCCTTCGGGAGGGAGCGGAGAACCTGCTCGAGGTCCTGGGGGCGGAGCTTGCAGGCGCAGCCCATCCCGCGCGTGAAACGGGTCAGCCTCACGGGCTCGTGGCCCGTCGCGGCCGCGGGGACCGCCGCGGCTTCCGGGCGCATCCGCCCGACAGCCTCCCCGACGACGCGCGCCGCCTCGTCGACCATCGCCGGAGTCGTGCCGCGCCCGACGGAGAAGCGGACGGTCCCCATCGCGTACTCGTCGGGGACCTTCATCGCCGCCAGCACCGTCGAAACCTCGACTCCCGCCGCGTGGCAGGCGGCGCCGGCGGAGGCGGCGACCTTCTCTCCCACCTCGGCGAGGAGGGCGCTCGCGTCGATTCCCGGGAAGCCGACGCTGAGGGTGTTCGGGAGGCAGCGCTCCCACGGGCTGTTCCGGCGCAGGCCCGCGGCCTCGCGCGCGAGCGCCTCCCAGAGCCGCTCGCGCAGCTCCTCGAACCGGCGGGCGTCGCTCTCGAGCCTCCGCGCCGCCACCGCGCACGCCTCGCCGAGGCCGACGATCTCGAGGACGTTCTCCGTCCCGGCGCGGCGCCCGGCCTCGTGCGAGGCGCCGTGGAGGAGGCGGGGGAGCGCGACGCCGGAGCGGATCCAGAGCGCCCCGACCCCCTTCGGGGCGTAGAGCTTGTGGCCGGCGAGCGTCAGGAAGTCGACGCCGAGGGCCATGACGTCGACCGGGACCTTTCCGACGGACTGCGCGGCGTCCGTGTGGACGAGGACGCCCCTCTCGTGCGCCAGGCGCGCGATCTCGGCGATCTCCTGGAGCGTCCCGACCTCGTTGTTCGCGTGCATGACCGAGACGAGAACCGTCTGCCCCGAGATCGCCGCGGCGACGTCGTTCGGGTCGACGCGTCCGGTCCCGTCGACACCGACGCGCGTGACGGACCAGCCGTCCTCCTCGAGGGCGGCGCATGGCTCGAGGACGGCCGGGTGCTCGATCGCGGAGGTGACGAGGTGCCTCCCCTTCGCCCGGAGGAGGCGGGCGACGCCGTGGAGGACCGTGTTGCTCCCCTCGGTCCCGCCGCTCGTGAAGACGATCTCCTCGGCCCGCGCCCCGAGGAGCGCGGCGACCTGTCGCCGCGCCTCCTCGACGGCGGCCCGCGCCTCGGCGCCGTAGGGATGGGAGCTCGAGGGGTTGCCGAAGCGCTGCGTGAGGTACGGGAGCATCGCCTCGGCGACCTCCGGGTCGACCGGCGTCGTGGCGTTGTAGTCGAGGTAGACGGGAGGAGGCGTCATGCTCCGATTATCGGCACGGGAGGGGCGCCGGAGGTGTCCTCCGGCGCGCCGGCGCCGGAGCGCGTATCCTCGCGGATCGAGTGCGGACCCGAACCCTTCGACCGGCCCTTTCCCTCGCGATCGCCCTTGCGCTCCTCGCGGGCTGCACGAGCTCGCTCCGGCTGCGGTATCGCCCGACGCTCACCTCGCCTCGAGCCGACCCGCTCGCGGCGTTCACGATCGCCTCGGGGAACGAGCCGGTGCCCGGGAACTCCGCGCGGCTTCTCCAGAACGGCGACGAGATCTTCCCGGCGATGCTCGAGGCGATCGCCTCGGCCCAGTCGAGCATCCACCTCGAGTCGTACATCTACCGCGACGGGAAGGTCGCGCGGGAGATGGCCGCGGCCCTGGCGGAGCGCGCCCGGGCCGGCGTCTCCGTCCGGCTCCTCCTCGACGCGATCGGGTCGGTCGGGTTCGGCGAGGAGAACCAGCGGCTCCTCGAGGAGGCCGGCGCCACGGTCGTCTTCTTCCGGCCGCTGTCGGTGAAGACGCTCCGGAAGATCCACCTCCGGACGCACCGGAAGGTCCTCGTCGTCGACGGGCGAATCGGCTTCGTCGGCGGCGTCTGCATCGCCGACGAGTGGCTGGGAGACGCCGACGGGCCCGACCGCTGGCGCGAGACGGTCGTTCGCGTCGAGGGGCCCGTGGCGCGGCAGCTCCAGGCCGCGTTCGGACGCGCCTGGCTGGAGGCGACGGACGAGCTCCTCACGGGGCGGGCGCTCTACCCCGCGAACGGCCACGCGGGCGAAGCCGTCTGCCAGGTGATGGACTCGACGCCGGGGTTCGACTCGAATCCGGCCCGGCTCTCGTTCCTCGTCGCGGTCGGCTCCGCGACGAAGAGCATCGACCTGACGAGCGCCTACTTCGTCCTCGACCGGACCGCCCGCCGCGCGCTCGTCGAGGCGGTGAAGCGGGGGGTGCGGGTGAGGCTCCTCCTCCAGGGTCCGCACACCGACCACGCGATCGTCCGGTACGCCGGGCGGAACGACTACACGAGCCTCCTCGAGGCGGGGGTCGAGATCTGGGAGTACCAGAAGGCGCGCCTCCACGCGAAGACGATGGCCGTCGACGGGACGTGGGGGAGCGTCGGCTCGACGAACGTCACGAACCGCTCCTTCACCTGGAACTACGAGTCGAACGTCCACGTCTTCGACCGGGAGTTCGCGCGCGCGATGCTCGAGACGTTCGAGAGCGACCTGACGCACTCGCACCGGATCACCCTGGAGGAGTGGAAGGACCGGGGGCTCGGCTACCGGCTCCTCGAGTGGTTCTACGCGATCCTCGGCTCTCAGTACTGACCCCGGGCCGGGGGGGGGGGGGGGGCCCCCCCGCCGCGGGGGCCCCCCCCCCCCCGGCGCGGGGGGGGGGGGGAGGGGGCGCACCCCGACCCCCCGGACGACGAGCGCGGGCGGGGGGGCGGGGGGGGGGGGGG
>JADHEF010000426.1_pt1 | contig 44867 bp, 41 predicted proteins | sample 8952391 | NCBI WGS metagenome assembly JADHEF01 (sample SAMN16124439, study PRJNA663245) | bioreactor sludge metagenome | isolation source: sludge (nitrite) | place: India:Bengaluru | collected 2019-02-28 | reverse complement strand
GGTGTGTCCATCGTGGCCGCAGGCGTGCATGCAGCCCTGGTGCTGGCTGCTGTACGTCGCGCCTGTGGCCTCGTGGATGGGCAGCGCGTCCATGTCGGCGCGCAGGCCCAGACGGCGTGGGCTGCTGCCATTGCGTAGCACGCCGACCACGCCAGTCTTGCCGATGCCGGTGTGCACCTCATAGCCCCACGCCTCAAGCAACCGGGCGACCAGTGCCGACGTGCGGTTTTCTTCAAAACCCAGTTCCGGGTGAGCGTGGATATCGTGACGGATCGCGTGCAGCTCGCTGGCCACATCGTCAAGCCAGGCCAGGATGTGCTGATGTCGGGACATGTAGAGTCTCCTCGCGCGGGTGGTTTCCCGTTCTAGTTGTTCGCCTTGAGGTCACGACGGCTGAGGCAGGTCGTGCTTGCGAACAGATAAGCGCGAGGAGCGATGAAGCACAATCAAATCTGGTTTCACAGCGTGGAACCGAAAGCGCCGATCAGGGCTGCCATTGCTTGCAACGGCAAGCACTACTTCATGGCGGGGAAGCGAACTAATAATATTTGTTCAGGCAAAGGCTCGAGGATGGCCGATTCCTGGCCACGTAATCGGTTCCAGCCGGTGGCTTCCTTGATGGACTCCAATACCAACTTGCCCAGGGGCAATCTGTTCAATCTGGCTTCCCGATAAGTCGATTTAACATCGTTGAACAGCTGCCTCAGCTTGCCCACTCCTGCGAGAGAGCTTGCGGCTATTCCGGCCCCGGTCATCAGTTCAGCCCCCACTGACTCAAAGGGCGCTGATAAAGCAAACACCGCACTGGGCGCCTTGACGACGGTACCCGCCAGGCCGCCGACAAATATCATTGCATTATTGGTACGGCTTGAATTGTTGAACTCCTTCGGTATGGGCGTTCCGTTAGCCTTGGCAATTGAACGTTTGACGATTGCTTTGGATGCCTTGTTCAGTGAAGACAACATGCCCACCGTTCCCCAGACAAGTCCTGTTGCTTGCCCGACTACCCGTGTGGGCGAATGACCATCACGGTCGACCTTGTTAATCGGGTCCCCCGTACAGTAGGCATAGGCATTAAGCCCACCACGACCAAACGGGCTGAATACATCCGGGCTGTGGAAGCGCATTGTCCCGGTGTGATAGGCACGCTTGCCGTTGCCAAGTAAATAACCCTGCGGCAGAAGCGCGCCAGCCTCTCCGGCAAAGGCCAACAACGGGCAGCCCTTGCCCCCCTGATAGCCATAGGGTGTATAGGGCCGCAACGGAAAGTTATTACTTGTGTGCACGGAGGCCTGTTGGTCAATGGCCAATATATATGAAGTTCGCATGTTTTTCAGTTCCTGTTAGTGTTGCTTGCCCCTTCACACTAACCCCATCACCCTTATTCAATAACTCGCAGAATTGCTGAGCGGAAACATTACCCACACACGATGGCTGCAATTGCTGTTACCTTGGGCGCACTGTTCCGAAACAGCCAAGGACTGCGTCATGCCCCCACGCCCAACCACCCCAAACGGCTTCGTCCGTGTGCGGGGTGCCCGCGAGCACAACCTGAAGAACATCGATGTCGATATCCCCCGCGATGCGCTGGTGGTGTTTACCGGCGTATCCGGCTCAGGTAAATCGTCACTGGCCTTCTCCACGTTGTATGCCGAAGCCCAGCGCCGCTATTTCGAATCAGTGGCGCCCTATGCCCGGCGCCTGATCGACCAGGTTGGCGTGCCAGACGTAGATGCGATCGAAGGCCTGCCTCCAGCCGTGGCCCTGCAGCAGCAACGTGGCACACCCAGTGCGCGTTCCTCGGTGGGCAGCGTGACCACCTTGTCCAGCTCGATCCGCATGCTCTATTCACGCGCCGGCCACTACCCGGCCGGGCAAGCGATGCTGTATGCCGAAGACTTTTCGCCAAACACGCCCCAGGGCGCGTGCCCGGAGTGCCATGGCATGGGCCGGGTCTTCGAGGTGACCGAAGCGACCATGGTCCCCGACCCGTCACTGACCATTCGCGAACGCGCGGTGGCCGCGTGGCCGATGGCCTGGCAGGGGCAGAACCAGCGCGACATTCTGGTAACGCTGGGCTATGACGTCGATATCCCTTGGCGCGACTTGCCCCAGGCGCAACGCGACTGGATCCTGTTCACCGAAGAAACGCCCACCGCACCGGTGTATGCCGGCCTGACGCCCGCGCAGACCCGCGCCGCACTCAAGCGCAAGCTGGAGCCTAGCTACCAAGGCACGTTCATGGGTGCCCGGCGTTACGTGCTGCATACCTTCATGCACTCGCAGAGCGCACAGATGCGTAAACGCGTGGCCCAGTACATGCGCCCCAGCCCTTGCCCGCTGTGCCAGGGTAAGCGATTGAAGCGCGAGGCGCTGGGCGTGACCTTCGCCGGCCTGGATATCGCCGAACTGTCGCACTTGTCGCTGCAGGCGCTGGCTGAGGTGTTCGGCAAAGTGGCGGCAGCTGACTATCTGGCGCACCCGCAAGACGACCTGACCCTGGAAAAGCGCCTGGCGGCACAACGCATCGCCAAGGAATTGCTGGAGCGCATCGACACGCTGCTCGACCTTGGCCTCGGTTACCTGGCCCTGGAGCGCAGCACCCCCACCTTGTCTTCGGGTGAGCTGCAACGCTTGCGCCTGGCCACCCAGCTCAACTCACAGCTGTTCGGTGTGATCTACGTGCTCGACGAGCCCTCGGCCGGCTTGCACCCGGCCGACAGCGAAGCGTTGTTCGACGCCCTGCAACGCCTGAAGCACGCGGGCAACTCGGTGTATGTGGTGGAGCACGACCTGGACACCATGCGCCGCGCCGACTGGCTGGTGGATGTAGGGCCGGCTGCCGGCGAGCATGGTGGCACCATCCTCTACAGCGGGCCGCCCGCAGGCCTGGCCGAGATCGAGCCATCATGCACCCGCGCCTACCTGTTCAACGCCCAGTCCCGGGCCACACATACGCCACGCCAGGCCCGAGACTGGCTCACGCTTGAAGGCATTACCCGCAACAACCTCAACAACCTCAGCGCCGCCTTCCCGCTAGGCTGTTTTACCGCCGTTACGGGTATTTCCGGCTCGGGCAAGTCCAGCCTGGTCAGCCAGGCCCTGCTGGAGCTGGTCGGTGCGCACCTGGGCCATGCCGAGCAACGCAGCGAGCCCGAAGAACCAAGCCTGGAAGACGCGCCTGAGCAGACCGGCAGTGGGCATGTCAGCGCTGGCCTGGACAGCATCAAGCGCCTGGTACAGGTCGACCAGAAGCCGATCGGTCGCACGCCTCGCTCCAACCTGGCCACCTACACCGGCTTGTTCGACCACGTGCGCAAGCTGTTCGCGGCCACTGAGCAGGCCAAGGCACAGGGCTTCGACGCAGGGCGCTTTTCCTTCAACGTTGCCAAGGGGCGCTGCGCCAATTGCGAAGGCGAAGGCTTCGTCAGCGTCGAGCTGCTGTTCATGCCCAGTGTCTACGCCCCCTGCCCCACCTGCCATGGCGACCGCTACAACCCTGAAACCCTGGCGGTAAGCTGGCAAGGCATGAACATTGCCCAAGTGCTGCAGCTGACTGTCGAGCAGGCCCTGCAGGTCTTTGCCGAACAGCCACCGGCGCGGCGTTGCCTGCAAGTGTTGCAGGACATCGGCCTAGGCTACCTTCGCCTGGGCCAACCGGCTACCGAACTGTCCGGTGGTGAAGCGCAACGGATCAAACTGGCGACCGAGCTGCAACGCACGGCCCGCGGGGCAACGCTGTATGTGCTGGACGAGCCCACCAACGGCTTGCACCCGCAAGACATCGACCGGTTGCTGGTGCAACTGAACCGCCTGGTCGACGGCGGGCACAGCGTGGTGGTGGTCGAACATGACATGCGTGTGGTAGCGCAAAGCGACTGGGTGATCGATATCGGGCCGGGTGCCGGCGATGCCGGGGGCAAGGTGGTGGTCAGTGGCACGCCGCAGGTGGTGGCTGGGTGTGCGGCAAGCCGCACAGCGGCGTTTTTGGCCAAGGCCTTGTAAAAGCGCGCATTGCCAGGTTCCAGGCAGAGGCTTAGAATGCGATCAATTCTTAATTGCACCCCTCGCCCGGAACCTCGCGCCTGCCATGCCGCCCGCCGACCCTACCCTCAACCTGCAGGTCCAGACGCTGTACACCGAGCACCACGGCTGGCTGCAGGGTTGGCTAGGGCGCAAACTGGGAAATGCCTGCGATGCCGCCGACCTGGCGCATGACACCTTCGTGCGCCTGCTGAGCCGCCAGGGCAGCAGCTACTTCGGCAGTGAACCCCGGGCGTTGCTCACCCACATCGCCAAGGGCCTGGTGGTCGACCGCTGGCGCCGCCAGGATGTCGAGCGTGCTTATCTGGAGGCCATTGCCCACTTGCCGCCGCCCGAAGTGCCCTCACCGGAAACACGCTGGCTGATCCTCGAAACCCTGTACCGCGTCGATGCCATGCTGCGCGACATGCCAGCCCGGGTGCGCCAGGTGTTCCTGCTGTCGCAGCTGGACGGGCTGACCTACGCAGAAATCGCCGAACACCTGCAGGTATCGCTGATTACCATCAAGCGCGACATGCGCACCGCTTTTCTCGCCTGCCTGAGCATCGACTGATGGAACAGCGCATCGACCCGCTGATTCTCGGCGAGGCGGCCGACTGGCTGGTGCAGTTGCAGTCGGGCACCGCCACCGAAGACGACCACCGTGCGGTGCAGGCCTGGTGCCAGCGCAGCGCCCAGCACGCCCAGGCCTGGCAGCGGGCCGAGGCCATTCTGGGCGACTTCCGCCGCCTGCCCACGCCAGTGACCGGCGAAACCTTGCGCCGGCTTAGCCGCAACGGTGCCGTCAGCCGCCGCCAGGCCTTGCAGCGCCTGGGGTTGTGGCTGCTGGCCGCACCAGCAGCCTGGCTGGCCTGGCGCGAAACGCCGTGGCAGCAATGGGCTGCCGATGCACGCACAGCGGTGGGTGAGCAACGCTCGTTGACACTTGCAGATGGCAGCCAGGTGCTGCTGAACACCGACACCGCCATTGACATTACCTTTAACGCCCAGCAGCGCCGCATCGACCTGCTGGCAGGCGAAATTCTGATTACCAGCGCCAAGGACCGTGCCACCCCAGCGCGGCCCCTGCTGGTGCGCACCCGGCAAGGTCTGGCAACTGCGCTGGGCACACGTTTCAGTGTGCGAATCGATGGCGCGCTGACACGGGTGGCCGTGCTTGAAGGCGCAGTCGAAACCCGCCCCCTGTACGCCACCGGCGGGCTGCTGCTCAAGGCTGGCGAGCGCAACGCTTTCGATGCCGAACGCACGCTCCCTGCCTCGCCGCTGGAGATCGGCGACCTGGCCTGGGAGCACGGCATGCTCCTGGCGCGCGACATGCGCCTGGCCGATCTGCTGCGGGAGCTGGGCCGCTACCGCCCCGGTGTGCTGCGCTGCCACCCGGCAGTGCGCGAGTTGAAGGTATCGGGCGCCTTCCCGCTGACAGACACCGATGCCAGCCTGCGGCTGCTGAGCGACACCCTGCCCGTCACCCTCCAGGGCCTGTCCCGCTTCTGGGTGACCGTGGAACCGCTGAGCTGACGTGATCCGGCAGGGTTGCGAACATTTCAGTGATACCTTTTCCTGCTTCGTCCGGTGATGAGTGCAGAACCTTCATCTTCTGCATCCACAGGACCTTCGCATGACGCCCCGCCAGCCGTACCGCTTGCCTTTCAAGGCCCTGGGCCTTGCCATCGCCATGGCCGCCACAGCCCCTGTGGCAATGGCAACCGACGCCACCCCGCGCAACTATCACCTGGCGGCCGGCCCGCTGGCCGATGTACTGGCACGCTTCGCCGCCAGCGCCGGGGTGCCGTTGTCGTTCGACCCGGCTTTGCTCAAGGGCGTGCAAAGCCAGGGCCTCGAAGGCAGCTACAGCATCCCGGAAGGCTTCGCCCGTCTGCTGGCCGGCAGTGGCTACAGCCTGATAACCACCGACAGCGGCGGCTATACCTTGGCCCCCACGGTCGACCTGGGCAATGCCCTGGAACTGGGCGCAACCACCATCAACAGCGACCTGGCCGCCAGCAGCGACACCTGGCAAGGCGGCCAGGTGGCCCGCAGCGCGAAGCTGGGCGTGCTCGGCGACCAGGCAATCAGCGACGTGCCGTTCAGTGTCACCAGCTACACCGCCAAGACCATCGCCGACCAGCAAGCCCGCACCCTGGGTGATGTGTTGCTCAATGACGCGGCGGTGCGCCAGTCGGCGGGGTTCGGCAATTTCTCGCAAGTGTTCACCATACGCGGCTTGCCGCTGAACACCGACGACATCAGCTACAACGGCCTGTACGGCGTGCTGCCACGGCAGATCGTGACCACCGAGGCGCTTGAACGGGTCGAGGTATTCAAAGGCTCCAGTGCCTTTCTCAATGGGGTCGCGCCACAAGGCAGCGGCATCGGGGGGGCAATCAACCTGGTGCCCAAGCGCGCCGAAGACACCCCGACGCGCCATGTCACCCTCGACTACGCCACAGGCGACAACATCGGTGGCCACCTGGACCTGGGCAAGCGCTTCGGTGAAGACAACCGCTTCGGGGCACGCGTCAACCTGGCCCAGCATGACGGTGGCACCGGCGTCGACGACGAGGCCCAGCATTCCACCCTGATTGCCGTGGCCCTGGACTACCGAGGCGAACGCCTGCGCCTGTCCACCGACCTGGGTTACCAGAAAGAGCGCATCAACCAGGGCCGCGCGGTGATCTACCCTACCGGCAGCAAAGTACCCCACGCCCCATCGGCGCGTGACAACTACTCGCAGGACTGGAGCTGGTCCCAACTCGAAGATACCTACGGCATGGTCAACGCCGAGTACGACCTGAACGACAACTGGATGCTGTACGCCGGTGCTGGCGCCAAACACACCCGCGAAAATGGCGAGTACTCCTCGCTGTATGTCAGCGACGCCAACGGCACCGCGCGCGGCGGCTTCCTCTATTCCCCTCACGACGAGGACAACAAGAGTGCCGTCGCCGGGCTCAACGGCCGTTTTGCCACCGGCCCGGTCAGCCACCGGGTCAATTTTGGCCTGTCGGGTATGTGGGGTGAGCAACGTTCCGCCTATGAAGCGCTGGCGGCGGCCAAGCGCTACGACAGCAACCTGTACAACCCGGTGAAGGTACCGCGCCCGACCGATACCTACTTCGGCAGCGACCTGCACGACCCGCGCATTGTCGGCAAGAACCGTAACAAGAGTGTGGCGCTATCCGACACCCTGGGCTTTTTCGATGACCGCGTGCTGCTGACCGTTGGCGTGCGCCGGCAGTCGATCAGCGTGGATAGCTGGGTCACCGGCACCGGTGCGCGCAACACGCCTTACGACGAGTCCATCACCACCCCGGTGTATGGCCTGGTGATCAAGCCTTGGGAGCATGTGTCGTTCTACGCGAACCGCATCGAAGGCCTGGCCCAGGGCCCGACTGCACCGTCCAGCGTGACCAACGCCAACGAGGTGTTCCCACCCAAGCGCAGCAAGCAGGTCGAGGCCGGGGTGAAACTGGACTGGAACAGCTTCGGCGCCACCTTGGGTGTGTACCGCATCGAGCAGCCCAACAGCGTCACCTACCGCGTACCCGGGGGGCAGCAGGACACCTTCAGCATGGACGGCGAACAGGTCAACAAGGGGGTGGAGCTGAATGTGTTCGGTGAGCCGGTGGAAGGCCTGCGCCTGCTGACCGGTGCGGTGTTCATGCACACCGAGCAGAAGAACACCGCTTATGGCAGCAACGACGGCAACCGCGCTGCCGGTGTACCGCGCTTCCAGTTCAACCTGGGTGCCGACTGGGACGTGCCTGGTCTGGAGGGGGCTGCGCTGAGCGCCCGGTTGCTGCGCACGGGGGGCCAGTATGTAAACGCGGCTAACAGCCTGAGCATTCCGGCCTGGACCCGGGTAGACCTGGGCGGGCGTTATCGCTTCAAGGTCGATGACAAGCAGGTGACATTGCGCGCCAATGTAGAGAACGTGGCGAACAAGGCGTACTGGGCTTCAGCGTCGACATCGAACAATTACCTGACCCAAGGCACACCGCGGGTATTGCGCTTGTCGGCCAGTGTTGATTTCTGAGTCTGGAGGCTAGCTGTTTTTTCCCCCTGGGCGGGCCCTTTGGGGGTTAACCCCGCTCCTACTGGTACCCCACCAACTTGGAAGCGGGCGCGGTCCCTGTAGGAGCGGGTTCACCCGCGAAGAGGCCGGCACAGGCACAACTGTTTTCTTGCCACCGCTGCTCAAGTACAGTCTGCCCATGGACAAGTACGCCCCACGCCAGTGGCTCCCCCACGAAAAACCCAGCCTTCCGGGCTCCCCCTCCACGCCCTTGCATTCGCCAGCCAAGCGCTTGGCTTATGGCGTGGTCGGCCTGCTGGTCGCAATCACCGGTGGCCTTGGCAACGCGTTAGTCACCGCCAACCTGGTGTTCCTGCAAGGCGCCTTGGGCGCGACCACGGCAGAAATGGCCTGGCTGCCTGCCGCCTACGTCATGACCAACGTGTCCATCAACCTGCTGCTGGTGAAGTTTCGCCAACAATTCGGCCTGCGTGCCTTCACCGAGGTGTTTCTGGTGCTGTACGCCCTGGTCACCTTCGCCCACCTGCTGGTCAACGACCTCAACTCGGCCATCGCGGTACGCGCGGCCCACGGCATGGTCGGTGCCGCGCTCAGCTCGCTGGGGCTGTATTACATGATCCAGGCGTTCCCGGCGCAATGGCGGCTCAAGGCAATGGTGCTGGGCCTGGGCGCCTCGCAGCTGGCACTGCCGCTGGCACGCATCTTTTCCGAAGACCTGCTGCAAATCGCCGAATGGCGTGGCCTGTACCTGTTCGAGCTGGGCCTGGCGCTGGCCGCGCTGGGTTGCGTGTTGATGCTCAAGTTGCCACCCGGTGACCGCTTCAAGACCTTCGAGCCCCTGGACTTCCTCACCTTCACCCTGATCGCCAGTGGCACAGCCCTGCTTTGCGCCGTGCTGTCGCTGGGGCGCATCGACTGGTGGCTGGAGGCGCCGTGGATCGGCGTGGCGCTGGCGGCCTCGATCGGCCTGCTCTTCAGCGGCCTGGCCATCGAGCACAACCGGCAGAACCCGTTGTTGATGACCCATTGGCTGGGCAGCGGTGCAGTCATTCGCCTGGCGCTGTGCGTGGTGTTGATCCGCATGGTCACGTCCGAACAGTCCACGGGCGCAGTCGGCTTTTTGCAGGCGCTGAACATGGGCAGCGAGCAAATGCGCACGCTGTACTGGATCATGCTGCTGGGTGCCGTGGCAGGCCTGGCCAGCAGCGCCCTCACCATCAACCCCAACCACCTGGTGATTCCGCTGTTCGTCTCGTTGCTGGCCATGGCTGCCGGCGCCTTCATGGACAGCAGCTCCAGCAACCTCACGCGCCCGGCACAAATGTACTTCAGCCAGTTTCTGCTGGCCTTTGGCAGCACGTTCTTTCTCGGCCCGTCGATGGCCTTGGGCATCAGCCATGTGCGCGCCAACCCACGCAACCTGGTGAGCTTTTCGGTACTGTTCGGCATCTGCAACAACCTCGGCGGCCTGATTGGCGCTGCGCTGCTGGGCACCTTCCAGACCTGGCGGGAAAAATTCCATTCCAGCCACCTGATGGACCGCCTCAGCTACCTCGAACCCTTGGTCAATGCGCGTGTGCAGAGTGGCGGCAGCGGTTACGGCGGCATCATCGCCGACCCGGCCCTGCGTAGCGAAGCCGGCATGCGCCTGCTGGCCAGCGCCGCCACCCGCGAGGCGAACATCATGGCCTACAACGACGTGTTCGTGCTGATTGGCAGTATCGCTATCCTGACAATGGTCTGGATCTGTATCCGTAGCACCTGGCTCTGGTACGCAAAACGCCAGGCCACCCTCACCGACTCCACCCCCGGCGCGCCCAACCGATGACCGACGACACCCGCACCACGACCACCACCGCCATCGCCGAAACCCCGGAAGGTGCCACACCACCCAGCGAGCCGACCAGCTCGGTACGTTCGCGGCGGGTACGCATCCTCTCGTCAATCAGTTTCGCCTGCGTGGCCCTGGCCGGCATCCTGCTGGTGCTGTATGCCTGGCGCCTGCCACCGTTCGGCAGCGCCATCGAAAGTACCGAAAATGCGCTGGTACGCGGCCAGGTGACCATCATCGGCCCACAACTGAGTGGCTACATTGTCGACGTGCCGGTGCACGACTTCCAGTTCGTCAAGGCCGGTGACCTCTTGGTGCAACTGGACGACCGCATCTACAAACAGCGCCTGGCCCAGGCCATCGCCCAACTGCAGCAACAACAGGCAGCCCTGGCCAACAACCTGCAGCAGCGCAACAGTGCCGAAGCCACCATCGCCCAGCGCCAGGCGGCCATCGGCGATGCGATGGCCCAGGCGATCAAGGCCAAAGCCGACCTGAGCCGCAACCAGGCGCTGGTCAACGACGGCTCGGTGTCGCGGCGCGACCTGGACCTGGCCCGTGCCAGCGAAGCGGCAGCGGTCGCCAGCCTGGCCCAGGCCAAGGCAGCGCTGGAAATCGCCCGCCAGGACCGTGAAACGGTGGTGGTCAACCGGGCAGCGCTGGAAGCATCGGTGGAGAATGCCAAGGCGGCCGTGGAACTGGCGCGCATCGACCTCGACAATACCCGCGTCACCGCCCCGCGCGACGGCCAGCTGGGGCAGATCGGCACACGCCTGGGGGCTTATGTGAATTCTGGCGCGCAGTTGATGGCGCTGGTACCCGACACCTTGTGGGTCATCGCCAACATGAAGGAAACCCAGATGGCCAATGTACGCATCGGCCAGCCGGTGACGTTCACCGTGGATGCCCTGAACCACCTGAAGTTGCAGGGGCACGTGCAGCAGATATCGCCAGCCACCGGCTCGGAGTTCGCCCTGCTGCAGGCGGACAATGCCACCGGCAACTTCGTCAAGATTGCCCAGCGGATTCCGGTGCGCATTACTGTGGATGCCGGCCAGGACGACGCCAGGCGACTGCGCCCAGGCATGTCGGTGGTCGTCAGTATCGATACCCGAGGTGAGCCATAGCGATGCCGTCTTGCCACGATTGCGCCGCTCTAACCCGTGGGTTCTAATCTTCAGCCATCGGTTTTATCTTCGCCATTCAAGGACGTTTCACCATGTACAGGAAGATCATGCCGCTGGCGCTGCTGGCAACCCTGACAGGTTGCTCCGACAGCAGTGACACCCCCGAGGCCGGTTTCAGGAAAGCCGCCCAGGCCTACCTCGACACCCAGTATCCGCACTGCTTCGTCATCAGCTCATTCCCCACCAAGACCCAGGACTTCGACCTGCACGGCACCAACAAGGCGCTGCATGCCTTGGCCAAGGTGGGCGTGGTCAGTGAGAAGGAAATCTCGCGCACCGAAGTGCCTGCCCGGCTGTGGCAACCGGCACGTACGGACATCTACTATGCCTACGCGCTTACCGACGAAGGCCGCAAGTATTACAAGGCGGACCACGGCCTGTGCTTTGGCAAGGCGCAGGTAACAGCGGTCGAACAGTTCAGCGCGCCAAGCGACGCGGGGGGACAGAAGACAGCCAATGTGACCTATGCCTACACGATTACCGGGCTACCGGCATGGGCCGGTGATGAACAGGTCAAAGCCAGCATTGCCGAACTGGGCAAGGCAGTGGCCAGTCGTGATGCGCCGCTCAAAGATACCCGGGCCATGGTGCTGACCCATCAAGGATGGCAACTGCAGGACAGGTAGTGGCTTACCGGGTTTGCCCTGCAGCACTGGCTTGTCTGCCACAGACACATTCATGTCGCCCACAGACTGCGGCGTCTCGTCGCATACCAATGCCCCTTGGGCAAAACTGCGCAAGCCCGTAGAATCGCGCCTCCTTTTCGCCCGTCGCCTTGAACGGTGGCAACCGGCAGCAATGACAGAGTCCGTGCCTGAACACATGAACGCACATGTGAAATAGGCTCAACCCTCCCCGCACGGCCCATTTCCCAAAGGGCCCAGCGGTTGAGTCTTGCCCAGGTCGCATCCGTGTAGCCACTCGCCCCTTGCCGGGTCGGGCCGGCGTGCGCGTCCGAGAAGGCGCTCATTCCGCTCATCCAACTAGAGGTACGTATGTCTCCGCGTTTGCTGGCCATGGCGCTGGCGCCCCTGCTCGGGTTGTTCATCATTGCCCTGGGCAACGGCTTCATGTCTTCCCTGACCACCCTGCGCCTGGGCGCTGCCGGTGAATCAGCCACCACCATCGGTATTGTCTCGTCGACCTACTTCATCGGCCTGACCCTGGGTGCAATCTTCAACGACCGGCTGATCCTGCGCATCGGCCATATCCGCGCCTACACCAGCTTCGCTTCGCTGATCGCCGCGACCATCCTGCTGCAAGGGTTGTTCTACGACGTCACCTGGTGGTCTGTGCTGCGCCTGATCAACGGATGGGCGGCGGTCGGCGTGTTCCTGGTGATCGAAAGCTGGCTGCTGCTGGCCGGCGACGCCAAGATTCGCGGCCGCCTGCTTGCGCTGTACATGATCGCCTTCTACGGCGCCGGGGTAATCGCCCAGGCCGGCCTTGGCGAAATCACCCAGCTGGGTGACACCGCCCCCTTCATGCTGGCTGGCGTGCTGGCTGCACTGTCGGTGCTGCCTATCGTGATCTTGCCGCGGGTATCGCCCCTGCTGGACCAGGTCGAACCGCTCAAACCCCGCCAACTTCTGGGTGTGGCACCGTCGGGCCTGGTGGGCTGCTTCGGTTCGGGCGTGGCCATTGCCGGGATCTATTCCCTGCTGCCGCTGTACCTGCAACGCATCGGCCTGGAGGTGGGCGAGGTTGGCAACATGATGGCTTGGGTGATCCTCGGCGCCATGCTGCTGCAATACCCGGTCGGGCGCTGGTCCGACCGCAAGGACCGCCAGGATGTGCTAATCGCCCTGGCCGCGCTGTGTGTGGTGCTGTCGCTGGTCACGGTGTTCCTGCCGTCGGACTCGTTCCTGCTGCCAGCCATGCTGTTCCTGCTGGGGGGCGGCGTGTTCACGCTGTACCCGGTGGCAGTCAGCCATGCCGCCGACCGGGCACCGTCCGATGCGCTGGTACCGATGATTCAGGGCCTGCTGCTGATCAACTCGCTGGGCTCTGCCATGGCGCCGGTTGCCATGTCGCCGATGATGACCGAGTTTGGCGAGGCCGGCCTGTTCTGGGCCTTTGCCGTGGTCAACCTGGGTATGGTGTGCTTCTTCATGTGGCGCCGTGGCAAACGCCCGGCGGCGGAGCACCCGGCGCCGTTTACGGCTTCGACCACGTTCTCGCCAACCGGCGCCGAACTGCGCGTGACCGAAGACCTGATGCACGCCGCGCAGGAGCATCCGCCGCTGGAGCCGGTAGAAAACCCGGCGCCAGCACAGCGCTCAGAATCTCATTGATCCTAGGGGCCGCTTTGCGGCCCCTGAAGTTACCGCTCGTCGCCCAAAGCGCACCCCGCTCCCCGCACTTGGCCAAACGAATGACAGATTATCTGCAAAGGAGACTTTCCATGATCCGCATTCGTCCGCTCTCCCTGTACCTCGCGCTGGCCCTGACCAGCCTCACCGGCACCGCCTTCGCTGCCACCAGCACCGACACACACACCGACACACACACCAACACCGACAGTCGCCCACAAACCGATCAGTCTGGCGGCAAGACGGCTGGTGAGGGCAGCAGCGTCAACAGCCCCGGCAGTGGTAAAAGCAACGACAGCAGCGACACCGGCAGCAACACCGATGCCGCCGACGGCGCCAGCGGTGGTTCCAACAGCACCGGCGAGGCTACCGGCTCCGGTGCGGGACACACCGGTGGCACTGCAGAGGACCAAGACAGCCACTAGCTCGGGCGCTATGGCCATTGAACCAACCAGTACAAAAACAAATGATCAACCCTATAGCATTTATCCATTGAATGGCCCGGCCGAACTGAAGTAAGCTCGGGCTCATTCACTGGAGAGCAACATGCCGAAGCACACCCGCAACCACGCCAACCACACCGGTCGCACCCTGCGCCCTGTGCTGGCCGTTGCCGGCTGCGTGGCACCTGCCAGCCGAACATGAGAATACTCAAACCCCCGGTCGGCTCCCCGACCGGGGGTTTTGCTTTTCAGGCCTTTGAACATCACCGATTCACATTGAGGACAGATTCATGAACTACGCCACTTATTACTACGCAAACACCTATGCCTGGCGATTTAGCCAATCCCGTTCGGGCCAGCCTGCCGCCTCCGACCGGTCTTCCACAGGTGGCAATGCAGCAGCCAATACGAATTCAACGATCTGTCGAACACCTCGATAGGGCCGACCACGCGGGCCAGAACCCGCCGTCCGCCCAGGGAAAAACGCCATGCAAGCTTCCAGCCTCGCCCTGCCCCTGACCCAGCCGCAAGCGGCCAACACCACCGTCAGCAAGCGCCTGCCCAGCCCGCACCTGCTCAAGCAGCAAATGCCGCTGTCCAGCGAACTCACCCAGCAAGTCCATGCCCACCGCCAGGCCATCCGCGACATCCTCGAAGGCCGCGATCCGCGCCTGTTGGTGATCGTTGGCCCCTGCTCGATCCACGACCCTCGCTCAGCCCTGGAATACGCCGACCGCCTGGCCGCTCTCAGCCGTGAAGTCAGCGACAAGCTGCTGCTGGTGATGCGCGCCTACGTCGAAAAACCGCGCACTACCGTGGGCTGGAAAGGCCTCGCCTACGACCCGCACCTCGATGGCAGTGACGACATGCACTCGGGCATCGCGTTGTCCCGTGGGTTGATGCTGAGCATGATCGAACGCGGCCTGCCGATCGCCACCGAGCTGCTGCAACCGATGGCCGCCGGCTACTTCGACGACCTGCTGGCCTGGGCCGCAATTGGCGCACGCACCACCGAATCGCAGATTCACCGGGAAATGGTCAGTGGCCTGGAGCTGCCAGTCGGCTTCAAGAACGGCACCGACGGCGGCATCGCCATCGCCAGCGACGCCATGCGCAGCGCCGCCCACCCGCACCGCCACTTCGGCATGGATGCGCAGGGCCACCCAGCCATCATCGAAACCCTGGGCAACCCGGACACGCACCTGGTACTGCGTGGTGGCCACAAAGGCCCCAACTACGATGCCAACAGCATCGCCATGGCCCGTCAGGCACTGGCCAAGGTTGGATTGCACGCAAGCATCATGGTCGATTGCAGCCACGCCAACAGCGGCAAGGACCCGGCGCGTCAGCCAGCGGTGTTCAACGATGTGCTGGCGCAGCGCCTGGCCGGCGATCGCTCGATCATCGGCGTGATGATCGAGGGGCACCTGTTCGATGGCTGTCAGGCGCTGGGCAAGGGCGCACTGAAATACGGCGTGTCGATCACCGACGGCTGCCTGGGCTGGGCCTCGACCGAAACCCTGTTGCGCGAAGCGGCACAAAAACTGTAAGGCGAAGCTTGCAAGCCTGGCGAGACATACCCCAAGCAAGTGCGCTAGGCTTGCCTTTTTACCCCAAGGAGCAGTACCCATGGCCCGTGCAACCGCCCGCCACATCTTGGTCGCCAGCGAAGATAAGTGCAACGAACTCAAAGCCCAGATCGAAGCCGGTGCCGATTTCGCTGAAATCGCCAAAGCCAACTCCTTCGTTCGGCCCAGGCCAGATGGTCAAGGAATTCGACACCGTGGTGTTCAGCGCCCCGGTCAACACCGTGCAAGGCCCGGTGAAAACCCAGTTCGGCTACCACCTGCTGGAAGTGACCAGCCGCCAGGACTAAGTCCTCGCAGCCGATGAAAGTCCGTGTGGGAGCGGGCTTGCCCGCGAATAGGCCAGACCAGACAACCTCGTTGCCTGGGCCGACGCATTCGCGGGCACGCCCGCTCCCACAGGGTTTGTGGGGCCTGTTCTTGCTTTGTCTGGCTTTCAATGCCCAAGCAGCCCCCGCCCACGCACTCACCGTCTACGGTGAAGCCCCCCGCTACAACGCCAGCTTCCAGCACTTCGACTACGTCAACCCCAACGCCCCCAAGGGCGGCATCCTGCGCCGCTCGGCCATCGAGATCGGCCAGTTCGACCACATCCTGCCGTACATCGACAAAGGCATTGGCGTCAGTGAAGTCGATGGCCTGTTGTATGCACCACTGGCCGTGCGTTCGTTCGATGAACCCTATACCGTCTATGGCCTGATCGCCCACAGTATGGAGCGCGGCCCCGACGATGCCTGGCTGCGTTTCAATATCGACCCGCGTGCCACCTTCGCCGATGGCAAACCGGTGCGCGCCGACGACGTACGTTTCACCTTCGAGCTGTTGATGAACAAAGGCAGCCTCAAGTACCGCACCCAGTTCGCCGACGTCACTGGCGTGACCGTGGAGAACCCGCACAGCGTGCGCTTCGACTTCAAGCCCGGGCACGGCCGCACCCTGGCCCTGGACCTCGCCAGCCTGCCGGTACTGCCCGAACACGACTGGCAGCAACGCGACTTCGCCAACGGTGCCGGCTTTGACAAGCCAGTCGGCAGCGGCCCGTACCGCATCGGGCGCATCGACAACGGCCGCAGCATCACCTTCGAACGCGACCCCACCTGGTGGGCGCGCGACCTGCCCGCCAGCCGTGGCCGCTACAATTTCGACAAGCTGCGCATCGAGTACTTCGGCGATACCGAGGTGGCCCGGCAGGTGCTCAAAGGCGGGGGTTACGACTACAACCGCGAGTTCTCCGCCACCGCTTACACCCTGGGCTACAACGGCGCGCAACTGGAGGATGGTCGCCTGCAACGCGCCCACCTAGGCCCGGCCAAGCCGCAAGTGGCCCAAGGCTTCGTGTTCAACCTCGACCAGCCGCAGTTCAAGGACCGCCGGGTGCGCCAGGCGCTGGGCATGTTGTGGGATTACGAGTGGAGCAACCGGCAGATGATGCGCAATATGTACATCCGCCAACAAAGCGTGTTCTCCAACACCCCGCTGGCGGCCCGTAAGCTGCCGGATGCCGGCGAGCTGAAGCTGCTTGAGCCGTTGCGTGGCAACGTACCGGAAGAAGTGTTCACCACGGTGTTCAGCGCCCCGGTCACCGACGGGTCCGGAATCATCCGCAAACAACAGTTGCAGGCCCTGGCCCTGCTTGAACAAGCCGGTTGGCACCCCGAAGGCGACCGCCTGGTGAACAGCGACGGCACACCGCTGGCCTTCACCTTCCTCAACGGCCAGTCGGGCATGGAGCGCCTGCTGCTGCCGTGGAAGCGCAACCTGGCCCAGATCGGCGTCACCCTGAACATCCGCAATGTCGACGCTGCCCAGTACGTCAACCGGCTGATGGCGCGCGACTACGACATGATCGTCACCGGCTACCCGGTTACCCTGTCGCCGGGTGCCGAGCTGTACAACTACTTTGGTTCGGCAGCCGCCCACGACCCCGGCTCGAACAACCTGATGGTGCTGCAAGACCCGGCCGTGGACCGCCTGATCGACGGCCTGGTGCGCGCCGACACCCAGGCCGACATGCTGCAGCACGCCCGCGCCCTGGACCGGGTGCTGCAATGGAACTACTACTGGATCCCCAACTACTACCCGCCAGGTAGCTCCACCGCCTGGTGGAACCGCTTTGGCCTGCCCAAGGTCCAGGCGGCCTATGACGAAGGCCTGGACACCTGGTGGGAGATCAGCCCCACCCCGCAGACCAACGCGCAAATGGCTGAACGCCAGAAGGCCTTGCCATGACCACCTACATCCTGCGCCGTCTGTTGTTGATCATCCCGACCCTGCTGGCGATCCTGCTGGTCAACTTCGCCATCGTCCAGGCTGCGCCGGGTGGCCCGGTAGAGCAGGCCGTGGCGCGCCTGCAAGGGCTTGGCGGCGGCGCACCCGGCGCCCGGGCCGAAGTGGTGCACGGTGAGTCCCGCGCCACACGAGGTCTGGACCCGAAACTGATCGAGGCGATCAAGCGCCAGTACGGTTTCGACAAATCCGCCCCCGAGCGCCTGTGGCTGATGCTGGGCCAGTATGCCCGGCTGGACTTCGGCAACAGTTTCTTCCGCGGCGCCAAGGTCACGGACCTGATCCTGGACAAGTTACCGGTGACCCTGTCGCTGGGTTTCTGGGCCACGCTGATCACCTACCTGGTGTCGATCCCGCTGGGCATACGCAAGGCGGTGCGCCACGGCAGCCGCTTCGATGCCTGGAGCAGCGCGCTGATCGTGATCGGCTATGCCCTGCCCTCGTTCCTGTTCGCGCTGCTGCTGATCGTGCTGTTCGCCGGTGGTACCTCGCTCAACTGGTTTCCGGTGCGCGGCCTGGTTTCGGACAACTTCGACGAACTCAGCCTGCTGGGCAAGGTTGCCGACTACTTCTGGCACCTGGTGCTGCCAGTCGGCGCTTTGGTGATTGGCGGTTTCGCGACCCTCACGTTGCTGACCAAAAACGCCTTCCTCGACGAGATTTCCCGCCAATACGTGGTCACCGCCCGGGCCAAAGGCCTGAGTGAACGCCGGGTGCTGTATGGCCATGTACTGCGCAATGCCATGCTGCTGGTGGTAGCGGGCTTGCCGCAGGCACTGATAACGGTGTTCTTCGCCGGATCCTTGCTGATCGAAGTGATCTTCTCGCTCGATGGCCTGGGCCGCATGAGCTATGACGCAGCGGTGTCGCGGGATTACCCGGTCGTGTTCGGCACGCTGTTCATCTTCACCCTGGCGGGCCTGTTGATCCGCCTGATCGGGGACCTGTCGTACACGTTGCTCGACCCTCGCATCGACTTCGATACGAGGGCGCACTGATGCTTTCCCCCGTCTCGCGCCGTCGCCTGCAACGCTTTCGCCGCAACCGCCTGGGCTGGGTCTCGCTGTGGCTGTTCGCCGGCCTGTTGCTGTTGAGCATGGGCGCAGAGCTGGTGGCCAACGACAAACCACTGCTGCTGGGCTACAAGGGCGAGCTGTACATGCCGGCACTCAAACGCTACACCGAGCAGCAGTTTGGTGGCCAGTTGCCGTTCCAGCCCGATTACCGCAGTGCGTATGTGCGCCAACTGATCGCGGAACAAGGCGGCTGGATGCTGTTTGCGCCCATCCCTTTCAGCGCCGACACCCCCAACTACGACCTGCAAGTACCCACCCCCAGCCCGCCAAGTGCAAGCAACTGGCTGGGCACCGACGATCAAGGGCGCGATGTGCTGGCACGGGTACTGTACGGCACGCGGGTATCGCTGCTGTTCGCTTTTGCCCTGACCGTCGTCAGCGTGCTCATTGGCGTGATAGCCGGCGCGTTGCAGGGCTACCACGGCGGTTGGGTCGACCTGCTCGGTCAGCGCCTGCTGGAAGTGTGGTCAGGCTTGCCGGTGCTGTACCTGCTGATCATCCTCAGCGGCTTTGTCGAACCGGATTTCTGGTGGTTGCTGGGGATCATGGCGCTGTTCTCCTGGCTGACATTGGTCGATGTGGTACGCGCCGAGTTTCTGCGTGGGCGAAACCTGGAGTATGTAAAGGCAGCCCGGGCGCTGGGCCTGCCGGACAGCCAGGTGATGCTGCGACATATTTTGCCCAATGCCATGAATGCCACGCTGACCTACGTGCCATTCATGCTGACCGGGGCGATCACTACCCTGACTGCACTGGATTTCCTCGGGTTTGGCATGCCGGCCGGGAGTGCTTCGCTGGGTGAGTTGGTGACCCAGGGCAAGCAACACCTGGAGGCGCCATGGCTGGGCTTTACCGCGTTTTTCGCGCTGGCGGTGATCTTGTCGTTGCTGGTGTTTATCGGGGATGCCTTGCGTGAGGCGTTCGATCCCCGAGGATAAGTTTGCAGGCCCGGCCTTCACATGATTCGGAATTTGCCCCATGCACGACAACGACAGCCTCAAGAACTACCCCCAGGTACGGCAACTGGCAATTCACTCGCTGTTCGAGATCATCGAGCAGTCCAGCGAAGGCACGGTCATCGTTGACCGCAATGCACGTATCGTCTGGATGAACGAACGCTACGCCCGGCGCTTTGGCCTGGCCGATGCCGCCAGTGCCATCGGCCAGCCGTGCGAAGCGGTGATCCCGGGCAGCCTGATGCGCGACGTGGTGAGCAATGGCCGGCCAATCCTGCTGGACATGCTCGACACCGCGAACGAGCCCCTGGTGGTGATGCGCCTGCCGATCCACGACGACCAGGGCGCACTGATCGGTGCCATCGGCTTTGCCCTGTTCGACGAACTGCGCAGCCTGTCGCCACTGCTAAAACGCTACGCCAGCATGCAGCAGGAACTGGCCTCGACCCGCTCGCAACTGCGCGCCCGCCAAGCCAAGTACAGCTTCGCCCAGTTTGTGGGCAGCAGCGCTGCCAGCCTGGAAGCCAAGCGCCGCGCCCGGCGCGGTGCGGGCAGCGATTCGCCGGTGTTGTTGCTGGGCGAAACCGGTACGGGCAAAGAACTACTGGCCCATGCCATCCACGCGGCGTCGGCGCGGGCGCACAAAGCCTTCGTCAGCATCAACAGTGCAGCGATCCCCGAAACGCTGCTCGAAGCCGAATTTTTCGGCACCGCGCCGGGTGCGTTTACCGGCGCCGACCGCAAAGGACGCAGTGGCAAGCTGCAGTTGGCCGAAGGCGGCACGCTGTTCCTCGACGAGATCGGCGACATGCCGCTAGCCCTGCAGAGCAAGCTGCTGCGCGTGCTGCAGGAGAAGGAATACGAGCCGGTTGGCTCGAACCAGATGCTGCGCAGCGACGTGCGCATCATTGCCGCTACCTCCATCGACCTGCAGGCGGCCATGGCCCGTGGGGCGTTTCGCGCCGACCTGTATTACCGGCTGAATGTGCTGCCGATCGACGTGCCGCCGCTGCGGGAGCGTCTGGAGGATTTGCCAGCGCTGTGCGAGACCATACTGGGTGAACTGGGCAGCCAGTACGAACTGGAGGCTGATGCGCAACAACTGCTGGCGCGCCATGCATGGCCGGGGAACATTCGCGAGCTGCGCAATGTGCTGGAGCGCACGACATTGCTGGCGGATCAGCCACGGTTGGGGGTGGCGGACTTGCGTGCGGCATTGGGGCCGTTGAGCCCGGTAGCGGCCGGGCCGGTGCGACAGACATACCGGGAGGCCTGCGAGGCATTCGAGCGCAAGCTGATTGGCGAGGCACTCGCAGAATGCGAGGGCAATGTGCCGCAGGCTGCTCAGGCATTGGGGCTAGGACGGTCGACCCTGTACAAAAAGATGGTTGCACTAGGTCTCTGATTAGAGACTCTAGTTTCCATGTTGAGACTATCGCGAGGGCTTTGCCCTCCAGAACATCATCCCCAGCACCTTCTTCAACACCACCGCCTGGGCGGCGCCCTGGCTGGGCCTGATCGGCACGTTGTTCGTGTTCTTTACCGGCATGGCCTACTTGCAGCGCCAACGCAACAAAGCCCAGCGTGCGGGTGAAGGCTATGGCACCGACCTGCGCAACGAGCCGGAAACCGCTGCCGACCTCGCCCTGCCCAACCCCTGGCTGGCCTTGGCACCACTGCTGCTGGTGGGGGTGATGAACCTGCTGTTCACCCACTGGATCCCTCAGTGGTACGGCCCCAGCCACAGCCTGCAACTGCCCGGTATGAGCGCGCCAGTGCAAAGCGACGTGGCCAAGCTCACGGCCATCTGGGCAGTGCAGGCAGCATTGCTGGTGGGCATCCTGATGGTGCTGGTGTGTGCCTTTGGCGCCATCCGTACGCGCCTGGCCGAGGGCACCAAAAGCGCAGTGGGGGGTGCCTTGCTGGCGGCCATGAACACCGCTTCCGAATATGGCTTTGGTGCAGTGATCGCCTCGCTGCCAGGCTTTCTGGTGCTGGCCGATGCCCTGCGTGGCATCCCCAACCCGCTGGTCAACGAAGCCATCACCGTGACCTTGCTGGCCGGCATCACAGGCTCCGCTTCGGGCGGCATGAGCATCGCCCTGGCGGCCATGGGCGACACGTTCATCGCCGCCGCCCATGCCGCCAACATCCCGCTCGAAGTACTGCACCGTGTGGCCGCCATGGCCAGCGGTGGCATGGACACCCTGCCACACAACGGCGCGGTGATCACCTTGCTGGCAGTGACCGGCCTGACCCACCGCGAGGCCTACCAGGACATTTTCGGTATTACCCTGATCAAGACCCTGGCGGTGTTCGTGGTCATCGCCACGTTCTACGCCACCGGCATCGTCTAAGGAGCTATGCATGACCCTCAAAGGCAAGACTGCACTCGTCACCGGTTCCACCAGCGGCATCGGCTTAGGGATTGCCCAGGTGCTGGCCCGCGCGGGCGCCAATATCGTGCTCAACGGCTTTGGCGACCCGGCACCGGCGCTGGCCGAGATCACCCGGCACGGGGTGAAGGCCGTTCACCACCCGGCCGACCTGTCGGACGTGGCCCAGATTGAAGCGTTGTTCGCCCTGGCCGAACGCGAATTCGGTGGTGTCGACATTCTGGTCAACAATGCCGGCATCCAGCATGTAGCACCGGTGGAGCAGTTCCCGCAGGAAAGCTGGGACAAGATCATCGCCCTCAACCTGTCGGCCGTGTTCCATGGCACGCGGCTGGCGCTGCCGGGCATGCGCACGCGCAATTGGGGGCGCATCATCAACATCGCGTCGGTACATGGCCTGGTCGGTTCGACTGGCAAGGCAGCCTATGTGGCGGCCAAACATGGTGTGGTCGGCCTGACCAAGGTGGTCAGGCTGGAAACGGCCACCAGCAATATCACCTGCAATGCCATCTGCCCAGGCTGGGTGCTGACCCCGCTGGTGCAGAAGCAGATCGACGACCGTGCTGCCAACGGTGGCGATCCGCTGCAGGCACAGCATGATCTGCTGGCCGAGAAGCAACCATCGCTGGCTTTCGTCACCCCCGAACACCTGGGTGAGCTGGTACTATTCTTGTGCAGCGAGGCCGCAAGCCAGGTTCGCGGCGCCGCCTGGAACGTCGATGGTGGCTGGTTGGCCCAATGACAGGCTGCCTGGGCCTGGCAGTGGTCTCGCATTCGATTATTTGCAAGGAGGCCTTATGCGCCCTACCCCGATGACCGCGATTCTGGCCCTGCCCCTGGCTGCCGCAGCCCCTGTGATGGCAGCCAGCCTGAAGGACGTCGCCCCCTACCTCGAGGCAGAAAAAGGCTTCACCCGGCAGGTGATTCGCCTGCCGGCACAGGCTGATGAGTCGGCCTATAAACTGGAAATCCTCGCCGGCAAGACGTTGCAGGTGGACTGCAATCGCCAACGCCTGGGCGGCAACCTGGAAGAACGCACCCTGGAAGGCTGGGGCTACAACTACTACCGCCTGGACAAGGTCAGCGGCCCGGCCAGCACGCTGATGGCCTGCCCGGATGGCAAGAAGACCGAGGCCTTCGTACCGGTGGTCGGTAACGGCTTCCTGCTGCGTTACAACAGCAAGCTGCCGGTGGTGGTGTATGTGCCCAAGGATGTCGAAGTGCGCTACCGCGTGTGGTCGGCATCGCAGTACGTGCAAAAGGCTAAAGTAGAGTAAACAGCTTGCGCGGTCACTGTAGGAGCGGCTTTAGCCGCGAACACCGGCAACGCCGGTGCCATGCACCGCGCCAGCTTCTTCGCGGGTAAACCCGCTCCTACAGGGGACCTCCGTCATCTGCCCCACAGATGACAAGCCCGCAGTTGGCAGTAACGGGAGGAACCGCATGAACGATGTGCTCTGGCGCCCCTCCACGGCGCAGATCGAGGCCAGCCGGATGGATGCCTTCCGCCGACGGGTCAACCTGCGCTACAACCTGCAACTCACCGACTACCAGGCGCTGCACCGCTGGAGCATCGAACAGCGGCCCGCCTTCTGGCAGACCCTTGCCGACTATTTCCACGTGCGCTGGCACACCCCGGCGAGCCAGGTGCTGACTGAAGGGCCACAAATGCCCGAAGCGCAGTGGTTCGCCAACGCCACCCTGAACTTCGCCGAACACCTGCTGCGCCGTCGCGACGACCGCCCGGCCGTCGTTTCCATACGCGAGGATGGCCACCGCCAGGCGCTCACCCACGCCCAGCTGGCCGCCCATGTAGCGGGGTTGCAAGCGACGTTCAAGGCCGCAGGCATCGTCGCAGGCGACCGTGTGGCTGCCGTGATGCCCAATACCTGGCAAACACTGGTGGCCATGCTTGCCTGCACCAGCCTCGGCGCGATCTGGTCGACCTCTTCGCCCGAGTTCGGCGTGCATGGCATCATCGACCGTTTCGGCCAGATTACGCCCAAACTGCTGATCGTCTGTGCCGGCTATCAATACGCTGGAAAAGACATCGATCAGGTGGCCAAGGTCAACCAGGTGTGCGAGCAACTGCCGGGCCTGGAGCAGCTGATCGTAGTGCCGCATACCCGCAGCGGCACTCGCCCCGACGAGTTCCACGCGGCCCGGGTGAGCCTGTGGGATGACGTCTACCAGCCCGGTGGCGAGCCGCGTTTCACCCCGCTGCCGTTTGACCACCCGCTGTGCATCCTCTACTCCAGCGGCACCACCGGCGTGCCCAAGTGCATCGTCCACCGCGCCGGTGGCGTGTTGCTGCAGCACCTCAAGGAACACGGCCTGCACAACGACCTGAAAGCCGATGACGTGTTGTTCTACTACACCAGCTGCGGCTGGATGATGTGGAACTGGCTGGCCAGCGGCCTGGCAATAGGCGCCACGCTGGTGCTGTACGACGGCTCGCCGTTCCACCCCGGCCCCGAACGGCTGCTGGACCTGATCGACGCCGAGGGCATCCACGCCTTCGGGACCAGCGCCAAGTACCTGGCAGCGCTGGAGCAGGCGGGCCTTGAGCCTGCAGCCAGCCACAACCTGGCCAGCCTGCGGTTGCTGCTGTCCACCGGTTCGCCGCTGTCACCCCACAGCTATGATTACGTGTACAGCAAGATCAAGGCTGACCTGTGCCTGGCGTCCATGTCCGGCGGTACCGACATTGTCTCGTGCTTCGTGCTGGGCAACCCGACCCTGCCAGTGCGCCGTGGCGAAATCCAGTGCAAGGGCCTGGGCATGGCGGTGGAAGTGTGGAATGAGCACGGCCAGCCGGTGCTGGACGAAAAAGGCGAGCTGGTGTGTACCCGCAACTTTCCCAGCATGCCGTTGGGGTTTTGGCACGACCCGGACGGCAGCCGCTATCACGACGCCTATTTCAGCCAGTACCCGGGGGTTTGGGCCCAAGGCGACTATGCCGAACAGCGCACCCATGGCGGCCTGGTGATTCACGGCCGCTCGGATGCCGTGCTCAACCCGGGCGGCGTGCGCATTGGCACGGCGGAGATCTACCGGCAGGTGGAGAAAGTCGAGCAGGTGCTGGAAAGCGTGGCCATCGGCCAGGACTGGAAAGGCGATGTGCGCGTGGTGCTGTTTGTACGCCTGCAAGACGGCCTGCAGCTCGATGAAACCCTGCGCCAGCGCATTCGCCAGGTGATACGCCAATTCACCACCCCCCGCCACGTGCCGGCGGTGATTGCCCAGGTCAGTGACATACCACGTACCATCAGCGGCAAGCTTGTGGAGTTGGCGGTTCGCAATGTGGTGCATGGGTTACCGGTGAAGAACACCGACGCGCTTGCCAACCCGCAAGCGCTGGAGCAGTTTCGAGATCGCTTGGAGTTGCGCGAGCAGGCATAATGCCGCCCTTTTTCCCCGAAGCACAGGTACCCCATGAAAGCCCAAGCCCGCCACATCCTGGTCAAGACCGCTGACGAAGCCGAAAAGCTCAAGCAGCGCATCGCCAACGGCGAGGCTTTCGACGTGCTTGCCAAAAAGTTCTCCATTTGCCCATCAGGCAAACGCGGTGGTGACCTGGGCGAAATCCGCCCGGGCCAGATGGTCGGCGCCATCGACCAGGTGATCTTCAAAAAGCCGCTGCGCGTGGTGCACGGGCCGATCAAGAGCAAGTTCGGCTATCACCTGGTGCAAACCTTCTACCGCGATTGATGGCAGCGGGCCACCTGACATTTCTGCCAGTTGTCCCCTTACTGCGCATTACATAAAACACAGGCAGGGCCGAAGCGACGCTTCAGGTAGTGGCCCCTTCAATGGACACGGAGACCTGCCTATGCGCTGCCCTCGCCTGCTGCTGCCTGCCGCATTCCCCCTGCTTACCCTGCCTTTGCTGGCTCACGCTGAATCCCTGACCGTTTCACCCGGTGACAGTCTGGGTGCCCTCGTACAGACGAATGCGGCCGATACGTTCACCATCGGTGGCGGCACGGTTCTGTCATTGCAGCAAGGCAATGGCCAAGACACGTACACCATGTCTGGCGGTACGTTGGGGTCGCTGAACCAGGGCGGTGACATGGACACGTTCACCATGACCGGCGGAACTATTACGGGCGCGTTTGAAGATGGTGACATCGCCGACTTCCAGGGCGGCAGCATTGGCCGGATAGATCTCAAGCTTGCTGACAACATTCTCAATATTTCCCAAAATCTCGGGATTGAAACCCTCGTTGTCGGCAATGTCGTCAGTGGGCTTGGCAATGACACGATCACCATGACCGGTGGCACCATCGGCGGTGATATCAGCACCAGTAGCGGCGTAGACAAGATCACCCTCAGTGGCGGCACGCTCAAAGGCGAAATACGCACTGGCAACGACAATGATTTGTTCACCTGGACTGGCGGTCAGATCGGCAAACGAGTCCTCCTGGAGAATGGGAATGACACGGCTACCGTCCGCACCCTCGACCTCGGCAACTCGGCCGTTATCCTGGACGGCGGCACCGGCACGGACACGCTTTCGTTCGAACAGAGTCAGGTCGGCAAAGGTGCCTTGTACGCCAACTGGGAAAGCATCAACCTCAAACAAGGCAGCCAGCTGACCCTCGACGATACCTTCACCCTGGGAGATCTGGGCGCCGACCAACCACGCGTGATCCCTGCCACGGGCACCGGCACCTTGCAAATTGATGCGAGCAGCTCGCTGATCAGCCGCCAGGGCAGCATCGTCAGTATCCAGAGTGGCAACAAGGTATCGGTTGTAAACGCCGGCACCATCGACCTGAGCCGTGGCAACGACGCCCAGGGCCGCCTGACCATACAGGGCGATTACACCGGCAACAACGGCACCTTGCGCCTGAACAGCGTGCTGGCAGGCGACGGTGCCGACTCCGACCGCCTGGTGGTCAGCCGTGGTGCCATCAGCGGTTCTACCCAATTGCTCATCAACAACCTCAATGGCGCGGGTGCAGCGACCGCTCTGAATGGTATCCAGGTCGTCGAAGCCCGTGACGGCGCCACCAGCACCGCCACTGCCTTCGTGCAGACACAGACGCTGTCGGTTGGCGCCTACGACTATCGCCTGTTCAAAGGTGGCGTAACCGCTGGCAGCGAAAACAGCTGGTTCCTGCGTTCAACCGTGGTCGCGCCACCCGCTCCGGCCCCTGTCCCGCAACCAGGCGAGCCGACGCAGCCAACCGAACCTGGCGAGCCGCCTGCCATTGCCGCGGCTGCAACCCCACCTGTTGCGGCACCGGCACCCGGTCAGGTGGATCTGCCGGCCCCGGTGCAAGGTGAAAGCCTGCCGCTGTATCGCCCGGAAGTTCCCGTCTATGCCGCCGCTCCACGTGGCGCTGCGATCATCGCCCGCCAGGCACTGGGCACATTCCACCAGCGCCAGGGCGACCAACTGCTACTCAAAGGTGAAGGCGCCCTGCCCGCCAGCTGGGGCCAGGCCTACGGCGGCGCGCTACGCCAGCAATGGAGCGGCACGGTCAGCCCGAGCCTGGATGGCGATCTGTACGGTTTCAAGGTTGGGCAGGACTTGTACGCCAAGGTTGGCGACAACGGTTATCGGCAGCATGTTGGCCTCTACGTCAGTCACAGCCGCCTGGAGGCCGACGTCAAGGGTTTCGCCTTGGCCGAGGAGAACCGAAGCGTCGGCGACCTGAGGCTTGATGGCGATAGCGTCGGCACCTACTGGACGCTGGTCGGGCCGCAAGGCGCGTATCTGGATACCGTTTTACAGTACACCCGCCTCGATGGCCGCGCCCGTTCGGAGCGTGGCGACAAGCTGAACATCGACGGCCATGCCTGGACGGCTTCGCTGGAGTCCGGCTACCCCATCGCCCTGTCCGAGCGCTGGACCCTGGAGCCACAAGCCCAGCTGATTGCACAGAAGGTCTCGCTCGACAGCGCAAGCGACAGTGTCTCGCGCATCCGTCATGACGCACAGGTTGAACTGACCGGCCGGCTGGGAGTACGCCTGGAAGGTGCGTTTACGGGTAGCAGCGGGCGCCTGTTGCAGCCCTATGCACAGGTCAACCTGTGGCACGGCGACGGTGGCCGCGATACGTTGACCTTCGATGATGTCGACAAGATCAAGACCGACTACCGCTACACCTCGGCACAACTGGAAGGCGGCGTGGTGGCGCAGGTCAGTGAGGCGCTGAGCCTGCATGGCGGCGTGCAGTACACCGCCAACCTGGACAGCCGCCAGCAGGAAGCCAGCGGCGTGAACCTGGGCGTGCGCTGGCAGTTCTAGCGGCGTGCCGCCAGCAAGCCGAGGCCGGCGCAGCCCAGCAGGGAGGCGCTGACCCGGTTGAACAGGCGGCGCGGGCCAGGCTGGCTGAACCAACGCTGCATGTAGGCGCCCAGGCCTGAGTAAATGGCAATGGCCGCCCACTCCAGCAGCAGGAACAACACACCCAGCCAGAGGAACTGCTCGCTCACCGGGGTGGCGCTGCCGACCGAGACGAACTGCGGCAGGAAGGCGGTGAAGATCAGAATGGCCTTGGGGTTACCTAGCGACTGGCAATATAGATTCTACAATAACCACCCCCGTCCCTTAAACGGGCCTTGAGCCGTATCCATTGCTTGAAATGGCTTTCCCGCTATACTGTATAGACATACAGCATAGTGAGTAGTGACCATGACGGCCGACATCATTACCTTCCCGACACCGAGCAAGGAAGAAGGGATCCCGAAAGAGATGGAACAATTTTTCGCGGACCTCCCCTTAGGTTTCCGTTCAGAGCACTGCGAGCCTTCACGCCTAGCCCTTGAGTGGAGTGTAGAAGCACTCGCATTTCGTTCGGGCGTTTCACCAGACGCGATCCGCACGGTCGAGCTCGGAAATGAGCTGCGGCGCGTCACAATGCAGGCACTCGCCTTTGCGCTTGAAGCGGAAGGGCTCATTTTCTTCCCTGGTCACCCTCCCCTACGCTCTGACGACTGCCGAGGCGCTACACCTGATCCCAGAACCAGAGGCGACTACCACTTGATCGAATGATAGAGCGATCGAGGACTAGGCGGGCCAGCCGGACCGCCACTGCCTTGAGCCTAAGGGGATAGGGATTTGAACCCGCCCGAACATCTTAATAGGCCTCCTGAGGCCAGAATAAGCGGCCATTCTGACTTCAGCGGATGGCCTACACAGCCCTAACACGCCCTAAGATTTGCCCTAAAAATTCTCGTACCTGGAGCATGTGCATGGATAAGCAAGCATCAACCACTGCTGACGCCCTTGAGTTGTTGCATCTGAGCCAGGTCGTCATCAGAGCAGCTCTGGAGGAGCTCAGTTTTGGATTAGCCATCGCGGCGCACTCCACATACACAAAAACGTCATGGTCGCGTTAGCCACCCTCGACACCCACGCTGAGGAAATCTCATCAGACACTGAACACTTACGGGGCCGATACTTTATAGGGCCAGGGTCACTGAAGCCGTACAGGATGGTTAGAAGAATTCGTGCCCGAAATCATCGGGGGCTAATGCCTTTAGAGCTGCGTGGGTAGTCCAAATATGTGCTGGCCAGTTCCTTCGGCGCGAAGCGTAATTCTGCTTCAAGGTATTAGCGACATCTATAATAGTACAGTCCGTCAGTCCTAACCCCATACGAATGTTAGTTTGATATTGGTGACATAGATCCGGAAGAGATGACAACTCCTCATGGATCGGCGTCAGGTTACCATTTGGAATTATTGCAAATGGAGTATCCTCTGTAAATGCTCCCTCTACCATCCCTTTAAAACGCATGGCAATCTCACGCTGCAAATTGTGATTCTTAATATCTACAATATGATTGGCCAATTCATACAAAACACTTAACGGACAAAAAATATCGTACGCCCGCTCAATTGCCTCCTGAAAGATTCTTCGAGCCTCCTCCGTTCGACATGGCTGTGAATCTAAAGGAACCCCGAAGAGCTCAAGCATGTAACTAGTATCTAAAATTATGATTTTCGCCATAGCTCACCCACCCAGCCTATTAAGCCATTCCATAGCCTTAGCCTTTTTATCCTCTTCAAACCTAGGCTGGAGATGCTTTTCAAATACCGACTTAGTAATCAAATCACCAAGACTCGCCTTGGACTCAAGCAGATAGTCCACTTTAGGGATATCCAATAACCTTGTGAGCATTGAAGACTTTGCAGCAGGATTCCAATGACACACATGCACATCCTTTAGCCATTCAGGTTCCAAGGAATTAAGACTAGCTGGATTATGCGTTGAAATCAGAACATTGAGATTGCGTCGCTGAACTATCTCCATAATAGCTTTAATTAATACTTCAGCACGACTTGGATGCAAGCCGTTATCAAACTCTTCGATCACGACTCGGGAACCAGTTCCTATTGACTCCAACGCAGCAATTACTGCAATAATCCGCAGCGTACCATCGGACATTAGGCGGGCATCAATGGTTTTATCATCCACCACAATACCAAACAAAACATCCATTTGCGCAGTAGTTATGAAATCAAATTTCAAAAAAGGCTCTTCTGGTATCTGCCTTACTACGTTTAAAATCCGATCAATCGCGTAATCTCCATCTTTGCCGTCTTTGCCGTCTTTGCCGTCTCTAAGGCGCCTGAACACCTCAGGAAGGTTTTTATTCAAATGTAAGCCTTGCAGCACTGCTGAAAGATTAGACGCATCTTTCAATAACGTATTCTGCCCAGACCTCACATAGTCTCGCATTAGCTTCGGATTTGGATCAAATATAAAGGAGGACTGCATGTACCTACATATAATCCCTACCGACTTTATTGCCTTAAGCTTTTTATCAGGATCACCAGACTCATTGTTTTCAATAAGCTCAGCATACCTAGAAACCACGGATTTATCACCGTAAAGATTCTTCCTAGGCTTAACACCACCACGAGCAAAGTTATCAAAAAGAACGTTGAGCATTCCATCAGAGCGATCAGCATCTGCATGAAATATCTTCCTCCGCCCTATACTCATATACTCTTCAATAACCCTAGGAAACGGATCAACAGAAATAGTTATTCGGTAGTCAAATCTCTCAGACTTACCCAAAAAGGGAATCACCCCATCAAAGCCCAGCGAAAAACTATCTTTTCCAAACTTAACGCAATTATGAATCCCACCCCTAACAATACTTGCACCCTGCAACGGGCCACGATCAACCATTTCATGAAGAGGTTTTCCCTCAGCCAGCGCTGCCAGCAACTCAACCCCTTCAATTAAATTTGACTTACCGCTTCCGTTTTTCCCAATAAGAAGTGTAAGATTTGAATACAAATTTATTGAGGCTCTAGAGTAGTTTTTGAAATTAATAAAGTAATGCATTCCAGCGTCCCTCGAATCGACTCATGCAAATGTACGAAACTCTAGCCATCTTGTCGACGAACATTTGACTTTGCATCTATTTGCTGACCCTTTGCCGCTGTCTGCCCGAAACGTTCATTCGGATTCTCCGACCACACCCGAAGCATTGCTAGCTAAGCACTGGACGGTGGCCGTGCGATGGAGCGACGCACAGCCGTAACTGATTCGGCGACTCCGTGCTGCTAAAGGCCCTCAAAACAAGCCACCCAGCGAGGATGGCTGCCAGTTCATGATTACCAATTCGCCGGTCACGTCCGCCTTGCCCTGTCGCTGGTTCGTGTTGCTATAGCGGATATCCAGGCACTCGAAGTGGAAACCCTCAAACGCTCGGCGGATGTCCGGATGGTCATTGATGCTGACCATCACCTTGCCCTTGCACCGCCGCATGAAGTCGGCCATGCGTTCGTACTCCTCAAACGGAAAGTCCACACCGTAGCCGACGGTCTGCCAGTAAGGCGGATCCATGTAGAAGAACGTATGCGCTCGATCATAGCGCTCGGCACAGGCGAGCCAGGACAGGTTCTCGACGTAGGTGCCTGCGAGACGCTGCCATGCCGCTGACAGGTTCTCCTCGATGCGTAGCAGGTTGATCGCAGGCCCGGTGGTCGCGGTACCAAACGTCTGCCCTGTGACCTTGCCACCGAAAGCATGCTGCTGCAGGTAGAAGAACCGCGCCGCTCGCTGAATATCGGTCAGGGTTTCAGGACGCGTCATCTTCTGCCACTCAAAGATCTGCCGAGAGCTGAGCGCCCATTTGAACTGGCGCACGAACTCCTCCAGGTGGTTCTGCACAACGCGATAAAGGGTGACCAGGTCACCGTTGAGATCGTTTAGCACCTCCACAGGAGCGGGCTGGGGGCGCATGAAGAACAACGCGGCACCGCCGGCGAAGACTTCGACATAGCATTCATGACACGGCTGGACTTGCAGGAAGGGTCTGCGGGTTCGGTGGGCCGGGCTGGATGTTAGCGCATCCTCCCGGCTCGCCTCTTTACTACTTGGTGACTTCGCGGACGTAGGCCTGACAGGCCTGCAGTGCAATCAGCCCCCGGTCGCCGTCGTCGGTGATGGCGACAATTCGTTGAGCATGCGCTCGGTCAAGTTGGGCGCGTACGGCGCCATGTACCAGGCTTCCGGTGCCGGTGGTTTCTCGCACCCCACCGTCACAACCCGGGGCGGCAAAGGCTCCGGCGTCGACAAGGACTGACAACCGCAGATCAGCGGTAGCAAGCCTGTCACGCAGGCGAGCTTGAGTTTTTTGAGCATCGTTCATCTCCTGCCAATGTGTTTTGCCCTGCTCCTGCAGGTGCGCTTCCAGTGCCTGTCGCTGAGCCTTCTGCTCCGCCAATTGATCCAGAGCTGCAGCTGCAGCCTCTTCACGCTCGCGACCATAGGCTCGATCCTTGTCAGCCAACTGCCGAATGTAATCAGCCGACTGATCCGCAAGCTGCCGACCGTACTCGCTGGCCTGCCACACCCAGGCACCTCGGCCACCGACATAGAGCCCGAGCGCAGCAGCTAACAAGGCGATACGCCAATTCAGCGACATTACTGCAGCACCTCAAGCGCTCGCTTGTAGAGCGCCTGGCGATCTTTCAAGCCATTCAGGCCACCATTGATGCGACGGGTGATCGACTCGAAAACCGAGTCATCGGCCTGTGCCACCTTGTCTGCAAGGCTATTAAGGCCCGCGCGCTGCCAATACCAGCCGGCCGACAGCGACGCATAGACCGGCTGCTCGAGCAGGTCCGGGGTCTTGAGCAATCGACTGTCACCGAACAATGCCTCACTGCAGGCTTCGTAGTTGTCGCGCCCAGTGATCTGAATGAGCCCACGGCCACGGTACCGCTGGCCATCTCCATCTGCCTGCGGCGTGTTGCCGAGGCGCTCCGCCAAGCGGCCGGTGTCGTACTTGGCCAGGTAGGCATCGCTACCGAGCTCACGCACATACAGCAGCTGGCCAGACTCATGGCCGACCTGGGCAAGGAACGCCGCCATACGCCTGGGCGTGATGATCGAGTACTTGCCCATTGTCGCGTTGAGGCCAGGAACAAAAACGCCGGCTTTGCGGCCGGCGTTGGGGAGGATCTGTTGCAACTGTTGAACTGAGATAGCCATGGGTTTCTCCAGTGAGGGCCGAAAGTGGCCGTGGGGATTAGAGCTGCTCAACCTTGAGCGCCTTGGTGTCGTCTTTTTTCTTCTTGCCCGAGGCCTTGGCCTTGCCCTTCTTGCCGCCGTTGCACTCCACCGTCGTGGTCCACCCGGACCGGGTAAACGTCTGTTCGACGCTGTCCACCAGATACTCGCCATCTAGGCCGACCTTGAAGCCCCGGGCGTTGATCGTGCATTCCGCGAACAGGTCAGTACGCCCTGCCATTTCCAGGCGCACACTGGCGGTGCTGCGGTTGAACGCTGCCAGGCGCGCCTTGGCGGCCTGCTCGGCGGCGGTCTTGTTGGGGTAGATATGGCGGTCGGTATGGACCGGGGGCAGGCCGCTGGGCGCCTCGCCGTTGTCCAGCTGGACCACCTGCAGGGCACCGGTTTTCTGGTCCTGGTGCTGGGTCTTCACAGCCTTTTGCGTGCTGCGATCCCCGAGGCGGAATTGGTACCGCTCTACATCGGTCTTGTTGATGGGCACGACCTGCAGCGCCTTGCCGTTGGTGCTTTTTCCGTCCTGCCGGGGCATGACCAGCAGCCGCCCCTCGGCCACCTTGGCGGTGCTGTCGTACTGCCTGGCCAGGCGCGTGACAAAGTTGAAGTCCGACTCGTTGCGCTGGTCGACGCGCTCGACCCTGGTAGTGACCGGGCACACCGGCTCCCAGCCGTTGCGCTTGGCCACCTCGTTGACGATCTGCGACAGCGGCACGTTCTCCCAGCTGCCGCTGCGCACGGTCTTGCCGCTACCGCGCATGTCGCTGGCCTTGCCGCGAATGGTCAGGGTGTCCGGCGGGCCGGACAGCTGCACCTCATCGACCGTAAAGGCGCCCATGCGCTTGAGGGGCTGGCCCTCATAGCCCAGCAGCACCTCCACCCGGCCGCCACGGCCAGGCAGTGCAACAGCCTGGTCGCGGTCGTCAATGCGCAGTTCGAACTCGTCCGACTCCATGCCGGGCTTGTCCGATATGCGCAGAAGCAACAGGCGGTCATTGATCAGCGGGGTTATGTCCTTGTTATCCGCGATAATTCGGTACGTCGGTTTCATGCTTGCTCCAGGAACAAAAAACCCCGCACGGGGGCGGGGTTCGTTACGCGTAACGCGGGGTCAGTCGAACAGCTGCAGCAGCTCGACCGCCGGCGCCGACAGGTCGGGTAACTGGATCAGCAGGCCGGCGCGGTATGGCTGCGCCTCCCTGGCCAGGTCCGGGTTGGCCTCCAGCACCGCCTCGACGGTGCCGTTGAGGTTGCCGTAATGGTGCTGACAGATCACATCCAGCAGATCCCCGTCAGACGTTCTGCAGGTCGTTGCCATAGCTCACAAACTCCAGGGTAAAGCCTTGTTTTCGGGGGATGCCGCCGGCCAGCAAGTGGCTTTGTTCCTCGTCCACGCTCACCAGGCACCAGTCGCCCAGCACCTCGCCATAGCCCGTGACCAGCTTCAACGCCTGCAGGTTGCGGCCGATGCTGCGCAGCACGCCCAGTTGCTTAATGCCGCCCTTGTGGTGCGGGAAGATCGCGCCCTTGAGCGTGATTTTTTCCTCACCCAGGCCGACCGCCTGCTGCGCCACACTGCGGCGCAGGCGCTCCTGGCCAGCCCAGCGGAACGACGCCTGCCGGCGCAATTCGTCAAAGGCTGCGGTGTCCAGGTTGAAGTAATACGGCTGCTTTTTCGGGTCATGCGGCTGGATGATCAGCAGGTGCGGGAACGGCGCCACCGCCTCGGGCAGCGGCGTGGACGATCCCAGCAGCCCGCCCGTGGGTAGGATGTTGGCCAGTGACGGGCTCACCAGCCCCGCCACTCGCCCGGCCTCGGCCGTGACCTTGGCCGCCATCGTCTTGAACGTGCCGAGGCGTTCCTGCACCTGGGCGGCACCGGTGACGGCTCGGCTATACATCGACGCCACTTGCCCCACTTGGGACTGCGCCACGTTGATACTGCGCACGATCCGGCCCAGCTTGGCACCGGCCTCGCCACCCACAAACGGGATGTTTTCCAGCTCCGACGCGGCGCCGGTGATGCTGCCAATGGCGCCATTGAGCGGGGCCAGCATGCCGTCCATGCCCTTGCGCCCAGCCTCCCCAGCTGCAACCAGCCCGGAAAGGGATGATTCCAGCTGCTCCATGTAGGGCATAACCCCTCCTTAAACGTGTGGTTGGTCGTACAGCTGGACCGATGCAATGCGCGCCTGCACTTCCCGCGCCCATTCATCGAACTTGCGACGCAATGGCGCCTCAATCTCACGCACGACCTGTTCGGGTTCTTTGACATCACCATGCACCGTGATGGGCATATGCGGCGCGAAGGTAAAGGTCATGTCCACCTTCGGCGCAGGCGGCTTCACCGGGGTAGCCGTGGCCGGCTTGGCTGGCTCTGGTAACCGAGGTGCCGGTGGCTTCGCCCTAGCCGCCAGGTCGCGAACCACATCGCCCAACCCATCCGCCCGGGGTGCCGGCTGGGGGGCTGCTTGAGCGGGTACGCCCTGGGCGGCCTTGGGCGCAGGCGCGACCAGCACCAGAGGAGCCACCGGTGACGCCTTGGCCATTGGCTCGCGCGGTGCCGGAATAACCACTGGATTGACCAGCAGCGGCACAGGGGCCGGCATGCTGGGCTTGGGCTGGCTGCGCACTGCATCGCCCAATGCGGGCGCCGCTGGCGTCGGCAGTGGCGAGGCGACCGGATCCCGGTTGTCGACCACCACAGGTGCTGTCGGCGTTGTCTTGGGCGCGGGCGCGGTCACGCGCACTGCAGGCGCGGTCGCAGGCGGCACCACCACCGGCGCGGACGCCGGCTCAACAGGCTTGGCCTGGCCACGCACGGCATCGCCCAGGGCAGGCGCCGCCAACGCCGGCGATGGCACGGCGACCGGATCCCGGTTGTCGACCACCACAGGCGCGGTCGGCGTTGCCTTGGGTGCTGTCACACGCACTGCAGGCGCGGACGCAGGTAGGACCACCACCGGCGATGGCGCGACCACCGGCCCCCGTCTGTCGACCAACACAGGCGCTGTCGGCGTTGCCTTGGGCGCGGTCACGCGCACTGCAAGCGCTGCTGCAGGTGGCACCACCACCGGCGCGGCCGCCGGCGCAACAGGCTTGGCCTGGCCACGCACGGCATCGCCCAGGGCAGGCGCCACTGGCGCCGGCAGTGGCGCGGCGACCGGATCCCGGTTGTCGACTACCACAGGCGCTGCCTCGGGCGCGGTCACGCGCACTGCAGGCGCTGCTGCAGGTGGCACCACCACCGGCACCGCCGGCGGAACAGGCTTGGCCTGAGCACGCACGGCATTGCCCAGGGCAGGCGCGGCCGGCGCCGGCAGTGGCGCGGAGACCGGATTCCGGCTGTCGACTACCACAGGCGCTGTCGGCATTGCCCCGGGCGTTGTCACGCGTACTTCAGGCACTGCTGCAGGTGGCACCACCACCGGCGCAGCCGCCGGTAGAACAGGCTTGGCCTGGGCACGCACGGCATCGCCCAGGTCAGGTGCCGCCGGCGCCGGCAGTGGCGCGACGACCGGATCCCGGCTGTCGACCACCACAGGCGATGTCGGCAACGCCTCGGGCGCTGTCACGCGTACTGCAGGCGGTGCTGCAGGCGGCACCACCACCGGCGCGGCCGCAGGCGGAACAGGCTTGGCCTGGGCACGGACGGTATCACCCAAAGCGGGTGCCGCCGGCGCCGGCGATGGCACGACGACCGGATCCCGGTTGTCGACCACCACAGGCGCTGCCGGCGTTGCCACGCGTATTGCAGGCGGCGCTGCAGGTGGAACCACCACCGGCGTAGCCGCAGGCGAAACAGATTTGGCTTGATCACGCTCCGCAGCATCTAACACGGGGGCAACCTGCCTGCCCTCCCCTTCAAGCTGCTCATCACCAAACCATCGCTTGCCGAGCCAACTACCGAACGACTCGCCCCCCATGCCGCCCAGCACAGCACCAACAGCGCCGCCAACAGCAGTCCCGATAACGGGTACCACCGAACCGATTGCAGCACCTGCAGCTGCTCCTGCAAGCGTACCTGCCAGGCTGCCAGCGGCTCCGCCATAGCCTTCCGCCTTTTCGTCCTTGGTCGTTGCATTGAGTGCCACATCGATCGCCGCTGCGCCCGCATCCACGACATTGCCGCCAGGCAATCGCCTTGCAAGACGTGCAACTCCTCGAACGGAGCGAGCGACTTTTCCCAGCTCGTTGGTTTCAGCCAACACGGTCGCGGCCACCGGAAGAGTCGATGATCTAGCGGCAGGTACCGGAGGCAGGTCGGCCTTTACAGCAGGCCGAGCTGGCTCGCCTTTCTTCGCTCGACGGCGTTCACGACGACGACTTCTGCGACTACCCCTAGCTGGCCCGACAGGGCCGCTATTGCCGACAGCGCCACCGATCCTGCTAAAAGCATCGGCATTAACCACAAACACGCGCTGCGGGTCGTTACCCCCCACCGCTGGATCATTGGCCGGCTCGGCACCTGTCGAGCGAGGTGCAAACACCTTGCCCAATACATCCAGGCCAGCGTCAACCACCTTGCTGCCGGTTTTAGGCAAGTCAGCAGCCACATTGTCTTCACGACCGGCACGTCCCAGCCGACGGCCGCGCGCGATATTGAGCACACCACGCCCGATTTTGAACGCACTGGACGCCGTCTTGAACGCCAGAATGGCCGCCACAACGCCGCCAATGCCCATCACTACCGCCGGGAACCCGTCCGACAGTTTCGTGATGCCTTGGGCCACAGCAGTCAACCCTTTGGCCGCCATGTCAGTGGCCGGGCGAATGGCATCACCAATGCTGCGCATTGCGTCATCAGCCGCCTGGACCGTCTCAGTCCATTGCTGAGCTGAGGTTTCGCGGCGCTCGGCCAGGTTCTTGTCGAGAATGCCGCCGACCTTCTTAGCATCTGCCGAGTTGGCCTTTAGCTCGTCGTACAGCCCCCGGTTTTGCCCGTAGGCGGTCAGCGCTGCCTTGACCTGCATATCGGCGAAGATATCACCGGTGCGCAGCGTCTTCTCCAGAGCCTCCAGCGCCGCCCTGGCCTTTTCCGGGTCGACCTCCTGATCGATTTTAGCCTGGGCATCCTTGATCTTTTTGGCTTGGGCCGGGTCGGTCTTCTCGACGTACCTCATGGCCAAAGCCATGGACGCCTCAATGACGTTCATGCCCTTCTGCAGGCCAGTATTCAGCGAAGCCTGGTAATCAATGCCGGCGTCTTTGTAGGCCTTGACCACGTCGCCGGCGCCGATTTTCTCGATCCAGTTCTTGAGGTTGTTAGCGGCCTCGTCCGAACTGCCAGCGGTCTTCATCTGCACCTGCAGCATAGAACCCAGCGAAGTCACCGCGTCTATCCCGGTGATGCCGCTTTTTTCCATGTTGGCCAGCAGCTGCGGGAACCATCGGGCCATGTCGCTGGCCTCAAAGCTCCCCGCCTGGCCCTGATAGGCGATGGCCTCCAGCGCCTGCTGCATAACCTTCGGGTCGCTGATTTTGGCGTTTTGCTCCAGCGCCTGAATCATCGACGCCGTATCAACGCCCGACGCGCCCTGACCGATGGCGAACTTAGCCGCCACCGGCGCATAGGACAGCGCCTTATCCAGATCCATGCCGGCGCCGACCAGCTGGTTGACCAGGTCGGCAACGCCGTTACGGGCCATGCCGGTATCGGCCGCCGTATCGATCACCGTCCGGGTGAGCTGCTGCTCCTGAGGCTTGTTGGCAATGTCAGCCTTGATCGCAATGTCACGGATGATCGCCTGGTAGTTCGCGCTAATCATCGTTGGCGCAGCGACAGCGGCCGTGGCCGCCACCGTCTTGCCAATGTTTGACTTGAACGAATCCTTGCCCGCCTGCAGCTGCTGGTGGCCCTTCACCTGCAGATCGGCAGCTCGCGCCTCTCGGCCCAGGCGCTGATACTCGCGACTGAGTCGGCCAACCTCGACACCCTGCTTGCGCAGGGCATCCAGATTGCTGTCCAGCTTGCGTAACAGCTTGTCGGCGCCTGCAGCACCACTGTCGTGCGCGCGCTTCCATTCTTCGCGCAGCTTGATGGTTTCGCCAATGGTGCTTTTCAGCACCTTGGCCCTGTTGCCCTTGGCCTCCAGCTTCTGGATGCCATTTTCAACCGTCTTGAACGCGGCGCCTACCGATGAGGCGACCGTGCCGCCGATCACCAGCGCTAACGCTAGTTTGCTTGCCATCGGAGCCCCCTATGCAAGCTCAGTCTGTAAGCCACCAGACCACGTCGGCATACGGCATGGTCATGATTTCCTCGGCCGAGAAATTCAGTTCGGCCGCCAGTCGCCTGGCGGACGTCTTCATGCTCTCGGGATTACAGTTCGTCTTCTCGCACCAGAAAGGTGTAACCGGTCGAGACGCGGTTGTAATCCTTGTACGTCAGGCCCTCCAGGTCTTTGACGCCGACCTCGGCCAGGGAGGCGAACAGGTTCAGCTCGCGCTGTTCGTCGTCGCCATCTGAGGTCTGGCTGGAAATGCGCATGTCGCGCACGGTCGGCGCGCGCAGGGTGATGGTGTCAACCTTGATGCCGTTCATCTCGGTTGGCTTGGTCAGGGTCACAGTGACGCTCTCAGCGGTCAGCTTGAGGTACTTCGGGGCGGGCTTGCTCATGACTCGGTATCCTTGAATCGGAAAGAAATGCGGAAAGATTGCAGAGGGTTACAAGCCGAGGTCGCGGCGCTGGCTGGCCAACTCGTCGACGCCGTTGATAACGCGCTTCATGCCGGCCGGATCAATCTCGTAAATAGTCTCGCCGCCGACCTCCAGCTTGTAGTAGGTCAGAGCAATGCCGTGCTTGTGCTCGGCCTTGTCGCCCGGCTTCCAGTCGCCCATATCCAGCTCTTTCAGGGTGCCGCGCTGTGTGACGATGACGGCCTTGGTTTCGCCTTTCTGACCCTTGAGCGAGCCACGGAAAACGCCGTTGAAGGCATTACCGTCGGCCAGGCCGAAGAACTTCAACGCCTCTTTGCGCATGCCGGTGGTGGTAAAGCTGGACTCCAGCTTCTCCATACCCACGTCCATCTCAATCGGCATATCCATGCCGCCGGGGCGGTACTCTTCCATCTTGAGCGCCAGTTTCGGCAGGGTCAGGGACGGGACATCGCCCTGAAAGCTGATGCCATCCACGAACAGGTTCAGGTTGGCGAGAATTTCGGGAATCATTGCCATTTGATGCGCTCCTTAGGCGGTCTTGTCGAGGACTTCGGTCAACCAGTCGTTGACTACGTCGAAAATAAAGTTGGGGTTCTCAGCCGGCGGAACGTCGGTGAAACGGATGTTCCAATAAATCTTGCCCTGCTCCAGGGCGCTGGCCGTGTTGAGGTCTGGATCGGCGTAGACCTCGAAGTTAATGATTGCGCCCTGGGCTTTCAGGTCGCGCATGAAGGCGTTGAGGCCCTCGGTTACGTCGCGGACATAGGTCGCGGTAATGCCCCGGTCAACCGCCCACTTGTGGCCATACAGGATCGCGTCCATGACCATGTCCATGGTCCGCACACGGGTGACGAAGGCCCACTTGGAATCGCTCGACAGCGTGCGGTTACCCCACAGGCGGAAACCGTCGTCGCGGATGATGGTCGCGATATTGGCGTTGTTCAGCAGGTTGGCCCGGCAGGTCTCGTCGCCGTCCAGGTACTCGATGGCGCGGGTGGTACCGGTGATGCCGACGAACTCCTTGTTGGATGGCGAGGCCCAGAAACCGTACTGACTGTCGGTCCAGGCAAACACGCCAGCAGCCCAGGCCGATGCCGGCGCATCGACGGTCGCGCCAGACGCGCCGGAAGTGGTATCCCAGAACTGCACGCCCGGATCGACCATGTACATGCGCATGGAGCCGAACAACTTGGCGTAGGTGGTGGCCGCCTCGTCGGTGGTGTTGGGGCCGTCGATGATCGCCACGGCGCGTAGCTTGGCCGCGATGGCACCCATGGCAGTGGCCACCGCCTGGGTCGCGCTGTGCTTGGGCGCGATGATCAGCCGCGGCTGGGCGTTGAAACGGCTCTTGCCGTCCAGCAACGCCTGCAGGCCGGTACGCTTGCCGTTGGCCTGTACGCCGCCGATGATCGCGGAAGTCTGCGCGGCGGCGTCAGCGCCCTTGGCCACGCCCGAGGCGACGATGACCGCTTTGGAACGCGCGTAGATGGCCTGGCAGGCCTTGGTGATGGCAGCGCCGGTGCCGAATGCGGCGATGGCTTCGCGCTCAGTGGTGATCAGTACCAGGTCGCCGACCTTGGCCGTGGCGTTCGCGCCCTCGGTGAAGGTGTCGACCAGGCCGATGATCGAGGAGGACGGCAGCGAAATGGTGCGCGTGCCAGTGTCGACGGCCTTTACGGTGACGCCGTGAAAGAAGCTTGCAGCCATTGGAAATACTCCAAAAGAAAGGGCCGCACACGGCGGCCCAACAGAAACGAAAACGCCCCGATATCGGGGCGCTCAAGGGAATGCGGGAAGAGGGTCAGACGCCGCCGGGCACGCTCGCGCGGATGGCGTTGATTGCCGTGTCGGCATAGGCCTCGGCCTGCGCATGGGTGGTTGCCTTGAGCACCTCGACCTTGCCTTTGAGGCGGGCCGCACGGATCGAGCACACCGACTCATGCCAGGCCTGCGCCTCCTGTAGGATCGCTTCGGCCGCATCCATGGGCTCGATGCCCTGGGCATCGACCAGCGCCTGTACGGTCGGCGGCACGTCACCTGCATAACCGGCCAGCTTGAAGGCCTTGGCCTCGTCCTCGGCCAGCTGGTTCTCGATAGCGCGCAGCGGATCACCGAGCACTGCCGCACGCGCCTGGTCGGCGGCCTGCTCGATCTGCTGCTGGGCCACCAGCAGCGCGGCACCAATGGGCAGCGCTTCAAAGTCAAAGCCGTTGTAGGTGTTGTCGCCATAAACGACATTCAGGAAGGTCTTTTGCATGATCGCCTCACAGGCTCGAAAGGTTGGTGATGACGTGGCCCACGTCTTTGGAAAGCGTGCCCGCAGCGATGCCAGTAATAAGCAAACCATTGAGCGCAGAAGGCACCGCCGTGCCGGTCATCGACAGCGCGAAAAGCACAGAGCCCGGCCCGAGCAACCTGCCCCGGAAGGTGCCACGCAGTTCAAACGCGCAGTTGTACATACGCACCTGCTGGATAGTCGGCGCCGACGATCCGCTGGCAAAGACCAGCGCGTAATAGGCGCTCAGGTCGCCGGCACTCGAAGCCGGGAAGCTAATCGTCAGGTTCAAGAACTGAATGTTGGTATCGGTCGACGCCCAGAACGACCCCATGCGCATCAGGTTGTCGCCGCCTTCCGGAATAAACTCATTGATCACCAACCGCCGGCCCGCCCCCGCAACACCTGCAAGGACTAGCTTGCGGCCGCTCGTGGTGATGCTCCTATCCAGAACATAGTCTTTAGCCAGCCACACCGTGACCCGCCCGCCGTCCGGGGTGGCATCCACGGCCCGCTGCAGGGTTTTGAACGGGGCGGCCTCGCTGCCAAGGCCGCTGTCGTCGCCCAGCTGCGAGTCCACCCAGTAGGCACGGACCATTGTCGGCGCTGCAGCAACTGCCGCTGACACGGCCGCGTTGATGCCAGCCATTTTGCCGTTGACGGTATCGACCAGCTTGTTGTTAACCGCCGTCAGCGCGGCAAGTTCGGTTTCGAGACTCATGCTTTTAAGCTCCGAGTAGTTTCTGAATTTGGTTGAGTTGGATGGTCATAAGCCCGGTTGCGTTGGCCACCGCCAGGCTCAACAGGCCATCCCGTGTTTCAGTGGCCGCTTTCTCTGCGGCCTCCACTCGCACAAGCAAGCCGCCGATCTGCTCGCCAGCGATTCGCGCCAAGCGCTCCAGGCCATCCAGGCGGTCGCCTTTCTCCATGCCCCGCACCTGCTCGGCAATCAACGCAGTGGATAGCGCGGCAAGTGGGCCGGCCAGCGTCAGGTTGAGGCCGGCGGCCGAGCTGACGATGGTCACGCTGTCAGCCGGCAGCGCCGCCAGTGAGAGGTCGTAGGCCAGCAACAGGTCGATGTTGGCGGCCTTGTAGGCCAGCGCCTCGGTCAGGTGCGACCAGACCGCCAACAGGGTGCCGTCCTTGAGGAAAATCCCGACCTCCTTCACCCAGTACGCCGTCGCGCCGTCCGCGACAGCGGTCAGGTGTAACAGCGTGCTGCTCAGTTTCTCGCCGCTGGAAATCGGGAAGCGCGCCACCTCGTTGCGCAGGGTCTTTTGCTCAGCGCTGGGGGTGTAAGCCTGGCTGCCCAGGGCAATATGGCTAATCTCGGCCGCGAGGCCGGTTTTCGTTGCCGTCAGGATCGCCGCCAGGCCGGCCTTGGTGATGACAGGTTGCAAGCCTGTACTCATAGAACAGCCTCCATGTAGCCCCGCACGACCGAGCGCACCTGCGCCACGTTGGCCACCAGCGGGGCGCCTTCTGCTTGAATAGGAACGCCCTGCACCTCGGCAAAGCGCCGGGATACGCTGGACGCGTTGAGCGCATTGGCAAACAGCACCGTCTGCGCCATGGGGTCGAAGGGCACCGCCTGGGCATCCATGGAACGGTGCTGCACCGCACGCGCTTGGAAGGCGTTACCCAGCACCAGGCCGCCATCGAAGCGCGCACCCAGCCGAAACTCGTAATGGCTGCGCTCGTTCTTCGCCGCGTCGACCAGGGCACGCAAGCGCGCCCCCAGCTCGGGCGAGATAATCGAACCCTCGCCCGCCCGGTTGTCGTTGGCCCAGGCCGTGACCTGAAACGTGTACGGCGCTGCGTTCGGGATCTGGTGCCATTCCTTGAACTCCGCATTGACCCGTACCGCCCGAAGCACCCGCCGGATTGCGCCGACGGTGCCCTTGGTCTTGTGAACCGGGATGGCCTCGCGGATCAGCTCGCGGCGCTGGTCGTCGGTGTAAGCGGCCTCCCAGCCCTCGACCTTGAGCGCCCACCCCAGCCAGGGCAGGAAGTTGGGCGGGCATCGTGCCGAGTCGGCCACACCCCGGATGATTTCCGGGTCCACGCCCAGCTCCCCGGCGCGCTCCAGCGAGCGCTCCAGCAGCGTGGCGTTATTCGGTAGCAGGCTCATGTGACCACCTTGGTGGTCAGGGCAATGGACGTGGCACGCGGGTAATGCCGCTTGTCACACACCACCCCTTCCACCGGCTTGGTCAGGTCGACGCGGCTAATCCCCGTTACGTGTAACGCGGCGTAGATGGCCGAGACGGGCAGCT